>Ga0233423_10001081_pt1 | contig 13806 bp, 16 predicted proteins | sample Watercolumn_Mata_FD_180713 | JGI IMG/M metagenome (GOLD analysis project Ga0233423, IMG submission 180713) | Freshwater microbial communities from Lake Matano, South Sulawesi, Indonesia - Watercolumn_Matano_2014_112_MG | ecosystem: Environmental > Aquatic > Freshwater > Lake | place: Indonesia... | reverse complement strand
AGAGATAAAATGGCTCTTGATTTCTTTGGGGTGGATGCAAAATGATTATAAGAAAGGCTAGAAAAAAAGATTTAGAACAATTTATTGGATTAAAAAAGAATAGCTTAAAAGAATATTCTGTTATTGCAGGTTGTAAAATTGAGATGACTAACAAACAGATTAAAAAGGAGTTGTTTGAAGTTGTTTCTAATCCAAAAAGAGTTATGCTATTTGTTGAAAAAGAAGGCGTAATAAAGGGCTTTTTAATTGCCACTCTTATAATTAGCGAGTATAAGGATTTTGGATATATTGACGACCTTTTTGTTTCAAAAGATGCTAGGGGAATGGGGTTTGCCAGCTTGTTGGTAAATAACTTTTTTAAAATTTTGAAGGGTAAAAAAATAAGGGATGTGCGATTAGGAGTAAATATAAGAAACGAAAAAGCGATAAATCTCTATAAAAAGTTGGGTTTTGAAATTAAACATTATGAGATGGATAAAAAACTAAAATGAAAGTACTTATCTTTGATTCTGGGCCGTTGATAAACTTGTCAATGAATGGACTTTTGTTTGTACTTGAAGATTTGAAAAAGGATTTTGATGGGCATTTTATAATAACTGATTATGTAAAGAAAGAAGTTGTTGATAAGCCTATGAATGTGCAGAAATTTGAGCTTGGAGCAGTTAGGATACAGAATTTGATTGATAAGGGGGTTCTTGAGACCCCTAGTTCTATAGGGGTTAATCCTGAGAAGATAAGGTTTGAGACTTCCAAGCTTATGGAAGCCGCTAATCATTCTGTTAGGTTAAGGAGCCAACCTATAAATATAGTTTCTGAGGCAGAAATGTCTTGCATTGCATTAGCGAATGAGTTGAAAAAGCAGAGCATTGAGTCTCTAATTGCAATAGACGAGAGGACTACGAGAGTTTTATCTGAGAGCCCTATAGAATTAGAAAAGATAATGGGTTCTAAGCTCCATCAAGATGTAAGGGTTGATGTCAGAAACCTTAGCGACTTCAAAGATATTAAATTTATTAGATCTACAGAGTTAGTTTATGTTGCATATAAAAAGGGCGTGATTGGGCTGGAAGGGAAGAGGGTTCTTGAGGCCTTGGTTTATGCTACTAAATTCAAAGGTTCTGCTATTTCTTTTGAAGAGCTTAATGATTTGAAGAAAATGTGACTTGTGTTTAGAAAGGTTTAAAGATAATATAAAATAAGGGATTGTGCAGGGGTACTATCCCTTTAGACAGCACCCCTGCATATTCTTCATAATATTGTCGTAGCTTGCATAAAGTAAAGCAAGATTGCAATAGAATCTAAAATAAATTAATTGTTAGCTGATGTTAATTGAAGTTAAGTTGTATAAGATGGTGATTTTTATCTGTTGATTAACAAGTTAATTTATTGATTTAGGCTTTTTGTACAAAAGGTATAAATAGTTATTGTGCTTAGTTTTGAGATGGAAGTGGTTCTAGATAGTAATTTTATTATTTCTTGTGTGAAGAAGAAGATTGATTTTATGTCTGAATTGCAGCAAATGGGTTTTAAAATAGTTATTCCTAGGGAGGTTTTGCAGGAATTAAAGGATTTAAGGTTAGATGTTTCTCACGATGATAGGATAGCCATAGATTTGGGTGTCGAAATGCTTGAGAAGGCCGGAGCGAAAAAGATTAAAATTGGTGGTCAGAAGGTTGATGATGCTTTAATTGATAGGGGGAAGAGCAATGGGTCATATATTGCTTCTTTAGATGCTTACATAAAGAGGTCTGTGCCAAATAAAGTTACAATAAATACTGCTTCTAATAAGCTACAGATTGAGAGAAGCTAGAGGATTATCTCTTTTTTGGTTTAGACTCTTTTTTCTTAAATTTTTCCTGTTTATTCTTGGAAGAAATTTCTTTGAATCCCGTATATGGCCAAAGAGCTTTTGGTATCTTTATTGAGCCGTCAGACTGCTGGTTATTTTCAAGCAATGCAACCATTATCCTTGATGTAGCAAGAGCAGTGTTATTCAATGTATGCAAGACTCTTTTATTTCCTTGTTTATCAAGACATTTTATTCCGAGTTTTCTTGCTTGATAATCTGTGATGTTAGAAAGGGACATTATTTCTCCGTATGAGTTTGTTGTTGCTCTCCAAACTTCAAAATCTGCAGATCTATACTTCCAATCAGATAAATCCCCAGTACATATTTCAATTATTCTGTATGGAAGTTCTAATCCCTTTAATACATCTTCAGAGTTTTGCATTAACTCATCATACATTTTTTCAGAATCTTCTGGTTTGCAAAAAATAAATTGTTCAACTTTATTGAATTGGTGTGTTCTCCACAATCCTTTTTCGTTTATTCCGTGAGCTCCAACTTCTTTTCTAAAGCACATAGAATATGAGAAGTATTTTTTCGGAAGTTCCCATTCAGGGATTGTTTGTCCAGAGTGCATTGCTAAAAGTCCTTGTTCGGCTGTTCCAATTAAATGTAAATCTTCATCTTTTATAGAATATACGGATTGCTCTATTGCCGCCTTATCCATTGTGGCAAAGGCCTCTTTTCCGTGAAGCATAAGGGGGGTTTCTATGTATGAATAATCTTTTTTCGCCATTAAATCTAAGGTATATCTTATTAGGGCTTGATTCAATAATGCTAATTCATTCTTTAGATAGTAAAATCCTGCCCCTGAAACTTTCGCAGAGGAATCGAAATCAGCTATATCCAATGATTCTGCTAGTTCAACATGACTCTTTATAGGAAAATCAAACTTAGGGATTTTTCCGACTTTTTTTATTTCGACATTTTCAGTTTCATCTTTCCCTTTTGGAACTCCTTTCCACATGATGTTTGGTAGCGTTTTTAGAATTGAATTTATTTCTTCTTCTAGTTTAATCATTCTTTCTTCGGTCTTTAAAATTTCTCCAGGTATGTTGGATGCTTTTTTCATCAATGTTTTAATTTCTTTCCCTGCTTTTTTTGCTTCGCTTATTTCTCTTGAAACTGTATTCCTTGATGCTCTTAGTTGGTCTGCTTCTGTTTTTAATTTTCTCCATTCTTCATCGAGTGTTTTTACTTTATCTACCAATGGGAGTTTTTGATCCTGTGCTTTCTTTTTTATATTATCTTTAATTAATTGGGGGTTTTCTCTTATTAGCTTAATGTCTATCATGTTGGTATTAGATTTAATGGGTATTTAAGGGTTTTTTATGTTTAGAAATTAGAAGTGTTTCTGGCCTTTATGAGTTCTTTTTTGTGGGTTTTCCCTAATTGGTCGTATTTGCTTTTGTCTGTTCCAAACTTTTCTATTATCTTAGATATATAATCTCCTCCGAGATGGTGTGGAACAATTACATAATCTACATTTTCGTTATATAAATCAAGGGCGTTTCTTGGTTGTTCTGCGGTTGCAACAAAAGTAGCTTTGCTTCCTAATTCTTTAAGCATTCTTTTTATTGAGAGATTTGCTTCTTCTTCTGGAAGAGTTGAAATTATTAGCTGTGCTTTTCCTAACTTTATTTCACTTAGAAATCCAGGATCTAATGCATCCCCGTATATGCAATTAATTCCTTGTTTTGATAAGGAGAGAATAACCTTTGGATTATAATCTATTACGACAAACTTCTTATTTAGCTTTTTTAGAGTTTGAAGTATTTTATACCCTATTCTATGATAACCAAATAGAATCACATCGTATATTTCTTTTTTATTTTCTTCTGACTCTATTTCGTTGTTAGTGCCTTCAAAGATATCTAACAGGTGAGATATTTTGTTAAATATTTTATGTGAATAGAAAATGCTATAGCTGCTTATTCCTATCGTTATTACAGATATTAAGACTGCGAGATTCATTGTGCTTTGACTAAGTATTCCTGATGTGAACCCGAATAAGATTAATATTAAGGAGAATTCAGATAATTGGGCCAGGGACGAACCTGTAAGAAAGTTGGTTCTTTTCTTATATCCAAATAATTTCATAAAGCTCATTACGATTAAAGGTTTTCCTATTAGTATTAAAGCTGAAAATGCTAATGCGTTCCAAATCAATTTTGAAGAGATTGGACCGACTAATTTACTTCCGAAGTAAACAAATAATAGGACGACAAAGAAATCTCTTAAGGGTTTTATCTTCCCGCCTAATTCTAATGTGTATTTGCTTGAGGCGAGAGACATTCCAGCTATTAAAGCACCTATTTCAAGGGATAACCCAAAATAGTAGAAAAGAGAAGCAAGGAGAAATGCCCAGGCTATCCCGAATAGGAATAAGGTCTCTTGGTGTTTTGCGAGATAATGTGTAAATTTGTTCAAAACGAAGGTTGAAAATATGAAAACAGCAGCAATAAGTAATATTATTTTTGTTATCCCAAGAATAATTAATCCCCCATTAGATGTTTGCAATATTGGGACGAGCATTAAAACTAATCCAGCTACAAAATCTTCAACAATTAATATTCCCAAAGCGATTCTTCCATGAAGTGTATCCATTTCTTTTTTGTCTGATAATAATTTAACTACAACAACAGTGGACGAAAATGCAAATGCTGCTGCAAGATACATTGCTTGGATATTTCTGAATTCTAGTGCAAGAGAAAGAAGAAATCCCGCTACTGCAGTAACTAATATTTCTCCTAACCCTGCTAATGAAGAGACTTTCCCGAATTCTTTCAAAACACGAAAGTCGAGAGAAAGACCGACTATGAAAAGTAAAAGGGCAATGCCCATCCTGGCAAATATTTGTATAAACTCGGAGTTTGCTCCTATTATATTGAGGCCTATCGGGCCCACGATTAAACCTGCTACAAGGTAAGCAATAATTGGTGGTTGTTTTATTATTCTAGCCATTATAGATAATAAAGCAGCTACTCCTATGATTATACTTATTGAAACTAATATATTATCCATCTTTTTTTGTATTTATAGATAGCAAAAGGGGTTTTAATAGGTTATCCTAATCAATTATTATGTGTTGTTTTACTTTTGATAGTAATAGGCGGCCTATTTGAAGATTGACAAAATGAGCTTTTCTAGTCCTTAATGAATCTGCTCTTGCACTTGTCATCCTTCCTTTTAGTTCAAGATAATTTGTTATAATGTCGTTGCCGTATCTTTCATTTGCTTGTTCAAGGAGAGGTATTACTTCTTTTTCGTTGGAGAGAAATACAATTTTAATGATATTTTCTCTGGGTACTAAAGTATGGATTGAATCTTCTAGCCCGTCTATTACTGGGACGTATCTATGGTTGTAAATTCCGAATCGAGAAGCTCTTTTTGATTCATAGAATCTGCTCCTTGGAACATTTTCTGTTAGAACGGCTATTCCGGGCTCTTCATAGCTACAAGGTTCATTTTCTAACCCAAACGCTCTGCATAAATTATCAAATGATTCTTCCACACGTTTTTCTGATGGTTTTGATCCTTTATTTTTTGGATAAATAGTATAAAAGTGAACCCCTAATTCTCTTCTGATCATGGGTATAATTGATGGCTTACATTTTAATCCTCGAGTCATTGAGTTTAAGTTGTGTGCACCATATGTTTGATGTAATCCAACAGGCCTTATTTTTCCACTCATATAAGCCTCGATGAATTCTTTTCTGAATTCTAATCCCTGATCCATATTTTTCATTTATATTTTATGTTTAAAAACAAGATTATTCTACAGAATAAATACGTAGACTTAAATATGGTTCTTGTATTTTGTTTTTATCATATTCATCTCTTAAGCTGAGATGAAAGGGCCCAAAGCACGCGGCGCTGAGGGCCCACATATTAATAGGTTAACTCCAACTCATATGGCTTTTAGTTTTGTTATTTATCTTTTATTAGTTAGGCTTGGTCTTATAAGTTTTACAATTCCTTTATTGGTTTTATTATTCTGTTCTGAACTCATAGATTTGGATCACTTATTCTCTAAACTGGTTTATGTGAAGGGAAGAAATCCTTTTAAAACTCGTTTTTTACATAGGAATTGGATGGTAGTTTTTATTATTAGTATTGTCTTTATTTTTATTAAGCCTGTTTTTACCCTCGGATTGGGGTTGATATGCCACTTATTTCTTGACTTAATTTATGTATTTATACATAAAAAACTTCAACATAAGCTTTAAAAATCACCTTTTTCTTGAAAAGGGATGGCGAATAAGGCTTAGAAAGCCTTAAGGAAGTCAAGGGTTAAAATTAACATGGCAAAAGTAAGAGTAAAATTAAGCAGCATTAACATAGATGCTTTAAACGGAGTTATTGGGCAAATCAAAGATATTACTGGAAGAGCTGGAGTTGTTGTAAGAGGACCTATTCCATTGCCTACAAAGAGATTGAAGGTAACAACAAGAAAAAGCCCTTGTGGAAATGGGACAGCAACATTTGACAGATTTGAAATGAGAGTTCATAGAAGAATTTTAGATATTCCTGCTGAAGACAGAATATTGCATCCTATAATGAAATTGCAGATTCCAAGACCTGTCCAGATAAAGATTGAAATGAAAGACTGATTTATTGCTTTATGTTCCTAGGCGATTCGACCTCAGACGATTTCTGAGACAAATAATATAGCTAATGAAGAACTGGAAGCAAATAGGGTTTATGATTTGGTTATGCCTGAAATTGATGCAAGGGTAAGGGTGGTTTATTTAGGGGAAACCTTTACAAAGGAAGGTAAAAATTTTTATTGGTTATACTGGCATGTTCTGTCAGGTAAAGTAAATAGAATAGTCGCAACATCTTTAGAATCTAGAAGATTTTTGTGTGATGGGGTTACGATTTCCCCCTTTGAAGATAGTGATTGGGGTTCGGTTCAGCATATCGTGGAAGTTAGTGAACCGAAAAATAGACAAAAATGTCTTGATTTAATTTCAAAATTAAAATCATTAGGGGTTATGTCAGAATCTGCATGAAACTTGGTCTTTTATCTCATAAATATTTAAATAAGTTAATTGTTGGTTATAAAAATGGCAAAAGAAGTGATGGTTGTCAAAAGGGATATATTGTTTGAGGATTCTGATTTCCAGGGATTGATTTCTATTGAGAAAAGAGATTATCTGCAAATTATATTGGATAATTATGAATATGTTTTAAGGGATGATAAACTTGAGGCAAATACAGAGCTGAAGCAAATAATCCCATATGTTGTTATTATTAATCCTAAAACAAAAAAAGTATTTGGATATAAAAGATTTAAGAAAATGCCCGGATTGCATGAGATGAGATTGCATGATAGATTTTCTATAGGTTTGGGGGGGCATATCGATAGAGAAGAAGAGAAAGTTGATGTTATTAGTGATGCGGCAATGAGGGAATTAGCTGAAGAGGTAAGAATGGTGATATATCCTAGACCGAAAGTTGTAGGATTTGTAAATGATGAGCTTGATTCTGTTGGAAGTGTGCATTTTGGAGTTGTTGCTATTGCTGAAACTGAAGAAGAAGTAACAAAAACGGAGGGGGATGAAGTAAGGGATGAAAAGTTTTATTCTATTGAAGAAGTTGATGACCTGTTTTCTAAGGGCGTGGAGATGGATGGCTGGACAAGAATATGCTGGCCGTTTATTAAAAAGCATTTATTGACGCTGTAAATATATAGTCTATTATAATAATGTTTTATAAGCTAGTTTTATAAAAATTTACTATGGGTAGTGAAAAATTCAAAAGGGGACACGATTATCCCGGATTTTTCTTTACTTTTGAAGGGGGAGAAGGTTCTGGAAAATCTACTCAGATAAAACAATTGGCCGAGTATCTTGAAAAACAGGGAAAGAAAGTTTTGGTTGGGAGAGAACCTGGGGGAACACCAGTTGGGGAGCAGATAAGGCATACATTGCAATATTCTAAACAGAGCCATGCAATGGTTCCAGAGGCTGAGTTATTATTGTTTGCTGCTTCAAGAGTACAATTAGTAAGAGAGGTTATAGGTCCTGCTTTGAATGAAGAGAAAATAGTGTTGTTAGATAGATATTTTGATTCAACAACCGCATATCAGGGAGCGGGGAGACAATTGAGAAAAGAGGATGTAGAAGCGATAAATAGGTTTGCAATATGGAATATGAGACCTGATTTGACTTTCTTATTGGATTTGGATCCTAAAGTTGGATTGGAGAGAACAAGAGGGAGAGAGCTTTTTGATAGAATGGAGCAGCAATCACCAGATTTTTTTGACAGGACTAGATTAGAATATCTTAAACTAGCTAAAGCAGAACCTCACCGATTTAGAGTAATGGATGCGACTAAAGGTATTGAAGATATACAAAGCACTATAAGGGGATATGTTGATTCTTTTCTAAGGGCTTATGAGAAGTAATCAAAAGCCTTTTTAAACGAGTTTTGTTCTCTATAGATGTGAGAATAAAATATCTATGGTCATCAAGGCATACTAGAGTGCTGAAATCAGGGAATAAGCACAGGAAATCAGTTCCTAAGGTAGTTGGGGGTATGATAAAGATATGCGATGTTGTTCTTGAAGTTCTGGATGCGAGATATATTGATGAAACAAGAAATAAAGAGGTTGAAGAAAACATTAAAGAGCAGAGAAAGAAGTTGATTTTTGTTATAAATAAATGCGATTTAGTTGAGGTTGATAAATTAAAGGAAGAAGCAGAAAGAAAGAAGTTGTTTCCTCATGTTATCATATCGTGCAAGAGTGGAATAGGGAAGGGGGGTTTGATTGAAAGAATAAAAATAGAGGCTAAAAGAGCATTATCTGAAAAAAAGTTTGAAATTGCACATGTAGGTATTTTAGGGTATCCCAATACTGGAAAATCTTCTTTAATTAATTTTCTTACAGGTAGAAATGCTACAACTACAAGCAGTACAGCTGGATTTACAAAAGGGATGAAAAAGATAAGATTGTCTTCGGGGGTATTATTATTAGATACTCCTGGAATAATTCCTTCTAAAGAAGATACTAAATATGACCGAGAAGTGTTAGAGAAGCATGCTAAAATAGATGTTGAACCTTATGATAGAGTAAAGGAGCCAGAGTTTGTTGTTGATAGAATAATAAAACAAAATCCTGAAAAATTGGAGAAGTTTTATGGGGTTGAGGCTGATGGAGACAGCGAGATATTGATAGACGAATTAGGAAAGAGAAAGAAGTTGTTTGCTAAAGGGGGAGTTGTTGATTCTGATAGAACTGCAAGAGCAATAATAAAAGATTGGCAGGATGGAAAGATAAAGTAATATATATTTTGGACAGACATTTTGCTTTTAAACCCTGTTTGTGTCTAAATTGTATGGGTGGCGGAAAGATAAGTAAGGTGATGCTGGTTGCTTCTGTTGGTGATGCGTTAGAAGTGGTATTGGATGGAGGAGCTGTCTGGGATGAAAGGCAACGTCTGTTTAGAATGTCAACGACTGATGAGTCAGTTAAAGTTCCAAGGACTAATCAGCTTCAAGTTGTAGGTTATGTTAGGGGTTATGATGACAATCGTCTTTTGTTAAGTGCAAGCAGGTGTGCTGGATTTGATATTGATGGTCGTGTAACTATGCCTTTTCTTTATTATGTTCATGCAGATGTTATCCAGAGCGCATTTGATTATACACGAAGTGCGCTAATTGAATTTGAATAGTTAGATTTATAATCCGATTTAGAAAATCGGAAGAAAGTTAGGTTGTTAACACAAGATTTATAATAATAGGTTTTTCTTTGATGTTTATGCCCGAATGGGACAGTGGTACTCCATACGCTTGGAGAGCGTACTTCCGCAAGGATTCCCAGGTTCGAATCCTGGTTCGGGCGTTTTTACTACTCTTTTTAGGAACAATTTCATATAAGGTTTAAATAGGGTCGTTTTATTTGGCTTTTATGGAAGGAGTAAAAAGTGCTGTTGTTGGAGATGACAAGCCGGTTAGTGTTAAAAGAACTACCAAGACCGAATCTTATTTTGTAAGCAATCTTTTGATTTCTCTAATTGTCGCATTGGTATTTGTTGCGATTGATTTATTTGCTATATTTGGATTTGGACTTGGGGCTGTAAATGATATTTTGATAGTTGCTATAAGTATGGTTCTATTCTTGGGATTGGTTTTATTTTTGAATTCTTATTCAGATAGGGTTACAAGGAAAGAAGAAAGAGTATTTAGGCAGCAACCTGTGACGATGTATATTCCAAAGGGAAATGATGGGATTGCTAATGAAATAATGGATGAGGTCACAAAGTCTGCTAAAGAAGCAAAAGATGTAGAGATAGCTCATTATGACTATATAGGTTCAAGCCAAACTAGGACATATCATCTTAGAACGTGCAGACTTGCAAAATTGATTAAACCGAAGTTTAAATTGAGCAATAACAGTACCTTGTTTTTCAAGAAAAGGAAGTTTAAAGCGTGCAAGATTTGCATAAGAAAATTGAGAAAGACTTAATAAGTGGTTTTTCTTATCATATTGATGAGAAAAGAGGTTGCACTTAAGATTGTTGCGTGGTTATCTGTTTTTGGAATGCTGTTTTCTGGGTATCTGAGTTATAGTGAGCTGTTTAGGCAGTATTGCGTTCTAGGAACATGCACGAATGTTGCTGGAGTACCTGCATGTGTTTATGGATTTTTTATGTATCTTATTGTTTTTGTTATTTCTATTTTGGGGATGAAAGGCGATTAAACTATGGATTCATTTCTAACGAAATGAATTTAAACTAGTTTTGGAAGAGAGATTAATGCAATATGAAAAAGGGGTCTTTAGGGATAAATAGAGATGGGAAGATTAGAGTTTGATAGGAATGGAAGAATAAAAAGCATAGATAGGGGAAGAAAAGGAATTAATGGGAATATATTTGATTTTAATATTAACGAAGAGGAAGATATAGATGAATTTGTTGAAGATGGAAACGGGCTTAAGACTTCAGAATCGTTGAGTTTTTTAAAAGAAGAGGATACAAAACTGCAAAATATATCCGAGCAGGATTATTGGAGTTTATATTTAGATGAAAATCCACTTAGACCATTGATTTTTTCAAATGGAAAAGATCAAAGCAGGGTTGTTAGAGAAATTGTAGAAAGTATAAGGGATGGACATAGGATTATTTTTTTACATGGTGCATGCGGGACTGGAAAATCCGCTATTGCTCTTAATGTTGCCCGTGTTCTTGGAAAAACTTCTGTAGTTGTTCCAGTAAAAGTATTGCAGAAGCAATATGGTGATGATTATACTCATAGAATGAGTTTGCTTAAAAATGGAAAGAAAATGAAAATTGCAATGCTTACTGGGAGAGAGAATCATGATTCTATTATAGAACCTGGGAAATCTTGTGCTGACCCTAATCTACCCGAGAATATTAAATTAGTTGAGAAAAATTATGGGCAAATAATGGAATATTACCATGAAAATCCCCTGGCTAAAAATAGAGAAGACATTCCTTTAAAGGATATAAGGAGGACATTTATTGCTCCAGCCAACCCTTATTGGAGCCCTATCATTCCGGCATCTTTGGATATTAAGATAGGTGATGCAAAAAAGAAAAAATATCAAGGATGCGATGGGAAGGATTATATTTTCTATCATAGAAAGAAAGGGTGTTCGTATTATGACCAATATTTGGCTTATTTTGATGCCGATGTTGTTATTTTCAATTCTGCAAAGTATATGAGTGAAATGAATTTTGGAAGAAAGCCATTGACTGAAGTAGATATAATAGATGAAGCAGATGATTTTCTTGATTCATTATTTCAGCAGAGTGAAGTTAATCTTACAAGATTTGCTTCTGCCTTGAAAAATATAGCTCCTGAGAGCGTGAAGGGTCAGAATGGGAAGGAAAAGATACTTGAGCTTCTTGAACTGGAGGAAAAGAATAAAAGGGCTACAGGAGTAAATGAAGATAAAGTTGTTCAGATAAAAGAGACAAAGTTGAAGGATATTTTTGATATTCTTGGAAATAATTCGGAGCTTGAAGCTGAAATAGCATTGGAAGAATTGAATTACTCAAATAAAGCATTAGAAGCTGCGAGAAACTTTAAGGGGCTATTAGATGAAGTTTTTGTTGCATTTAGGAAGGAAGACGATTTTCTTATTGCATCGTTTGTTAGCACCAATCTTTCTGCTAAATTTCAAGAATTAGTTGATAAGACAAAAGCTATTGTTTTAATGTCTGGAACATTACATTCTGAGTCTGTTCTGAAAAACATATTCAAAATAAAAGACTTTAAGGTAGTTGAAGCAGAAACATTGGATTTTGGGAACATAGAAGTCATTAGAACTGGAAAAGAGTTTGATTGTAAATATTCTAATCTTAAACATAGGGATAATTTCAGAAGAAAATATGTCGAGTCTTTGTCATCTTGTTTAGATAAAGCAATCATTCCTGTTTTGGTTCATGTACATGCATATTCCGATTTGCCAAAAGAAGGGGAGAAGATTGATTTTGGAGTTACTAATATTATGTCTGCAGAAAGATTAATGATGTTGCAGAATGAAGATAAAACTGGGATGCAGATATCTTTGTTTAAACAGGGAATGAATTCAACTTTATTTTCAACTAAATGTTCTAGAGGGGTTGATTTTCCGGGGAATATGTGCAATTCAATTATTTTTACAAAATATCCTAATCCTAATGTAGGTGATCCTTTCTGGAAAGTATTGCAAATGAAACATCCCGAGTATTTTTGGGATTTTTACAGAGATAAAGCAAGAAGAGAGTTTTTGCAGAGGATTTATAGGGCTGTAAGAAGTAAGGAGGATCATGTTTTTATTCTTTCTCCTGATACTCGTGTGTTGGATGCTGTAAGGGAAATGCAAGTGAAAAAAATGTTTGATGTCAAGGTTTAAATACCTTGTAAATTTCATCGATGTGTAAATTGTGAGAAAACACAAGCAAGACACTATTAACACGTTGGAAATAGTAACCTTATGGTACGCTATTTCTTTTAAGTTAAGTAATGTATTAATAAATAACAAAATGGAAAAGTTTGCAAAGCTCGGATTGAGCAAAGAATTATTGAAGGCAATTGAAGAAGCCAAATTTAAAGAACCTAGTGAAATACAGGAGAAAGCCATCCCTATTGCGCTACAGGGCAGAGATATAATTGGGGGGAGTGCTACTGGGTCTGGAAAGACATTGGCTTTTGGAGCCAGCATAATACAAGGGGTTGAGAAGGGAAAAGGTGTCCAAGCATTGATATTAACTCCAACAAGGGAATTAGCAGAACAAGTTGCTGAATCATTGAATAGATTCTCGACATATAAGGATCTTGGAGTCAGTGCGGTTTATGGAGGGGTTGGATTTGAACCTCAAATAGAAAGGATAAAATATTCTGAAATTGTTGTTGGAACTCCTGGAAGAATTTTGGATCATTTAGGAAAGAGGACATTGATATTGAATAAAGTTAGGTATCTTGTTCTTGATGAGGCGGATAGGATGTTGGATATGGGTTTCATTGATGATGTTAGGGAGATAATAGAACAGTGTCCGAGTCAGAGGCAGACAATGTTGTTTTCAGCTACAATAAGTCCTGATATCGCCCATCTTGCTGGAAGATATTTGAAGAATCCTGTTGAAGTTTCTGTTGAGAGTTATGTTGATCCGACTAAATTAGAGCAAGTATATTATGATGTAGAACAGAACAAGAAATTTTCGTTGTTGGTTCATCTTTTGAAAGCAGAGAAAGGGGGGTTGGTTATGGTATTTTGTAATACGAGGCATAATACTGATTTTGTAGCTAGGAATTTACAAAGATATGACATTGATTCAATGGCTATTCATGGGGGATTATCTCAGAATAAAAGAACAAATGTTCTTGAAAAATTTCATTCTTCTAAAGTTTATGTTCTGGTATGCACAGATGTTGCGGCTAGGGGGCTGGACATTAAAGGGGTATCACACGTGTATAATTATGATGCCAAAAACAAGCGAGGAATATGT
>Ga0233423_10001079_pt1 | contig 13831 bp, 11 predicted proteins | sample Watercolumn_Mata_FD_180713 | JGI IMG/M metagenome (GOLD analysis project Ga0233423, IMG submission 180713) | Freshwater microbial communities from Lake Matano, South Sulawesi, Indonesia - Watercolumn_Matano_2014_112_MG | ecosystem: Environmental > Aquatic > Freshwater > Lake | place: Indonesia... | reverse complement strand
GGCGGTGCTTTTTCCCACCACCTGGTAGATGATGTTGATCAGGCCCTTTTCGGGGTCGGTGTCCGCCATGGTCAGGGGGATGCGCTCCCCGGTCTCGTTGGCCCTTAGGATGACGAACTGTCCCGGTTTGGCTTTTTTGGCGATCTTGGGAGCCTTGACCCAATTGCTCACCACCGTTCCCTGGGCCATTTCCTGGCGCTCCACTATTTCGAACATAAGCGCAACTCTCCTCAATTAGGGAAAAATTTACTTCCGCCGTGACTGTCCCAGCCGGCTTGTTTAAAAAAAGCCTGCTTTGGTCTCTTTTACATCGTTGGATTTTTACCACGCCTGGCGCGCAAGATGCAAGTGATAAATATCACAAAAGCAAAAAAGGCTAAGGGGTGACAAAACCGCGTGATTCCCGCCTCTTGGCCCGGAGTTATGTCCTGCCAGGTGGATTCCCCAGGTGGGCCTGGCGGCGCCTGCGGCCATAAGTTTGGATTTAGGCGGCTCATAAAAAATCCGGCTTCCTTTAAGCATAATCTAAGGAAGCCGGATTCGGGAAAGGACCTCCAGGCCCCCAAGGGCCTGGAGGGTTTTGGGTCAGGGTTAGAACAGACCGGTGACTTTACCGGTCTTGAGGTCCACGTCCACCCGCCGGAAGGCCGGGTCGGAGCTGGTGCCGGGCATCAGCGAAATGGCGCCGCACACCGGGCAGATGAACTTGGCGCCGCCATAAACAAGGAAGTCCCGCACCGGCAGGGTCCAGCCCTTGGGGGTGCCTTTCACCGTGGGGTCATGGGTCAGGGACAGGTGCGTCTTCACCATCATGGTGGCGTATTCGTTATACTTGGGATCCTTCTCGAAGCGCTCCGCCTTGGCGTTGGCTTCGGGGGCAAAGCTGACGCCGGCCGCGCCGTACACTTCCTTGGCGATGAGTTCGACGCGCTTACGTAAAGGCATCTCGTTGGGATAGAGGAATTTAAACTTCGGCTTTTCTTTGCAGGCTTCCATGACCGCGTCGGCGAACTCCAGGGCGCCTTCCCCACCGAACTGCCAGTGCCGGGACACGGCCACCCGGGCGCCTTCCGCCTCGCAGGCCCGGCGAATCACCTTGTGTTCTTCGTCGGAATCGAAATGGAAGGAATTGATGCACACCACCGGGTTGATGCCGGCTTTTTTGATGGTGCGGACGTGGTGCACTGCATTCTCCACCCCCTCTTCCAGCCAGGGCATGGTCTTCTTGGAGGCCTCGAAGTACTCCTTGGGGACCGGTTTGCCCGGCGGACAGGGCAGGGAGCCAGCCTTGACCCCGTGGTGCTTCAGCCCCCGGACGGTGGCGGTGAGGACCGCGACGTTGGGAACGAGGCCGCTGAAACGGCACTTCACGTTCCAGAACTTCTCAAAGCCGATGTCGGCACCGAAGCCGGACTCGGTGATATGATAGTCGAACATCTTCAGTCCGATCTGGTCGGCGACGATGGAGGACTGGCCCACGGCGATGTTGGCGAAGGGGCCGGCGTGCACAAAGCAGGGCTGCTTCTCCACGGTCTGCATCAGGGTGGGGTTGATGGAGGGCAGCATCCAGGCGGTCATGGCGTTGCCCACTTCCAGGTCGCCGGTGGTGATGGGTTTGCCCGCCCGGTCGTAGCACACCACCATTTCGTTCAGCCGCTTCCGCAGGTCTGCCAGAGAAGTGAATACCGACAAGATGGCCATGACCTCGGAGGACACGGCGATGCCGAAGGAGGACTTCATCATGAAGCCGTCCATCTTGCCGCCCATGCCGATGATGATGTGCCGCAAGGCCTGGGCGCAGAAGTCCATGATCCAGCCCATTTCGAAGTTCTTGGGATCGATGTCCAGACGCTTCAGGTTCCGCTTGGCCAACTGCTCATTGCTGTAGTTAAACTCGTGCTGCAGCCGGGAGGTGGCGGCCACCATGGCCAGGTTGTGGGCGTTCATGATGTTGTTGATGTCGCCGGTGAGGCCCAGAGAGAACTCGGTCATAGGGATCAAGAGCGAGATGCCGCCGCCCGCGGCGGTGCCCTTGACGTTCATGGTGGGGCCGCCGGAGGGCTGGCGAATGCAGCCGCCCACGTTCACGCCCCGCTTGCCCAGGCCCTCGATGAGGCCCATGGAGGTGGTGGATTTGCCTTCCCCCAGGGGGGTGGGGGTGATGGCGGTGACGTCGATGTAGTAGCCGTCGGGCTTGTTCTTGTTGCGCTCCAGGCACTTCAGGTAGTCAATGCGCCCGATTTTATGACCCATGGGGATGCGCTCGTCTTTGGGGATTTCCAGCTTGTCGCACATCTCTTCAAAGGGGACCATCTCCGCTTCGGCAACTTCCGCAATCTGCCAGTCTTTCTGTTTAACCGGATCATACTTCGCCATAAAAACCTAGCCTCCTTAAGGTTTTGTAATTACTATCTATTTCCCGGCACTCGTCAATAACCGGGATATTCACAAAGCAACCCTTTAGCGCGCTCCCCTATGGGGCAGATCACGCCAGGGCTCATACTTTTTTTCACATAGTTTCCCCTTTTAAACAACATTGCCAGGGTTTGTCAATAATTATTTTTCTGTATCAGAATCCCTGGAGAAAAAATTTGCCGGTTTTTATGTTTGACAAAAGGCCCCCTGGCCCATAGAATATGTGAATAGTTGTACAAATTTTGGGAAAGGCTTGCCTTCTCAGAGACTTAACTTGCCCCTGAGGCGAACCGCATATCTCCCCAGGCCCCCAGGCGGGCGCGGTTCCCCTCTTTGGTGGCCAGCACCTCACCGCCTTTTACCGGGCGGAGGGGCCATTAGCTCTTAGTTAGCGCGGTTTTTGCCTTAATGGGAGAGGAGGAACCTTATGGTCATCGGGGAATCAAAACCCCTGGCGGAAATCCTGGAGATGATCAAGGATTTCAACAAGGTGGTGGTGGCCGGCTGTAAAGGCTGCGTCACCGTCTGTAATGTGGGCGGGGAAAAAGAGGTGGCCATCCTGGCCTCGGAGTTGCGCATCGCCCGCAAAGCCAGCGGTAACGAACTGGAAGTCAAAGAATACACCTGTGAGAGGCAATGCGACCCGGAATACATCGAACCCCTGGACGACCTGGTAACGGACGCCGACGCCCTGGTCTCCATTGCCTGCAGCGTCGGCCCTCAATATGTGGTGGCCCGTTACCCCTATCTCCAGGTCTATCCCGGCATCAATACCACCTGCATCGGCGGCTCCCAAGAGCACGGGGTCTGGAAGGAATTCTGCCAGGCCTGCGGTAATTGCATCATCCACCACTTCGGCGGGCTGTGCCACATCACCCGCTGCGCCAAACAACTTTTAAATGGCCCCTGCGGCGGCTCTGCGGAGGGGGTTTGCGAAGTGGGTAAAGGCTCCATCCCCTGCATCTGGCAGCTCATCTATGATCGCCTGAAAAACCTCGGCCACCTGAACCAGCTGGTTGAGGTCAAATTATACAAAGATTGGTCCACCAGCCGCGACGGCGGGTTACGCACCATGATTAGGGAGGAACTCAAAAAATGACCGCCGGCAGCAACCTGGAAAAGATCCTCAAAAGCGGCAAGAAAGCGGTAACTTGTGAATGCGGGCCCCCCCGGGGAGCGGACGTCGAACACTTCCGCCACAAGGCCTCTTATCTCAAAGGCTGCGGTGACGCCGTCAATGTCACCGACAACCAGACCGCGGTGGTGCGCTTCTGTTCCCTGGCCGCCAGCAAAATCCTAATGGAGATGGGCCTGGAGCCGGTAATGCAGATGGTCACCCGGGACATGAACCGCATCGGCCTGCAGAGCAACGTCCTGGGGGCCGCGGCCTTAGGGATAAAAAACCTGCTGTGCCTCACCGGCGACCACCAGTCCTTCGGGGACCATCCCCAGGCCAAGAACGTCCACGACCTGGACTCCATCATGCTGCTGCACACCGTCAAAACCATGCGGGATGAAGGCAAGATGGTGAGCGGCACCGAGGTTCAGGGCCGGCCCCAGATGTTCATCGGCGCCGCGGCCAACCCCTTTGCCGACCCCCAGGATTTCCGGGTGGTGCGCATGGGCAAGAAGATCTCTGCCGGGGCCCAGTTCATCCAGACCCAGTGCATTTACAACATGGAGAGGTTCCGCCATTTCATGCAAATGGCCAATGACATGGGCCTCACCGAAAAGTGCTATATCCTGGCGGGCATCACCCCGCTGAAATCCGTAGGTATGGCCAACTACATGAAAAAATTCGTCCCCGGCCTGGACGTGCCCGACTCTTACATCACCCGGCTGCGGGGTGCGCCCAAAGACAAACAGGGCGCGGAAGGCATCAAGATCGCGGTGGAACAGATCCAGGAATGCCTGGAGATGAAGGGCATCGCCGGTATCCACCTCATGGCCATCGAATGGGAAGAAAAGGTGCCGGAGATCATGGAAGCCGCCAAACTCCTGCCCCGCCCCAAGATTGATTAAACTTAAGGCCCACTTAAGCCCGGTCCTGTGGGACCGGGCTTTTTTATTGTCAAAGAGCCTTGGGGCAGGGTCCGGGAAAAGACCGTGGTCAGTTAACACCAAAATAAACTGACCCCTGATCCCTGAATCCTGCCTGCAGCCCCTAGGCCCCTGCCACCATCGGAACCAAGGGGCTCCCAACCCCGCGGCCCGGCCCTGGAAAGCCACGTTCTTCCTGCCCTCACCCCGGAAAAGTAATTGACAAGCCACCGGGAAAAAAGATAGTAATATAAAAATATGTACCCTTAATTTTAACCAAGGAGAAAGAGAGATGGCTGAACCTCTTCAGGTGAGCGACGCCGATTTTGAGCAGGAGATCCTGAAAGCTGACCTGCCGGCCATGGTGGATTTTTGGGCCGCCTGGTGTGGCCCCTGCCGGGCCATTGCCCCGGTGGTGGAGGAACTGGCCCGGGATTATCAGGGTAAAGTGAAAGTGGCCAAAATGAATGTGGATGAAAATGCCAAAACTCCTGCTAAATACGGCATCCGGGCCATACCCACCCTGATTATTTTCAAAGGGGGCCAGGTGGTGGAGCAGATTACTGGCGCCGTCTCTCGCAACATTATCGAAAGTGCCTTGAAGAAAGCCCTTTAAACCCATGGACTGGCATGACTGCCTGGGATTATGATTTAATCATTGTCGGCGGCGGCCCGGCGGGCCTCACCGCCGGCCTTTATGCCGGCCGCGCCCGGCTGAAAACCTTGCTTCTGGAGAAACTCATTCATGGCGGTCAGGTAATGACCACCGACCTGGTGGAGAACTATCCCGGTTTTCCTGAAGGCATTTCCGGATTTGAGCTGAGCGACCGCATGCGCCGGCAGGCGGAGCGTTTTGGCCTGGAGTTCCAAAATGCCACCGTCCAGGGCCTCAAGGTCGGCCCCCCCCATGAATTAACCCTGGAGGACCGGGAGCTCACCGCCGGCGCCCTGATCATCGCCAGCGGCGCCCGCTACCGGCGCCTGGGGGTCCCGGGGGAAGACGAACTTACCGGCAAGGGAGTCAGCTTTTGCGCCACCTGTGACGGCGCCCTTTACCGGGACCAGGAAATCGCCGTGGTGGGCGGCGGGGACACCGCCCTCACCGACGCCCTGTTTCTCACCCGCTTCGCCGCCAAGATCCACCTGCTCCACCGCCGGGACGCCTTCCGGGGCGCCAAAATTCTCCAGGAACGCATCCTGGCCCAGGAAAAGGTGCAGATCCACTGGGACACCGTAGTCACCGCCATCCAGGGCACCCAGGCAGTGGAGGCGGTGCAACTTCAAAACGTCAAAACCGGAGAACTTGCCTCTTTGCCCGTCACCGGGGTCTTCATCTTTGTGGGGGTCACCCCCAATACCGACTGGCTTCAGGGCCGGGTGCCCGTGGATGATGGGGGCTTCGTCTTCACCGACGACCACATGGCCACCGCCATTCCGGGGATTTTCGCCGCCGGCGATGTGCGCCACAAACTTTTGAGGCAAATCAGCACCGCGGTGGGCGACGGCGCCACCGCCGCCTTTGCCGCTGAAAATTACTTAACCGGCAACCATTAGAGGTAAGGCCCATGTTAACCAGAAAATGCGCCAGATTCCTCAGCCTCCTGGTAGCAGTGGTGTTCATCAGCCACTGCGGCACCATCAAAGGTTGGTTCACCTCCAAAAAGCCCGAAAAACCCCCGGAAGTCATGGCCGAAGAAGGCATCAAGCAATTGAAAAAGAAGAAATATGACGATGCCATTGAGACTTTCGAAAAAGTTCGGGACCGCTATCCTTACAGTGATCAGGCTATGCTGGCCCAGATCAAGGTGGCGGACGCATATTTTTATAAGAAAAAATACGAGGAAGCCCTCCAGGCTTATAAGGAATTCGAAAAACTGCACCCCACCAACAAAGCCGTCCCCTATTGCATCTATCGCCAGGGGCTGTGCTACTACCGCCAGCGCTCCACCATCGACCGCGACCAGACCTTTACCACGAAGGCCCTGGGGGAATTCCGCCGCCTGAAACAAAAATTCCCGGATTCCGAGTATCTCGACAAAGCCGAGAAATACATGGCCCGCTGCAAGCAGGACCTGGGGGAGCACGAATATTACGTGGCCGAGTTCTACTACAAAACTAAACGCTACCAGGCGGCCTTAGACCGCTTTCAGGTAGTGGCCCAGGAATACCCCGACTTCCCCAAAAAGGCCCAGGTTAAGAAATATATCGAAGAGTGCCAGGCCATCCTGGCCACTGAGGACAAAAGACCCAAAGGAAACTTCATCACCAACCTGTTTGACGCCAGATGGTAATCATCCGCCATTGATGAGGGGGCGGGCCTGGTCCCGCCCCCCCATTCGCAAAATTCCCCTTTCCGCCAATACCCTTCCCTGATCGCCGGCTGCCAGGTTAAAGTCGGCTGCCTTACTTGCCGATAATTAAACAGGCCCCTTATTAAAAATCCCCTTCTCTTAATCATCCCGCAGGCCTGGCGGCCTGCTCAGGATTGGCATGCTCCTCAACCCTTTACTCAAGAGAGAATCCCATGAAGCGGCGACAATTATTCATACTTTTCGGGTCCCCCTGGATCTTGGCCAGCCTCGCGGCTTTTTTCCTTTTAGGGGGTGGTACCCCGGTTGGCGGCGCGGATCTTCCGGAAATTCGCCAACAGGGGGAGTTGCGGCACCTGGGCGTATCTTATGCCAATTTCGTCACCGGCAGCGGTGACGGCCTGGACGTGGACCTGATCAAGCTTTTCGCGCAACATCTGGGGGTGCGGTACCGATATGTGGAAACCTCTTGGAAAGAGGTGTTGGCCGACCTGACCGGCAAAAAAGTCAGGCCCAGAGGTGAGGGGGTGGAAGTCATCGGCCAGGTCCCCATTAAGGGGGACCTGGTGGCCAATGGCCTGACCATTCTCCCCTGGCGGGAGAAAGTCGTGAATTTTTCCACCCCGGTTTTCCCCACCCAGGTCTGGTTAATCGCCCGGGCCGATTCCGCCCTTAAACCCATCAAGCCCAGCGGTCGCCCCGACCGGGATATTGCCGCGGTTAAAGCTCTACTTATGGGACAAACAGTCCTGGGAAAGTTTGATACCTGTCTTTACCCCCGTCTCTACCACCTGGAAAAAGTCCGGGCCCGAGTCAAAGATTTTCAGGGAACTTTGAACGAGTTAGCCCCAGCTCTCATTAAGGGTGATGCCGAAATGACCCTGTTGGACGTCCCCGACGCCCTGATGGCCTTGGAAAAATGGCCTGGAAGGATCAAGGTGATCGGCCCTATTTCTTCCAAGCAGGAGATGGGGGTCGCTTTCGCCCAAACCTCCCCCCAGTTGCGGGAAACTTTTAACCGCTTCTTCGACCAGATCAAGCAGGATGGGACTTACCTGGCACTCGTGCGCAGATATTATCCGTCGGCTCTCCACCATTTCCCCGAATTCTTTGCGGAGTTCCAAACCAGATAGCTAGGCAGATTAGATTTAATTTCGCTGAGGATGCGTATGCCGACGTTATTGACCTATCTTCGGAAACCGAATCTTGCGGTTATGGCCATAGGCGCCATAATCGTCGGCTATATTGCTTTTCTGCTAATGACCAACTACTACTCGCAAATTGAGTTGCAGCACTCCGGACTAGCAATGATGCAACACGATTCGGAAGAACATGCGGTCGCGGTCAGCCACTTTTTCTCCGAGCGGAAAAACGATCTCAGGAATCTCATTGAAAAACGGGAGCTTGCCGCTTTTTATGAAAATAAGGCCCTGGGCATGTCCATGGAATACGGGTTGTGGGACAGCGTCTTCGGCATCGCTAAGATTTTCGACCACTTTTTAGAGAGCCGCAGGCTAGGCGGCGACAGAGTCTATACCAGGATCGCTTTTCTGGAAAGCCACGGCGGTGTGCTGGTGGACCGACCTGGGGATAACGCCCACCAGGTTAATGAACCAGATTTGAAGAGTTTTCTCGAGCCGCACAACCCTGAGCCCAAAATTATCGTCGCCCCCCAGGGACCATTTGGGCAGATAATGATTGCTGCCCCCTATTTCTTTAAAGGCGTCTTCTCCGGGCAAATTATCGCCTGGATTTCCTCCGAGGCCATTTATCACCACTTCATCAAAGCCACCACTGGGGCTTCGCCGCGACTGGTGACGATCATCAACGACAAAGGGGAAACGTTTTACTCGCCTGCGGACCCCCGCCGGGAAGCCCATATTGGGAGCCAGCGCAACTTTCATGACCTTTGTAAATCGGCCAGCGGGGAGGTCCACCGGTTTAGGTCGATCCGCGAAGATGGCGCCAGGGTTGACCTGGTCGGCATCCGCGTCCCCATCCGGGATACGCCCTTCTTTCTGGTTACGGTCTCGCCCGCCGCGGAGGTGTTGGGCCGTACCGCTCCCCGACAATTGCTGGCGGTCATGGGCATCTTGTCCTTGGCCATTTTGGGCGGCGGGATCATCATTGTGCTGATCAACACCCGCAACCTGGTCCTGCAGGCCCGCCTCCAAGAAGCTTCCCAGAGAAGGCAGGAAGTGGAGGAGAAAAATCGCCAACTGGAGCAGGAAATTCGGGAACGCCACCTGGCGGAGCAGGGGCGGCGGGAGAGCGAAGAAAAATATCGGCTGCTGGTGAGTCAAATCCCAGCCATGGTGTTTCAAGGATATGGTGATTGGAGTATCGACCCTTTTGATGAGAAGATTGAAGCCTTGACCGGTTACCCGAAAGAAGACTTCGAGTCGCGTCGGCTTAAATGGTGCGACCTGATCCCCGCCGAAGACCTCGATTACGCCACCAGGGTCTTTATTGAGGCCTTGAAAACCGACAAATCTTATGTGCGCGAGCACCGCCTGCGGAAAAAAGACGGGGAGATCATCTGGGTCCAGTGCCGGGGGCAGATTTTTTTGGACCCCCGCGGACAGGTGGACTATATCAGTGGGGTATCTTTTGACGTTACCCAGCGCCGGCAAGCGGAGGAAGCGGTCCGGGAGGGTGAACGTTTTTTAGCCGACGTCTTCGCCAGCATCCAGGACGGCATCGTGGTCTTCGATAGGGAATATAATATTATCCGGGTCAACCCGGCCATCGAGCAGTGGTATGCCCATGCCCTGCCCCTGGTGGGCCAGAAATGTTATGCCGCCATTCATGGCCGGCAGGAACCCTGTGAGGTTTGCCCTTACCGGCAAGCCCTGGAGACGAGCAAAGCCGGTTATAAGGTCTCGCCCCGAAAGGACCAGGATGGGGCAGAGGTGGGTTGGAACGAAATCTTCGCTTTTCCTCTTGCGGACATGGCCACCGGCAAGGTGAAGGGCGTCATCGAATACGTCCGGGACATCACGGAACGCATTCGGGCCGAGGAGGCCTTACAAGAGCGGGAGCGCTTCCTGGCCAGCATCTTCGCCAGCATTCAGGACGGCATCAGCGTCCTGGATAAAGAGTTTACTATCGTCCGGGTCAACCAGGCCCTGGAGCGGGCTTATGCCCAGGCCATGCCCCTGGTGGGCAAAAAATGTTACCAGGCCTACCACGGGCGCCGGGAACCCTGCGAAATCTGTCCCACCCGGTCCACCCTCGAGACAGGTTTAGCTGCCCGGGAGATGGTTATGGAAAAGGGAGCCGAAGGAGAGATTGTCAGATATCTTGACCTTTACACCTTCCCGCTGCTGGATATGTCTTCGGGGCAGATGAAGGGAGTGGTGGAATACGTCCGGGACATCACCGAACGCCAGCAGGCCGAAGAGGCCCTGCGCCGGAGCGAGGAGCAGTTGCGCCAGGCCGTGAAGATGGAAGCCGTCGGCCGGCTGGCGGGCGGCGTCGCCCATGACTTCAACAACATCTTGACCGGTATCACCGGCTACAGCGAACTTCTGCTGATGAATCTTAATGACCAAGACCCCCTGCGCCACGACGTGGAGGAGATCAAGAACGCCGCCGACCGGGCCGCTTCCCTGACTCGCCAGCTCCTGGCCTTCAGCCGCAAACAGATGCTTAAAATGCAGCCTTTGGACCTAAATGTGGTGGTGGCCAACATGGACCGAATGCTCAAAAGGATTATCGGGGAGGACATCGACCTGGTCACCATTGCCGGCCCCGGGCAAGCCACGGTCAAAGCCGACCCGGGGCAGATGGAACAAGTCATTCTCAACCTGGCGGTGAACGCCCGGGACGCCATGCCCCAGGGCGGCAAGCTCACCATCGAAACCGCCAGGCTGGAACTGGACGCGTCCTATGCCCGGCAGCACCTGGAGGTCCATCCCGGCCCTTATGTGATGCTGGCCATCAGCGACACCGGCCTGGGTCTGGACCAGGAAACCCAGGCCCACATTTTTGAGCCTTTTTTCACCACCAAGGGACCGGGACAGGGGACCGGCTTGGGTCTGTCCACCGTTTATGGCATCATCAAGCAAAGCGGCGGCTATATTTATGTTTATAGTGAACCGGGGCAGGGCACTACTTTCAAAATCTACTTGCCGCGCCTTAAAGACGAGGTGGCCCTGGCCCAACCGGGGGAACCCGGCGCCCCCTCGCGGCCGGGCATGGAAACCATCCTGCTGGTGGAAGATGAGGAGATAGTGCGCCAGGTGGCTCGCCGCATATTGGAGAGAAACGGCTACACCGTTAAAGAGGCCGGCCTGGGGACCGAAGCCTTGCTCCTCAGTAAGCACAACTCCGGTCCCATCCACCTGTTGTTGACCGATGTGGTGATGCCTGAGATGAGCGGCCGCGAGCTGGCGGAACTTTTAACCCAACAACGGCCGGGCATAAAGGTGCTTTATATGTCGGGCCACACCGAGAATGCCATTGTCCATCACGGCGTCCTGGAGCAAGGCATCGCCTTTATTCAAAAACCCTTCAAACATGATCTCCTGTTGCAAAAGGTGCGCGAGGTGTTGGACCGGCCATTATCAGGGCCGGGATGATCTTGGCTGGCTTTTTCCCCTCATCGCCCCCGGGCCGCCCGTAGCCGCTAAATCACCCCCCGGCTTGGAAGCTACCTCTCTCACCCCTGCCCGCTAAGAGATCAGCCCCCGGGCCTGGAGCAATGGCCTGGGGTCCACCAGGTGGCGGACAAACCAACTCTCATAGTCCTGAGCCCCCAAGGCCAGAGCCAGAATCTCCGAGAAGTGAAAAACGGGAATTTTGGGCTCCCAGGTGCAGCGGATCTCCAGGTTGAGCTGGCACATGGCGCAGGCCGTGACCAGGCACTCCGCGCCAGTGGCCACCGCGCTTTCCATGATCTCGTTCACCAGGGGGGTGACCACGTCGGCCCGGGCTGCGGAGAGAAAAGAACCGCAACAGCGATAGATGAGCGCTTTGGTCAATTCCTGGCCGCCAAGAATGGTCAGGACGGTGCCCATCTCCGCCTGAAAGTATTTTTGCCGCCTGAGGGCCGGGGGGCGAAACAGCGTACAGCCGTAATAAGGCAGGAACTTCAGGCCGTTCAAGCTCCGCACCTGGCCCTCCTGCAGACGTTTTGGCCCCATGCGCACCAGTACTTCCATAAAGTGGATGATCTCCAGGTCCTTGGAGATGGGCCGCCCCCAGCGGCGCTCCAAGGCCCGGTGGGCTTCCGGCTCCTGCCTCAGACGCAGTTGGGCGTAGCGCAGATGGTGCAGACAGCGGGGACACATGGCCATGAGCGGCCGGCCCGCCGGCGCCAGGGACAAATCCCGGGCCCCCAGGGCAAAGGCCAGCTCCTTATCCAGGCAACTGGCCGAAGAAGAACCGCAGCAATTCCAGTCTTCCAGTTCGATGAGGTTGAGTCCCAGAATCTTGCTGGACTCCATCAGCGAGACGTTGCTCTCCTTGGCGGAGGTGGCCAAGGAACAACCAGGAAAGTAAGAGATGTCGATGAGGTCGCCGCCCGGCATTGCTACTTTCTTTTCCAGTGGGGGATAAAGAGTCGGGTGATCTCCTCCAGGGCATTTACCCGGGTGGCCTTGAGGTCCAGTTTGCGGTGAGCCAACATTCGCAGGCCCACGTCCAGGTCGGCGAACCACTGGCGCACCCTGGCTTTGTACCGGAGCATAATCCCCAACTTGTGGGCGCGGCCGTAATTCTTGATGGAGTGCAAGACCTCCCGGTGGAAGTCTAAAATATTGGTTTCCGCCACCATCGCCCCCTCTTCCAAAGCCAGACGGCGCAGGGCGTCCATGATGGCGGCGATGTCGATGACCATGGGACACTCCACGGAACAGGTATGACAGGCCACGCAGACCCAGATGGTGTGGCACTCCAAGGCTTTTTGCCGCAGGCCTAACTGCACCATCCGGATGATGCTGTTGGGCGGGTAGTCCATGGCCCCCACAAAGGGACAGCCGTTGCCGCAAGTGCGGCAGTGGTAACACCGGCTCAGGCCGGCCTGGCTAATACGCTCCACTTCCCTGGCGAAGTGGCGGTCCTGTTCGTGGATGACTATGGCCGGCCAGGCGTCACTGCCGCCAAAGCCTTGAGGGGAGACGCTCATAGATAAAGATTAGCAGGATTATTTTTTTGAAATTTTTATTATAAACATGAATCGGAGGAAATCAAGACCATCAGCCTAACACCCCAGCCCTCCCGAAAAAAGCCAGGGGTTATGGCTCTACCCGGTCTTGCAGGGACTTAAGGCTGGGATAGGCGGTGAGGTCATAATGGATGGGGGTGATGGAGATATAGCCGGCGCTCAAAGCCCCGTAATCCGTGTCCGGCTCCGGGTTGCGGCGCTCATTGATCTCCGCCAGCCAATAGTAAATATGCTCCCGGGGGTCCACCCGGCGCTCAAAATGTTCCACCAGCGGGCCGATGTCCTGGCGGGTTACCTTCACTCCTTTAATCCTCTCCTCCGGCAAGGCCGGCAGGTTGACATTGAGACAGATGCCCGGGGGCCAGCCGTCCCAGGTGGTTAGCCGAGCCAAAATCTTGCGGGCCAGGCGGGCCGCGGTGGCCCAATCCGCGTCCTTGTAAGTATTCAGGGATACCGCCATGGCTTTCACCCCCAGGATGGTGGCCTCCGTGGCCGCGGACACAGTGCCCGAGTACAATACATTGATCCCCACATTGGGGCCCAGGTTGATGCCGGAAACCACCAGCGACGGCGGCTGCGGCAGCAATTCCGCCAGGGCGATCTTGACGCAATCCGCCGGAGTGCCGGCCACCGCATAGCCGTTAATGCCCGGAGCCAGCGATACCTTCTTCACCCGCAAAGGGGTGATCAAACTGATGGCATGACCCACCGCGCTCTGCTCACTCTCCGGGGCCACCACCGCCACCTCTCCCAACCCGCGCAACTCCTGATACAGGGCCATTAACCCCGGAGCATAAATCCCGTCGTCATTGGTCACCAGAATCGTCATAATGATTTTCCTCGTGGATTTTTGAGGGGAGGGCTGGGAGACCAATGGTCCCACACCCTCCCCTCAAAC
>Ga0233423_10001078_pt1 | contig 13836 bp, 12 predicted proteins | sample Watercolumn_Mata_FD_180713 | JGI IMG/M metagenome (GOLD analysis project Ga0233423, IMG submission 180713) | Freshwater microbial communities from Lake Matano, South Sulawesi, Indonesia - Watercolumn_Matano_2014_112_MG | ecosystem: Environmental > Aquatic > Freshwater > Lake | place: Indonesia... | reverse complement strand
GAACATCCTGAAAACGAACCCCAGGCCTGGAATCTGGGCGAACTGCCCCATAACGCGATATACAACATCCTGGATCTCCAGCCGGTGCTCCAATCCTTCGGAAGGGAGGTTCAGATACGGTTTACCACGGCGATCGACATCGACGTGATCAAGAATACAAATTTGATCTATATCGGGGAATTCAAGAATCTTCGCGCGCTGACGGATCTGCTTGCGCCCCTTCCCTTCCGGCATGAGACATTGCCCTGGTGGCATGGCACACTGACCTTCCCTGAGGGCGATTCCAGCGTGACGGTCCATACGTTCCGGGACTGGGAAGTGAGCCGGCAAGTGGTGGATCTGGGTGTCATCGCCAAGATCCCCGGTCAGAACAATGAAAACTATATGGTTTTCGCGGGTTTCGGCTACAACGCGCAGATCAAGATGGTTGAAATCCTCAGCCATGAAAACTCCTTGAAACAGATGGAAAAACGAATGTCCGAAGGGCTCGGAAGATTGCCGGAATATTTTGTCCTCATCTTCGAAGTGACCGGATTCGACAGGGCCAGTACAAAGGCCGACCTGAAATATTTTTCATCCGTCGACCGGGAGAAATATTTATCCGGGCTGATCTCGACTGTTAAAAAATGAACCTTCCAGCAACCGCTTCCCCCGCGGCCTGCCGGGGGGAAGCGGGAAAAGACCATGAAGCACCAACCGAACACTACTGAAAGACGGAAGAAATCCCCCGCCCCCGGTCCGGCGGCTTATCAGACCGTGCAGATCGGAGTCAGCCGTCCGCCGCTTCCCCTCGATGATCTCCCGGAACCCGAGCAGGTCTTCAAGGTCAGACGCATCGGGCTTTCCGAGATTTTCCGCTTCGTGCTCGGGCCGAGCATGATCGCGCTGGGTGCTTCCATCGGGAGCGGCGAATGGCTGCTCGGCCCCCTGGCGTTCGGGAAATACGGTTTCATGGGCATCGGGTGGCTCATCACCGTGTCTGCCGCCCTTCAGACCCTCTACAACATGGAGGTCGCGCGTTTCACCGTGGCCACGGGCGAAGTCCCTGCGGTCGCATTCGGCCGTGTGCCGCCGGGAGCCTTCTTCTGGATCCCCTTCACGCTGATCGTCGTCCTGCTGGGCTGGATATGGGGAGGCTGGGCATCTGCTGCGGGGCAGAGCGTGTTCGCGCTGGTGACGGGCCGCGCACCGGATCTGGCTTCCGAGATCGAACCGGTGCGAATGATCGGCATCGGACTCATGATTTTCTCCTTTGCGCTCTTCCTCTACGGAAAAAAGATCGCCCGGACCCTTGAGGTGTTCAACACCGCCGCGGTCTGGTTCGTTTTCGCCTTCGTGATCGCCGCAGCGGCGCTGATCGTCCCTGCCGGGGAATGGGCGGACGCAGCCCTGTCCGCCGTGCTGCCTGCTTCCGTTCCGAAAGGCATGGACATCTCCCTGCTCGGCGGAATCATCGGGTACACGGGCTTCGGCGCGGGTTTCAATTTCATGCTGATCAATTATTACCGCGACAAGGGCTATGGAATGGGCCACCGGACGGGTTTCATCTCCGGAGCGATCGGAGGCCGCTCGCAGGCGGTCCTTTCCTCGGGCGTGACCTTCCCTGATACGCAGCGCAACGCAGCTGTCTGGAGACGCTGGTGGAGATACCTGGCCATGGACCAGTGGCTGATTTTCTTCACCGGCGCCCTGATCGGCATGTTCGTGCCGGGTCTCCTGACCGCTCATCTGGCCGGGGCGCCAGGCGCGGCCGTACCGGACAGAACCGGCATGCCTGTTTATACCGCGCTGGAACTGGGGCGCCAGCACGGCGCCTGGCTGCTCCCCCTGACGCTGGCTGTGGGCGCCTTCACGCTGTTCAAGACGCAGGCCACGATTCTCGAAATGCTGATCCGCAACACCACGGATTCACTCTACTGCGCCAGTCCCCGCTTCCGGAACTGGGTGCGGGGGGACATCCGCCGCGTGTACTATCCCCTCGGAGCCGTATTCGTGGTTCTGATCGGCGCGATCATGCATCTGGCCGTACCCACCACCCTGATCGTGATATCCGCCAACCTGGCGAATCTGGCGGCCGTGCTCTTTCCGTTCCTGGTGTTTTACCTCAACCGGAGGCTGCCGGGGCCGGCGCGTATCGGGGTTTTCGGAACCCTGGTGCTTGCCGCAAACGTGCTGTTCTTCGGATTCTTTTTCCTGAATTTTCTTGCGGTGCAGTGCTTCGGCCGGGCCCTGCTGCAGTTCTAACCGAGGGTCTCAGCGGTTCTACAAGAAAGGAACTTCCGTATGTCCCTCAGCGGTTTCGACATCGGCTTCTTCATCCTGTTTTTCGCAATGGTCGTCGGCATCAGCATGTACAAGAGCCGGAACGAAAAGACCAGCGAGGACTATTTCCTTGCAAGCCGCGGGCTGCCCTGGTGGCTGATCGGCTTCTCCATCGTGGCAGCGAACATCTCCACCGAGCAGTTCGTGGGAATGGCCGGACAGGGCGCGGGCGCCGTCGGCCTGGCGGTGAGCAACTGGCAGCTCGTCGGCGCAGCGGGCATCGTCCTCATCGCGTTCACCCTCCTGCCCCGCTTTCTGAAGGCCGGCATCTATACGATGCCCGAGTTCCTGGAATACAGGTACAATGCGGCCACGCGCGCCGTCATGGCGGTGATCACGGTCGTCATCTATGTCAGCGTGCTGCTCACGGCCGTGCTCTACTCCGGCGGGATCGCGCTTCGCACCATCTTCGGCTTCGAGCTGCACCGGGCCGTCTGGATCATCGCGGCCATCGCAGGCCTGTACACGACCTGGGGCGGGCTGAAGGCCGTGGCCTGGGCGGACCTTTTCCAGGGCGCCGCATTGATGCTCGGCGGCCTCACGATCTTCTTCATCAGCCTGGACGCCTGCGGGGGCTGGGAGGCCTTTGCGGGCCGGAACGCGGACCGGCTTCACATGATCCTGCAGGCGGACCACGCCGCCCTCCCCTGGACGGGCGTGCTCTCCGGGATGTGGATCGTGACAGTCTATTACTGCGGGTTGAACCAGTTCATCGTGCAGCGGACCATGGCGGCCCGGACCCTGCGCGACGGCCAGATGGGAGTCATCTTCGCCGCCGCGTTATGGCTCCTGGTCCCGTTTGCGATCGTGCTGCCGGGCATCATCTCGTTCGATCTTTACGGAGCCCAGATGGCCAGGCCGGACGAGGCGTTCCCGACCCTGATCAGGAACCTCATCCCCCGGGGACTGCGGGGTTTCATTTTCGCGGCGATCTCCGGGGCGGTCATCAGCTCGCTCGCCTCCATGCTCAACTCGGCTTCCACGATCTTCACCATGGATATTTACCGGCGCCTGTTCGACCGGGACGCATCCCAGAAACGGCTGATCTTCCTGGGGCGCCTGCTGACGCTTCTTTTTCTCGCGGCATCCTGCTGGCTGGCCCCCATGCTGGACGACCCAAAATTCGGCGGCGTGTTCCAGTACATCCAGCAGTATCAGGGTTACATCTGGCCGGGCGTGACCGCCGTCTTTCTGTTCGGAATCTTCGTGGACAAAGCGCCCGGGTCCGCGGGCGTGGCAGGCCTGGTTTCCGGCCCTGTACTCTACGGCCTGCTGCAGTCCTTTGCGCCGGACCTGCATTTCCTGATCCAGGTGGCGGTCGCCTTCCAGCTGGTCCTGCTCATCATGGGACTGATCACCTTCTGGAAACCGCGGCAAGAGCCGAGGCCGCTCCCCGTGCGCAGGGACATGGACATGCGGACTGAGACGAAGGTGAAATGGACCGGGACGCTGGTCATCGCCGGCGTGATCCTGTTCTATATTATTTTTTGGTAATTTTAAGGCCCCCGGCGCCACCGGAAGACGGCGCCGTCCGGCGGAAGGCGGACAACGCCGTCTCTTCGAACCGGCGGAACGGCCGAATCCCAAGGAGAATGGAATGAAAATCCGAAGCCGCATCCTGTGGACGAACATGACCCTGAACCAGGTCTTGGCCAAGGCCATGAAGGACAAAAAGTTCCTCGAAAACCTCATCAAGAATTCGAAAAACCCGAAGGAGACCCTCGATGACAAGGGCATCCTTCTTTCCGAAAACGACATGTGGAAGCTGAAGTATCTCCTGAACCGTTCCTTTTCCATCCGGGGGTCCCGCCTGCTGAAACTTCTGTCCGGCTACACGCAGGGCGTGGCCAAAATGACCTTTTCCCCTCCCCCGCTCAGGCCGCCCTTTACGCCCGAACTGCGCGAAATCCTGTCCCGCATCCCGGAGCAGCCGCGCGGGAAAAAGAAGTAAAGCCGGAATGAATCGAGGCATGGGAGGGAACTGTGCGAAACAGCTGCTCCCTGGAATCCCGTCTTGACAATCTGAATTCTTCATCATAACTTTCAATACCGACTTTTCCGATGATGACCGTCTCCTGAATTCCGGAATCCGTTTCCGTTTCAACGGACAGAGGGAAAGGAGTTTTTCATGAAGACCGGCGATTTCTGCACACCGGAATGGTTCGCACAGGATCAGCAGCGGCACATGGAACCGCATCGGGGAAGATTGCTGATAGCCGGGTGCCGGTCCGGCGGAGACCTGGTCGAAAAAGTGGTGGAAACCTACCAGAATCTCCTCCGGAAGAACGGCAGCGGGGAAAAAGTGCCCTCCCTGCTGAGCATCGACAGCCAGTTCTCGGACACCGAGACGCATGTCCGCCTGGAAAACCACGTGAACGGGAGCGACGTTTTCCTCTTCCAATCCCTGTACGACCCCGGATCCGGCCTGAACATCAACGAAAAATACATGCGGTTTCTCATCGCGGTGCGCACCTTCAGGGAATGCGGCGCGGGCCACATCACCGGAGTGCTTCCATATCTCGCCTATGCCAGGCAGGACAAGCCCACCAAATTCATGCGCGAACCCACCACGGCCCGGCTGATGGCGGACATGGCGGTCGAGGCGGGGATCGACCGGCTGATCACCTGGGACCCGCATTGCGCCCAGATACGTGGGTACTACGGCAAGGTGCAGTTCAACGGGCTCGAATCGCTCTCCCTGTTCCTGGACATCTTCATGGATTTTAGGGGCCGCGACGACGTGATCGTTGTGGCCCCGGATGAAGGTGCATCCAAGTTCGTCACGCATTTCGGCAGGGCCATGAACCTGAAATGCGCCATCGCCTCCAAGTTCAGGCCCAGGCCGGAAGTGGCCGAAATCTCGGAAGTCATCGGGGATTTCTCAGGAAAAAAGACCGCGATCATCCTGGACGACATGGTCTCCACCGGCGGCACCATCGAAGCCCTGATCCGGCATCTGGTCGGAAAATTGAGGATCTGCGAAATCTACCTGGGCGCATCCCACAATCTCTGCACCGAGCGCTTCCGGACCATCCTGGCCGCGCTTCACGAGAAGAGCTGCCTCAAGAAAGTCTATGTCACCAACAGCATCCCCCAGACGCCCGAATTCACGAGCCTTCCGTTTGTTGAAGTCCGCTGCCTTTCGGACAGCCTGTGCCGCGTGATCAACCGGATCCATTACAGCCGGTCCGTGAGCGAGGTGTTCTACAGGCCGTAGGGAGCTATCCATTCCGGTTACAGAGGCATGGCCTGGGGACGCAGCAGCAAAGATCAAGAATGTTCTTGCTTCCTCAATGAAGCAATGCAATACGCGTCTGAATCGGGCGTTCTTTACGGGGCGTTCCTCCGCCGCCAGATCCGGGTCATACCGGATAAAACGGTGGAAATCGAAGAGGGTTTGCGGCTCCATCGATTGAAACATTTTCTGTTTTTCATCGCGCTTTATTTTGCCTTGACATTCCGTTTAAATTTTGATAAGTTTTTCAACACACACCCATTCGTTCTCACTCCAAAGGAGGTGATGAAACGGACCAAACAGGTTTTCGATCCATCGGACCCCCCAGAAAACGTGATACGAGAGGAGGAAGAAATAAAGAAGACAGCGTTGTGTGCAATCCTTGTCGTCTCGTTGTTCGGACTGGCTTCCGCTCAGACCGGAGCCGGAGCCATGTGGATCGGCGGAACAGCAGGCTTCTCCAGCAGTGGCGGAGATTTGTATGAATACGGCGACGAGGGCCGCCGCACCTGGATCGGCCTGAGCCCGGTCGTCGACTACTTCGTCGCCCCCAATCTGTTCATCGGCCCGGCTCTCTCGTTAAGCCGCTCCACGCAGGGCGATTACAGCAACACCAGCTTTGACATCGGCGCAGCGGTCGGGTATGCACTCGGTTCAGGAGGCGGGAGCATGATCCCGTTCCTGAAGGGGGTTTTTCAATTCTCATCATCCACCACGAAAGACACCTACAATGACCAGGAAACGGAATCCAAGAGCTCCGGAACCAGCATCTCTGTCGGCGGAGGCCTTTTGTTTCCTGTTGCCAAGCATGCGGGAATCACAGTGGAAGCCAAGTATTACATGGACAGCTGGAAGCCTGAAGGCGCGGACAAGTCCACGAGCGGGAACATCATCGCAATCGAGGTTGGCGTGCTCGGCATGCTTTATTGATACGGCGCCGTTTGACCGTCATCTCCAGGCAGTTTTTGGAAAGGCCCCGGATAAAATTCCGGGGCTTTTTTTATCGAAGATCCATGCGACGCACCGCGGGGGATGCGCTCGCCGTCAGATTCAGCAGGCTCTTTTCGAGAATACGGGAATCTGTGGGCATTCCAGAAAGTCAAAAACAAGGGGCGGGTTTGTGAACCCGCCCCTTGTCTGATGAGGGTAAAACGGGGATGGAGATGAAGGCTTAACGGAATAACTGAGGAGTGAATTCGTTCAGATAATCTCGCCAGTTGATCCAGGTATGGCCGCCGGCTGATTCCTTGTACTCCACATTGAAACCGTGCTTTTTGAGCATTTCGACTGTTTCCCTGGACGTTTGAATCAGGAAATCCTCGCTGCCGGTTGAGAACCAAACCATTCTCAGCCCTTGCTTGAGCTTCGCGTTGTCCAGATACTCGATGTGTCGTTCCTCCCACGTCGGCCCTCCCGATTGGCCGAAGGCTCCGGGCGATGTGCTGAATGCGCCCGAACTGAACACGCCGAGATAGGCGAACAGGTCCAGATGCGGGATGCCGATGTTCAGGGTATGGCCGCCGCCCATGGACAGGCCGGCCATGGCGCGATGGGCCCTGTCCGTATAAACCCGGTAATGGGTTTCCGCGTAGGGCATGATGTCGTTCAGGAAATCCTCGATGAACTCGTCTCGCGCAGGTCTCTGGGAACCTCCGACCGGGGGTCCGAAACGGAAGGGTCCCGTGTGGCCTGCAGGCATGACAACCACCATGGGCACTGCCTTCCCGGCGGCGATGAGGTTGTCGAGTATGAATCCGGCGCGGCCCACGGATGTCCAGGAATCATCGCAGTCGAATGCGCCGTGTAAAAGGTAAAAAACGGGATATTTTTCATTTCCGGACTCATACCCGGGAGGGGTGTAAACATGCATGCGGCGGAATCGATTCAGGGATTTGGAAAAGTAGGTGGCTTCAGCCACAGCGCCGTGGGGAACGTCTTTCGTATCCATGTATTCCGCGCCGCTGACGTGGAACAGGCTCCAGGTGTTGGCATTGGATTCGCTGGTTGACGGATTCCTGGGATCCACGACCGGCACCCTATCGATGTTGAAGACATACCTGTAGGACCCGGGGGGAATGGGGCCGGTTAAAACCTCCCAAACCCCGTCCGGCCGCTTGGTCATCTTGGCCCCGGTTCCGAAACCGAAACCCGGAATGTCCGTGCCGCCCAGGGCCGCCTCCGCCGCCTTGGGCGCGTAAACATAAAATGCGACCCGTTTGTCCTGAAGGATGCGCACGGATATCAATGTGTCGCCCGGCGTCAATTCCCTCTGGAAATTCTGCGCCCAGGCACAGGCCGAGACGGTCATTATCAAGGCCATCAGAAAGCAAGGGAAAAGCCTGAAGCGTTCCTTCATCATGACAGGATCCTCCTGATTATTTTGGATTACGGATTGAGGATTTTTGATTTCGAAGAGGATTCATTGAAAATCCAAAATCAGCAATCCGACATCCCTGACTCCTGATCCAGTCCTGGTTCCCGGGTATGAGGCCCGCTGCCGCAGGTCGCTTTGCCGCATCTCGGTTCAATCCAGGAATCTTCCTTCCCGTTTCACCCGGTATGACAAAATCTCCCGCGGCAGCAAGCTGCCGCACTCCAAACAGATCATTTTCGGCGGACGATTGTCGATCGATGATTTTCGATTTCCCAACCCTCGATCCCCGGATCCCGATCCCCTTCTTTTCACGATGCCCGATGCACGAAGCACGACGCCTGTATTTAAATCTCCCCCTGCGGACTCAGGGCTTGGTTCAGCCTTTCTCCTGTCCATTCCCCGGCCAGCTTGAATGAAACGGTTTTCCGGATATCTTCTGAAGAGGCGCCGAAAAGCACAGTGTACCTGCCCGGTTCTGCCGTCCAGCAGGACCTTGCCGCATCGAAAGAAGCAAGATCCTCCGGAACCAGCACGAAGGCCAGTGTCTCCGATTCACCGGGCTCGAGCAGCCTGGTCTTGGCGAAAGCCCTGAGCTCGTATTTCGGTTTCTCCATGCTTTTTGCCGGGGCGCTGATGTAAAGCTGCACCGCTTCTTTTCCGGCGGTTTTGCCGGTGTTCTTGACCGTCACTTTCGCAGTCATCCGGTTCTTGAAGGTCTTGGAATCGAGCTCCGCCTTTTCATACGTGAATTGCGTATAGGACAATCCGTATCCGAACGGATAGGCGGCCTGTACGTTTTTCGAAACGAAATGGCGGTAGCCGATCCATATCCCTTCCCTGTATAAAACCTCGGCCGCCCTGTCGCCGGACATGAAAGAACGGTTGTTCGGGTCCGGCCCCTCCAGGACCGTACCCGGGAAGTTGGAGGAAGCGGGCAGGTCCGCGTAATTCAGCGGGAAAGTGGTGGCAAGCTTTCCGGATGGATTCACCTTTCCGGACAGCACATCGGCAATCGCATGGCCCGCTTCCTGGCCCGGCTGCCAGGCGAGCAGGATGGCATCCGCCAGGCCGCGCCAGCTTGCGGTCTCGATCACCCCTCCGATGTTCAGGATCACGGCGACCTTCCTTTTCCTGGCATGAAAGGCGGTCGCGACATCCTGCAGAAGCGTTTTCTCCACATCATTCAGATGGAAATCGTTCTCCAGTCTGCGGTCAACGAACTCGCCCGAATTGCGGCCGATGACGATCAGAGCCATGTCCGCTGCTTCTGTGATTCCTGCGATTTCCTGCACCGGCACGGCACGCTCCGGAATGGGCGGCGGAAGCATGAAAGGAATGGCCGGGCGCGGCCGTTTCGCCCTTTGTTCCTCGAGATAGGAAGCGTACGCCTGAACCACGGATGGATCCGAAGCGAATCCGGCTTCTTTCAATCCTTCGAGCAGGGAGATGCTGTAGGCCTCGTTGACGTCCCCGCTGCCTGTGCCGCCGGTCACCATTTCGTACGCCGTGTTTCCGAAAATCGCCAGGTTCAAACCCGGTTTCAGGGGGAGCGTCGCGCGTTCGTTCTTCAGAAGCACCATGCCCTGGGCTGCGGCTGCCCGCGCGACCGCCGCATGCGCCTTCAGGTCGGGCCTGTCCGAATGGGCGCTGCCGGAAAAGGAGGGGGTCTTCAGCACATAGTCGAGTATTCTCTCCAGGTTGCAGTCCAGAACGGCTTCCTCCAGTTTCCCTTCCTGCACAGCGGCCATCAGGGTTTTCTGCTGCACCTGCGTGCCGGGCATCAGGAGATCGTTCCCCGCCTTCATCTGGGCAACCGGATCCTTGCCGCCGAACCAGTCCGTCATGACCAATCCCTCGAATTTCCAGTCGTCCCGCAGGATGGACTGCAGCAGTCCCAGGCTTTCGGAGGTGTAGATACCGTTGATTTTGTTGTACGAGGTCATGAGGGTCCAAGGCTTGGCTTCGCGCACTGCGATCTCAAAACCCTTGAGGTAAATCTCCCGCAATACCCTCTCGCCGACCCTGACATTGATGACCATCCGGTTCCATTCATGGTTGTTGGCCGCGAAATGTTTCAGGGATACGCCCACCCCCGCGCCTGCACGCCGAGCGTCATGGCCGCAGCCATTTTTCCTGTGACAAGCGGATCCTCCGAATAGTACTCGAAATTCCTCCCCCCCAGGGGATTGCGGTGTATGTTCATGGCGGGCGCGAGCAGCACGTCCACGCCGTATTCCCTGAGTTCGTTCCCAATAGCCAGTCCGACATCCTCCACGAGTCTTGTATCCCATGAAGAGGCCAGCAGCGTGGCAATGGGGAAGGCCGTGCAGTGGTAGGAAGCTGCGGAATTGTTGTCCCGGACGGGTTGAATCCTCAGACCCGCAGGTCCGTCAGCCAGGACCGTGGCCGGAATGCCGAGGCGCGGTATGGCCGCCGTGGTGCCTGCTGCTCCAGGCACCAGGTCCTTGGTCACACCCACCGCCGGTCCCTGCATTTCCGGGGGAAGGCCTGGGAAATGCATGCCAGTGCCGGTCACCATCGCCACCTTCTCTTCAAGTGTCATGGCCGCGATGACCTCTTTCACGGTATTTTTACCCAATTGCGGCAGCTGCTGTGCGTTCAGCAGGGCGGCGGAAACAAACAGGACGGCAGCCGCGCCGTGAATGACATCCAACCATTGTATCATGGGCCTTCTCCTTATTGAAGATCCCAGGCAGCAAGCCGGCAAAGTGCGTCGCAGTAATGCGTCGCAGTGATGCGTGGCAGTGATGCAGCTGTCCAAAATCAAGCTCCTCTCCGGATCCTTGTTGCGGATGCCTGCCCTGAAATCCGCAAATCCGCTGAAGGGAACCTTCAGGATAACCGTCGGGATTGTCTTTCTGGACGCAGCAAAACGGCGCGAAGACTCTTTCGGCGAGCGCCTGCCCCACTGCCCGGAGAGGATGAATAAACAGCACGGGATTGCAGACCCATCTCTGCAATCCCGGTTTCGGAACCTTCTTGATAATGATGGACCGTCGGCTACTTCATCAACACCACGCGCCGGGTCTGGGAGAAAGACCCGGACGAAAGCCTGCAGAGGTACACGCCCGCAGGCGCCTGATTGCCCTGGTTGTCCGTTGCATCCCACCTAGCCGTATGGCTCCCCGCATCCAGGGTCCCATTGACCAGGGTGCGCACGAGTCTGCCTTGTATGTCATAGATCGACAGGGCCGTTTCTGATGTGCCGGGCAAATCAAAGCCAAAGGTCGTCTCCGGATTGAACGGATTTGGATAATTGGGATACAAGGCGAATCCTTCCGGATTCAGAGCTTCGTGCGAGACAGCCGCCCCGGCCTCGCCCATCAGGCTGAGGCTGTCGATGCCGATCGCCATGGCGTAATAGGTGGCATCCGTCCAAATCCCCGTCTTGATGCCGAAATAGATGGTGGTGTCCGCACCGCCCTCGCCGGGCGCGGTGTACAAACTGCCCTTTCCGCCGCAGCCGTTATCCTGGAATGTGCCGTCCACACCCGGGCCGCATCCGGTCCAGGTATTGAAGGTTAACTGGATGTCTGTATTGGCTCCTCCGGGAGGGGTCCAGTCGGCTCCTTCCACAGGCGCTTCTGCGGAAATATTGAGTTCGCACCAGAATTGATTCATGTCCACGCCCCAAAAAGCCGGCGTATAATCTCTGAATGCGCCTGTGAGGGTATATTTGGCCCCCGCCTTCAGGGTCAACGCCTGCCAGAAAAGGATGTTGAAGTAAACGGTGCCTTCTCCGTATACAAAAAGAAACGGCCCGTCTCCCCTGGAAGGCCCGTCCAGTTCGGTATAGGCCATTTCATAGCTGACCGGGAAGGTGCTGTTCAGATTGAAAACGGTCCACCCTTCCGTGCTGTCAAAATTGCCGTTGACAAGCATTTCCTGGCCGGAAAGCGGCGAAATGGCGAAAAGCAATCCGGTCAGCAATCCGATAGCCTTCTTCATGTTCAGCTCCTTTCGTTTTTGGAAATATGAAAGTGAACCAGAAGTCTTTTAAAGCCTTTTTACGTGAACAGCCGGGCCTGGCGGGCCCGGTCAGGCAGACAGATGCGTCAGTATGCTTTCGAAATATTTCATCACGGTTTTTTCTGCCCCGGACGGGATCTGTGCCTCTAAAAGATCCTGCACTTCTTTCACCTCCTTCAAGGATCGGCGGTATACCGTCCGCCCTCTGAATGTGAGCGTGACATGCCGCGCCCGGCCGTCCGTGGGATGTTTTTCCCTCCTTACCAAACCCCGCTTTTCCAGGATCATCAGCATGGCCCGGATGGTGTTGGGATCGGAGTTGGCCCTCCGGACGAGTTCCTGCTGCGTGATGCCGTCCTCCTCTGCCAGCAATGCCAGGCACACGAACTGGTCCGCTGTGATGCCCACGGCCGCCAGATGGGCGTTCGTCTGGCGGTGCATGGACAGGTACGCAGCCCGCAAGGCCATCGCAATGTCGTGTCCCTTGTTCATCATGGAGATTCGGGGAGATATTACGTTTACGTATGAGTTACTTCCAGAAACTTACAAAAGGGTCTTTTTAAAGTCAACAGAAAAAACAGATCTTGCCGATCCGGATGATTGTTCGTATCTTTCGTCCATCCCCGGAGGCCGCAGGCTTGTCCGGCACGAAACCGGCTGAATCTGACAGCGCCCGTTTTTACCGCAGCGCGCTGCAGCGTGATTCAACGCCATTCCTTTCATCATCCTTTCGAAGGAGGTCCTCATGTGCCCGATCGCCGCTCTTGGAAACATCCATTGGCCTTCCGTTCTGACCGCCGCAGCAGCGGCATTCGTCATCGGGGCGTTGTGGTACTCGCCGGCCCTGTTCGGAAACAGATGGGCGAGCGAGCTGGGGCTCAGCAAGGAAAAACTCGGGCAGGCGAACATGCCGCTGATATTCGGTTCGGCATTCGTCCTGATCCTGGCCGGATCCGCAGCCCTGGACCTGGCCATCGGGAAGCAGGCGACTTGGCTCTCGGGTCTTCAAGCCGGGCTCTCTATCGGAATCCTGTTCATTGCCGGGGCCATGGGAGTCAATTATGTGTTTGCTAGAAAATCCTTCAAATTATTCCTGATCGATGCGGGATATTTTGCCGTCCTCTATGCAGTCATGGGACTCATTCTGGGGGCATGGTGAAAGCCATGCGCATGAAGCGATTCGGTGCGGGATTGGCCGTGCTCGGCATTCTCGCAGGAAGCTCCTGCAGATGCAGGAAAGACTCCGGCGGCCCTTCCGGAGACGCGGAAGGGTACCGCCTGGTCTGGTCCGACGAGTTCGATTCGGAAGGGGCCCCCGATCCGGCCAACTGGAAATTCGAAAGCGGCTTCGTCCGGAACGAAGAGGCGCAGTGGTATCAGCCTTCGAACGCTTCCTGCGAAAACGGCCTGCTCGTCATCGAAGCCAGGCGCGAACGCGTCAGGAATCCGTCCTATTCTGCCGGTAGCGGCAATTGGAAAACGAACCGGGAATACGCGGAATACACATCGTCGAGCCTGCTGACCGGCGGACTGCACGCCTGGAAATATGGGCGGTTCGAGATGCGGGCCCGTTTCGACACGCGGGCAGGCCTCTGGCCCGCCTTCTGGACGCTCGGCAGGGCCGGAGACTGGCCCCATTGCGGCGAGATCGACATCATGGAATACTATAACAACGGTATCCTGGCCAATTTCGCATGGGGGGCGGCCCAGAAATGGCAGGCCGTGTGGGACAGCTCTTTCAAGCCGCTCGCAGACTTCGGCGATCCGGAATGGCAGGAGAAGTTCCATGTTTGGCGCATGGATTGGGACGATAAAATCATCCGGATTTTCCTGGACGACATGCCGCTGAACGCGCTCGACGTGACACAGGCAGTCAACAGGGACGGATCGGATTTCAATCCCTGTTGACTGCCTG
>Ga0233423_10001077_pt1 | contig 13838 bp, 9 predicted proteins | sample Watercolumn_Mata_FD_180713 | JGI IMG/M metagenome (GOLD analysis project Ga0233423, IMG submission 180713) | Freshwater microbial communities from Lake Matano, South Sulawesi, Indonesia - Watercolumn_Matano_2014_112_MG | ecosystem: Environmental > Aquatic > Freshwater > Lake | place: Indonesia... | reverse complement strand
TTGCGCTTCACCGTCGTCACCCCGTACGGCGAACTGGCAATCGAATCGCCGTTAATCGGGCGGTACAACGTGTCGAACATCATCGCGGCAATCGGCGCGGGGATGGCGCGGCGGGTGCCGTTCGACGCGCTGCGCGAAGGCATCGCGCGTGAGCGCGGCGTGATCGGGCGGATGGAAGTTCTGCAAAGCGAACCATTCACCGTCATCGTGGATTTCGCGCATACGCCGAACGCGCTGCAAAACGCGCTGGAGACCGCGCGCGCACTGGCGCGCAATCGCGTGATCGTCGTATTTGGCTGTGCAGGATTGCGCGATGTACAGAAACGCGGGATGATGGGCAAAATCGCGGGGAAACTCGCGGATAGCATTGTCGTCACCGCCGAAGACCCACGCACTGAATCACTCGACGCGATCAACGCGCAGATTGCGGAGGGCTTGCGACAAGCAGGGAGATTAGAGAGTAGAGATTACGACATCGTTTCTGATCGTGCGGAGGCGATTGCGTCTGCAGTCAGCAGGGCAACCGATGGCGATGTCGTCATCGTGTGCGGCAAGGGACACGAGCGCTCAATGTGTTTCGGGACGACGGAAATTCCGTGGAGCGATCAGGGGGTGGTGATTCAAGCGATAAGTGGAAAGTAAAAAGCTAAAAGTGAATCGCGTAACACTTTTAGCTTCTTACTTTTGCCTTTTTAACTCTTCAGTTACTACGGTCCCCAGCATGGTCCATCATCATCTGCCGGATCGCCTGTGAGGCGGATCGGGTTCGTCCTGCACGCGTTCCTCAGATTTGCATTGCAGACCGATCCCTACGGCGCGGAAAACATTGAACTCCAATGGGTATCCATGAAATCCAGGCCTGCTTTGTTGGGCAACGGCCCCGCCTGAGCCTGTGTTCCCAAATACATCACTGGGTTGGCAGCTTGATTATCGAACGGCGACCAGGGCGGCAGGCCCGGTCCGTTGGGGTCACCGGTCTTGGCAAAATTGACCCAGTACGATGAGACGAGATCGGCGAGTTTCGTGTCCGCCTCGGTGTACTGACGCATCGTCGCCCAAACATTCAGTGTTTGGAAGACATAGTTGATTTCCGATTCGTGATACGCACCCAATTTTGTGGCTGGATCCATTTCGCTGAACTTGACGCCGGGTAACCACGGCGGTTCATAGTTCCAGTAGTAGATGTACGATTTGGTTTTACCGGTCTTGTCGTGCGCGCGCGCCCACGCCCACATCCCTCGTCCAAGGATGTCACGTCCTGCCGCGTAACTCTGCGCGAGCGTTTCTGCATCGGTGGTAGCAGGATAAACCTTGAGAAATTGATCGGCGGATTTGCCGTACCGCGTTTGCGCCGCTGCGGTGTAGCTCACGACTCTGGTCGCCATTGGCGCAAAGATCGTGCCCTCATCTTTGTTCCACCCAACGAGAATCGGCACATCGTTTTGCTGACCGTTCGCATAGATGTTGTCTGGGAAATCAGGCAGGACGTACCCATCAATGAACGATGTGGTGAGACTGCCCTTGCCTAACAAATCCCAGGCAGGTTTAGCGCGCATCTCGGCGACCGTCGTCGCCGTGAAATATCGTTTTGCCCAATCACTCCCCGCTTGCTCCGCATCGGCAAGTTTCAACTTGCTCGCACCGCCAATCTGACCGCCATAGAAACAAGATGTGCTCTCACCGACAACGCGGTGAAACAATCCTTTGGCAAGCGGTGATGCCGTCAATCGGCATGCGCTGTTCGAACCAGACGACTCACCAAAGAGTGTGACGTTATTTGGATCCCCCCCAAACGCTGCGATATTTTTCTGCACCCATTTGAGCGCGGCGATTTGATCGAGCGCGGCATAATTGCCGGACGAATTATTCGCGTTCGGCTCTTTGCTCAATTCGGGATGCGCGAAAAAGCCGAACACGCCGACGCGATAGTTGAAGGTGACGAGCACGACGCCTTTCTTCGCCAGCGCCGCACCCTCGTACATCGGTTCAGACGCCGAGCCGATGATGTTCGAGCCGCCGTAAATCCACACCATCACCGGCAGTTTTTCTGCATTCGATTTTGCCGGCGTCCACACGTTCAGATACAAACAATCTTCGCTCGCCACTTCTTCGCGCGTATACAGCACCGAAGACTTGGACATATTTGGTTGCATACAACGCGGTGAAAAATAATCGGCTCTCCGCACACCTTGCCACGACGCGGCTGGTTGCGGTGGCTTCCAACGCAGTTCGCCCACCGGCGGCGCGGCGAACGGAATCATTTTGTACACGTGCAGATCAGCCGTCGAATCGCGCGTTGCGGCGACCATGCCGTTCTCGATTTGAACGACATCCATCGTGGATGTTTGCGCGAACGCGGACGCAACGAACGCGGCAAGCGCGATGAACAATGCCACGACCGCGCCCAACAAGAATATATTCGTTTTCATTTTCTCCTCCTTGATTTGGAAATTGGATGTTGGACGTTAGACATTGGATGTAGGAAATTCGCGAGACACCTCCTTGTTCGCGCAACACAAAAACCGACTCGTAACCCCGCGAGTCGGTTGCGACAACTCGAAACGAAAGATGCAATGCCTGCCGTAAGCATCGCGCGAACGCGATTATTTTTGCGCCGACCAGAGTCAGAGGTGGATCCCCCTCCGACTCAAGCCGAGCACGCTCGAACGCAGGCAGGTTCGAACGCGACTCGCAACCCCAATCCATTTTCGCTGTGCGCGGCAAGCGCTGTGTCGCGTCGCCGTACGTCCGCTCGCGTTTGGCGAGTGCCTGCCGGACGATAGGCGCGCGATTGGGTTACCTGCCGCACACATGATTCTCTTTACGTTACAAGATTACAGCGCTATCGTGAAATTACCGTGAAATAAAAAAGACCTTCCAGATCGCCTGCGCGGAAACCTGGAAGGTCAATCGGTAAATTGTCTCTACAAGTTTTTCACTTGCTCCAACGCGTAATCGTAGGCGCGCTCCAACTCCATCGCGCGTCCTTCGGCATTGGCTTTTTCGTACGCGGCAGCGCCCATCTGCGCGCGCACGTTCGCCCATTCGGGTGCGAAGAAATCGGGAACGACGAACGTCGTGGAGCGTTTCGCTTCGCGCTCGCGCTCGACGTTGCCAAACAAGCGCACGGCTGGCTCGAACTGTTTTGACGCGGCAAGACACATCCCGATCATTTCCAACCCGATCACGATCCCAGGAATGCTGGCTTGATCGTTATACAACCGCATCACTTCTTCCGCCCGCGGCAACCCTTGCCGATAATCGCCCAGTTTGATCACGCAAGCCGTGAACAAGGTCAGCATCTGGACGAATTCGATCGCGATGCGTAACTCATGCCCCAGCGCGACCGCCTCGCCATTGTAATGCGCCGCGCTTGGATAATCGCCGATGATCAGCGTGATGTATCCCAAACCGCCTACCGCGTCGAGCATGCCCAGTTTGTCGCCCGACGCGCGACAACGTTCGAGACTGGCTTGCATCTGCGCCATCCCGCGCGCCACATCGCCCGTGCCAGCGATTGCCATTCCTTGGATCGTATCGGTCCACTCGCGCATCGAATCATCGCCGAGCATTTCAAAAATCTTGCGACTCTCCTCCAGATACTCAACCGCCAAAACGCAATTCGGCGGAATCGGGAATTGATGGAGATACCCCGCCTCTTGCAACGCGAATCCCAGGTCACGCGGCTCGCCCGCGCGGCGCGCAACCTCGATGGCTTGACTTGCCGATTGCAATGCCGCGGGAATGTTCCACTGGGTTCGCAACAGGAACGCATTCAACGTCAACATGCGCGCCCGCGCGCCCGTGACACCCCAGGTTTCCGCAATCGGCAACAAACGACTCAGCCACGCGAGACCTTCAGGTACCAGCCCGCGCCAACTCCAATATTGTTTCAACGCCCACGCGATTCGCAAACCGATGTGCGGACTCGATTCAGTGACATGTTCCCACGCCGCGCGCAGATTATCGTAATCCCATTCGATCCGGTCGCGCCATTCGACCGCATCGGCGCGGCGCAAATGCGGCGCCGCTTGCTCGATCCACGCGCAAAAATAATCGCGATGTCGCAACCGCGTCGGGTCTGCTTCGCCTGCCTCATTCGATTTTTCACGCGCGTACTGGCGGATCGTCTCCAGCAGACGATAGCGCGCCGCGTTGCCGCGCGTTTCAACGAGGACGAGGGATTTGTCAATGAGTGAGGTCAGCAAGTCGAGCAAAGGGGCAGGGGAGCAGAGGGGCAAGGGAGAATTCTCCCCTGCTCCCGCGCTCCCTTGCTCCCCTGCACACACCGCCTCGACTGCCTCCAAGGTGAAACCACCGGCGAAAACGGACAACCTGCGAAGTAAAGACCGCTCCGCGTCCGATAGCAAGTCGTAACTCCAATCCATCGCCGCACGCAAGGTTTGGTGCCGCGATAAATCGGCACGTGTGCCGCCCGCCAGCAGATTGAAACGATCGTCCAACCGCGCGGCGATTTGTTGAACGGGAGAATTTGCGAGTTGTGCGGCCGCCAATTCAATCGCCAACGGAATGCCGTCCAAGCGCGCACAAATTTGTGCCGTGGGCGCGGCGTTTTCTGCCAGCCGCCATTTGTTCTCAACTGCCAGCGCGCGTTCGGCGAACAACTGAATCGCATCGTACCGGCGAAGTTGGGCTAGCGGCGGCAGATGTTCCGGATCCGGCAGCGCGAGCGAGGGCACGCGCCAAATCGTTTCCCCGCTGATGCTCACCGCTTCGCGGCTCGTCGCCAGGATTTGCAGTTTGGGGCACGCGCTCGATAACGTGCCAATAAGTTGCGCGCACGCGCCCAGCAAATGCTCACAGTTGTCCAGCACAAGCAAGGCCTCCCTGGCGCGCAAGTAGTTCGTCAGCAAGGCGATCAGGGGCATCGCCGGCGTTTCGGTCAAGTTGAACACTTGGGCAACCGTTTGCGTCACGAGCGACGGATCACTCAAAGCGGAGAGGTCAACCCACCAGACACCATCGTGAAAACGACCCGCCGCCGCCAGATCTGTGGCGGCTTGGATTGCGAGACGGGTCTTGCCGCAGCCGCCCGCGCCAGTTAAAGTTATCCAACGCGTTTTCCTAACCAGTTCCTGCAGTTCTCCCAGTTCTTTCTCTCTTCCGACGAAACTTGTAAGCGGAACCGGCAGATTGGTGAAGAGCGCTTCGCGCGCGGGCGCGCCAGTTGCCTGCGCTCTGATCTGCTCGTACAGCGCGGTCGTTTCTTGCGAAGGTGCGACGTTCAGTTCCTCGCGTAAGGCACGGCGACAATCGTCGTACTGCTTCAACGCCGCGCCGCGATCGCCCATCGCCGCGTAGCAAAACATTGCATGTTGATGCGCCTTTTCATTCGACGGATCACTTGCCAGCAATTTCTGCGCAAGTTCAAGCGCACGCGCGTAACCGCTTGCCGCGCGTGCCTGTTGCGTTAACGCCAACAACGCGTCGTGATACCACGCGCGCAAGCGTTCGCGCTCCTGGAGAATCCATTCGTCGTAGAAATCAGAGAGCAAGTCACCGCGATAGTGGTTGGTGGCAGATTCCAAATCGCTAACCGCAGAGGATCCGTCTGCCATTTGCCATTCCCTATTCGCCATTTGCTCGATTTCACGAGCGTCAACCCACAGCGGAAATTCGGGGTTGAGCTGCACCATCTCACGGTCGGCCATGAGGAGATCGTCACCCAGTTGCCGACGGAGCGCCGCGAGCGCGGTGCGGAGCGACATCCGCGCTTGCTCATCGGGAGTGTCACCCCAGAAGAGCGCGGCAAGTGATTCACGCGAATGGCTTTGGGGATGCAGCGCGAGAAATGCAAGCAACGCCTCGTGCTTGCGCGTGGGGAAATGCAGCGCGGCGGAGTTGCCTTCGATGCGGAATGTGCCAAGCACATAGAGACGGAATTGAAAATGTGAACGCGTCATGGGACTCCTTGGCCTAATGGATTGCGAACGCCCGACGACTACCGACTGTATTCATCTTATCACCTATGCGGAGTAGTGTCAAAAGCGCGTCCAGTTCCCGATTCGTCATTCACAAGCACCTGTGCTAAAATGTCACCGATGTCAATTCATATTCTCCCCGACGACCTCGCCTCGAAAATCGCGGCGGGCGAAGTCATCGAACGTCCTGCCTCCGTCGTGAAAGAACTCGTCGAAAATTCGATTGACGCGGGCGCACGCGAAATCAAAGTCGAGATTCGCGGCGGCGGTCAGCGCTTGATCCGCGTCGCAGACGACGGCTGCGGGATTCCCGCCCATGAAGTGGCGACCGCGTTCGCGCGCCACGCGACGAGCAAACTGAACTCCGTTGACGATCTGTTCAACCTCCAGACGCTTGGCTTTCGCGGCGAAGCGTTGCCCTCGATCGCGGCAGTGTCCCGTGTCGCGCTCATCACGCGCGCGCGCGGCGAGGACTCGGGCACGCAAATCCGCGTGGACGGCGGCAAGCTCGTCGAACAGCGCGCGCAAGGCGCGCCGCAGGGCACGATTGTCACGGTCGAGGACTTGTTCCGCCACGTTCCCGCGCGCTTGAAATTCCTCAAGACCCCGGCGACCGAAGCAGGGCGTATCGCCGATCTGATCAACGCGTACGCTCTTGCGTACCCCGCGCTGCGTCTCTCACTCGTGAGTGACGAGCGCTTGCTGTTCCAATCTCCCGGCACGGGGAAAATGTTCGACGCGCTGGTGAAGGTGTTTGGGATCGAGGTGGCGAGTCAGATGTTGCAAGTTGGCAATTGGAGGTTGGAGGATGGAAGTTGGAAGATGGATAATGCCGCCGATGGCGCGTCAAATGTCCAACCTCAAACGTCCAACCTCCAACCTCCAAATTCCAACATCCAGGTTTCTGGTTTCATCTCGCCTCCCGCCGTCAACCGCGCGACGCGCAAGTACCTGCTTTTCTTCGTCAATCATCGCTGGGTGCAGGATCGCACGCTGCAGCACGCGGTTGTCGAAGCGTACCACACGGCGCTGATGGTCGGGCGCGCGCCGATCGTCGCGCTCGACATCGTGTTGCCGCCAGACGCGGTGGACGTGAACGTGCATCCGACGAAAAGCGAAGTGCGCTTTCGCGACACGGGCGCGGTCTTTCGCGCCGTGCAGCACACCGTCCGCGCCGCGCTCACCGCGCACGCGCCGATTCCCACGCTTGGCGTTCCATCGTCATTCGCGCCGCGTCCGGACGCGGCGCGAACCCAACTCGCGATTGACCTGCGTCGTCCAGTTCCAATTTCCAATCTCCAACTTGCAACTTCTGAGGGCCAACCTCCGGTTGTCCAACTATCAAACTATCCAACTGGCAAACTACCCATGCTCCGTGTCCTCGGTCAAATCCTTTCCACGTATATCATCGCCGAAGGACCTGATGGGTTGTACTTGATTGACCAGCATTCCGCGCACGAGCGTGTATTGTACGAGCAATTGATGGCAGAACACGCGGGCGCGCAGATCGTCGCGCAGGAACTGATTGATCCGCTCGCGCTGCAACTGACTCCTGCGCAGCAAGCCGCGCTCGAAACGAACCGCGCCGCGCTGGCGTCGGTCGGGTTCAAGTTTGAGGAATTTGGGACGCAGACGGTTTTGCTGCGCGCGGTGCCAGCCGCGCTGAAGAAAGGCGATCCGCGCGAGGCGCTCGTCAGGATTATTGACGAATTGGAGCAGGGCGAAGAGCCGCTGGAAAAATCGGCAGAGGCGCGGTTGATTTCGAGCGTGTGCAAGAGCATCGCGGTGAAGGGCGGACAGGTCTTGACCGTTGAGGAAATGCGCGAACTCGTGCGCCGGTTGGAGCAAACGACCGCGCCGCGAACTTGTCCGCATGGTCGCCCGACGATGATCCAATTGAATATCGGGCAGCTGGAAAGAGAGTTTGGGAGAAAGTAACCTGACTTATGACCATGCGCTTGAATGGCGGTGTCAGCAATCTGCACGTCACGATCCCGCCGGGTGTCGTCGCGCGGATTCGCGTGAACAAGGGAATCGGCTCGCTGCGCGTCGACGAAGCACGCTTCACGAAATCGGGGAATACGTATCAGAGTGCTGAGTATGTAAGCGCGTCGAACAAGATCGATATCGAAGTGGATGGTGGTAGGGGGCGCGTTGAGATTCGGTAAACCGAAGGGCAGCCAACGGATCCCCCCACGTGGAGGTGCGCCGTGAAGATCAGTCTAGTCCATCCGCATCGCGTCACCCGTGAAGTGTTGATTCGCTCACTTGCCGGTCGGTTGGATGCGACGGTGGTTGATTTCTCTTGTATTGAAGACCTGCTCAGTTCTTCGATGGACTATGACGTGTTCGTGCTGTACAACATTTTTGGGCGGGAGAAAATGGATCGGTGGGAAGGCGTCAAGTGGATTCGCTTCAACAAGCCGGATGCCCTGATCGTTGCGATGGTGCATCACCGATTCTTTGACCGGCGTTTTGCGCCCCCGGGCGGAGACGCCATTCTTCTGCGCGTGGGAGATGAGATCGAAGGTTTGATCAAGCTGATCAAGGAAGGTCGCCCCGGTAAACTGTTCTTTGTCGTTTCAGGATTGATGCAAGAACGGCGCGAGTAGCGATGGCGAGAATCTACCCCGGCATGCAGGCGACGCATGGCGGGGTTTCTTTCTCGCCTAGCCGATTTCGCGCTGGATGATCCGCTGCAAAATCGCAAGCGAGGTCGCATACGTCGGATCCATGCCATAGTACGACAGATGCACTGCGCCAAGGTTTTTCCCTTTGCTGTACGGCGTGTCCGACGCATAGTGCAGGAAACCAAAATCGAAATCGGTTTGGTACAGACGCACGATTTCGTTGACCGGAAAACGCTTGGGAAAAATCATTTCGTAGATTGCCGAAAGGTACGGTCCGGCTTCCATCTATATATCCGTGTACCCTTCGCGGTAAAACAGTTCCATAAACTTGCGGTTTTGCAGGAACGTACCTTTGACGCTGATCGCCTTTTGATTGTCGAGGACCGAGCCGTACGCCAGGTATGGCGCCACGTCGCGCGCGCTAAAGCAGTTGTTGAAGAGATAGGTGTTTTGCGAATGCTCGTCGTATACGACATTCGGGATGAGTACGTCGCCCACCCGGCCGTTCAGCGTCGCGGCTTTGCCGAGCAGATAAGAGCCCTTGATCTGATCCACGTTGCGCGCAACCTCGGATAAGATCTGGTAGGCGGCGAGACCGAGGGGATAGTCAATGTTGAAAATGACCGCCCGGCTCACGCGCAGCCGCTCCAATCCTTCGCGCGGCAGACGCGAATCGAGCCGCGCTGGAATCAGGCGATTGAGTTCGATGATCTGGGCATCCACATCCAGATAGCGTTCGCTCGAAAAATATGTCAGCCCGGCTTCCTGCTCGGCGCGCGCCTTTGCCTCAGCCGCTGGCGCGTTCTCTGGATCCGCGCAGTATTTCTTCAGGGCATAGTACAAAAAGTTCTCTCTGCTGCTTTTTACCTCTTCGGCTTGGATGGCTTGATACTCGCGCATCAAGTTCTCGTGTCGCGCGTCGTGGATATACCGAATCAGTTCGCGTTCGTGCGTCTGCGCGTAGCCCGAAATCAGATTGGCGAGACTGTGCGTGTTGCTGGACACGAAATACACAGGGCGTTCGTCAAGCAAAGATCGCGCGCCGCGTGCGATGTTGTTCCACCAATGCCGCGTCGCCTTCCGATAATCCAAGAGTGATCCAGCCAGCAGGCGCAAGGCGAAATGCTTCGGCGCCGCGCCAATCGCCTGCAGGTTGGCAAGCAGATTGGCGTTCCAAATATTCTCCAGCGTCCCCAGGTCGGACACACTGAGATGGAGCACGCGCGACAGTTCCTCCCGCGCTGCCGTAGTCAACGCTGCATCGACGCGCGAATGAGCGATCCCCCCCGCCTGCATGATCAGGTTGTGCATCTTGTTCCATTCGATCTCGTACGTGGTCAGAATAGGGATCAAATCATCAATGTCGGACGCGCTGGCGATGAACGCGGCAAGCGTTTGCTGTCCGTCGAAAAACATCTTGCGCCGCCGCCCCGCTGCGCTGACCGCTTGCCAATGCTCGACGTCCGGATAGCCCGCCTTGTCGAACACGAGGTCCGATTGTCCCAGCAAGACAAGGCGCACCTGGTTGATGCACTCGGGCAAACGCAGCGTAGCGTAGACGAACGCGGCGAGGTCAGGAAATTCATCGCGCGCGTTCAAATGCAGAGAGGAATCCATCTGCGTGTGCGTTTCAATTAACGACTTGATTTGAATCTCGCCGCTCGACCGTAAGAGCGAATAGTATGTGCGTTGATACAGTCCGATTTCTTCATTTGCGGATGAAGGAATAGCACGATCCATGGTACCTCCAATGACCCAATGAGCCAAACCACCAGACCCAATTCCCGCTGCAGTTTGGTTCATTGGGGGTTTGGTTCATGGGCTCAATGATTCTAGATTTTCCCTTTCAAAAGCCCGTACAACCACATGGGCTGCCCGAGCGCGCGCGTGGCATAGTACCAGACGAGTGCGAGCGCTTCGCGCGCGGTGTGCTGCGCGCGCAAGTGTGGGCGCGAGTACGTCGGGCTTGTGCTTGCCCCCGACCCATACGCTTCGACGCCGAGATCGCGCGCGATTGTCTCCGCGCGATACAGATGGAATGGATCGCTGACGATCACCGCGCTGCGCCAACCGCGCGCGTCCATCACCTTCTGCGCGTTCACCAGACTCTCTTCGGTCGAGTGCGACAGGTCTTCTAGGACGAGCACATCCGCAGGCACGCCCGCCCGGGTCGCGATCTGCCGCATCACTTCGGCTTCGCTGGGCGGGTTATTGCCGACGCCCCCGCACAAGATCAAGTAGGGCGCGTAACCTGCCTGGTACAGCGCGATGGCATGCTGCGTGCGTGCACTCAGCGACGGTGACGGTCGCCCGCCGGGCCACACGGCTGCGCCGAGCACGATGATTGCGTCGGCGCGGCGCACGCGGTCTATTTGTGATCGCGCGTCGACACGCTGGTACAGCAGGGCTAGCCCGGCAAGAACAAGCCCGAACCCGCCGAGCGCAAGCAGTACCCATCCCCTTTTTCGGTTCCCGCTCACGCGTGCCCGTTCACTCTTCACCATCCACCCTCTTTACCCCATCATATTTACCCCATCATACACCGGGCTTTGCCGCGTGTCAAACGATTTGCCTGTTTTTGAAGATTGTGCTATACTGGCAAGCGTAGACCTCCGCACGACCTTCTTAGAAAAGTGGGCATCCCCCACTTTTCTTGTTATCTAGCGGAGGGCGGTAGGGATTTGGAGATTAGGGATTAGAGGCTGGAGACTAGAAAATGGGAATTGGACTTGTTCGCACGTCTGATTGCCGACCTCCAGCCGCCAATTCCAATTTCCGGTCTTCAGAAAAGGATTGAGGACGTGAAGAACGACTTTCTCGTCGCCATCACGCAGTTGTGCAATGATCGCGGCTTGCCGAAAGATATCGTTATTCAAGCTGTCGAACAAGCGCTCGTCTCTGCCTACAAACGCAACTTTGGCGGCGGTCAGAACATATCGGCGCAGATCGACGCGGCAACCGGCAAAGTTAAGATTTTCGCGCTGAAAACCGTCGTTGACGAAGTGCGGGATCGCCGCCTGGAGATCGCGCTGCCGGACGCGCGCGCCTACGATCCGATGGCGCAGGTCGGCGCGACGATTCAAATCGAGTCCACGCCGGACGACTTTGGGCGCATTGCTGCGCAAGCTGCCAAGCAAGTCATCTTGCAGCGCATCCGGGAAGCCGAGCGCGACAGCCTATACACGCAATTCTCCGAGCGCGAGAATGAAATCGTCTTGGGGACAGTGCACAGTATTGATTCACAGAACATCACCGTCAGTCTGGGTAAACTCGAAGCGATTCTTCCGCGCAGCGAGCAGATCCCAACAGAGCGTTATCTGCGTAATAAGAAACTGCGCGCCTATATCATCGAGGTGAACAAGACCTCGCGCGGACCGCAAGTCGTCTTGTCCCGAACCCATCGCAATTTCCTGCGCCGCCTATTCGAAGTCGAGGTGCCAGAGATCTTCAATGGCTTGGTCGAAATCAAAGCCATCTCGCGCGAGCCCGGCTCACGCTCCAAGATCGCCGTTGCCGCGCAGCAGGACGGCATTGACCCGGTGGGCGCATGTGTCGGTCAGCGCGGCATCCGCATCCAAGCCATTGTCAACGAGTTGAACGGCGAGAAGATCGATGTTGTCGAATGGAGCGCGGACACGGCGAAGTTCATTGCCAACTCGCTGAGTCCCGCCAGAGCGCTGTCGGTGCGGTTGACTGAAGACGCCAGCGGAGACAAGGTGGCGAATGTCGTGGTGGACAACAAGCAGTTATCGCTCGCCATCGGCAAAGAGGGACAGAATGCGCGGCTCGCCGCCAAACTCACCGGCTGGCGCATTGACATCAAGAGTCAAGTCCAAGTCGCCGAACTCGCCGCCGCAAAAGCGGAAGCGGAACGGCTCGCCGCGTTGCCGCCCCAAGCCGTCCTGCCGGAGGAAGCCCAGCCAGCACCCAGCGCGGAACCGGAGGCGGCTGAGGCAGTACAGGTGGTGCCGCCCCCTGTGACTGAACCGCCAGCTCCCTTGACCGAAGAACCTACCATCGCGCCAACGGAATCTGCGATTGTGCCTCAAGCCCAGGTCGCCGCGCCCGTCGAGGTTGAGCAGCCCATGTCTCAAACTCCACAGGAGGCGCAGCCTCCGGTCGCGGTGGAAGTCGCGCCAGAAGAGCCGCCAGAGCCAGCCGCATCAGTCGAGGCGCCAACTGCCGAGCCCGAACTGACTTTTGAACAAGCGTTGGCAGAATTCGAGGCGGAAGGAGAAGAGGAATCGCCGGAAGAAAGACTCAAGCGCAAGGCGGACCGCCGCAAACGCACGACGCTTGAGTATGACGAACGCCTCGGCAAAGTCGTCGCCAAACGCAAGCGCAAGGACGGACGGCAGATTGAATGGGAAGACCAGGTCGAGTAGTTGGCTGGTTTGCCAGTTGGATCGTTGGCTAGGTAGCGTTCAGCATTCGGTCTCCAGTGTTCAGTGAAAAACCAACTGAATACTGAACCCTGAATACTTGGCAACTGATTGCTCACTTATGGGAACGAAGCATATTCCCCAGCGCACCTGCATTGCTTGTCGTGCTGTGCGGAGTAAAAGAGAATTGCTGCGCGTGGTGCGAACGGCGGATCAGCATATTGTCGCCGATCCGACAGGCAAACAAGCCGGACGCGGCGCGTACTTGTGCCGTGCTCGCGAATGTTGGGAGACCGCGTTGAGCGCGCGCGGTCGTTTGGAAAACGCGCTCAAGTTGGAAATGCCAATCCATCCGGAGGATCTTGCGCGTCTGCGCGAGTTTGCGGCGACACTGCCGCCGCGAGAAGCAGTTAGGGCAGTGCCACACAACGAAACAGTATGAACGCAATCGCCAACGGGGATGGATCGCGAATCCGCGCGGGCCGGTGCGCGGAGGTCAAGGGAGAGTGAGCCGATGAACGTTTAGGCGCGTCCATCGAACCTGCCTCGTACTTGTACCTCCGCTTGGCGCACGCGATGCCTCAGTCCGTACAGGACACTTGCCCTGCGGCGATGGCACGTCCTTGACTCGATGCAAAGCATCGAATTATTGACGTGCCATCGGCAAGTGCAGGTGTGCTTTGCGATATCTGAATGAGCATCGCCCGTTTGCCCTCCTGCGCGTATTCCCGCGACGATTGCCGCAACACTTGCACCTGCGGTTACGCAAGTGCAGTTGTCACATATTTCATCCAATCGCATTGTTCTCTTGCGATGCTCTTTCCGCGTCTTGCACGGCCAGCGCCTTGCGCGCGAGCGTGGGATTGGAAAGGAGAGTCCACCAT
>Ga0233423_10001076_pt1 | contig 13845 bp, 13 predicted proteins | sample Watercolumn_Mata_FD_180713 | JGI IMG/M metagenome (GOLD analysis project Ga0233423, IMG submission 180713) | Freshwater microbial communities from Lake Matano, South Sulawesi, Indonesia - Watercolumn_Matano_2014_112_MG | ecosystem: Environmental > Aquatic > Freshwater > Lake | place: Indonesia... | reverse complement strand
TGGTATAGCTCCTCACGAAACTGTTGCAGTTGGGATATGGTTGTTTGTGTGCTCATACCCCAAGTATGCCACAGATGGGGTTAATTGTAAAGGTTCAAGTCAACGACAGTTTGTCCAAAGTCCAATTTATAGGCATTCCCATTTATGTGCTCTTGCAGGAGGCATTTAAAACCCTTCAGGTCTTTGAGGTTCTGCGAGGCAATCGCTTTGAACACTTGAACCGCCGATAGGCTTCTGGATTCGAGCTCATCGGCTGGTCGAATATGCAGCTTGTATGTGGAGGTACGAGAATTGCTGGTTAAGCGCACGGTCTCAGCTAAAGCCACCCACAAAAAACGTCGCACCCATAGCTCACCTTCCGCTCTGATGGCACGCCGAATTCTGCTCAGTTCAACCTTGACTTGTGGCTGGAACCACTTGTCGATGTTGGGGAAATTAGCCTCAATACTTGTCAGGGTCTCCGCGGTGATTGCGGCGAAAACCCGCCCTATGCTTTCTTCAAGCATCTGCTCGTCGAACGGCCCTGTTTTTGTACGTGAGATCAACACGGCCAAAGGATTAATGTCTTGTCCAGTAAAGTTAAGGCCAAATGGCATACAACTTGTCATAGTCGTCGCCGCCCCTACAAAGGGGTCAAGAACATTGTTGATGCCGGTCTGTGACTCGGAAAGCACTTTGATAAGTTCGCGTTGTATCTCCGGCACCATCATGGCGGGATATTGCATAAAGGCATGCATATCCTCGCGTGGATACCGATCCACTGAGGCCCAAAAATTGACAGGGTAACTGTCAATTCGTCTCGCTATTTCTTCATCTACGGCCTTTAGCTGCTTGTCCCTATTCTTCATAGCTACGGCGTTTACCTCCGGAAATGGTAAATGCTTCTTCGTCTGCATCCTAGCACAAAGCCTCCCGCCTGTCAAGGCTTTTAGAGGCCGCTTCAGACATTTTGAAAGCCTTTCATGCTTTAGCTTACCTACTGCATTAATGAGACAGGTCAGGCACACATGGCACGGTTTGCCCACCGCCGCCTCGTCTGGCTAGAGGTGTAAGCCCCTCTCCCTCGAGGGAGAGGAAGCGTCGCCTCTCACCATGACCGCTGGGGGAAGAGGCAAAGTCCCTTTCAAAATGTCTGGAGGTCGCTTGGCAAGGTCAGCCCACCAAAAAAGCCCGCCGTGAGGCGGGCAGTTAGGCGACGTCACACTTGATCCGAATGCTCTATCCAGGCAGGCACCAACGGTACGGTGGAGCACGATCAGCAGCCGCCAGGTGATCGTGCTCCATTGGCTTTACCCCCGGCTACTTTCGGAAATAGAAGAAGCTGAAGGCCGCGGCGAAGCCGCCGAAGATGACGGCGTACAGCCACCCGAATGCTGGGACCCCGGCGAAGAGCAAGCCCCACAGTACGACGAGAGTGGCCAAGACGGGCCAGACGATCTCCATCTGAAGCACGATCTTCACTTTCTCCCAGGCTGTCTCCTTGTACGCCCACCAGGAGCTGGCCCCGAAGCCCAGGATGGCCGCGCCGAGCAAGCGATAGATGGCTGGCTCCTTGATGGGCCAACCGATCAAGTTCCCCCACGCCTCCGGGATCAGCAGGAATATAAGCCCGAAGATGAGGGCCCCGATGAAGTGGGCGAGGAACGTGGTCTTCAGCCCGGATGGAATTTGCTTCTCCATGTCCTTTCACCTCCTGCAAGAATCTACCGAATCTGACCAATAACCAAGAGGTTTGGTGTCTGCACACCATTTCACTTTCGATGGTGTGATGTCGCCAAACGCTGAAGCACGCCAACCACGCCCGACGCGCCATGCAAAATGAAGCCAACTTTCAACTGTGCCAACCGACGATGCCCGAAAGTCGCGACGGTAGCGTGGTCAGCGGGCAGGTGTTTGGCGAAAAGAGTGCCAGGGCGAGTGCGCTAACCCACCCCAGCACTTTTTGCCAACGCGCTATCAACCTGCCTGGCGCAATCTGAGCCCCAGCCAGATGAGGAAGATTGGCCCCAGGATGACAGCGGCCACTGAGGCGATTGTATCCAAGATCCCAATCCCGAGAACCCTACTAGCCAATTCCAACCAGAGAGCGATGGCGCCAGCAATGCCCGCATAAGCCAGAGGCTTGGGCCAGGCGCCCCCACGGAGGGCGAGCACACTGACGACCAAGATCCAAAACCCAACGGCGCCGAACATGAGCCAACCCTGTGGGTCTAAAAATACCGGACGCCAGTTATTTGCGATCGCCGCTTTGGTCATGGCATCGCCCGCTACATAACCGGCTGCCCTTAGCGGCACGAGGAATTGCAATCGGAAATTGTCTATCGCGGTGACTGCAAATCCGACGATGGCTAGATTGCTCGTCCAGCGCACCCAACCCTCATTTCCGGCGCGCACGGTTGCCGAAATGGCTGCCACTGCCCCCAAGGCGAAAACGGCGCCCAGTGCCTTCGCCCACCAGTTGAGCAAGATCATGGTCGGGTTTTGCGTAATAGACACGATGAGTTGTTCGAAGGTCCCCGTCTTCTGTGCGGCTGGCATCAGCAGGGCACTGATCCCGACCACGACGTACGAGATGCCTAGGAGGATGGAGCAGGTTCCTCCGAGCTTGCTGAGAGTGTTGTCTTTCATCGTTTCTCTCCTCATTAAATGTGAAGTTTGATCGCTTGAAGTTGTTAGCCTAGTGGTCGAGTTTGTGCTTAGCGCAGATCACCTCCTCCCTTCGTAAGCGCATAAAACCAATGCGCTAACATCGCCACAAAACAAAAAGCGACCGTCATCCGGGTAGGGAAAGCCCGGACAACCGTCGCTCACGTACAAGCCAGTTGCCTGCAAAAGCCATAGTCTTCAGGGCACAGTACACCAAGAGCAAGGTCTGCATTTCTGCTCTCCTGGGGCCACTGCCACCAACAAAACAAACAACCGCACTACGCTAGGTTAGTCGACTTCACGGGCGCCATCTGACGCTAATTGTATTGTACCATAGAAGCAGGGCGTTTGTCAATATTTTAGAGGCCATTTTCAGGGTCATTCAGTTTTCCACCAGACAACTGGGTCTCACCGCCCCGAAACGGGGGGCTCGGTGAACCGGCCCAGAGCACGCCAACGGCTGTTCACGGCCAGGGCACCTGCGCGGAGCGATAGAAGTTCACCCCCAGCGCCGTTAGCCGCGGTCCGTGAGCCCCCAGACGAACTCGGTATTCGTTCCAGTCTCTTTGCGCCGCCGGCGCCCAGCCGATCTCGGCGTAGCCGGGCAGCCGGGGGAAGGCCAGGAACTCAATGTCGCGGATGGTCTTAACGGTTTCTGACCAGAGAGGCGCCTCCACGCCCAGAATAGCGCTTTCCGCCACGCCACTCACCACCTGGGCCGGATCCCAGTTGTACGCCTCCTGCACCTCAATGTATCCCGCCCAGTGCAGCCCCAGGGAGGTGGCCGCATGGTACTTCATGTCCAGATAGGACTTGGACGCCGGCGACATGACGATTTTGGCGCCCTGTTGTACGGCCTTTTGTGCCAAATCACTGTGCCAGTGCTGCACTACCGAGGTGGGCAGAAGCCTGGCCTGCGCAATCTCTTCCCAGCCGATCATTTGCTTGCCGTGCGCCTGCACGATCGCCTGGACCCGTTCGATGAAGCTCACGTAGTCGTCCGGCCTGGTGGCTTGCGCCTCGTCGCCGCCGATGTGGAGGTAAGGGCCGGGCGTCAGGGCAGCCAGCTCTTGGAGCACGTCGTCCAGGAACTGGTAGGTCAGCTCTTTGCTGGTACAGAGAGAGCTGAAGCCGACGTTAGTGCCCGTGTACAGCGCCGGCGCTATGCCGTTACAGTTCAGCTCGGCATAGGAGGCGAGGGCGGCGTTGGTGTGCCCCGGCGTATCAATTTCGGGGATCACCGTGATGTAGCGGCTTTGGGCGTAGGCGACGATGGCGGCGTATTCGGCCTGGGTGTAATAGCCACCCGCGCCGCCGCCGACCTGCGTGCTGCCGCCGTAGGTCGCCAGCTTGGGCCAGGAGTTGATCATGAGGCGCCAACCCTGATCGTCGGTCAGGTGCAGGTGGAAGCGGTTCAGCTTGTAGTAGGCCAGCAGGTCAAGGTAGCGTTTCACATCGTTGACCGAGAAGAAGTGCCGGGCCACGTCCAGCATGGCCCCGCGCCAGGCAAAGCGCGGGTAGTCGCGAATAGTCCCGGCCGGCAGGGGCCACGGGCCAGCTTGCGCCGTTGGGCGCTCGATCGCCGGGGGCAGCAGTTGTCTGATGGTCTGCAGGCCGCGGAACAGTCCGGCCGGCCGATACGCCACCAGGGTGACCAAATCGTTGGTGATGGTCAGCTCGTATCCTTCTTCGCCCAGGGCCGGATCGCCACCGACCGTGGTGAGGTAGATGTTGCCCTTGGCGGGCGCACCGCTGGTCGGCAGCACCTGGATGCCATACCCTGTTGCCGGGTTCAGCTTGTCGGCCAGGTAGCGGCCGATAGCGGTTAGCTCGGCTGTGCCGGGCGCAACGTAGATGTTGGCGCCGGCAGCCAAAGTGAATGTGCCTGCTGCTGCTTTTACGGCGACAGGCTGGGGGATAAGGTTGGTCATGGTGCTCCTCGCTGCTGCTTACCTTTTCCGCGCTATGTACTCAATCATCACCTGCCGCAGCCTCTGGCTCGTATCGTGCTCATGTAGCTTGTCTAGGATTCTTTTCTCCTTGCGCACAATCTGGAAATTCGTGAAGTAGGCGTCCGCTTCGTTATCCTCGTGATAGGCAAATCCTTCACTCTGCAAGAGACGCCGGGCATACGCCGTCTCGCAGAAGGGGCTTTTGTCGGGATCATCTACCGATTTGAAGTTCACGTAGCACAGTCCATGAGGCTTCAACACTCTCTCTATCTCCTGCATGGTCGCCGCGATGTCTGGCTTGGTCATAAAGAAGATGGCGTTATACGAATAGACAAAGCTGACCGATGCACTGGCGAAGGGAATCGTGCGCATGTCACCGTGCAGGACGTTCAGGGACATGTGGTTCTCCTGGCCAAACCGCCTGGCCTGCTCCAGGGCCTGGGCTTGAATCTCCAGGCCGTAGGTCTTGTACCCGTATTGGTAGAACAGCGAGAGCGGCGGGTGGTCACCACCGGCCCCGCAATCCAGCACCTGTTTCTCCAGTGGGCTGGCATTGCACTGCCGCAAGAACTCATAAAGAGGCGTGGCCCAAATGACTTCCATCGCCTGGCCCCCCGGTTTTGGGTTCATGGAAAACGTTGAAAATCGTACTGGGGATAGACAATCGTCTCGATCTGGAACTGCCTGGCGCTGTCCTCCATCAGTCTGTGCAATTCAGTTGCATTGCGCACGCCATAGCCCCAGGTGTCGCTCCCTTTGCGCAGCACGTAAAAGCCATACGTCTCTGCCGTCGGACCGGCGATGCCACCGCGCAGGGGAATGATCGGGTTCGCCGGGTCGTAGCCAGCCGCGACGTACCAGTTGTTCGTGGAGTCAACGAGCACCCACTGGCCGGCGACGAACACCTCCACAAAAACGTGGCCGACGTACGGCCCCTTTTCCCCCGCCTGGAATTGCCTGGCCCAGGCGATACTGGCGGTGTCCACCAGGACGGCCGGATAGCCAAGCTGGCGCGCCACGGCGGCGTAGACCAGCCCCCAATCGTGACAGCCGCCCAAGCGACGTTCGGCCAGCAGTTGATCCACGGTGACGCGGCCAATGGTTTGGCCTCCCGCCGACCAGGTGGTGAACTGGCGCTTGATCCAGAAATAGATCTCGCCCAGGTGGGCGATACTCTGTTTCTCTTGCCGCAGGGCGCTGATCACTGCCGGATCGGCGATGCGCGTCTGCTCACCTGGCGCCAGGTATTTGGCGGGCTGACCATAGTCCATGCCGAACGCCGCCCGGTACGGCTGGCTGAGAAGGGCCGTGGGCGGGCGAGAATGCGTTGGCATTGGTGATGGTAGCGGTGTGAGTGTGGGTGCTGTTGTTGGAGAAACACCCGTGACCGTTGGGGGCACGGGCGTCAGCAGAGGCGGCGATACGGGCACGGCCTGGCAACTGACCGTCACCGCCAAGCATAGCAGCAGCGGAATGATTTTTCTCATCTCTTCAAGGAAACGTATTCTGCGGGGTAATCCAGGCTAAAGCGGGCGCACAGAGCGGCCACGTCCTGGCAATCAGTCTCAGTAGATCACAGTTTTATAGCGGAGGCGGCTCCCATGCCGCCAGCCAGCAGGCGTGCCCCGATACATCTCCAAATCCGCAATGTATCGGGGCGTGGGAGCCTGCTATGCTGCCAAATTGTGATCAACTGAGTCTGGCGAAGATACCCGGTGTGAAACTTAGCCATGTGCTCTGCCGAGATGCACTGCACGGTGTAGCCAGCAATGCACACGATGTGCCGGTTAGGCATCCCTGCTGGTGAACCACGGCACTCGCGGCCCCAAGCCTGGCCCATGGCCGCAACCTGCCCACCGTCCGGCGCGCTGTCATATCACCTACGAAAATCCTACCGGATGCGTGCCTCTACGATGCGGGCGAGGCGCACAAGCTCATCTGGGGTCATCGCCCCGGGCGCCCCGAAGCTGAGCAGCTGGGTAAAGACGTTGCGTTTGATCGCGAAGAGCACGTAACCCTCTTCCCCGGTCGAGGGCCGGACGAAGCGCACCACACCAGCGCGCTCACCGACGGGTACCTTGCGGATCGGCTCGAAGGAGAATTCCTGGCTGGTATCGCCATTTGCCAAATCTTGCTTGACCAAAGCCATCAAATCCTCGATGGTGTTCTGGGGCATGAACGACCACGTGAGGACTTTTGCTTCCAGCACCATCTCGTCGGTGGCAAAGAATCGCACGTTGGCATCGGTCAGTCGGGAGCTTTTGAAGGCGTCCTTACCCTCTTCGTCCTCAATCGTGAAATCCTTCCCCAGGTCATCGAGTCGCAGGTTAAGAGCGGCCGCCGCAATCACGGTACGGGGCGGGGCGATGACCATATTGTCCAGCGCCAATATGGTCGCCGACGTTGAGAGTACGCTGATAGACAGTACCGAGGCCAGCGCAAACCACAGCCAAGACCTCTGCATTCGGAGCAGGGGATCACGATAGCCTACGACCACGGTGTGTGCGAACCGGTCGCCGATGCGCTGACGCAAGGGGCTGCTCCCCATCGCCGATGCCGCCGGGATGCCAAAGAAAAGCCCATCTACGAACCGGAAGGCGCCACGCACCAGCGCGGCCCACAGGCCAGGTCGTCCCCCGTCTTCGCGCACTACACGCAGTCTCAGGATCAGCTTGCCAGGGCTGGCCCCATAGAGCCACTCAAAAACGGCAAAGTACAGGATGCTCAACGCCAGGCTGATCAGATAACCCTGCAGTGTGAAATTCCGTTGCGTCGCTGCAGGTATAAGCGGTCTGCCGGCGATGGCAAAAGGAATGGCCAGCAGCAACACTCCTGCGGTCCCACCAGCGAATGCCACCACGTTTATGATGATGTTGTCTATAATGTAAGCAGCCGCCCTGATGCCAAACTTCTTGCCTTCCAGGGTTGGGGGAACTGCTACTGTTACCAGAAGCGGCTCAGGTGATTCTTGCTGCTCCTCTTCTTCTTCAGATAAATCGGCGCCGCAAGAAGGGCAAACCACGTCATCTTCAGAAACAAGGGCCTTGCATTCTGAGCAGACAAGGGCGTCCAGATCTGCGCCACAATCAGGGCAGGTGGCGTCATCTGCGGAGACGGTTGCTCCGCAATCCAGGCAAGTATAAATAGAGCCGCTCATAGGCCTACCCCCCACGCCATAGTGGCTGATCGCACTTGTAGTTGAAGCCGCCTAACTATTGCCTCAGAAACGCCGCCGAGTGAATTCAGCGGCTAATGATCTAGAAGTCGGCTTCAAGCCGACTTTGGCCTTGTCCTGGCTGCCAACATCTCCCCAAGCAAAAAGCGACCGTCATCCGGGCGGGGAAAGCCCAGACAACCGTCGCTCAGGCTGCCAGTGGCCGGCAACAACTATCTTCAGGTCACAGCACGCCAAGGGCCAGGGCTGCATTTTGCTCTCCCTCCCGGGTGCCATCTGACACTAAGCACATTGTACCATAGCCACAGAGCGTTTGTCAATATTTTAGAGGTCATTTTGGGCGGGCAAGCTCACAGGTCTTGCCAAACCGCTAATTTTGTTGTATAATCAAGGCGGTAAGGCTTTACGTCTTGCAGGCCATGGCCTTTGGTGATTCACAGGGCGCCTTGACGCTAATTTCTAGGAGTCTTGGAGGGTTTCTGAGAAGTAGTTCGTAGGCAGGCGCGGAGGGGCGTGAAATGTCGTCGCCGTGTTGCGTGCCAATCACACACAACGGAACACGCACCACGCAACACGTGCTACTCTGCCCCACTAGGCCCGGCACGGCACACCACTAGCCTTCCAGACACCCTCGCGCTTAGCTCGCTTGAGGCCGGCGTTCTGAGAACCCCTGGGGAGGAGTTCTCCTCCCGTTTAATTCGTTAGCGATTGGCGGTTTAATCCTCGGGTACTCAGGTAGTTGTGTAGCTTGGAACCTATCCAACAACTGTAGCATAGTCCCTCGTGGGCGTTTTACGGGCAGGCCGCGCGCGGCCCCCCGCATGGCGGGGCGAGGCCCTAGGAGACGGGCACGAGGCCCTATGCTACACGGGCAGGCCGCTCACCGGCCCCCCGCCGAGCGGGGCAAGGCCCGATGCTACAGGTTTTGCGGATAGGCGGACAGCGCCCAAAAGGGGCTAGGCTGCCAGGCTACACTACCCTGGGGAGGCCCTGGCCCCCACGTTGGTGGGGCTTGTGCTCGCCCTGTGGCCGAGATAGGGTCTTTGTACCCTTTCGACCCAGGGGCGATGCACGCTCAGCCGGCCACGCCGGGGCCCAATGGCCATTGCTAACGAGACCAGCTTGCAAGACAGCCTGTATCCGGCTGTCTTTTTGCCTTTTAGAAAGGAGTGCACTGTGGCAGGTACAATCACAGCTATCGAGGTCCAGAAAAAGAATACCCGGCGGGCCAACCTCTATGTGGACGGGACCTTCGTCTGCGGCGTGGCGCTGGAGGTGGTGGTGCAGGCTGGCTTGCGGCGGGGGCAGGTTCTCGCCGATGCCGAGATCGAGCAGCTTATAGCCAACGATAATTTCGAGCGCGCCTATGCCAGCGCCCTGCGTTTGTTGTCCTATCGCCCCCGCAGTGAGAGCGAGGTGCGCCGCCACCTGACGAGCAAGAAGGTCGCTCCGGCCGTCATCGAGCAGGTAGTGGAGCGCCTGAACACCGCCCGTCTCCTGGACGATGCCGCCTTCGCCCAGTTCTGGGTGGAGAATCGGGAGACCTTCAACCCCCGTGGGCGACGCCTGCTGCGCCGGGAGTTGCAGCAGAAGGGCGTGGACGCCACCACGATAGACGCCGCCCTGGACGTAGATGAGGCGGAGAGCGCCTACCTGGCCGCCCAGCGCAAGGTGCGCGCCCTGGCCGGCCTGGACTACAACACCTTCCGCCGCCAGTTGGCCGACTACCTGCTGCGCCGCGGCTTTGACTACGAGACCGTGCACGCCACCGTGCGCCGTTTGTGGCAAGAGCAAGCCGATCAGATACAGGTGAAGCGTGAGCTTGAGGACGTGGTTGAGTAGGCCAGTAGACAAGTAAACAAGTAGACAGGTGACAAGGGCCTTGTCTACCTGCTCCTTGCCTACTTGTCTACTTGCTACCGGCGTAAAATCTGCGTGCGCAGCCAGCGTTCATCCGCGTCCTCCGGACCCTTTACAGGCGAGGCAGAGTTCCAAGACGCGGATGCACGCAGATAGACGCGGATTTTTGGGCTTTATAAATTCAAAATCTGCGTGCGCAGCCAGCGTTCATCCGCGTCCCCCGAACCCCTTGACGTCATCAGCAGATAGCGAGGTGAAAATTGGCTAGTGATGTTCTCATCACCGTGGTGGAAAGCATCATCGTGGCGGTGATTGCTTTCATCCTGGGTTACCTGTTCAAGCAATACCGCTCGGCGACGGAGATCAAGTCCGCCCAGGCAGAGGTGCAGCGCTTACTGGATGAGGCCAAGAACAAAGAGCGGGAAGCCACCATACAGGCCCAGGACGCAGCCCTGAAAATCCGCGCCGCCGCCGAAACGGAAATCCAGCAGCGGCGGTTGGACCTGCAGCGCCAGGATCGGCGCCTGCAACAAAAAGAAGAGAACCTGGATCGCAAGACGGAGGCCATGGAGCGCCGCGAACGGACCATGCAGACCAGGGAGAAGGAGCTGGATCAGGCCAAAGCCGACATCGAGACCATCAAGCAGCAGCAACTGAAGGAGCTGGAACGCGTCGCCGCCCTCTCCCGTGACCAGGCCAAGGAGCTTTTCCTGAAGGCAGTGGAGGCGGAGGTTCGCCAGGACGCCGCGCGCCGCATCCGCGAGATCGAGGCCGAGGCCAAAGAGGAGGCCGATCGCCGGGCGCGGGAGGTCATCACCATGTCCATCCAGCGCCTGGCCTCCGATCAGGTAGCCGAGACCACCGTCTCCGTAGTGCCCATACCCAACGAGGACATGAAGGGCCGCATCATCGGCCGGGAGGGGCGTAACATCCGCGCCCTGGAGATGGCCACCGGCGTAGATCTGATCGTGGACGACACGCCAGAGGCGGTGATCCTCTCCACCTTCGATCCGGTGCGCCGGGAAGTGGCCCGCGTGGCCCTGAACAAGCTCATCCTGGACGGTCGCATCCATCCGGCGCGCATCGAGGAAGTGGTCAAGAAGGCCAAAGAAGAAGTGGACGCCGTCATCCGGGAGGTGGGCGAGCAAACGGCCCTGAAGCTGGCCATCCACAACCTGCACCCGGAGCTCGTCAAGCTGCTGGGGCGGCTGCAGTTTCGCACCAGCTACGGCCAAAACGTGCTGCTCAACTCCATCGAGACGGCCAACCTGGCGGCGATGATGGCCTCGGAGCTGGGTGCCGACGTGAAGATAGCCCGGCGAGCCGGCCTGCTGCACGACATCGGCAAGGCCGTGGATCACGAGATGGAAGGTCCGCACGCCCTCATCGGCGCCGATCTGGCCAAGCGCTTCAACGAGTCGCCCAAGGTGGTGCACGCCATCGCCGCTCATCACACCGAGGAGGAACCGCAGACCGTCGAGGCCATCCTCGTCCAGGCCGCCGATGCTATCTCCAGCGCCCGCCCGGGGGCGCGGCGCGAGACCCTGGAGAGCTACATCAAGCGACTGGAGGCCCTGGAGACGGTGGCCAACTCCTTCGAGGGCGTGGAGAAGTGCTTCGCCATTCAGGCGGGGCGCGAGGTGCGCATCCTGGTCAAGCCGGAGTCCATTGACGATTTGGGGGCCGTGCGCCTGGCCCGCGATATCGCCCGCCGCGTGGAGGAGAGCCTGGAGTATCCCGGCCAGATCAAGGTCACGGTCATCCGAGAAACAAGGGCTGTGGACTACGCAAAGTGAACGACGTGCTGCGTGTTGCGTGTTCCGTTGTCCGTAGCCCTTACTACTTGGGTACTCACTACTTGTCTACTTGCTACTCGCCATGCGCATCTTGATGGTGGGCGATGTCATCGGGCGGCCGGGTCGTCACGCCGTGAAGTCCGTCTTGCCCGGCCTGCGCGCCGCCGAGGGCGTTGACCTGGCCATCGCCAACGGGGAAAATGCCGCCGGGGGGCGCGGCCTCACGCCGGCCACCGCCGCCGAGCTGTTAGCCGCTGGGGTGGACGTTCTGACTTCGGGCAACCACATCTGGGACCAGAAGGAGATCATCCCCTACCTGGAGCAACACCCGGAGGTGCCCATCCTGCGCCCGGCCAACTATCCGCCGGGCGCGCCGGGGCGGGGCCACTGGTTGGTGGACTTAGGCCCGCGCGGCCGGGCGCTGGTGCTCAACCTCTGCGGGCGAGTCACCCTGGTGGACATTGACTGCCCCTTTCGAGAGGCGGATCGTCTGCTGGCCACGCTGCCGCAGCGCCCGCCGGTGGTCATTGTGGACATGCACGCCGAGGCCACCTCGGAGAAGAGCGCCATGGGCTGGCATCTGGATGGCCGGGTCAGCGCCGTGCTGGGCACGCACACGCACATCGCCACCGCCGATGCTCGCCTGCTGCGCCAGGGCACGGCCTTTGTGAGCGACGTGGGCATGGTCGGGCCGTATAACTCGGTCATCGGCGGGGATATCCAGCCTATCTTGCAGCATTTCCTGACCCAGTTGCCTGTCCGTTTCTTGGTGGGCCAGGGGCCGGTGATTTTTAACGCCGTTCTGATGGACGTAGACGATAGCACGGGCCGGGCCACGGCCATCAGGCGGATTGACCAACTCTTACCAGATGCTGAGGCGGGGGAACCCCCCTGAGTAGCATAGGGCCTCGTGCCCGTCTGTCTTCGTGGCTCTGGAATCCCGAACTTGTTCGGCATCTCCCACTCGCAGCCAGAAAGCGCCTCAACAAGTTGAGGATTCCCACCGCTTGTCGTTTTTCAACAAAGTCACGAGGGGCTAGGCTAACATTCCAATGGGCACAACTCGCCACAGCCATCTGATCATCGCACATCAACAATACGACAAGGAGGCACAGAAATGGCTATCCTGAAAGTCTCGGCACGCTCTAAGCCCACGGCGGTGGCCGGCGCCATTGCCGGCACGATTCGCCAGGAGGGGCGAGCAGAGGTCCAGGCCATCGGCCCGGAGGCGGTGAACCAGGCCGTGAAGGCCGTGGCCGTGGCGCGCACCTACCTGGCCCCGGAAAGCATTGACATCGTGTGCATCCCTATCTTCGTGGACGTGATCATCGAGGCGGAGGAACGCACAGCCATCAAGTTCCTGGTGGAGAAACTGCCGCTGGCGTCCAGCGGCCTGCCACTGGGCGTGGACGCCCGCCCGCCGCGGCCGGCAGCGCCACCGGCAGAGCCTTTCCCCAGCGCCGGAAGCTAGGATCGCCACTTGACCAATCAGGTTGACCTGCACCTGCACACCACCGCCTCCGATGGGGCCTACACGCCGGCGGCGGTGGTCGCCCTGGCGCGAGAGCGCGGCCTGCGCACCATCGCCATTACCGACCACGACTCTGTAGAGGGCGTAGCCGAGGCCCTGGCCGCGGCCGGCCACGGTCTGGAGGTTATCCCGGGGGTGGAAATCAATACCGACATCCCGCAATCTGAGGTGCATATCCTGGGCTACTACGTGGATTACCGTCACGCCGAGCTCCAGGATGTGCTGCGTAGGCTGCGGGACTTTCGCCGGGACCGCGCCCGGCGCATGGTGGAAAAGCTCAACCGCCTGGGGATGCCCCTGGACTGGCAGCATGTGGCCGCCCTGGCCGGCGATGGCGCCGTGGGGCGGCCACACGTCGCCCAGGCATTGGTGGAGCGCGGCTACGTGACCGACGTCAGTCAGGCCTTCGACCGCTACATCGGCCGGGAGGGGCCAGCCTACGTGGAACGCTACAAGCTGACGCCCGTGGAGGCCACGCGGCTCATCGTACGGGCCGGCGGGTTGGCGGCGCTGGCCCATCCCAGCGGCCTGGCGAACCTCCCCACTCTCCTGGACGAGCTGACTGCCGCCGGGCTGGTGGGGCTGGAGGCTTACTACACCGGCTATCTGCCGGAAGAGACGCAAGGCCTGCTTCTCCTGGCCCAGAAGTACGGCCTGGTGGCCACGGGCGGCAGCGACTTTCACGGCGGCAGCATCCTGCCCCACGCCGATCTGGGGGCTGTCTTCGTGCCCATGGCGGCTGTGGCGGCGTTGCAAGCCAGGCAAAAAGACTGCCGCAATCGCTGAACTGATAGCTTGATTTCCGGAATAACCTGTGTTACAATGCACTAAAGTAGAATCCGCACCTTGACATTTCATGGTATACTTGGGGCAACTAAACCAGGA
>Ga0233423_10001075_pt1 | contig 13849 bp, 12 predicted proteins | sample Watercolumn_Mata_FD_180713 | JGI IMG/M metagenome (GOLD analysis project Ga0233423, IMG submission 180713) | Freshwater microbial communities from Lake Matano, South Sulawesi, Indonesia - Watercolumn_Matano_2014_112_MG | ecosystem: Environmental > Aquatic > Freshwater > Lake | place: Indonesia... | reverse complement strand
GTTTGATTTGCTACAGATTCAAGACACTTAGCGATAACACCTTCTTCATTCCTGGCGGCAACAATGATTGATATAAAAGAAGAAGTTTTTTCAAGTGAAGTTATTTGCTTACGAGTTAGGCCGTAAAGAAGAATACAAACCATTGTAACATAAGAGCCTAAAACGATATAAAGAAAAACTTCAAAAGTCATAGGGTTAACTTGTTAAAAACGAATCCTTTTTCAAGTAGTAAATCGAGAATTGGAGGGAGATACTTTTCAATCTTGGCTACGGTGTAATCATTATCGTGAAAAAGCAGTATAGATCCATCGGTCAATTTATTTACAATTCGTTTTTCAATTTTTTTTGTCGTGTTTATTCGATAGTCCTTGCTGTCATGGCTCCATAGAACACAGGTAAGCCGGTATTCTTGGAGTACTTTTAGTAATCCAAAATTAAACATGCCGTAAGGAGGACGAAAAAATTTAGATTGCATATTCAATTTTTGTTCTAGTATCTCTTCAGTTTGGAGTATCTCTCTTTTAATAAAATGTGAATTTTTTAGCAAAAGATTTGCATGCGAATATGAATGATTTGCACATGAATGTCCTTCTGCAATAATTTGTTGTGCAATTTCAGGATACTGCTGAACCGATTGTCCTAAAAGGAAAAAAGTTGCAAAAATGTTTCGTTTTCTGAGAATTGTGAGCGCTTTTGCTGTAGCCTCAGGATGTGGACCATCATCAAACGTTAGATGAATCCCGTTGGAACGAGTTTTCAGTAGTATAGATGGAAATAACGATTGTATGATATTTGCATCATATCTCATTTTTGGATTCTTCGTCCTTTCCAATAAATTGAAGCAATTTGCCCTAGTGCTGCAGTGATGACAATATATGGAACATGTAAAAGCTCTGCAATCAAAAAGTGGGGCAGTGATATATGCTGTTGTAGCATGCGTGCACCTGTACGGAGGGTAAAAAAATCTACGATTATTTTGCCAAGTAAAGTAATACTTAATGGAAGTATTAATTTAGATTCAAATGGAATAAAAACAACCAGACTAAATAGACTGAAAAAGAAAAAATATAAAGAAACAAGAGTAATAAGGATGGATTTGTCTTCATAATGACCACGTTTGTTTGCCCATCGCATTCGTTGTACCAAAAAGCTGAATACTGTGTTTGAAGAATGAGTGGTCACGAGAGCGTCCGAATCGATAGCGAATGTGATTTCCCCAAGTTTGCGATATGATACTTTATTCATAAGAGTTTCATCATCGTTTGAAGATACATCTTTGGAATATTCTGCTATTGTAAGAAAAGTACTTTTTTTATAAGCAAGGTTTGCTCCATTGCATATTATTGGCCGCCGAGAGCCTATTAATCCAGCAGCAGTAGTGATAAGGCCGAGAAATTCTAATTGCTCAATCTTGCTAAAAAATGATTCTGGATTTTTTTCAATTACGGGTCCGGCTACAAATACAATATCATTTTCGAAATGCGCCACCATTAATTCTATCCATCGTGATTTAACTGTGCAATCAGCATCAGTTGTAAGAATGATTTCCCCAGACGCTTGCTCAATTCCTTTGGTAAGGGCTAGGAGTTTATTCCCAGTAGCTTGCTTATCACCATCAGATAAGGTGATGAGTCGTACTTGATTCGATTTGTATGAATAGGATTGGACTATAGAATTTGTGCGGTCTGTAGAATGGTCGTTGACAACAATTATTTCGTACTTATCCAATGGATATGTTTGCTGGAGGATAGAATCTAAGCTTAATCCGATTGATTTTTCTTCGTTTCTTGCTGCAATTACAACACTGACTTTTGGATAATTCATAAGTCTTTTGGCTGGATGAAGCAGAGATAATCCAATTCTCACTCGGGTAATAAAATAAATGTAATAAATAGTAAAAATGGCAAGGATAGCCAAGAATATGTTAATCATTGCTACTTTTAGATTTTTTAAAGAATTGAAAAATCGGAGATGTAGTAATTTGTTGGTGCCTGATAAAATATACACCGACCACACTCGGGATAAAAATATTTATTGTGAAAAGAAGTAACGAGGCATTTAAGGCGGCAGCTTGTGTTATTTGAAATATCGAAAAAATGAAAATTGAACCAGCTTCTCGAACACCAAGATCGCCTAGTGAGATTGGGATAAGAGATTTAGCAAATAGCAATGCGCTTGTTCCAATGAAAGTATCGAAAAATGAAATTGAACTAAATGCATTAAGTAGGAAGTACATTTGAAAAACAATAACAACATGAAAAAGTATTGTATAAATTGATGTTAATAAGATTTGATTTGGCTTTAACAATGAAAATCCATCAAGAATATTTGTTAACCAAGGTTTTTGAAAAATGGACTTGTTAATATGATGACCGATGTTTGCAAGTGTATCCATTCTTAACAATAAAAGTACAGATACCGAGCAAAGTATCAAAGCGATAACACAAAGATATAGAAGACTATGAATAGTGAGGACGGCAAAACTGATAAAACCTGCTACACCCATCACAATAAATATTTGTGCTTTATCAAGTAAAACTAATCCAACAAGATGCGATCGCCTAGCATCTGTTATATGTAAAGCTCTCCCAGCATATTCACCAACTTCTCCGGGTGTGAAAGAACCAAGTGAAATACCGAGCATAACTGAGCCAAATGCTTCATAAAAGGATGGTTTCTCTTTGACTGAATAAAGCATAACACGCCATTTAAAGATTCGAATTCCAAGATTAAAGGTTAGAAAAGCTAATGCGTAGAAAATAAAAGTAGCATCAGCGGTTGTATATGCTGCATATACATTCTGCCATTGAACAAGAGAAATTAAGAAGTAAAGAATGACAACGCTAATGATAATACGAAAAATTGTTGTAATCCATTTATAAAGAGGTTGTGATTGATCTATTGTATTGACGTTGGTTTCCATGAAAAATTTCTAATGAATCCTAAAGGACCGATCAATGTGTTATAAAAGACGTATAATATTTCCATCAAAATAAATCCCTTGTGATATTTACCTTCATTTAATATATGTGATGTTGGTATAATCAGTATCGAATCACCTGCAAATTTTAAAAAGATTAAAAGGAGTAAAATTGAAATAGGTATTACCTTAAGGATAAAAAGAATAGGAGATAGAAATATTAGAAGATTTGATGAATGATAAAGAAAAAAGAAAGACATCATTGGAAAAGTAAAATACTTAGCAGCCGAAAAATGACGTTTTCTTTGTTCTACAAATTGCCAGAATCCTGATGGAGGATCTGTAGGTACTACACTTAATTGACTGTAGATGTATCTAATGTCCCAATTTGTTATTCGACGAACAAGCTGAAGAAAGAGATCATCATCTCCACTTATGGACATCTTTATTTTTTCAAATCCACCAACTTCATCATATACTTTTCGACGATAAGCGAGGTTTCTCCCAGTGCAAAGCCAACCAAATCGCCATCCAATCGAACCCGCAGACCATACTGCTGCTCTGAATTCTTCATATGATATAAAATCATAGAAAATCCTTGATACAAAATTTGCATGTTTTTTTCTAGATATTCCTGATCTATAGGGCGAAAAACCAGCGACTAATCCGACTTCAGGTGTAAACTGCTGGATTAATTCAGATAGCCAAGTCGTGGGTGGAGAGCAATCTGCATCTGTGAAACAAAGAATTTCTCCTTTGCTGGCTTCGATCCCTACACGCAGAGCGTTCTTTTTTGCAGGCATATCATCTTGTAAGGTAGTTATATCAATCCGGTTGATTGATGAATGTTGAGATTGAAATTCAGCGATTAACGAAGACGTGGAATCACTTGAACGATCATTGACAATAATGATTTCATAAGAGGGATATGTTTGCTGTGTTAAATTATTTAGGAGTTGTCTTATATTCTTTTCTTCATTTCTTGCAGCTACAATAATTGAAATAAATGGTAATTCTGAATTCGTACCTATTGGAATTCGCTTTAAACCCAGCCATAATCCAATATGAACAAGAAAATAGAAAAAGGCTGCAAAGCATATGTAAATTGTGATAATTGTATTGAATTCCATGGTACGCCATAATCGGAAATATTGAGTACTTTTGCAACGACTGGCGCAAATAATCCTTCAGAATCGGGATTCAATTTGTTTGGAAATCGAGTCTCTTCCGTTTATATTGCAAAAAATATGAACATGTTCGGTAAGGGAAATGAAACCACTCATAATCGGCTTGGCTGGTGGTACTGGATCTGGAAAAACTTCTGTAGCTAATAGAATACTGGAGAGGCTCGATCAAAATCACGTTGTCGTACTCCAACATGATTCTTACTATAAGGATATTGAAATGTATGGTGGTATAACTCCAGACAAAATAAACTTTGACCACCCTGATTCGCTTGAAACTGATTTGTTAATTCAACATTTGAGATTGCTAAGTGAAGGAAAGGTTATTTATCAACCTATCTATAATTTTGCCACGCATCGAAGAATGACTGAAACACAATCCATCATACCGAAGGATATAATAATTATAGATGGCATTCTTCTATTTGTTGAAAAACAACTTCGCCAACTCATGGATATTAAAATTTTTGTCGATACAGATGCTGATGAAAGGTTAATAAGGAGAATTCGAAGAGATATTCTTGAACGCGGTCGATCTGTAGATGCGGTCATGAATCAATATTTAGCAACAGTTAAACCTATGCACTTGGAATTTGTTGAACCTAGCAAGCATTGGGCAGATATTATTATTCCACGTGGGGCTGATAATATCGTAGCAATTGATATGATCGTTACAAAAATTAAATCCATGCTAAATGAAAGAGGAAGGATGTAATCTGGTATTCTGAGCGACTTAAACCTTTCTATAGAAACTACATCCATTCAAAATGACCAATAGTTGGTCGAGCTCTTTACCTTGATTATACATCAAAAATGCGATATCTTTTTCGCACAAAATCCGTTTGCTGAAAAAAAATGGGTAAAAAACAAAACTTAAAAATGTTAGGACGAATGCCTTCGAATTCGTCGGCGAAAGTTGAAACGGCTTATAGGAAAACTATTCTAAAAAATGGTATTCGAGTCGTTACAGAAGAAATTCCTCATGTACGATCTCTGTCACTTGGGATATGGATAGAAACTGGCTCGAAAGACGAATCACGAGAAAAAAATGGGATTTCTCATTTTATTGAGCATATGGTTTTTAAGGGAACAAAGAAAAGAAATGTTCGTGATATCGCTCAAAGTGTTGAATCCGTAGGCGGTTATTTGAATGCATTTACAGGAAAAGAACATACTTGCTATTACGCTCGTGTACTTGATGAAAATTTAGAACTTGCTTTGGATGTACTATCTGATATGGTTTTTCATCCAACATTTCCAGCGAAAGAATTAAATAAAGAAAAGAATGTTATCCTGGAAGAATTAAAACAAGCGGAAGATGATCCGGATGATATTATCCATGATTACTTCGAGAAGGCAATTTATAAGGATCATGCTTTAGGGATGTCGGTTATTGGAACTACCGACACAATATCATCTATTCAACGAAACGATCTGTGTTTATATAGAGAATCTCGTTATACTCCATCACGGATAGTCATTGCCGGTGCAGGAATGATTGATCACGAAGTACTAATTAATCTAGTAGAGAAATATATTCATATAAATACAACGCACGATCAAAAGATTATGGAAAAGCGAACATCGATTCCAATTCCAGATGCGAATCTTGTTCTCGAGGAATATTATAAACCAATTCAGCAGGCTCACATTTGTCTGGGTACACATGGTTTTAGTGTGAAAGATGAAAAGAGATATGAATTACAAGTACTCAATACATTATTGGGTGATGGTATGAGCTCGCGATTATTTCAACATATCAGAGAAAGATATGGCTTTGCATATGCAGTGTATAGTTTTAACAATATGATGAAAGAGTCTGGGACAACTGGAGTGTATATCGGGACAGACGATGTACACGTACAAACATGTATCGAACTTGTTTGGAAAGAGTTAAAATCACTGCGCAAAGATGGTATTACTAAGCAAGAACTTGAACGAGCAAAAGCGCAATTGAAAGGTAGTTTAATGCTGGGTTTAGAGAACATACCCAACCGAATGATTCGCTTAGGAGGTGCTGAATTATATTTTGGAGAATTTATTCCCCTTGAAACAATCATATCACGGATTAACAATGTGACACGTGATGAAGTTCAAGAAATTGCAGATCAGATTTTTAGAGAAGATCGTTTTTCAACTATCATCATTCACCCAGACATCAGCAAATCTTCAAATAATTGACGTTTAATGGCAATTAGTCAAACATATTCCGAAACAAAACATGTTTCAATTTCACGAAGAGGACGTGAAATTCAGGGATCACCTATTCGTAAATTAGCATCTCTTGCCGAAGAGCGAAAAAAACAGGGTATACGTGTTTATCATCTCAATATCGGGCAACCTGACTTACCATCACCTGAACTTGTCATAGATGCAATACGATCTTTTTCCTCTCCTACTATCGCTTATGCACCATCAAATGGATTACAATTGCCATTAAGAGCCTGGAAGAATTATTTGGCAAGATATGACATTCATTTCGATGAGAACGAGATGATAATTACAACTGGTGGATCAGAGGCGATCATCTTTGCGATGTGTGCTGTATGTGATGTGGATGATGAAATCATCGTATTTGAACCGTTCTATACCAATTACAATGGATTTGCAAGTATAGCAAATGTTAAATTAGTCCCAATTTCACTGAATATAGAAAATGGATTTCATTTACCGTCAGATGATGAAATTATTCAGAATATAACCGAGAGAACTCGAGCAATCCTTTTCTGTAATCCTTCAAATCCTACAGGTACAATTTATAATAAAAATGAGCTCCAACGTTTAGCAGATATAGCAAAAAATAATAATCTATTTCTTTTATCAGATGAAGTATATCGTGAATTTGCATATGAATCGAAAGCATACAGCATCGATCACTTTCCAGAGATTCGAGATAGGGCGATCCTTCTTGATAGTTGTTCAAAAAGATTCAATGTTTGTGGTGCACGAATTGGACTCCTAGCAAGCCATAATAGCGAAGTTGTTGCTTCTGTTTTAAAATTTGGTCAAGCACGACTTTCTGTAGCATCTGTTGAACAACTTGCTTTAGTACCACTTTTAGAAAATCCAGAACCAATTACTAAGTCCTATGTTGAAGAATTTAGAAAACGAAGAGATACAGTCCTAGAAGGTCTTAAGACTATACCAGGTGTAACTTTTTATAAACCTGAAGGTGCCTTTTATATAGTCATAGGTTTACCTGTTCAAGATTCTGAACACTTTGCGAAATGGCTGATCGAAGAATTTGAAAGCGATAAGGAAACTATTTTACTTGCTCCTGCCCAGGGATTCTATGCAACAAAAGGAAAAGGAATAAATGAAGTCAGACTAGCCTTCATGTTGAAAGTGAAGGATCTCAAACGATCTATACATTTACTTAAAGTTGCGCTAGGTGTATATCAAAGAAAGTTTAATTAATAAAGTTTTAATACGATGGCGAAAATAATAATAGATAACAAAGAAATAGATGTTGATCCAAAACTTACTATCATTCAAGCCGCTACTCAGAATGGCATTCATATTCCGCATTTTTGTTGGCATCCAAAATTATCAGTATCTGGCAACTGTCGCATTTGTTTAGTTGAAATTGAAAAGATGCCAAAGCTTATGATTGCTTGTGCTACACAAGTAACTGAGGGAATGGTAATAAAGACGAGAAGTGAAAAAGTTATAAAAGCGCGTAATGCAGTAATGGAATTTTTACTCATAAACCATCCTCTTGATTGCCCAATTTGTGATGAAGCTGGCGAATGCAAACTTCAAAATTACGCATATAAGTATAGTGTTGGAACTAGCAGATTTCAGGAAAATAAAATACACAAGCCAAAACGCGTTGAACTTGGCCCTCATGTAATGTTGGATGTTGAACGTTGTATTATGTGCTCACGGTGCATCCGTTTTTCAGAAGAGATTGCTCATCAACCTGTATTGACGTTTACAGAACGTGGTACACATGTCGTATTGACAACTTTCCCTGGTACACAATTGGACAATCCATATTCAATGAATGTTATTGATCTTTGTCCAGTAGGTGCGCTCACAAGTAAGGATTTCCGTTTCCGATCAAGAGTATGGGAAATGTCATCGACGGAAAGTATTTGTATTGGGTGCGCACGCGGTTGTAATACTAACGTCTGGGTAAGAAATAATGAAATATTACGAATTACACCAAGAAAAAATGAAGATGTGAATTCTTCATGGATGTGTGACTATGGCAGGGTAGAGAGTTATAAACATGTATCAAGTGAAAATCGTTTGAACGGCCCAATGATTAAAAAAGAAGGGATTCAAATCGAAGTAGATTGGGATGAAGCAATTGCAAAAGCTGTCTCAGAATTACGAACATATCGAAAACACGAAATTGCAGGATTTGGATCTGCATATGCTACAAATGAAGATAATTATGTGTTTACCCGATTTGTAAAAGATGTACTTGGAAGTAAGAATATTAGCTTCCTAGAGCATATTCAGCCCAATGCCGAAGATGATATTCTTATACGTGCTGATAAATCACCAAATAAATATGGTGTAATTTTAGCAGGTGCGACTGATGAAGATAGAAAAGTAGGTATCGAAAACATACTCAAACGTATAAAGGAAGGGACCATTAAGGCGCTTTATGTATTAGAAGATAATATCGCAGCAGATACAAAAATTGCAGACGTATTATCAAACCTTGAGTTACTTATTGTTCATTCTTCAGTAAAGAATGAAACTACTTCACGTGCGGATGTTGTCTTCTCATCTTCAACTTTTGCAGAAAAAAATGGTACTTATACTAATTTTCAAGGTCGCATACAACGAGTACGGCCTGCAGTTGCTATGATTGAGCAGGAGCGTGCCTTTGATGGAATGGCAATGAGCCGATGGGATAAATTTGCAGCTCTAAACGATTCTTGGGGTAAAGGTTTAAAACGCGATGCTCGATCGTCTTGGAGAATTGTTGCTGCAGTTGCTTCAGCATTAGGTTCAAAAATGAAATATTCAACTGCAGAAGATGTATTTGAAGAAATGACAGAGCGACTTCCAGTATTTAAAGGTTTATCTTACAGCAAAATTGGAAATAGCGGCGTACTTTTACAGCAATCTGATAAATTTGTAATACCAAAGTAAACGGTCTAATTAATGAAGTGGATCTCATGGATATCATCTCGATAGCAATTGCTCTTATTAAAATCCTTATCATAATCTTTGGTGTTCTTGTGCTCGGAGCCGCCATGGCAGTTTTAGCAGAACGACGTGTAAGTGCGTTTATACAAGAACGACTTGGACCAAACAGAGTTGGGCCTGGAGGTTTCATTCAACCATTTGCTGATGTAGTAAAATTAGTAATGAAAGAAGATATAGTTCCTAAGCAAGCAAATCTTTTAATACACGATCTGGCGCCAATTATATCAATAACTGTCGCTTTAAGTACTTTTGCCATAGTTCCTTTTGGTAATACGATTGAATTATTTGGTCGACAGGTGAAGCTAATCATTGCCGATGTTGATATCGGTATCCTTTATTTATTAGCACTAACTTCTATCGGTGTCTACGGAATCAGTCTCGCTGGATGGTCATCAAATAATAAGTACTCACTATTGGGTGGTTTGAGGTCGTCAGCACAACTAATCAGCTATGAGTTGTCAATGGGTTTATCGTTAATTGGTGTTCTTATGATATCAGGCACATTGCGATTAGATCAAATTGTCCTCCAACAAACTGAGTATTGGTGGGGAATTATACCACATTGGAATATTATTCTCCAACCTTTCGGCTTTATTACATTTCTAATAGCATCCTTTGCGGAGACGAATCGGCTACCATTTGACTTGCCAGAAGCGGAACCGGAACTTGTGGGAGGATATCATACAGAATATACAGGAATGAAATTTGGACTTTTCTTTTTAGCAGAATATGCAAATGTGATCACATCAAGTGCAATTACCGTCACTTTATTCTTCGGTGGATGGCATCTACCTTGGATAGATCAGCTGTCAATCTCACCACTATTGCTAAGTATATTGCAAATATTCACTTTTTTAACAAAAGTAATTTTCCTTGTTTTATTTTTTATTATAGTGCGTTGGACTATTCCACGTTTCAGATACGATCAATTAATGCATATAGGTTGGAAAGTGATGTTGCCAATAGCTATTGCGAATTTTCTTATAACAGGAGTGATAATGTTGCTCTTACAATATTTTGGGATAACTCTATGAGTGTTGAAAGAAAAATAATTCGCAAAAAAGATCTCAATATTTTTAAGAAGTTATTCATTCCAGATATCGTTAATGGATTACGGATGACTATCAGGCAAATGTTCCGACCGACTTTTACACATCAATTTCCTGAGGAGCGATTTATTCCCGAATCTTCTTTCAGAGGTAGACCAGTACTAGTCGCAGAAAATGGTGTTGAGCGATGTGTTGCATGTGGCCTTTGTTCAAGGGTTTGTCCCGCACTTGCAATTGAAGTCCAAGCCTCAGAGACGGAACTCGAAAAAGAACGATATCCAATAAAGTTTGAAATTAATATGGTCCGTTGTATTTTTTGTGGTTTTTGTGAAGAAGTCTGCCCTGAGGAAGCTATTGTTATGAGCAATGAATATCTCTTGGTGTTCACGAATCAACGTGAAGCATTATTTCAAAAGGAGAGGCTTCTTAAATCGACAGAGGAAGTACGAGGCAGGTTAGAATTTCTTCGGAATCATCGGTAGGCGCTGAGTCTTTATTTAAGTTGTTCCAACATTTACCGGCGAGGTACTAACAAAGATATGTTTTCCCAGGTTTTTAGTGCTGCAACTTATGGTGTAAGTGCGTACTTGGTACAAGTAGAAACACATCTTGATACAGGTATGCCTAAATTCTTTATGGTTGGATTACCCGACAATGCAGTGAAAGAAAGTATTCATAGGGTGACAGCAGCTATTAAAAATTCCGACTTCTGGTTTCCAAATCGAAGGATGACAGTAAATCTTGCACCTGCAGATATAAAAAAAGAAGGCTCATCGTATGACCTACCAGTTGCGATTGGAATTCTGGTTGCATCTGGACAACTCGTTTCTGAAGCTTTAAATCAATTCATTTTGCTTGGTGAACTGGCGTTGGATGGTTCACTTCGTCCTGTACATGGAGCATTGGTAATTGCCGCTGAAGCTAAGTTAAAAGGAAAGCGAGGAATTATATTACCTGAAGAAAACGCAAAAGAAGCTGCAATGGTTGACGGAATTGAAGTTTATCCCATGAGAAGCTTACGAGAGTCGGTAGAATACTTTGCAGGCGAATATCGATTATTGCAGCCCTTTCAAGTGAATATCAGTGATGTTTTTTCGGCAGAGCAAAACTATTCAACTGATTTTGCAGATGTGAAGGGGCAGGAAAGCGTAAAGCGTGCAATGGAAGTAGCAGCATCTGGTGGTCACAATATTTTGCTCATTGGCCCACCAGGTTCTGGTAAAACCATGCTGGCGAAACGACTTCCAACAATTCTTCCACCGATGACATTTGATGAAGCCTTAGAGACTACAAAAATTCATTCAGTTGCAGGTATGTTACCACCAAATGTTGCATTAATTTCTACAAGACCTTTTCGGGCACCACATCATACGATTTCAGATTCTGCCTTAGTAGGTGGCGGGACAATTCCAAGACCAGGTGAAATATCTCTTTCCCATCATGGAGTCTTATTTTTAGATGAACTCCCCGAATTCGCTCGTAATGTGCTCGAAGTACTTCGACAACCACTTGAAGATAATAAAGTCACCATCAGCAGATCAAAAATGTCTGTTGATTATCCATCAAATTTTATGTTGGTTTGTGCAATGAATCCATGTCCTTGTGGAAATTATGGTAGTCAAACACAAGAATGTACATGCACACCTTTACAAGTCCAAAAATATGTTGGAAAAATATCCGGACCACTTCTTGATCGCATTGACATTCACGTAGAAGTTCCAACTGTTCAGTTTCAATCACTTGCATCAAAAAAAGTCAGCGAAGGATCGAAAGATATTAGAAAGCGTGTGGTGAATGCACGTACAATACAAGCGGAACGATTTCGCAACAGAAAAGGTCTATATAGCAATGCCGATATGGAGTCGAAGGAAATAAAAGAATTTTGTAATATTGATCAAAATGGTTCGGATTTATTGAAGCTGGCAATGAACCGTTTGGGTTTATCTGCGAGAGCGTATGACAGAATACTTAAAGTTGCCCGTACAATTGCTGATTTATCAAATTCAGATCAAATACAAACTGAACACTTGAGTGAAGCAATTCAATATCGTAGTCTTGATAGAAATTTTTACACAACATAGTTCCTAATCATTTATTTTAAGGAGTACATATGAATCGAATAGTAATTACACTTCTGACATTGTTGATATTCTTTGTTTTTTCAAACGCTCAACAAAAAGGAAAGGAAGTTATGGTTGTTGGTGAGGTAATCGAATTGCAATGCTACATCAGTGGATTAACCGGTCCAGGAAAAGGTTTGACTCATAAAGAATGTGCATTAAAATCTGCTAAACAAGGTATTCCACTTGGTATTGTTGAAGAGAAGACAGGCATGATTTACTTGGTCGGACAGACGAAAAAAGCACAAAGTAGTGCGAATGATTTGCTGATACCTTTTATCGCAGAAAAGGTAAAAGTAAGTGGACGAATTTTTGAGAAAAGTGGGATGAAATTGTTACTAGTTAAGGAAATAAACAAGTTAAATGTAGATGAGAAGAAAAAAGAAGAGAAGAAGTAACAATTAGAAATAAGCAAAAGTCTCATATCAAAAACCCTCCATTTAAAAGTCCGACATATCGTCGGACTTTTTTGTTTGGATAATTTCAATAAGCAGATGATAAAGATATATACTGTCTTTATTGTTCTATGTGGTTTTAGTATATTCAATATTAATATCATGCAAATCGGATTAATCAATATTGAAAAGCCATTACTTCTTGCGCCGATGGAAGATGTAACCGATCAAGCATTCCGAATCGTTTGCAAAAGGCTAGGAGCTGATATAGTTTATACAGAGTTTGTCAATTCCGAAGGTCTCGTACGTCTTTCCGAAAAAACACACCGAAAAATGACATTTAGCGAAGAAGAAAGACCTTTTGGAATACAAATTTATGGTGGAGAAGAATCTTCAATGGAACAAGCTGCCAAAATAGCGGAGGATCTAAATCCAGATATCATCGATATAAATTGTGGTTGCTGGGTACGTAAAGTTGCTGGTCAAGGAGCCGGTTCTGGACTATTACGTGATCTCCCTAAAATGGAACGTATAATTTCGACTGTTGTCAAATCGGTGAGAGTACCTATAACGGTGAAAACGAGACTTGGATGGGATATAGAAAATATTAGAATTGTTGAAGTAGCCAAGATGGTAGAACAAACAGGAGCGAGAGCACTTACAATTCATTGTAGAACTCGTTCACAGGCACATAAGGGTGATCCTGATTTCTCGTGGATTCCTATAATAAAATCACTTGTTACAATTCCGATAATTGCAAATGGTTCATTAGATACACCTCAAAAAATTGAACAGACTTTTCAAGAAACCGGTTGTGATGGAATTATGATTGGTCGTGCTGCAATAGACAATCCTTGGATTTTTCGTCAAGCAAAACAATATCTACTAAATGGAACAATATCTACACGTCCAACAATTGAAGATCGATTCAATTTATTAATTGAGCATCTTAAACTCTCAGCGGACATAAAAGGTGAACGTAAAGGTGTCGTTGAATTTCGAAAACACTATA
>Ga0233423_10001074_pt1 | contig 13853 bp, 12 predicted proteins | sample Watercolumn_Mata_FD_180713 | JGI IMG/M metagenome (GOLD analysis project Ga0233423, IMG submission 180713) | Freshwater microbial communities from Lake Matano, South Sulawesi, Indonesia - Watercolumn_Matano_2014_112_MG | ecosystem: Environmental > Aquatic > Freshwater > Lake | place: Indonesia... | reverse complement strand
GATACCGATGTCGGGAAATATATTTGAGGGCATAGCCCCCTCGCCTGTATCCCTCCTAGAAAAGATAGCAAGGGTAGAGCGGGGGAAACGGTTAAAGGTCATACGGTTCGACGTTGCCGAGCCTACTTTCCCCCCGCCCGAGAACGCGATCAGGGGTACCATAGACGCCCTGACGAGGGGGAGGTACAAGTACTCCTCCAGCTGGGGCGTAGCCGAGCTCAGGGCTGCCATTTCGGACTACCTAAAGGCGACGAGGGGCGTCACATTCGTGGAGGACGAGGTGCTTGTGACGACCGGCGGGAAGTTTGCGAATTATGCGTTCTTTTCCGCGCTCAAGCCAGGAGACTCTGTAGTGTTGATCAAGCCCTACTGGGTTAGCTTCAAGGCGGTGCCGACGATCCTCGGGATAAACGCCGTTGAGGTCTGGGCAGAGGACCCCTACCACCTGGATCAGGAGGGCATGAAGGCCGCCATGCGCAAACGGCCCAGAGCGGTAGTCGTAAACACGCCCAACAACCCCACTGGGGGGCTCCTTGACGATAGTGACCTCAAGTTCCTGAGGGACCTCGCGGAGGATTTCGACCTTCTGATCCTCTCCGATGAGATAGACTGGGCATACGTCTACGATGGTAAAAAATTCGTTTCACCCGCCTCTTTCGAGGGTCTTAAGGAAAGGACTATTATCACGGACGGTTTCTCCAAGGTCTTCGGGATGACTGGTTGGAGGGTCGGTTTTGCTGCAGGTCCAAAAGAGTTGCTGAAGAGGATGCACACGGTGCAGGAGCACAGCGTCAGCGCGCCCGCTACCTTCGCGCAGTACGGGTGCCTCTCTGCCTTGGAGGGGTACGCTGGTCACATTAAGAACGTGGTGAGGCTCTGTGACTCGAACAGGAAGATGGTCGTGAGGGTCCTCAGCGCCATTAAGGGAATCAGCTGCCCCGTGCCAGAAGGCGGATTCTACGCTTACCCAAGGATCACTAAAGGGCGCTTCGCCAGGACGGAGGATTTCGCTAACGCCCTCCTGGAAGACGCTGGCGTTGCCGTGGTGCCGGGGGAGCACTTCGGGGACGACAGGGGGCACTTCAGGCTCTGCTACGCCCTCCCGGCGGCTGAGGTCTCGGGCGGTCTGAAGAGGATCGCCGAGTTCTTGTCTAGGTGATGATGCTTTCTTCTGCACGATTGCCAGCAATTGAAAGATAATAAAATATGGGGAAAGGGGAGGTGCTAAAAAAAGGGAAGAAGATTAGGTTCCTAATTCCCTGTTTCCCTACTACTTCGTAGATGCCCTGAAGAAGGCTCCGCAGCTCGGGCATTTGAAAAGTCCAACCGTTACAGGCTTCTTGCCCTTCGGAGCTAGCGTCCAGGTCTTCTCGGGCTTTGCTACTTCTGTTCCGCATTTTGAACATTTTGCCATATACAACACCTTATTTCCATAAACTAAGAGGGGGTTTAAAAGGCTTGCCTAATGGTAAGATCATAGAAATTTTCATGGAAAAAACGAGATAGCGTTCCAAAAGTTGCGCAAAACCTCCTCATTAGGATGAGTTTGGTAAATCATCAGGAGATCGATAAAAAAAGTTATTATGTTCTTTCGTGATACGCCTCAGAGGTGAGATTTGTGCCGACGACTTTTGCGGTCACCACGATCTGCAACCACAGAACAAACATCACGGCAGAACTCGTAGGCTCCAAGATAAAGGTGGACGTGGAGTCCACGTGCCCGAGGATAAAGAAGTACGCGGAGACGCTGAGAGAGATAAGGCTCAAGGAGGTAAACAATCTGATACTGGAGCATCCGATCTATGTGAAGGCCTCAGCCTCGCATATCGATCCAAACTGCCTCGTTCCCTGCGGCGTCGCGTTCTGCGTGTGGACAGAAGCCGGCATGGTATCAAAGAACCTGCTCTCGCGCTACCCCTCGCAGTGCATCACATATTCGAGCAGCTACGTCTAGACCTTGCCGGGGTACACCTTTAGACCAGAATCGGAGAGCGCCTTGAGGGCCTCCGCCTCTTTATTGACTTTTAACACCACCTTGCGGCAGTCCATGGTGTAGGCATAGTCTATGTTAACCCCTGCTCCTCCCAGCACATTTACCGCTGCTGTGATATCGCTCAGGTCGATTATTATCACATCCACTTGGTTGACCGCCATGTTTGCCCTTCTAAGGATGCTCAATGCCTTCTTGTCGTCGTCCACGATCATCCTCACTATGCCGTAGCCCCCTGTCTCTGCTATCTCCATCGCCAGCACCTTGATCTTGCTCTCGCCCAGTACGTCCAGTAGGTTGGCTAGCCTTCCAGGCCTGTTCTCAAGAAATACGCTGAACTGTTTTACCATGTGAAAGCCCTCACACCTTCCTCATATCCACGATCCTTTGAGCTTTTCCTTCACTCCTGGGGATCTTCTTCGGCTCTACGAGTTCCACGACCGCGTATATGCTGAGCGTGTCCTTCAGCTCCTCCTCCAGCCTCCTCTGCAGCTCCACGAGGTCCGTGAGCCTGTCGCTCTTGAAGTCCTCTGCGACCTCCACCCTCACCATCAGTTTGTCCATGGATCCCTCCCTGTCCACCACCAACTGGTAGTGCGGCGAAACCCCCTCCATGCTCGTGAGTATCTCCTCCACTTGGCTCTGGAAGACGCAGATCCCCCTGATTTTCAGCATGTCGTCCGTCCTACCCATGATCCTCTTTATCCTCGCGTGGGGCAGCCCGCACTCGCAGACCTCGTCGTCGAGGACGGTCATGTCCCTCGTCCTGTACCTGAGGAGCGGCATCCCCTCCTTTGTGAGCGTTGTGACCGCCATCTCCCCCTTCTCGCCCGGCTCCAGCACCTCCCCGGTGTTCTGATCGATGACCTCCACGATGTAGTGGTCCTCCCAGACGTGAAGACCGTCCTTAACCTTGCACTCCATCGCCACGCCCGGTCCGTTGAGCTCGGACATGCCGTAAATGTCGTGGGCAGACTCCACCAACCTCTCCTCCAGGTGCTTTCTTGTGGTCTCTGACCACGGCTCGGCACCGAATACGCCCACCCTCAGCTTAAGATCTCTCTTCGGGTCGAGTCCCTCCTCCTTGGCGCTCTCCGCCAAGAAGAGGCCGTAAGAGGGGGTGCAGCAGATGACCGTCGAGCCGAGGTCTCTCATCAGCTTGAGCTGCCTCTTGGTATTCCCTGTGCTGGCTGGGATTACCTTGGTGCCCAGCCTCTCAGCGCCGTAGTGCAGACCAAGTCCTCCCGTGAAGAGCCCATAGCCGTAGGCCACCTGAACCACATCCTGTGACGTCACTCCGGCGATCTCGAGGCACCTGGCGTTCATCTCTGCCCAGTTCTCGATGTCCTGCTTTGTGTAGGCCACCACTGTGGGGTTTCCGGTGGTGCCCGACGATGCATGTAGCCGTACCAGCTTCGACCGGTCGACCGAGATCATACCAAGCGGGTAGTTGTCCCTGAGGTCGCTCTTGGTGGTGAACTGTACCTTCTTGAGATCTTCCTTTGATCTTATGTCGTCAGGTGAGATGCCCGCAGAGCTGAGCCTCTTCCTGAAGAAGGGGGAGCCGTCATAGACGTACCTGATCAGGGCCCTCAGCCTCTTGTTCTGAAGCTCAACAAGCTCTGCCTTAGACATCCTGTAATTTCCAGTGCTCATGTGCCTTCAGCCATGTTCTTTGCTTATTTACCTTTATTATTTTTGGACAAGATTCTTTGCCTAGCAGGTGAGGCACGTAACCCTAGGTTAAAAGCAAATATCCTGCGGGCCTATAGTATTATGCGATAACTGGCCGCCGAAGCCGGTCTTCAAGCGGTGATGTATTTGAAGGTCGCCTTGGTAAACCCGCCAACGACCGCCACTCTTGAGACCATATCGAAGTTGGGCCTCAAGGCGCCACCGCTCGGCTTGGCTTACATCGCCGCGACCCTGGAGAGGGAAGGGGTGGATGTGACCATCATAGACGCCACGGTCTCTGATATGTCACACCAAGGGCTCGGAGAGGTGTTACAGAAAACGCATCCAGATGTGATAGGTGTCACATCAACGACCCCTACGATATATGATGCCATGAAAACTGTGATGATTGCAAAGGAAAACTGCCCGGACTCTGTTACAGTCATGGGTGGATGTCACATTACTTTCACGCCCGTGGAGACCATGGCAGGGTGCCCCCATCTGGACGTGGGGGTCATAGGCGAGGGGGAGGCCACGATGCCGGATCTGCTGAAGGCAGTGGAGGGAAAGAAACCCCTCTCTGAGGTGGACGGAATTGTCTACAGGAGGGGGGAAGAGATCATCAGGAATAGGCCGAGGAGGCTCATCGAGAACCTCGACGAGATCCCCTTTCCCGCCAGGCACCTCCTACCCCTGAGCAGGTACACGGTGCTGGGCGAAAGGACCCCGCTCGGGAACATAATCACGAGCAGGGGTTGCCCCTTCCAGTGCATCTTCTGCTCCTCCTCACAGTTCTACGGTAGGCGGTTCCGGGCCAGAAGTCCCGAGAACGTGGTGGACGAGATGGAGGAGCTGGTTACGAGGTACGGCATAAGGTCGATTGAGATCGTGGACGATACCTTCACAGCGGATAAGAAGAGAGCGGAGAGGATCGCAGAGGAGATCATCCATAGGGGTCTGGACATCTACTGGACCTGCGGGTCAAGAGCAGACCTAATAACGAGGGACCTCCTCCACCTCTTCAAGAAGGCCGGATGCGTCCTCTTTTATCTCGGCGTGGAGTCCGGCTCTGAGAGGGTCCTGAAGGCGCTCAAGAAGGGGATAACACTCGAACAGGTCAGAACGGCAATAAAGTGGGCAAAGGAGGCGGGGGTAGAGATCCTCGGATCGTTCATAATAGGGACGCCAGGGGAGACAAAGGAGGACGTGATGAAGACCATCGAGTTTGCTAGGGCGTCGGGAATTGACTTTGCACAGTTCACCGCGATGACGCCTTATCCGGGCACAGAGATATACGAGATGGCGAGGAGGGATGGCTTGCTTATCACAGACGACTGGTCCAGATTCACGACCATGAAGCCGGTCATAAGGACGAAGGAGCTGAGCGCCGAGGATATTCGAGTGTCGGTGTCGCTCGCCTACAGAAGGTTCTACCTCCGCGGTTCATTTATTCTGAGGCAGTTGCTGAGGGGAAGACTGAAGTGGATACTGTTGGTAGTCAGGAACAACCTTGGTGCCATAAGACCATCGGAGCCGAGACGAAGCTGAACGTGAGGGGGTAGTAGCCAGAGGCAGATTACTCTGACTTGAAGCCTTTGCCAAAGTTATCTCTTTAGGTCATTCCATTTTTAGAACTTGAAATCTCCGACTCTCTCATTCGAAACCCTTTTATAAAAAATAGTTATCCAGTCGCATTCAGGAGAAAGAAGTAATGTCTTGTAAAAAAGCTACAGTCTTAATGATGCTGATCCTTCTGGTCGGGGCTGCTTCTATAGCCATCACCTCGGCCTCTCCACTAACGGTAAATACCAACAAGTCTACCTACGACCCGGGCGAGACCATAACTGTTACTGGAATCGCGACCGCCACAGCGGACGTAACCATCCAGATATTCAACCCGTTGGGTTCAATGGTTGACATCGACTACCTAACCGCAGGCGCGGACGGTTCTTACTCAAAGTCCTTCGTAATACCGTCCACCATCCCAACTGGATCTTGGACGTACGGCATCTACACCGTAAAGGCATTTTCGGGAACTGAGAGCATCAACACAACCATTACCCTCTCGGCTCCACCTCCACCGTCTGACACTGCACCGCCGACAATATCGTCCGTAACTCCAGCAGAGGGCGCCACAGCCACCACGGCAAGGCCAACTATAACTGTGAGCTACTCCGACAACGTGGCAATAAACACGGGAACTGCCAAGCTCACTGTGGATGGTGCAGATGTGACTGCCATGGCGATCGTGACTGCCACATCAACTTCGTACACGCCGACGGCTGATCTCTCCCAAGGGAGCCACACTCTCTACTTCGAGGTCGAGGACGCCGCAGGTAACGCAGCCAACAGTACCTGGACCTTTACAATAGTAATAGACGCCGCGGCACCGGTGATATCTGGGCTAACGCCGACCAACGGATCCCTCTCTGCAACCACCTCGGTGAGCATAGGTGCGTCCTACTCCGACAACGTTGCTATCGATGTCAGCTCGGTGGTCTTGATGGTGGACGGTGCGCCAGTCACCCCCACGACGGTTACTGCAACTGCTGTGAGCTACGCTGCAACTCTGGCCGAGGGCGCCCACACGGTCTCGCTCACAGTAAAGGACACATCGAACAACGCAGCCACGTCAAGCTGGTCCTTCACGGTGGCGATACCCGACACCACGGCGCCTGTGATATCCGGTCAGACTCCGGCAAACGGAACAACGCTTAACACGACAGCGGTGACCATAAGCGCCTCCTACTCTGACAACAGAGCGATCGACACCGCCTCTGCGGTCCTGAGGGTGGACGGCAACACGGTCGCTCCAATGGTGACGGCAACAGGCGTCTCCTACTCTGGAACGCTGGAGGAAGGAACCCACACGGTACAGCTTACAGTAAAGGACACGGCAGGCAACACTGCAACTTCCACATGGACATTCAGCGTCAAGCTTCCTCCTGACTATACGTTGTACTACATCTTGGCCGCAGTCGTGGTCGTGATAATAGTCGCGGCAGTTTTACTCCTGAGGAAAAAGTAAAAACCTACTTTCCTTTTTTTATTTTAACTCTTATTTACGTCTACAGGATTACGTTATCGACCAAATTTTATGGCATCCGAAACCTCTTTGACCCTGTCGCCTATGGCAAAGTCAAGGTATATCTTGACGGTTTCGAGCCTCGAATGACCGATCAGCCTCCGGCAGAGTTCTATGTCCCGGGTCTTCTCCAAGATCCTTATGGCATAGGCATGGCGGAAGGCGTGGTTCCTCATCCTCCTCCCCAAGATCTCCTCGGTGTACCTGTGCGTTATGTTCAGGACCTGCCTCCGGGTCATCCTGAAGACCAGTTCGTCATCCTTGAAGAGCCTGACGTAATCCCTGACGTAGGGCAGTAGATCTTGGCTCATGACCGTCTGCCTCACAAACTCCCCCTTCTTCTTGAGTTGTGTTATGGTGATTAGGTTCGTGTCAAAGTCAAAATCCGATGCCTTCAGCAAGAGGAGCTCAGAGGTTCTGATGCCTGTGGTTGCCAGGAGCCCCTCTATGCAGAGGTCCCTCAGCGAGGCCTCTCCCTGCTTGTACTTCTTTAACATCGTTGTTACGACTTTCTCAACCTCGTTCCATGAGGGTACATCCTTGAGATTCAACCTCTGCTTCTCTGACAACCGATAGGCACCTTCATTGTTTGTAACGATATCGACTTTATTCAACTAAGTGTATCGAGCCTATAGATTTAAAGCTTGATACGATAGAAAGTGAACAACAATCTCATGGAGCGGCTATTACTTGTCACAACCACGCATAAAGACGCTGTTCAGGCCCGTAATAGCACTGTTCCTCCTCCCGCCCATAACCGCCGAGTTGCTGACTGCCTCGTCCCCTCTATCATCCTTCTTCACGCCCTTCGGGTTGATGATACTTGTGGGGCTCGCCTACTGATCTTTCTGATCCTCCTAGGTCGGCGGGTTTACAGGCGGTCAAGACGGACACCCATCCCTCCGGCTCCCACAATAAAGGTCAAATAGCCATTATCAACTAGGAATATGGAAGGGATCGGTCACAATGGGTAGCAAGCAGTACTTCGATAAGGTCGCCGACCAATGGGATACCATGCGAAAGTCGTTCTTCTCAGAGGCTGTGAGGGATAAGGCCATGTCCACGGCCGGAGTGCTCCCGGGCAGACTCGCAGCCGACATCGGCGCTGGCACGGGGTTCATCACAGAGGGTCTTTTGCAGAAAGGTCTCAGGGTCATAGCCGTGGACCAGTCCGAAGCAATGATCCATCAGATGAAGAATAAATTTGAGGGAGTTCCCAAGATCGACTACCGGATCGGTGAGGCAGGGGCGATCCCGATCGAGGACGGCGGCGTAGACTACGTTTTTGCCAACATGTTCCTGCACCACGTGGAGGACCCACAGTCAGCAATCAAGGATATGACGCGGATACTGCGACTTGGAGGAGTCCTCGTGATCACGGATCTGGACAAGCACGACTTTGAGTTTCTAAAGACCGAGCACAACGACCGCTGGATGGGCTTCAGGAGGGCGGACGTAAAACGCTGGTTTATCAAGAGCGGGCTCAGAGACGTAAAGGTGGATTGCGCGGGCGAGAACTGTTGCGCCAAGTCCAGCTCCGGTTGCGAGTCCGCGAGCATTAGTATATTCGTGGCCTCAGGAAAGAAATGAGGCGGAAGATGCTTAATCTAATTGCACGCACCATCAGATCACGGGTGTCTGGCAACACCCGATTTTTATGGATATTTTCTTCTCTGCACAGTCGCCGCACCTCAGCCTCTTAACCCTAGCGCGCGCAGGCCTGTGTCTGTCTCTGGGAGAAAGCAAGCAGATCGGTCGATCCTTCTACCAAAACCCCGCGCACCATCATTTCCCATTCTGAGCGAGATTGGGAAACGTTCCGATGGTTCATCAGAGAGGGCTGATGGAAATAGTACACTCGAGAGTAGACAATCAGTGGAACTTACAGGCAGAAGTATTCTGTAAAATAAAAATATGACGTATGCAGCTTCAGTTTTATATTTGGCATTTTTCCTTCGGCCGGCATTTTTCATCGGCGGGTCCGCCCAGATGTGTGCTTACTGATGGAGCGCCCACACAACCTTCGCATGTATATTTGTTTACAAGTTTACATTAAGATAAGGAAGCTAGGGTATTTCTTGATACCGATGGAAGCTGTTACCTTGAATTTTGTTGTAAATTACCATAATGTTAAATATATGAAAAACCACAATTGACACAGTGTTCTGGGATGTGGGAGAGTTCAAAACTGCTTTCTGAGCTGCGCGGGAGGCCTAATGCGATCGTCGCGGGCAGCAAGCGGTGGCTCTTGGACTTCTACTCCCCTGGTCCGCCTCCGCTGGTGGTGGAGTTTCTCTCCCGTAGAAACAAGCGCAAGTTTCCCGAGAAGTTGCTGAAGCTCCTTGACCTGAAGAAGAGCAGAGACGCCCGGGCGGCACTAGTGGTCGCTCCGGGAGCTGTGGGCTCTGAAGATGTGCAGCTTGCCTCGAGCTTCGGCATCTACTTGGTTATAGACGGAGATCAGACCTCTCTGAAAAATGCAATCAAGGGCGGGGACGTGGCGGAGGTGAATGGGGCGTCGCGCGAGCGCCTACTGAAGACAAAGAGCAGAGGCGCCTCCCTAGAATGCAGGGAAGCGATAATGGAGCTCCTGGAGAAGGGGTGGCTGACCTGCAAAGAGCTGGTGGAGAGCCTGCGGTGGAGGTTCGATCCCGCGACCGTCTACGCACAACTGCGGATTCTGCAGTCGAAGGGCGCGGTAAAGGTCCTGAGCAGGACGAGGAGTGGCGAGGGGGTGTTCGGGCTTCCGGGCAAGGTCTACCCCATAAGGGGCGATCTCTCAGGCCCCTCGAAGGTCTCGTACCTTGCGGAAGCGATCAGGCGTATTTTGGAAAGTAAAGACCGACCCGTGGGCTACCAGGAGATGGCCAACTCGTTGGGTGTGAGGGGGCACGTCGTGACCTCGGTACTGAGGGAGTTCGCCAGAAGCGGCTCAATCCGAAAGGTAGAGGGCGGGTGGACTTTGGCTGGAGGTAAGCGACCCTAGCGCCCCCTGAAGGGGAGGCTTCCTGCGAATCGTGCCATATATGAACAACAAAATTCTATAATAGTAAAAACTCTTTTAAAGAAAATAGATCATAGCGTTATAAAAATATCTATGCTGGTGGTCGCCATGTGGATGCCGGTGCACCTATCCGATCATTACTACGACCCGGAGAGGGACTACTGCGGACTCTACGTCGTGGCAAAGATCGAGCTCCCAGAGTTCGGCCCCACCACAGAACTCCTGAAGATCTTTGACAGTAAGGGCATAGTCTCAATCACCATCACATCCCACCAGAAGGATCTTGTGGCGTACGACTTCGTCATAGTTGACCTCACAGGAAAGAAGCACCTAAAGAAGGAGCTGGAAAAAGAGATAAAGGAGCGGTTTGGCAAGAGGCTCCTCCTCTTCGAATGCACGGATACGGGCATCCCGGGCTTTATCTACAATATGAAGGGCTTCCCCCTCATCTTCAACTTCTCCGACGCATACCTACCGATGGCTGCCCTGAGCACCTCCGCATGGAAAACGCTCTTCGAGGGGCTGACGAAGAGGTTCGGCTCCGGTGGGATGGTGATAATGTGGTTCATGGGGAATGATGCTGGAGAGGGCAAAGCCAAGGTTCTCTTGAACCTCAATGGGAAACTCACCAACGTGGAGAGGATAAAGATCGCCCTGGCAAGGCTTCAGAGTTTCGGTTGGGGCAAGTTTGAGCTCGTGGAGTGTGACGACCGCGGCAAGAGGGTAGTGATCAGGGTACAGGACAACTTCGAGGACATACTAACCAAGGACCTAAAGGACTATCAGAACAGCTTCCTGAGGGGCTTTTTGGTGGGTCTCATCTGCACGCTCTTCAATAAGGCGTGCCGCGGCATGGAGACGAAGTGCATAAACAAAGGGGATCCGTACTGCGAATTCTTGATCCGGTAAATCACACCAGCGGATCGGGGCACTTGTCGCCGGAGTAAGGGAGCTTCTCTACCTTAATGAGCAGGCGCAGTGGCGTCTCCTTGACCTTCTCCGACACGAGTTCCTTGCCTCTCCTGGTCAGCGCGAAGACGGGAACCGAGGACCCCGCCTGAAGGAGCGCCACCTTGCCAGCAACCTCCCTGACCCACTTTGAGGCACAGCCCGTCACCAAATCACAAACAGCGACCAGACGCTCCGCATCCTTCTTTGAGACACCTGTGAGGTGGACTCCGAATATGAGGGCGTTCGGGAGTTGTGACCTTATCGCCTCGGCATCCCTAGGTTCTGTCACTGTTACTGCTATCCTCTTGAAGCCAAGCTCGCGTGCCATTGCAACACCCTTAACTTGGTCTATTGTCGCCCTAGACGGATCAAGGACCTTTCCACCATTGGCAGTTATCCTCTTAATGACCTCTGGTATGGGGGTGGTTTTTACGAGCCCGGACATCCTCCCGCCAGTCCCTTGGACGAGCTTAGGGGTTGTCGCTATCATTGTACCCGTGCCGTCACAAACCACAACAGCACAGTCCAACAGACCCTTCCTCAGCCCCAGACTTATCAGCTCAGAAGCCCCGAATAGGACAAAGTCCTCCTCATCCAAGGTCACGGCGCGATCCTTCGTGCACATCCCAAATGAGCTTATCCTGTACTCGATATTTGCCTTGACGGTCTCAGGACGGATCTCCAAAACGGGCTGGTTGAACCTCTTTGCCAGCGGGCACTCCTTTATTAGAGGCTCTCCAACCTCTACAACAGTCCCACTCCGGATTACGACCCTTGTTTTTCCCAACGCCTCAATAACATGTTCGTCGTCAGTTCGCATCCTAGAGTCCATCCTGCTACCGTTTTTTCCTCATCGAAAAGTTGATACACGTCGATCATATTATGTTTTATGCCGATGACGATAGTCATGCAAACCGATGCAAAGATGAGGGCCCCTAGGGTATCTGATGCATACAAACCATTTTTTAAAAGACGGTTTAGTGCCGAACTCGTAGGTGGTATTTGAGGTCACTTTCTGGATCCTTTCTGATTTCTACACTGTCACCAGCCTTCAGCCCTCCCCAACTGATGAAGTAATGTTCGTGGGGCAGTTCAGCGCCTCTGCAAGCACACGGATAAGATTCTACATTTACTTGTCTAATCAGGTCATCTTTTTTGAGGGAAAATGCTTTTCCAATGGGTGGAAAGAAGTTGAGCTTATTCTTCAAGACTAAAACGTAGCCTTCTCGCGCTTCCTCTGAGGATATCTTTCTTGAGTAGGCTGTCTTCAAGCTCATGTGGACCTACCTCTTTTTCCCTCCTTGTAGCTCTTTATCAGGTACCTGATCACGTAGTCCATGGTCTTCCTTCGTCGGTCCTGCTGATCCTGAAACCTGAACACCTTCTGGAGTTCTAGCATCTTGATATATGTGTCCTCTTTGACCCTGATGAGAAAGGTGCGCTCGCTCAAAAAATCCACCAAATAAAAAGGTTAGAGGAGGGCGTACATAAGGATTAGGGCGAGGAAGAGTATCGACAGCGTGCTCATGACCTTTATTAGCGGGTTGACGGCAGGTCCGGCTGAGGGGGGTATATAGTAATCAAATAATGTTTCGATAAATTAATATATGTAATTGGAAACTCAATATACCAATTCGTTATGTGGAGCGACTTCCAAATGATGCTTGACCCTCTGATTCTCACCACATCTTTTGCCATAGCCGGTGTGGTGGTTAGCATCGCCTTTGTTTTTATGGTAAGGCGATACCCTACTGGAAACGAGAAGATGGTGTCCATTTGGAAGGCAATCATCCAGGGTTCGAACGCTTATCTCCGCAGGCAATTCAGGACGATAGCCATTATCGCTGTCATCCTGGCCGCTTTGATTGTCGCAGCGTTTGGACTCACGTTCAATCTTACATACGGAGTCGAGATAAGCCTCAGTTTCCTCCTTGGCGTGGCATTTTCCTTGGTCGCTGCCTACATAGCGATGTACTCAGCCACCAACGCGAACGTCAGAACGACTCAGGCTGCAGAAAGGTCAACCTACGAGGCGCTCAAGGTCGCAACAATGGGAGGTAGCGCTCTCGGACTCGCAGTAATCAGTATGAGTCTTCTTGGGCTATCGATCCTCTTTGCTGCCTTCAGAGACCCAGGTGTACTCGCGGGCTTCGGATTCGGGGCCTCTCTGGCTGCTCTCTTCGCGCAACTGGGGGGAGGTATCTATACAAAGTCTGCGGATGTTGGTGCAGACCTCGTAGGAAAGTTGGAAGAAAACATCCCTGAAGATGACCCGAGAAACCCCGCTGTAATAGCTGACCAAGTTGGAGATAACGTAGGCGATGAGGCGGGAAGAGGTGCAGATCTCTTTGAATCGCTTACAGCAGAAAACTTGGGAGGAATGATCATCGGGCTTGTCATCTCGATACTCGTCTTCTCATCCATCAACGTGTACTATGTTACAATGCCGCTCATAGTCAGATCTTTAGGGGTAGCCGCTACATTCGTTGGACTGGGAATTGCAGTACTCGAAAAGAAATTCGTCAACCCCATTAAGCCGTTGCGAGACGGCCTGTTCGCATCCAGCATCGTAGCCGCGGTCTTGATGTTCGTGGCGACATGGTACATATTTGGTCCGTCTGGAGTTACTCCATATGGTAGCCAGAGTGGCGCTCTTTCGCTGTATGGCTGCATGGTTGCAGGCCTAGTTGCTGGGATAATCATAGTAGGATTGACGGAATTCTACACCGGTGCTACCGCAGGTTCTGTCGTGAAGATAGCAGAGCGATCAAAGTCTGGCCCTGCGCTCACAGTGATAACCGGTATAGCAGTGGGTATGAAATCCACAGGTTTCGCCATAGTAACGGTTGCGGGTGCACTTCTGGCATCTTTCATCCTCGGCGGAAATTGGGGGAATCTCATCCCTGGCGTTGGCACGTTCCTCGGCGGGGTCTATGGTACAACGATGGGAGCGATGGGCATGCTCTCGGTCGCAGGCTTGGTGCTTACAATGGACGGCGTCGGTCCTATTGTGGATAACGCAGGGGGGATAGCGGAACTATCTGGTGCTCCTCCTCAGATAAGGGAAAGGATTGACCCGTTGGATGCTCTCGGAAACACTACCAAGGCTCTCACAAAAGGATACGCGATGGGTTCTGCATCGGTGGCAT
>Ga0233423_10001070_pt1 | contig 13876 bp, 12 predicted proteins | sample Watercolumn_Mata_FD_180713 | JGI IMG/M metagenome (GOLD analysis project Ga0233423, IMG submission 180713) | Freshwater microbial communities from Lake Matano, South Sulawesi, Indonesia - Watercolumn_Matano_2014_112_MG | ecosystem: Environmental > Aquatic > Freshwater > Lake | place: Indonesia... | reverse complement strand
TAATATTGTGCGAATGTCTTTTGAAGAAGCAGGAAGATTAAAGTTAATGTTTAATACTCCTGAATGTGAAAATTCAAGAGTTATAAAATCAAGAGAAGTAAAAATTGTGAAAAATAATAAACCTATTTTACATGCTCGGCAATTCTCAGATTCAGCACATCCTGAAAGAAATAAATCTCAAGTAATTAAAGGGGAAAAAATAAAAAATAAAAACTCTGGAATTTATGTTACTAAAATTAAAGAAGAGGAAGATGAGGATTAAATAAAATGTCAAATATAAAAAAAGAAAAATATGAATTGAAAGTTGCAGAGGCTTTGCCTGACGACGCTTACAAGGGGATTGCAAGAATAGACAGCGAATTAATGAGAAATTTAGGGCTGCGAAGAGGGGACGCTATTTCTATTGTTGGAAAAAGGCAAACTATTGCGATAGTTGATAGGGCATATCCTGCTGATGTTGGTGAAAATATAATTCGTATTGACGGGATTTTGAGAAAAAACGCAAAAATTGGTATTGGGGATGTTGTGATTGTCTCTCCTGCAGAATATAAAGAAGCAAAAAAAATTACTTTAGCTCCTGCACAGCAAGGTATTATGGTTCAAGCTGATTCTGAATTTTTGAGACGAGGATTGCTTGGAAGAGTTGTTATTAAGGGGGATTTGGTTGTTATGGGGGGAGTTCAGAGGAGAAAAGATATTATGAGTGAAGAATTTGGCGACGAGATTAATGATATTTTTGGAGATTTGCTTGGAAACATGGGAATTAATTTAGGGGGATTTGGTTTTGGAGGATTGGGTGGAGGAACTTCACAAATAAAATTTGTTGTTGTTAATACAAACCCGAGCGTGCCTGTTATAATTACTGAAAATACTCAAGTTGTTTTAAATCCAAAAGCAATAGATGTTATCGAAGAAAAAATTCCTGAAATAAATTATGAGGATATTGGCGGTTTAACTGATGAGATTAAAAAGATTAGAGAAATGGTTGAGATTCCAATTAAACATCCTGAAATTTTTGAAAAACTGGGAATTGAGCCTCCGAAAGGTGTTTTGTTGCACGGTCCTCCTGGGACAGGAAAAACTTTATTAGCAAAAGCTGTTGCAAATGAGTCTGATGCGCATTTTATTTTGTTGAATGGACCTGAAATCATGTCAAAATTTTATGGAGAATCTGAGAAAAAAATTAGGGATATTTTTGATGAAGCAGGAAAAAATGCACCCTCTATTATCTTTATCGACGAGATTGATGCCATTGCACCGAAGAGAGAAGAAGTTTCTGGGGAAGTTGAGAGAAGAGTTGTTTCCCAATTATTAACTATGATGGATGGTTTGAATTCTCGAGGGAAAGTTATTGTTATTGGCGCAACAAATAGAGTTAATTCTGTTGATCCTGCTTTGAGGCGTCCAGGAAGATTTGACAGAGAAATTGAAATTAATGTTCCTGATAAAAATGGAAGATTGTCTATTTTGAAAATCCATACTCGAGGAATGCCTTTGACAAAAGATGTTAATCTGAATGAAATAGCGTCGATAACTCATGGTTTTGTTGGCGCAGATTTGGCTGCGTTGATTAAGGAATCTGCAATGAATGTGTTGAGAAAAAATCTTTCTAAAATCAAATTAGATGATGATACAATTCCTCCAGAAGTTTTGGAAAAATTGGTTGTTAAACAATCTGATTTTATGGATGCTTTGAAAGTTGTTCGACCATCTGCAATGAGAGAGGTTTTAGTTGAAACTCCGAATGTTAATTGGGAAGATGTGGGAGGTTTAAATTCTGTTAAAGAAGATTTAAAAGAAGCTGTTGAATGGCCTTTAAAATATCCTGATAGTTTTGTCAGAATGGGAATACGGCCTTCTCGAGGAATTTTGCTTTATGGTCCTCCCGGAACAGGTAAAACTTTATTAGCAAAAGCTGTTGCAAAAGAATCTGAAGCAAATTTTATACAAATTAAAGGACCGAGTTTATTGTCTATGTGGGTTGGAAAATCAGAAGAAGGTGTTAGAAAAATATTTGAGAGGGCAAGACAGGTTTCACCTTGCATTATTTTCTTCGACGAGATTGATTCTTTAGCTGGAAAGAGAGGAATGGACCAAGGAACAAAAGTTACTGAAAGAGTTTTAAATCAATTATTAGCTGAAATGGATGGGCTTGAGGACTTAAATGAAATTTTAATTATTGGTGCAACAAATCGTCCTGATATGCTCGACCCTGCGATTTTGCGTCCAGGGAGATTTGATAAAATTTTGCTTGTAAATGCTCCTGAAGAAAAAGGAAGAAAAAATATTTTAGAAATTCACACGAAAAAAATGCCGTTAGATAAAGATGTTAATTTAGGAAATTTAGCGAAAGAAGCAGAAGGTTTTAGTGGTGCTGATTTAGAAGCACTTGTTAGAGAAGCAGGTATGGTTGCTCTGCGAGAATCAAAAGAAGCGAAGATTGTGAAGAAAAAACATTTTGAAGAAGCAATGAAAAAAGTGAAACCGAGCATTACGAAATCGTTGATAGAGACTTACAAAAAAGTCGAGGAAAATTTCTTGAAATCTGCGAAAGCTGGAATCAGCGACGGTTCTGGAAGTTATTTGGGATGACTGTAATTTCTTAATAGTTACAATTAGAAAGATTTATAAAATCTTTAAATTTGAAATTAAAATGCCAACACATTATGAAACACTTGGAATTGAAGAAAATTCCTCTCCAAGAGAAATAAAGAATGCATATCGAAGACTTTCTTTGAGATACCATCCAGATAAAAATAGTGGTAACTCTGAATATTTTCTCAAAATAAAAGAAGCATACGATATTTTAAGTGATATCTCTAAGAAACAAAAGTATGATGCTAGATTGAGCAATCAAAGAGAAGAAGAAAAAAGAAAATCTGGATTAGAATCTAAAATAGTGCAAACAACACCAAGAATTGTTAAAACAAAAATAAAAGTTGTTAATTTTTCATTAAAAGTTATTTATAGAGAAATAAAGGTTGAAAAAGGTAAATTTGGAAAATGAAACTTGAACAAATTAAAACAAATGCAGAATTAATGAAGTCAAATGGATTAGAGAAAGAGGTAGTTGAAATTGCAAAAAGAGTTTACAATGAAACTTTAGAAAAAGTTAGAGGATATCATGGAGTAAAAACTCATATTTGTGATGCGTCTTTGATTGCAGAAACATTAAGTATTTTTGGAGATTCTATTAAAGGATTAAAAATTCTTGATTTGGGTTGTGGAACCTCTTCATTTGGAAGAGGGGATTATAGTCCGGTTCTTTCAACAGCATTTGCATCGTTAGGGGCAAATGTAACAGGAGTTGATTTCTCAAATGATAGCGAAGAAATAAAAAAGAAAGTTCTTGAAAAATATGGTTTTAATTACGTAAAATGTAATTTTGCCTTATGGGGATTTGATCAGTATATAAGTGAAGAAGATAAAACAAGAGCATCTAATAATGATTTAATTATTCTGCATTCGTTATTGCATAAGGATTTAATGAGAGATGATACTTGTAATGGAATTTATTATAGATTAGATGAAGAATGGAGTCAATATAATAGAATCGTTTCTAACCTAAGAAAACTAAACAGAAATTCATTATGGATTTTACAAATTCCTGAACCAAAACATTTTCCATTTGAAACTCAAGAAATTAAAGAAGAAAAAGAATTAAATGATTATGCTGTAAAAAGATTTAAAGAATGTTTCGGAAAACCAATTTTTGGAAAAGAATTTTCTGGAAATCATGTTTTTGTTAATCTTTAAGAAAATAAAATCACCTCTTTTAATTTCATTTAACTTCTTCAAAAAAGCCAAATCTACGCAATTCTTCTACAGATTCATAACTTTTTCTAAAATTGTTATATTCTTCTTGAATTTTTTCTATGGGACGCCTTTTTGTATAATGCTCTTCAATTATAGTTACATATCTTGTAAGATTTGCTATGTTGTTTCTAGTTACTTTTATTTTTGATAGTCTTGTTAAAGCTTTTAATCCATTATCATAGTTTTCTCTTATATGTGAATTTCCTATAGGTATTACTGCCCCGATGATATCTTTATAGTATCTATCACATAATTTATTTAATTGGATTCTTGGTTCATACTTTTCTATCAAATTCTCTAAATGAAATCTTGATTGAGATATTTCTGTTTCATTTACCAATTTTAAATTTGCTAACGCATTTCTCATTCTATGATATTTTTGTTCTTCCTCAAAATAAGGAATTGCTTTTTCAAAAAGAACAGCTGCACTACCTGGTATCGTTATACTGTTTTCAGAGTAGTGTTTATTACGCATCTCTATGGATAACCTTTCTTGTAAACATCTTTGAAATTCGTCCAATCTTTCTTGTTCTGTTCCTTGCATTTTGTTTTTCTCCCGGCTTTCGCCTATTTAGTTGATAGAAGAAGATTTAAATAGTATATTTACTTTATGTAAAATAATTTACACTTAATAGAAAATGCCGACAATAGCACATTTAACAAGGAGTATAATTGAGAAAAAACCTTTTTTAGAAGAAGCTTTGTCAGAAGGAATTGTGAATAATGCAGCTCTTGCCCAAAAAATAATTCCTGAAATTGAAAAAGAATTAAAAAAGAAAGTAAAATTTTCAGCAGTTAATTTGGCAATAAGAAGAATGCAAGAAAATTCTGTTTCAAAACATCCAATTAATTTGAAATTTGATAAAGATACAGATATTAGTTTAAAGTCAAATATTGTAGAGGTTGTTTTATACAAAAATGAAAAAATTCCAGAGTATATAAAAAAGATTTATAATTTAATGGATTTTAAGAAAGGAGATTTTTTGACAATTACTCAAGGTGTTAATGAAGTTATGGTTATTACAAATGAAAAACATAAAAAGAGAATTATAGAGATTCTTCCGAATAAGATAATTAAGAAGAAAATAAATTCTTTGAGCACACTTACAATAAATATTCCTGAATCTACAATTGAAGGGATAGGGTTTTTTTATATTCTTACAAAAGCGTTAACTTGGGAAAACATAAGTGTAATAGATGTTGTTTCCACATATTCTGAAATTACTTTAATTGTGAAAGAAGATGATGCTTCAAAATCATTTGATATTTTAAAGAAATTAATTTACAGATAATTATTTACTCGTATTAATCACTTTGTCTTTTTTTATTAAGAATGTATTTTCTGCCTGCGAAACAATTCCTTTTGAAACTTCAATTAATTGATGATATTGATGCAAAATTCCTTCTTGTTCTAATTGTTTTAATGCAATTAAAGATTTTGTTCCGAATTTTTTTATAATCCATCTTGAGCAAAAAGGCAAATTTGAAAATTCATTTACAATGTAGTCTAAAATCTCTCTTGATAATGGACTTCTCGTGTTTTTTGGGTGAATTAAAGAATAAATTCCAGAAGTTTTTCCGTCGTAAATTTTACCTTTACCGTCTGTTGCAAAAGGCTCTATTGCGAAAAGTCCTTCTCCTAATTTTATATTTGATTTGTTGTCTATATTTGATATTGAAAGTCCTGAATGAAGATTGTATTGTTCTATTGAATGTCCTGTTAGATTTACAATAGGATTAAAACCATAAGAATTAATTGTTTTTGAAATTTCTTTTCCAATTTCAGATAAAGTTATTTCTGAATTAATTATTTTTTCAGCATTTTCAAGTGCTTTTTTTGAAGCTTCTATTAATTTTTTGTTTTTTTCTGAATTTTCCAAATCAATTGAAAAAGAAGTGTCTGCAACCCACCCATTGACATGAACACCTAAATCAATTTTTAACAAACCATAAGCAGTTGTTTTATCGTCGTATGTTGGCGTATAATGTGCAGCAATTTCATTTATGCTTAAATTCACAGGAAAAGCAGGTTTTCCCCTTAATTCAATTATTTTGTTTTCTATTTTTTCTGCAATCTCAAGAAGCAGGATGTCTTTTTTTATTATTGATTTTGCGAAGACTTTTACTTGTGAGGCAATTTTTCCTGCTTGGGTTATTTCTTTTTCTGACATTTTATTATAAGTTTAATTTGCTCTTTTTCATTTTATAATTGGGTTTTTGTTGTTTTTATATTAATCTAAAATAATCTTTCTTCTAAAAATATTATTGGGCTTTTCAAAGTGTTTATTTCTTTCTGAATTAAATTAAGTCCTGAAAAAATTGGAGAAAAAAGCGTAGTGCAATCATTTCCTGAAGATAAAATCCCAATTAACTTTCCTGACCAGTTCAAGATAATCCCCCCTGAAGTCCCGTCTTCTGTAAAAGTATCTGTAATAATTCTGCTTTCATATTTTTCACTATTTTTTAATTTTGTTCCCATCCCTGTTGTCCAGATCTTAGTTTGAATCTTGTTAATTTTTCCATCTTTTTTATAAATTATTGTTGAAGGATAACCAAAAGGATATTCTTTTAAGAGGAGATTTGTATTTTCTATTTTATAAATTAAATTTTTTGGTTTTTTTGGAAGATCAACTTTTCCTAAAGAGATATCCTTTTTCTTGTCTCTTTTGTGAATAAATTTTATTGGATAAATTCTTTTGTTATATAAAACATAATCAAGACAGGTATCTTCTGCAGCATGATTTGCTGTTAAAAAATATCCATTTTCTGTTATGAATAATCCGTTTGCTTTGTGTTGTCCGTTATAATAAAATATTTCAAACAAACTATCCTCTAAATTTTTTTCAGATTCTTCAGAAGACAGGCTTTCAGCAGAGTAAATGTTTTGAATGAAATTTTCAAGCGCCCTTATATTTTTTTTATTAAACATAATCTCACAGATAATTAAGAGTTTTTAAAGATTTATATTTTAAAAATCTCTTAAAGTCATTTGTTTTTTTCCTTCTATAAGGTTATTTACATCTACTCCAAATATTTGAAAAATATTTTCAACAGCAGGCAATATTTGATTTTTTAAATAATATTCTATGTTGTATTCTCCTTTTTCATCAATTAATTTTACTTTATCGCGAATTAATTTAGATTTTGTTTTTGTTTCTGCGATATAATATTCTATTAAACTTCCGTGTTCAATAATCTTTCCACTTTCTTTTGTTTTTTTTGCTGCAATTACATGCGGAGAAATTGATTTATACTCTGAAATTGGTTTTGTTAGTTGCGTTTTTATTATTAAATCTTCTTTTTTTACCCCTCTCTTTTTTAATTTCTCGACAATATCTTTGATATATTTTAATGCTTTTTTTTCATCACCTTCATTTAAAATCATTCTTATAATTTTATCTTGAACCTCTCTTGCTAATTTACACCAATCTCTCCGGACTGTTTCAAATCCTCTTATTTTAATTTCTCCATTTTCATTAATCATAGCATATTTTTTCTTTGCACCTGTTTTTCCTTCGCGAGTTGTTACCCATATTCCTCTTTTAAAAAATCCTTCGAGTTCTAATTCCATGACCCCCGGCAGTTCTTCATTTAATTTTTTAATTAATTCTTTTATTTTTTCTTTTGAATTTTTTCCCATTAAAAATGCAACACTATCTGTATCTCCATAAATAACTTCACAACCAAAACTTTTTATTTTCTTTATTGTCTCAATATTAAATTGCCGAACATATGCTAAAATTGACGACGAGCATTCCCAAGAATAATATCTTGCTCCAGAAAAACCAATGTAACCGTGTGCTGACGCTGATAATAATTTAAATGCATTGCTTCTCGCCTTTGTAATTATATTTGGATTTTTTTTGTACTCTTCTTTATATTTTTTTCTTTTTTCAAATATTTCTTTTAGTATTGTGGGAAAAAATCCTGGCTTTTTTGAGAAATAAAATTTTTTATTTTTTCCATTGGTTTCTATTTCAGGACTTTCAAATTGATTTTCTTTTTTTTCTTCTAAACTTTCTTTTGAGATATTATAAGAAATAATTATGCTTGTATGCATGGATGTGAAATCAACCATAGCAATGTTTTCATAAATACCTGGTTTTGGTTCGTAAACAAACGCTCCTTTTACTCCTCCCCTCTTTATTCTCTCTGAAATTTCGTTGTTCAAAGGTCTTTTTTCAGGAATCTCATTGAATTTATCTAAATTATGAAGAATATAAGATTCCATTTGCTTTGATAACCCATTTCTTGAAATTTCAAATAATGGTTCTTTTATTATTCTCGAGAATTCGAGCAAATCTGGCCAAAATTTTTCAAACAGATTTAATGTTAAAATAGAATCATGCAAATTGTATTCAAAATATTCTTCCCAATTACTTTCTTTTAATTTTGAACTGTGCTGTATTTTAAATTCTTTTTTTGAATCTTTTAAAAATTCTTTTGCAACTTCGTTTAAAGATAATGTTTCTGACTGCATATATTGAGAATATGTTACAGAAATAAATTTTAGCAAATCCACATGAGTAATTCCTTCTATTCTTGAGATTGAATTTGTGCCTCCTACTGATCTTGGTTGACTATCATCGACTCCTAAATTTAATTTTATTTTTAGTTTTTCTGCTCTTTCTTTTAAATAAGGCATGTCAAATTTATCTGAAAAATAGCCAACTAAAATGTCCGGCGAAATTTTTTTTACATATTCGCAGAATTTTTCCAACATTTCTTTTTCATCTTTCGCAAATTCAACATAATCTTTTTTTGTATTAATTTTCTTCCACGTTATTACTTTCTTAAATTCTTTTGAAACTAATGAAATCATTAATATTTCTCCTTTTCCTATTGTTAAATCATCTGTTTCAATGTCATATGCTAAAATTTTTGGCTCAAAATTTTCTTCTTTTAATTTTTTAAATGAGTTTAATTTTATTACAAAATCTGTGTTCATGATTTTGTCAATTCCCCCAAATTCGTTTGAATTGTTTAGTAATTCTCCGTCGATTTCATACCAATTTAGAGGTTCTAATTTTTTTTCAATTATGTAGTGTGTTGTGAGTCCTAAATCATATCCTCGTCGTTTTTCTATTTCTGGAAAATCAATTTTATCTGCTACTTCATGCAAATCTTTGTAATTTGTTGCATAAATTTTTAATGCTTTTACCTCTTTATTCAAGAAGTTTTTATTTTCAATTCCAACTTTTTCTACTTTTGTTTTTCTTCCAGATTTCTCAATTTCTATTTTTTCAATTTTATCTTTTAATTCTTCAGTTCTTTCTTTAGAAATTTTGTCTTTTAGTATTGCCCAAAGATAAATTGGGCAGGAATCAATTAAGCAAATTTTTTTATTATTTTCGTTTCTTCCATAAATTAAAGCATAATTTTTTCCTTCAAAATCGAAGTAACTGTAATCTATTGGAATGAATTGAGTTTTCATTTTATATTGAATCTAAAGGAGATTTTATTTTTGATAAATCTTTCGTAGAGACATGGGTGTAAATTTCAGTTGTTTTCAAATCTGAATGCCCCAACAATTTTTGAATATGTCTGATATCTGTTCCTGATTCAAGAAGATGAGTTGCAAAAGAATGTCTTAGCATGTGTGGGGTTACTCTTGTTTTTATTCTTTTTCCTGCTTCATTTAAAACTTTTTGAACAGATTTTTTTGTGTATTTTCCGTTTCTACCTTCGAAGATATATTCTGTTTTAAAAAAATTATTACTATAATATTTTAATAAGTCCATTTTAAGATTTTCAGAAATTAAAGTAACTCTGTCTTTTTTTCCCTTGCCTTTTTCCACATTTATAATTCCCCTTTCAAAATCAATATCCTTTCTTTTTAAATTAATCAATTCCTGCAATCTTAATCCAGAAGAATAAAGTAATTTTATAATTAATTTGTGTTTTAAATTTTCAGTATTTTCAATCATCTCTTTTATTCCTTTCTTTGAAATTATTTTTGGAAGTTGTTTTTCTTTTTTCTTTATTGGAACTTCATTGAATGAAAATGGTCTTTTTAAAATTTCTCGAAAGAAAAAACTAATTGAAGCATATTGCAGACGACAGGAATTTATGCTTAAATCTTTGGATAACAAATACAATTTAACACTCTCACTTGATAGATTAAGCCTACTTTTTTCAATAAATTCAATGAATTTCTTTACATGATAAGAATAAGATTTTATTGTTTGATTGGAAAACCCTCGTAAAATGCATCTCTCTTTTAAATTTTGTAAATATTCTTCTTTGTTTAATAGATAATTCATTATAGAACTTTTGTTAATTGTTTATTTAAAGATGTGTTGAAATTCAATAGTTTCAGGTTATAATCTACTTTTCAAGTAGACTTAATAGGTGTTCAACGCAATTTGAGAACCTGCTTAATACCATCCCCCACCCAGACGGAAGCGCGCTTGATTTTACTTCGGAAAATAGATAGTCTCGCTTTCAGCGAGTAGAAAAACTTCTCTTAACCGACCAACGAAACGAAAACCAAATTTTCTGCGGAAAATTCTGTCTAACAAAGGTTAAGAGGTTCGCTTCGCTCTCCCAAATTTTTCTGATATTATTTGGGGCAGGGCGAAAACTCTTTAAAAACAGAAGAATTATAAATAACATAAGGAACATACTTTTATAGAGGTTCAAAAATGAGGACTAAACATCAAATAATTTTAGATGATGCAAGAAAAATGGCTCATCTAAAAGACGAAAGTGTAGATTTAATGATAACTTCTCCACCCTATCCTATGATACAGATGTGGGATGAGATGTTTTCTCAGCAAAATCCAGAAATAGCTGAAGCCTTAAAAAATGAAGATGGGGAGAAAACATTTGAGCTAATGAATCAAGAATTAGATAAAGTTTGGAAAGAAGTTTATCGCGTTTTAAAAAATGGCGGAATTGCTTGTATAAATATTGGTGATGCTACAAGAAGCATGAAAAATAAATTTCAGATTTACCCAAATCATGCAAGAATATTAAATTATTGTTTAAATCTTGGTTTTCATGCTTTGCCCCATATTCTCTGGATAAAAGAAACAAATAAGCCCGATAAGTTTATGGGTTCTGGAATGTTGCCAGTTGGGGCTTATGTAACTTTAGAACACGAGCATATCTTGATATTGAGAAAGAATGATAAGCGAGAATTTAAGAAACCTTTTGAAAAAGAGAACAGGCAAAAAAGTGCATTTTTCTGGGAAGAAAGAAATACTTGGTTTTCTGATAAATGGAAAGATATAAATGGGGTTTTCCAAAAATTAAACCATAGTAAATTAAGAGAAAGAAGCGCCGCTTATCCTATTGAATTGGCTTATAGATTGATTAATATGTTCTCTGTTCAGGGTGATGTTGTGTTAGACCCATTTTTAGGAACAGGAACAACAACTTTAGCGGCGCTTGCCTCTGCAAGAAATAGCGTTGGCTATGAGATTGATAAAAATTTTAAAGATTTAATTGAAGAAAGAGTTAAAGAAATAAAAGATATTGCTAATGAAAGAAACGAGCAAAGAATAAAATCTCATTTGGAATTTATAAAAAATAAATTTCCCGATGGTGGAGAAAAATACACTAACAAAACTTATAATTTTCCTGTTGTAACTTCTCAAGAAACTAATCTTGCAATACCAAAATTAAAAGAAGTTATTCAAACTCAAGACGGATTATTTGAAGCAGAACATAATTATTAAGACAATCTTTTAATCTCGGCTTTTATCTCATCAATAATTTCTTTATTTGCTATTATTTTCTTGCCCGTATTTTCATCTTTCACGGAGAAAATATAAAATACTTTTCCGCCATATTTCTTTGTGAATTTATCATGCGTTTCTTTTTGTTGAGTTCTTTCGTTTATTATTTGTGGAATGTAAGCGTAACCTGTTGGTTTTATCTGCAAACCAATATACTTCTCTTTTATTTTTATGAAAAAATCAACATTAAACCCTCTGTCCCACTCATCTGGAGCAGGTTCAATTTTTACGCCCAAAATATCTTGTAATTGTCCATAAATTGTTTCTTTCTCTGAAACATAGCCGTCATAAGTTCTGTTTATTACAAGATTTATGACGAAATTTATACAATCTTCCTCTGAAATTTCGTCTATTTCTGCTCTTATTACTTCGCTGATTTTCACATAAAGTTTCTTTCCAAGCTCTATTAAATGATTTTTTGGATAAACCTTTTTGTAATAGTAATCTTCCCATTCTTTAATGTTTTTCGGGGAACATTTTCTTATTTCTTCTGCAACTGCACCGACTTGTTTCTTTTTATTCAAACCCCAACGCATATTTGCACTATTCAAAACCCATTCTTTTGGCATATTTTCATTACCTCTAATAATCTTATCTTATACTGATTTATAAAACTATTGAAAATTAACGCCCTGCCCCATCTTCTTTCTTAAAAAGAAAGAAGCAAAGAAGGCGGCGGCTCACCAAACTAAAAGATACTACAACAATCTCTCTTATTTACTGGGCATCAAACTTGCCCGCCATCCCAAGGGGCATTTTTAAAATTAAAACTCGTGCCTTCTCACAACTCTGTGGTTTTTTCTGCGGAAAAAATCCTCGGGGTCGTCTTGCAGACTTTCGCCATACTGGGCTCACCCAGACATAACAGGAATTATTTAAAATTTTTTCTTAGCAGAAAAAACTCTTCAGAAATTTTATATAATTATAAAATCCCTTTTGTATTTGAGTTCCCACCTCCCTTCGCTTCGCTCACAACTTTAATTATCTAAAATTTCTTTGCCTTCCACTCTCAAATTTCTTAACGATAATAAAATTATCTAAAATTTGGAGGTCAGGTCAACTAACATAATTAGTTTCAATTTTTGAGTCAGCCTAAAACGAGATTGGGCAAGAATTGTAACTACTGCTGAAAGACAATAAAACCGAAAGATTTAAATAGTACTTATTATCTCATTAGTTTATGACCAACAATAATTATTCACTAAACCAAATCAGAGCTTATGCAGAAAGTAAAGTATCCAAAGCATTTGGATGCGCTATGACTCTTGTAGCAGGATATAATGTAATCTTGGATGTAATTCAGAGAGATGCTGATGCAGGAACTGTAGTTAATTCCCTTTTTGCAATAGGGGGTTTAGTATTGGCTTCTGGACTTGAAAATAAACTAATGAATAGAGATAAAATTGCGAAAGAAATTACTGATGAAACTGGTTATTAGAAAACTTGCCCTTTCTTCTTTTAAATAATGGAACTTTGTTCTTGATGTAACGCCCAAATCTCAAACTTCTTCGGTTTCCCTTCGGCATCGTTGCACTAAATTTTAATCCCTGCTCGGAGAGTTGAACACATATTAGTTTCAATTTTCAAAAATCCAAAATATAGAATGAGGGGAACTTTTACTTGTTTTAATCTACTCCAATTACTGGACAGGTTCATCTGTATGTTTCAGTCATTTGAGTCAGGAAATCAACATACTTTGATAAATCTTGAGCTCCAACTCTTAATTCCTGTGGCAATCGAACAAGAGGAGAAATTCCCAAATTATGCAATGTTTCAATTTCAGCCATCTGATAAAATTGAGGAGATTCTAGCTTTTTTAGTATTTCAAAACTTTCATCTCCCGATAGATTATCAATTATCCCTTTCAATTCTTCTTGTTTTTTCGCATTTACAATGTAAACTCTCGGCCAGAAAATTGCATTTGGATCTCGCTCAAGACTATGAACTCCATTAGTCAATACCATAGGATAATGTGAATAATTTTCGCTTCCTAGAGTTTCTTTTGCAATTTTATCTATTGCTCTTTGATACAAATCTGTTAAACTATTATCAAATTGTAAACTATTACATTCGTCATTTGCTCCAGGAACATATCTTGGTTCATCACCAGATTTTTTTCTTCTGATTTCCCAAGGCGAATCCATACTTTTCCGAGATGCAACATATTGTCTTAAAACATTAACAGCTTCTTTATTAGCAACTATTTGAAATAATACATAATCTGCATCTGGAAAAAAAACTCTTTGAAAAGCTTCACGAACAGCACCTTTACCGAAATTCCATTCTTCATTATAAGTATAATGTCTTTCTGTTCTTGG
>Ga0233423_10001069_pt1 | contig 13899 bp, 10 predicted proteins | sample Watercolumn_Mata_FD_180713 | JGI IMG/M metagenome (GOLD analysis project Ga0233423, IMG submission 180713) | Freshwater microbial communities from Lake Matano, South Sulawesi, Indonesia - Watercolumn_Matano_2014_112_MG | ecosystem: Environmental > Aquatic > Freshwater > Lake | place: Indonesia... | reverse complement strand
GGCGGATGAGCCCTACCGCCAGTTGGTCTATGACGGTATCAGCCTGCCCGGTATTTTCGCTTTTTACCCCCACACCCTGCTGGCCACCTCCTTTTCCAAGGACCTCTCCATCCCCGGGGAGCGTCTCGGCTACGCAGCGGTAAGCCCCCAGGCTCCGGACCGGGCGGAGCTGGCCGGAGGGATGGTCCTGGCCAACCGCATCCTGGGGTTTGTCAATGCCCCGGCTCTGATGCAGCGGGTGGTGGCGAATCTTTTGGAAGTGTCGGTGGACGTCGGCCTTTATGCCCGGCGCCGGGATTTGTTCAGCGAAGTGCTGGAACAGGCGGGCTATGAGTTCGTCAAGCCCAGGGGCGCGTTTTACTTTTTCCCCAAGGCCCCGGGGGGCGACGACCTGGCCCTGGTGGGCCGGCTGAAGGAGGAAAACATCCTGGCGGTGCCGGGCCGGGGGTTCGGCCGCGCGGGGTATTTCCGCCTGGCCTCCTGCGTGCCGGAGGAGGTGATCCGCCGCGCCGCCCCGGGTTTTGCCCGGGCCCGGGGGTGAAAAAATATCGTTTTCGGTTTTCGGTGAAAAGATTGCGAATTATCAATTGGTTAACCGTTGTACTGGAGGCAGCCGAAGCCGACCTCGGTTTAAGACCTCAGCCGGAGGCATCTGCTACTTTATGAGGGGTTATCCGGAAGTTAATGGACACGGTAACACCTGGAGGGATGAGGGCCGCTGCATAAATTTATACAAATTTTAGCACTAAGCTACTGAAAATTGGCTATTTTTTTAATGAAAAACTAAGAAGTTGATACTATGATGAACAGATTGCACAAACGCCAACCCCTCCCCAAGCCGGTGGCCGTCCGGGAGGTCCTCAAGGGCTTGATGAAGCCCCTGGACTGGAATAATCTGGAACAACGCAGCCGCATCCGCCAGGTGTGGGAGGCGGTGGTACCCCCGGAGATGTTGCCGCACACCCGGTTGCTGGAGGTCCGCCGCCGGGAGCTACTGGTGGAGGTGAGCGCCGGCGCCTGGGGCCAGGAGCTGCAATTCCTCGGCCCCAGAATCTTGGAGGAACTGGCGAAAGCCTTAGGCCCTGGAGTCATAAAGGATCTGCGTCTCCGGATCGGATCCGGAAAATAAGGAGTCAGGGGAAAAAGGGCGTCCCAACCCATCAGCTTCGGGAGCTGTTACGAATGTCGCCGTTAATCTTGTTGGTCGATGATGATCCGCTGATTCGCTCATTGGGGAAGGAACTTCTGGAGCATCTGGGATATGAGGTGGAAGCGGCCGGGAACGGCCGGGAAGCGTTGGAATCTTATCGCCGCCTGGGAAAGGTGGACCTGGTGATCCTCGACTATTACCTGCCGGATCGCGACGGATCCCAGGTGCTCCAAGACTTGCTGGCCTTGGATCCGGGAGTGCGGGTTTTAGTGGCCTCCGGCTTTTTCCCCTCCCGGGAAGCGGACCTGACCCGGGAAATGGGGGCCGCCGGCCTTATCTGTAAGCCTTATCGCCTGGCGGAGTTGGAGGACCGAATCCGGGAGGTTTTGCAGATGGAGCCGTTTTCTTAGCCAATTGCGTTCCCTGCCGTTCGAAGCAGAACAGGGCGGCGCTGGTCCGGGACAGGCAGGCCGCCTCCCGCCACTGGGGTCCCAGGAGTTCTCTGGTAAATTTACGCATTTCTTCCAGGGAAGGAAAATGAGAGGCTATCAGCCAGAGCCGCTGTGGCTGCTTGCCGCGGTCGGCGGGCACCTCCAGTTTCCTTTCCACGCAGGACTTCCCCCAACAAATCCGCTCCTCGGGACTTTGAAAATAGTATTTAAAAGGCGCGACCGCAAAATGATAGACATAAATCCAATCCTGGGGCTGGAGCCGGTCTTTGAGGTGATCCACCAGGGGCTCGATCTCTTCCCGGTTATGCGCGGGATCGAGGTTTTCTTTGATCAACCCCACAGGATTTATCAGCAGCAGCAAGAGACCGGTGAGAACCAGGGCCGGGACTCTCTGCCGTTTTTTCCAAAGCCAGCCGAGCACGGACACCAGCCCTACGGCCGCCACCAGATAGAGCAAAGGCGCGCTGAAAAGCATCAGGCGGTTGCCGTTGTAATGGCCCATAAAAGGGTAGCGGTGCAAAGCCGCGGCCGCCAGGGTTACCAGGAGCGGCCCCAGCCAGTAAAACAGGACCCGGCCGCCGCCCCGCCAAAGCAGAGCCGGGATTCCCGCCGCCGCCAGGGGCAGACCCCAATAGACGCCCGGGTAGTCGAAGAAGTAGGTGAAATAGCGGTGGCAGGCCGCGGCCAGCCACCACAGAAAGGCGCCTAAGCCGGAGAAATCCGGAAAATCCTGGGCCCAATAAGCCAGCAATTTCGGGTCCACCTGGCCCCGAAAGAATAGCAGAAAATAAGCGGCGAAAGCTGCGGCCCAAGCAAAACCCAGGAGCGCCGCCCGGAACCGTCTTGCAGGCAGGCCGAACCAAAGCCCCGCCAGGGCCACGGGGAGGGTAAAGACCAGGGCATGGGAGAATCCCAGGCCAAGAATGCCGGCCAAAACCAGGGCCGTCCACATCCACCCGCTTTCCCGCAGCCGCAGCCGCTCCACCAGAAAAAAGATCAGCACCGCGAAAAAGGCGTCCCCGCTGTACTGCTTCAACTCCTTGGCGAAGTAGACCGTGATGGGGGAGAAGGACACCATGGCCAGGCCCAGGAGCGCAGCGGGCAACGGCGTCAACCTCCGGGCCAGGGGCCAGAAAAGAAATAGCGTCCCCAGGCCGAAAAACAGGGAAAGGGAGCGCAGGACCGCTTCGCTGCCGCCTAAGGCCCGGGCCAGGGCCCAGACGGTGAGCAGATAAAGCGGCGGGGTGGACTCCCCCGCGGCCAGGGCCGCGGCGGGAGTGTCCTGGAGCGCGGCCAGGGCCACCCAGGCTTCGTCGGCCCAAAGGTCCCGGTCGCCCAGGCCGTAAACCCGGAACAAGACCCCCAGCCCGAAAATGAGGACCAGGGTCAAACCGGCCCATGAAGGCCGGAGAGTTATCTTCAACCACAAACTGCGCAAAGTCAGGAAAACCGCCGATAAAAAGGATGCACAGACCAAGTTCTCTTGTATCATATGGTAAAAATTTAGACAAGGAAAAGAGAATAATTGTTATTCATGGCCCCAGCGATTAATCTCTACATTTATGAAAGCTTCCACGGAAAAGGGATCATCCTGCCTCTGGCCGCCGCCGGTTAACCCCGGGGACGCGGTGGCGGTGGCCGCGCCGGCCAGCCCCGTCTCCCGGGAGGATTGGGATAAAGGGGTGGCCATTCTCAGGGATTGGGGCTTTAAGGTGGTGTGCGGGCCAGAGGTCTTTCAGAGCCGGGCCTGGGGCCGCGAGGCCGACCGGCGCCTGGCCCGGAGGTTCCTGGACATCTGGCGGCAAGGGGAGGTGAAGGCCATCATCGGCGCCCGGGGGGGCTACGGGTCTCTCAAGGTCCTGCCCCACCTGGACCTGGCGGCCCTGGAAGAAGACCCCAAGCGCCTGGTGGGTTTCAGCGACCTCACCAACCTCCTCTGGCGCCTGCACCGGGGTCTGGGCCTGGTGACCTTTCACGGTCCCACCGTGTCGCACCTGCCGGTCCTCACCCCGGAGGCCCGGGGGAGTTTTTTCTACTGGCTGACGGCCCCGGGGCCGCAGACGGTCACCTTTCCGGGATTAACCGCATTGCTGCCGGGAACCGGGGAAGGCGTCCTGGCCGGGGGCAATCTCACCACCCTGTGCCATCTCCTGGGCACCCCATATGCGCCCCGATTCCGGGACTATATCCTCTTTTTGGAGGATCATAACGAAGCCCTGTACCGCCTGGACCGCCTGCTGCACCACCTGCTTCTGGCCGGCGCCCTGGACGGGGTCAAGGGCGTGGTCCTGGGCGCGTTCACCGGCTGCGGCGGCTCCGAGGCGGACCTTTGGGAGGTTCTGGCCGCGGCCCTGGCGCCAATACAAGTTCCGGTGCTGGCGGGCCTGCCCGTGGGCCACCAGCCGGACAACCATACTTTGCCGTTGGGGGTGTGGGCCCGGGTGGACAGCGGGACCGGGAGTCTGACGCTGGCACCTTGAGTTCCGAGTTCCGAGTTCCAAGTTCCGAGTTGAGACCTGAGCCGCAGGCTCCCAAGCGGTGGCACAGGCTTTCCAGCCTGTGCTAATCAAAAGGGCGGGCGAGACGCCCGCCCTACATTTTCAACCCCTCCGAAAAAATCCGGTCCCCGGATTGACAAACCCCATTTGCACCTTATTTTTTCCATATATCCCAGTTTACTGCTTTTAAGGAGGAGTTATGGCGAAAAAAGTCTACACCTGTGCCACCTGCGGGGCCCTGGCGGATGAGCCCGGCCACCTGTGCAATCCTGCGGGCGAGCCCATGACCTGCGCCTATTGCGGAGACAAAGCTGCCCATGTCAAACATTACTGCAAAGGCAAACTGGAAGACATCAAGTATGTCTGCGAGCAATGCGGCCGCCTGTCCACCTCGGCCGACCTGCTGTGCAAACCCACCAGCGTTCCCAGTTCCTAAAGACGGCGCCGATATTAATCCATAACTTGCAGGTAATCCGGCCTGCAACTTAAAGAAGCCAGGGACGCCTGGCTTCTTTTTTTCGTTGAAACCTACCGCGTCAGCCAGCCCCGGTGGCGGACGGTGACGCAGGCGTAAGGGTAAATCCACTGGAGGAGAAAGAAGGCGTAGTAGCTGTAAATGATCCCGTAGATAAAGTCCAGGTCCCGCTCCAGCCAGATGTAATACAGCAGATTGAGGAGCGAGGCCACGGCCACCGCGGTGAGGAATTTAAAGAGCATCAAAGGATAGGCGATGATGGAGGCCGCCAGCAGCCCCAGGAACAGGAGGGTCAAGGGGTATTCCAGTTGGGAGAGGAAAAATTCGACGATGGGCATCAGCCGGTATTTCCGGCGGTAACGGGTAAAAAGGTAGCCGAGCTGCACGCATGATTCCCGGACGTTGCCCCGCTCCCAGCGCAGATACATGCGGCAGACGCCCAGATAGGTCTCCGGCACCAGGGTGTAGACCACCGCGTTGCGCTGATAATAGGTGTAATACCCGCGCTTGAGGATGTAATTGGTCAAGGCCCGGTCTTCCGTGTGATAACAGGGCGCGCCCAGGAAGGTCTGCCGCCGCCAGGCCGAGAGAATCGGCGTCAGCGCCTCCCGCCGGTAGGCCGACAGCGACCCGGGGGTGCAGATTACGGTGCGGTACAGGGACTGGGAGGCCCGGAGATAATCCAGATTGACGAAGCGCACGGCCTGCATCTTGCCCATGAGGCTCTGGTTGCGGTTGAAGACCTTGACATTGCCCGCCACCGCGCCCATCTGGGGGTCCGCCAGCAGCGGGGCCACCAGATGGCCCAGGGCGTCCTTTTCCATGACGCTGTCGGAGTCCAGGGTCACCAGAATTTCCCCCCGGGCCTGGATGAAACCGGCGTACAGGGCCTCTTTTTTGCCCCGGTTGGCCGGAAAGCGGACGGTCTTGAGCAGCCCGGGATATCGCTCCTGAGCCCGGGCGATATAGTCCCAGGTGTCGTCCGTGGAGCCGTCATCGATGCAGATTATTTCCAGCTTCTCCCTCGGATAATCGGACGCGGCCACGGAATCCAGGGCCTGCTCCACCATGGCCCCTTCATTGTAAGCCGGGATGACCACGGTCACCGACGGAAGAAGGCCCGCCGCCCGGGGATAGGGCCGGTAGCAGGCCCAGAGAACGGTGCGGAGCAGTTGAAAGAGCAGCACCACCAGGGCGTAAGTAGCGGCCAGGGCCGGAAGGAACGCGCCGTAGGAGCGGCTGTTCAGGAGTTGCAGGTAGGCGTCCAGGGAGCCGAAATGATAGGCCCCGGCCAACAGCAGGACCAGGAGGGCGGGGACCAGCAGTTTGAGCCACCAATCCAGCAGTTGCATTTTCCGGGAGAGAAGCGGACCGGACCTTTCCGGCCGGGAATGCAGGGAAAGACGCGAATCGGCGATGGCCATGCTGCCGAGTTTATCCTCCTGACTTAATAAGTGTTTCATAAATTAAGAAAAGTTCCGGGCCTTGTCAAACATCCCGGGTCCCGAACAACTCCTCCAGCCTGGCCCGGGTGGCCGTGGCGTAGGCGTCGGTCAGGTAATAATCCCACCCCCGGCGGTTAAACAGAGCCCGCACCTGCCCCCGGTAGTTCAAGGGGTCCATCAATACCCGGCCCACGTGCGGGGCCAGGAGTTCATACAGCCGCTCCGGATTCATGGGCAGCATGGGCGCGATAAAAACCCAGGGCTTCAGGCCGGCTTGCCGCAACCTTCGGAGCGCGGCCACCCGGGCGCCGATGGGCGGCGCCTGGGGCTCCAGCACCTGCCTGACCCGGTCGTCGTCCGTGGGGATGGAGAGGCCGACGCTGACGTCGGGCAGGCCGGTGAGCAAATCCAGGTCCCGGCACACCAGGGGCGATCTGGTAAGAATGTCTACGCCCCAGCCGTACTCCCCCAGAATTTCTAGACAACTCCGGGTCAGGCGGTATTTCAGCTCCGCGGGCTGGTAGGGATCGCAGACGCTGGACAGCAGCGCCCGTCCGCGGCGCTTTTTCCTGGAGAGTTCGACCCGCAACACCTCGGGGATGTTAACCTTTACCTCCACGAACTCCCCCCAGGGAGAGCGGGCATGATTGCGGGAGTACTTGCGCATGAACACTGCGTAGCAATAGCGGCAGCCGTGGCCGCACCCCAGGTAGGGGTTGATCACGTAAGCGACGCCGGGGATTTTTGATCTTACCAGCGCGGTGCGGGCGGTGATGGCGGTTATTTTTGAAAATAGTTCCAAGTTCCCGGTTCCAGGTTCCGAGTTAGGAGATTGCAGGGCGGTTGCGGTGGCAGAACTGATTAGAATTATAACGCTTTTCTTAAAGAGAAGAAAGCACTTCAGAAAAACCTGCCGACGGGGAAGCCGGGTTTTTTTTTCGATTCTAGGAAAAGGTTTTCTAAAGCATTCTTGAAAGAAGCCCTCAATTTGCTGCATAATTCTCCTATCATTTCGTCACCCGAAAAAAACCTGGCAGTCGCTCATCCGACTTCGGCCTTCTCAATATAATGAAAGGAGCGGTAGGGCGGGCGTCCCGCCAGCCCTAGTGCCGCACAGGCGAGACGCCTGTGCCACCAGGTGACCGGAACTTCTCAGGAACAGGTAACATCATATGCCCGCAACGCTTCAAACCAAACTCAGCCTACCTGCGGATCTGCGGATGCTGCCGCTCATCCGGGATTATGTGCGGGGTCTGGCCACGTTGGCCGGGCTCCCGGAAGAGCAGGCCGAACTCCTGGCCCTGGCGGTGGGGGAGGCCTGTGAAAATGCCATCGAGCATGCGTTTGAAGATGAGGCCCCCGGCATGCTGAAGCTGGCGGGGGAGTTGACGCCCGCGGCCTTGACCCTGGCCATTCATGACCGGGGCCTGCCCTTCTACCAGACCCGGGAGCAGGAGACCGGGGAGACCGTCCCGGAGCCCCCGGATTCCATGTGCCTCCCCTGCCGGGGATTGGCCTCCATCCACCACTGCGTCGACGAAGTGCGCTGGATCTACCATGGGGTGGAGGGCAATGAACTGCGCCTCACCAAAGACTTGGCCGGAGTCTGCCGTTTGCCCTCGCCGGAACCGGAGATCCCCGGTCCCCGCGTCGAGAGGGTACAGCCCGCGGCTCCCCAGGCATACACCATCATACTGCTGCGCCCGGGAGACGGCATCCACGTGGCCCAATTAATGTACCGGGTTTATGGCTATAGTTACAGCAACGAGGACTTCTATTATCCGGACCGCCTCGACCATGACCTGGCCACCGGCCGGCACTTAGGCGTGGTGGCCGTGGCCGGCGGCGGCGAAATTGCCGGACACGCGGGGGTGGAGCGGCCTGACCTGGGCCCCCTGGCGGAGCTGGGCCAACTGGCGGTGGCCCCGGCCCACCGGGGCCGGGGGTTGCGCCAACTCATGGGCGACCGCCTCCAGGAAGAAATCATGCGTTTAGGACTGGCGGGCCTGTTCGGCGAGGCGGTCACCATCCACACTATCAGCCAGGAAGCAAGCGACAGCCGGGGCCTCCACCCCGCCGCCATCAAGCTCCTGGACTGGCAGGCGCATTTTAAAACGCTCCAGTGCCGGCGTCCCCCCTCCAGCCAGTGGGAAAGGGAGGCGGAGCCGGGGCTCCAGCGGGAAACCATGGTCTTTTACTTCAAGTACCTGGCGCCGCCGGACCGGAACGCCGTCTGCGCCCCTTCCCGGCACCGGGAGATGCTGGCGAAAATCTACCGGCATCTGGGAGTGGACCTGCATTTTCTGGAGCCCAGCGGCCCCACGGGCCCGGGGGAATTGAAGGTCCATTATGATCAGGCCACCGGCGTCGGCGCCATCCAGGTGAACCGCATCGGCATCGACACCCTGCCCGAGATTTACCAGGCCCGCCGCGACCTCTGCGACATGGTGGGGGCCAAGGTGGTGGGCCTCCTGCTGCCCCTGGCCCAAGGGGGGACGCCTTATCTGTGCGAAGCTGCGGAAGCAGACGGCTTCTTTTTCTCCGGCGTCCTGCCGCACTTCGCGGCGGACGGGGACTTCCTGCGCCTCCAGTTTCTCAACGCCCCACTGGACCCGGAGCGCATTCACCTGTCGTCTCCCTTTGCCAAGGAACTGCTGGCCTATGTTCTTCAGGAAAAAGAAGCTTTCAGCGATCAGCGGTCAGCTTTCAGCTAAAAACAAAAACTATAGGGTGGCAGAGTCATAGCAATATGTGCCTTAAAAAACTTTTGGCTCTAGCTTTTGCTGATCGCTGAAAGCTGATAGCTGAAAGCTTCTTCACACTAGCCGATTTTTGAAAAATTTCCCTTCCTTCATAATGACGCTGATATGGGTCTCCGGGTCTTGCAGCAGGCCCAGGTCTTTGAAGGGGTTGCCGTCGACCACCAGTAAATCGGCATAGGCATTGGGGGCGATGACGCCGATTTGCCCGACCCGGTTAAATAACTGCGCACACCGGCTGGTGGCCGACTGAATGATCTCCGCAGGTTGCTGCACCTGCCGGCGCAGGCCGAACTCCAGGGATTGGTGGCGGTGCATGGGGCCGATGAGGTCGGTGCCGAACGCGATCTGCGCCCCTTGTTGATGGGCCGCGTCCAGGGCCGTAAGGGCTTGTTCATGCAACCCCTTGACCTTGACGAGTTGCTCCGGGGGAAATCCCGATTCCAGGCCTTCTTTCATCAACACGCCGTAGGTCACCAGGGTGGGCACGAAAAAGGCCTGCTTTGCCACCAGCAAATCGATGGCCTCCCGGTCGATGAGATTGCCGTGCTCGATGGACCGGACCCCGGCCGCCAGGGCCCGCTTGATGGCCCTGGAGGTATAGGCGTGGGCCATGACATAGGTTTCCGCGGCCTCGGCCTCTTCCACAATGGCCTTAATCTCCTCCAGAGAAAATTGGGTAAAGCCGATGGGATCATTAGGGGACGCCACGCCCCCGGAGGCCATGATTTTTATCTGGGCCGCGCCTTTGCGGATTTCATCCCGGGCGGCCCGGCGCACTTCGGCGACGCCGTCGCAGATGCGGCCCAGGGCGCCGACAGCGGGATAGCGGTGCGGGGGTTGATCTTCCCCCCGGCCCCGGGTATCGCCGTGCCCGCCCGTTTGCGACAGGGCCTGGCCGCTGTGAAGGAGACGAGGACCGGGGAGCAGCCCCTCCGCCACGGCTTGGGCCAGACCCCAATCCGCGCCGCCGGCGTCCCGCACCGTGGTGAACCCCCGGCTTAACATCTCCCTCAAAATCTGCGCGGCCCGGGCCGTAATATAGGCGGGGGACATCCGCTCCATTTTGGCAAAATCCGCCTCCACCGCAGTGACGTGGACATGGGCGTCGCAGAGCCCCGGCATCAGGGTGCGGCCGGCCAGATCGAGGGCCAGGGCCTTGCCCGCTTTGATGGGCCGGTCGCTCACTTCCTTGATGCGCGAGCCTTCCACCAGCACGTGCTGATCCGGGAGAATTTGTCCCCGGGCGGTATCGAGGAGACTGCAATTGGTAAAGACGATGGTTTGCATTTTTCTCCAAAGAATTATGGGGGATCTTTTTGTGTTTTCAGAGCCAGGAGTTTGGCCTGGAAATGTTGTTTAACCCCCGGAGGCATCCCCGCATCCGCCAGGGCCTGGCGATATACTTTTTTCGCGGCTGCCGGTTTGCCCGTCTTTTCGTAGATATCTCCTAACAGGGAGTAAACCTCGGCGTTGGCCGCCTTTTGCCGCACCTGTCCTTCTAAAACGGCAATGGCCCCGGGAAGATTCCCTTGCTGATTTAAATAATAGGCATAAGTAAAAGCGTATTTGGCGTTTTGGGGCTGCCAGTCATGGGCCTTGCGGCACCACTGGAGGGCCTCAGGCAGACGGTCTTGGGCCAGGAGCACCCCCAGGTTATAGGCGGCTTCGGGGAACCGGGGCGCGGTCTTCAGCGCGGTGCGGAAAGCTACCTCCGCTGCCGCCGGCCGGTTTTGCTCCGCCAGGAGCAGTCCCAGGTTGAAGTTGGCCGTGGCTTGGCTCGGGTCGATCTCCAGGGCCCGGCGCAGGGCTTTTTCAGCTTGGTCGGCCTGTCCCAAACGGGCGTAGACCAGGGAGACGTTGACCCAGGGCAGAATGGCCCCGGGCCGGAGCCGGGACGCGGCCTGGAAGGCCTCCGCCGCCTTGGGCAGCTCCTGCCGGGCCGCATAAAAATTCCCCAGATTGTAGTGGGAGGCCCAATCATCCGGCCGGGCCGCGAGTGCGGCCAGCAGTTCCTTATCGGCCGCATCCAGGCGGTGTTGGTCCGCGGAACTCAAGAGTTCCCGGGGATAGGGAGCCAGGGACGCGGCCGCCCGGATGCGCACCAGCCGGTAGTCGTCGTTCAAGCAGGCCAGCAGGGCGTCCCGGGTCTCCGGGGTGAGATGGGACTCCAGGGCTGCCGCGGCCGCGGCCCGCACCAGGGGCGATTTGTCCCGGAGAGCTGTGGTGACGGCCGGCCATTTCCGGGGGTCCGGGCAGGAGGCCAGGAGGCGGATGAGGGACGCGGCATAAATCTCGTCCCGCTCCGGATGGTTGATATACTTGAGTATTGCCGCCAGCCTGGTCCAATCCTGCCTGCGGGCCGCGTCCACCAGGGAGGCCCGGTAAAGAACCGGCGCCTGGTAATCCCTTTGGTGCCATTTCCTCACCTGCCGGTCGACCCAGGCTGCGTCCCGGTCCCGGTGGCAGAGGTTGCAGGCGTTGGGGGACTTGAACCTGAGGGTGGCCCCGGGCGTTGGCGGCAGCAGCGAATGATCGGTGCGGCGCATGCGCGCGAATTCGGTTACGGGCATGTGGCAGGCGATGCACTGCTGCGGCGTCCCCGCCTTATCCGGGGGATGATGGATATGCGCGGCCGCGCTCTCCACCCGTTTTTGGTGGCAGGGCAGGCAGGCGTGGTTGGCTTTCGCCTCGTCTTTGAAGCGATACCGGCCGCTGCTGGTGTGGCAATGAAGGCAGGAGAGCCGGCCGCTTTTGACGCAGGGGCTCAAACGCCAGAGGGTCTCCGTAAAATTCTCCCCCAAGTCCCGGCCGTCGGCGTAAAAATCCCGGTCTTCCAGGGCCGCCAGGTCGAAGTGATCGAAGAAGCGCTCTCCGGGCTGAAAAGAGGCGGTGAGGGGCATCATCTTGGCATGGCAGGGCGCGCAGAGAGCGTTGTTCTGGGCCGTCGTGAAGTCCCGGCCGCCCCGGATGATTTTAAGGTCCCGGGGCGCCTGATCTTTGGGCGCCTCGCGGCAGACCCGGACGTGCTCCGCGGCAGGGCCGTGGCAGGTCTCGCAATTGATGCCCGGCTCGGCCCAGACGGTATGGTAGGTGTCGGTGGAGAAGTCGTAATTGGTGGCCAACTGGCTGACGTGGCAGGAGTGGCAGGCGGTGTTGAAGGTGAGCAGCGGGTCCCGCCAGGAAACGGTCTCGGCGGCCTCCCCGCCGACATGGCGGCGCATGCTCCCGGCGGTATCGAACCACTCCCCGCGGCGCACGTCATAGGCTAAGGGCAGCACCTGAAAGCGGCCTTTTTCCAGGGGGGTCAAAAAATAATAGACGTTTTTACCCCCCAGGGCCTGGACCATGGGGTAGGCCTTTTCCGTCCCCGGCCCCTGTTCCAGGACCAGGCCTTTCTCATCCCGGAAAACGAACTGGTAGCGGTGATCTTTGATGGCAATGGGGGTCTTTTGGGGCTCCAGTTTACCTTGCAGAAATTCCGGCGTGACGGCCTGCATGGCCAGACCGTGGTGGGACGGGGCCCAGAGCCGATAAAACTTCTCATGGCACTCCCGGCAACTGCTCGTGCCGACGTAGCCCAGCTCCCGGGGAGACGGAGCAGCCGCGGCTTCAGGCCGCGGTTGGGGTGTTTCCGCCCCATGGGGCCGGAAAAAAAAGGCGATGGTGACCGCCAGGGCCACCACCGCCCCCATTCCGGCGCCGAGCACCACCCGGCGCATTGAGCCCCGGCCCATGGATTACCCTAATTGCCCCCGAACCCGACCTTGACTTGGGGCGGGTATTTCTTCAGCACCTCCAGGTAGCGGTTCGCCTCCGCGCCCAGGGGCACCATCATGGGGATATGCCGGATGCCGCTGTTCACGTCTTCCTGGGGATCGGTATAGAGGTTGACCATCAGCACGCCGCCGGTCTGGGTGAACACCCCGCCGCTGAAGCCCGCCTGGAAGCCCCGGGGAAAGATGGCCTTCTCCAACTCCACGGTTATCAGGCACTTGAACTCATCGATGCGCACCGCGGAAAAGAACTGGTTGAGGGTGTAAATCCGGCTGCGCCGGTTGGACTGGCCGTTATCGGCCACCAAAAAGGAGGCCTGGTCGATGCCGTCCACGTACCGGTTTTTCGGTAGGAAATTGGTCACCCCGGCTCCGGAAACGCCGGCCAGGGAGATAGAGGTGTTGAACAGGTCGGCCAGGTCGAAGAGGCCGTCACAGCGGCGGGGCTTGATCATGCCTTTCCAGTAGACGAAAGTCGGGACCCTGACGCCGCCTTCCCAGGAGGAGCCTTTGAAGCCCCTAAACGGCGACCGGCCGTGGGGCGGGACCTCACCCTCGGGGCCGTTGTCGGAAGTGAAAAAAACAAGAGTGTTATCCAGTTGGCCGGTCTCTTCCAGGGCCTTCACCAGCCGCCCGAAAATATCGTCCACCTCCACCATGGCGTCGCTGTAAACCGTGCGGGCCGGGGATTTGCCGGCAAACTCGTGATTCGGATAATTGTCGAAATGGCAGGCCCGGGTGGCGTGGTAGAGGAACCAGGGCTTTTGGCTCTTGGCCATCTTCTGGATGAACTTTTCGCTGTAGCTGCACCAATCCTGATCCAGGTTGCCGATGGTGCTCAGGTTGATTTCATAGACGTTTTCGACTTCCTTTTTGCCCTTCACGCAATGGACGTTGTAATGGTTGAAACCCAGTTTCTCCATCATCTGGAAACGCCCGGGGCTGAGAGCCACTTCCGGGTTGAAATAGATGTCCCGCCATTCGGTGTACATGTCGGAGACCCCGAGGAACCCGTAATAGTCGTCATAGCCCACGTTTTGGGGGAGCGAGCCCTCGTTTTCGCCCATGTGCCACTTGCCCACCCCCTGGGTGACATAGCCCAACTTCTGGAGAATGGCCGGCAGAGTGACCGCGCCGTCCAGCCCCCCGGGCTCGCCGTACATGGGCGGGCGGAGCAGGCCGTGGTGCAGGGGGTTTTGGCCCGTATGAATGGTGGCCCGGGTGGGGGTGCAACTGGGGGTGGAGTAGGCGGAGGTCAGGATCAGGCCGCCGTGGGCCAGACGATCCAGGTTGGGCGTGGGATTGCCCACCGCTTCGCCGCCGCCGTTAAAACCCGGGTCCAGC
>Ga0233423_10001068_pt1 | contig 13902 bp, 11 predicted proteins | sample Watercolumn_Mata_FD_180713 | JGI IMG/M metagenome (GOLD analysis project Ga0233423, IMG submission 180713) | Freshwater microbial communities from Lake Matano, South Sulawesi, Indonesia - Watercolumn_Matano_2014_112_MG | ecosystem: Environmental > Aquatic > Freshwater > Lake | place: Indonesia... | reverse complement strand
TGGATCGACATACCGGACGTGGCTAGGGCGGTGCTCGGCGAATCCGGCTACAAGGCGCAGGATTTCGACGCCGCCAATTGCTCCGTACTGACCAGCCTGATCGAAATGCCCGCGCACATGCGCGCCCAAGCCGACGAGCGCGACTTGAGCCCAGTGGAGCTGGACCGCTTCACCGCCCACAGCCCGGTCTCCGTGTTCGGTTACGCCTGCACCCAGACCCCGGAGCTGATGCCGCTGCCCATCAGTCTGGCCAACCGGTTGGCCAGGGCGCTGATTGCCGCTCGCAAGCAGCGCAAGGTGAGCGGCCTGTCGCCCGACTGCACGGTTCAGGTCGGTGTGGAATATCGCGAAGGCTCCCCGGCACGTATTGCCGGCATCACCATCATCGCCGGCAGCGTGGCCAGTAAACCAGCCGATCCGGCGGAACTGCGAGCGAACTTGATTCATGAAGTGATTAAGCCGATGTTTGCCGGGGACGCCATCCAGCCCGACGAAGCCAGCGAACTCTTCATCAATCCCCAGGGGGCGTTCCCCAAGAGCGGTCCCGGTTCCCATTCGGGTATGACTGGTCGCAAAACCGCGGCCGACACCTACGGGGCCTATGCCCGGCACAGTGGTTCGGCGCTGAGCGGCAAGGACCCCTCCCGCGCCGACCGGGTGGGGGTCTACATGGCGCGTTATGCCGCCAAGAACGTCGTGGCGGCCAGGTTGGCGGATGAATGCGAGGTTCAGCTCAGCTACGCCATTGGACATGCGGGTCCCATCAGTATTCAGGTACAGACCTTCGGCACGGGCAGCCTTGACGATCATGTCATCGGTGAGCGACTCAAATCGGTGATTGACTTCCGCCTGGGCGCCATCATTCGGGACTTCAACCTCCGCCATCTCCCATCGCTGTATCATTCCGGTTTCTATCGTTATCTACCGGTTCAAGGTCACCTTGGCGGGTCGACCCAGAAATTGCCGTGGGAATTGACCGACAAGGTCGACAGTTTGCGTTGAGAGGAATGAAGGCCACATTGATTCTCCGAAAACCTCCGTGCGCGAGATTGGGGCAGACACCCGTCAATGACATGAAATCTCCTTAGTCACTTATCATTACCCAGCGAATCCTTTCCCATGAAAGCGTCAAGTTCTGGTCCTCATACCTACAAGCGCCTTGATGGCGAACTCTCACAACTGCGGCTATTGCTGACGACCATGGGTCATGAAGTCCACCGGCAACTCAAAGACGCTCTGACGGCGTTCAAGACCGGAAATCATGAGCTCGCCCGGGAGGTCATGAGCCGCGACAGTGAAGTTGACCGCTTGGAAGTGGAGACAGACAGGGAGATACTGGATCTGATCGCCCGCAACTCTCCTTTCGGTTCGGATCTACGCGAGGCCATTACGGTATCGAAAAGCGTCAGCGAACTCGAAAAAATCGGCGATGAAGCCACCAGGATCGCCAGGTTGGTAATCATGGACAACAGCGGCGAGCGGCCTGGCCCCCAATCCCCCGAGCAGATTCTGGAAATCGAGAAAGTGGCCGGGATGGTGCTCTCCCATTACGAATCCGCTTTTGGTCTTTTCGAAGCCTGGGATGAGGATCAGGCCCATCAGATCATTGAGGGATATCGCCTGATGAATGGCCTGTTTGAATTCGGGTTCAGGCGCACGGTGAATCACATCAAGACTGGACATCTGCCTGTCGATCAAGGATTAAACCTGGCGCTCTTATCCATGTCCCTGGAGCGCATTGCTCACCATTCCGTAAACCTCGCCGAGTATGGCATCTACGAGGTGACGGGAATAGACTTGCGGCATCGCGAGAAAACGTAACTTGACAAGCGGTGACACGGGATGAAATGCGGGCTTTCGGCGCTCCCTCACCGGATAGTCGTTACACCGATGTTCTCGCATCATCCGGGATAGCGATATCGGAGTCCTGACTCATGAAAACCTTGGCCATACTTTCACAGAAGGGAGGCACGGGAAAAACGACGTTGGCCATCAATCTTTCGGTTGGGGCGGCCAGGACGCTCGACTGTGCGGTTACCCTGATCGATCTGGACCCCCAGGCCAGCGCCGCGAGCTGGAGCGACAGCCGGGAACGGACGCCACCCACCGTGATCTCGGCGCAGGCTAATCGCCTTGCGCATCATATCTTGGAGGCTAGCCAGGCAGGCGTGCGTCTCGCTATCATCGACACGGCCCCGCACTCGGAAAGCGCGGCCCTTGCCGCGGCGCGCGGCGCCGATCTGGTGCTCATTCCATGCCGGCCCGCCATACTTGATCTGCGCGCCATCAGTCACACGATCGACCTCATTCGGTTGGCCGGCGTTCCGGGGGTGGTTGTTCTGAACGCAGTTCCTCCTCGCGGCACGCTCGCCGACGAAGCCGCCGAGGCCATAGCCGGATATGGCGTCCCGGTGTCGCCAATACGGCTGGCCCATCGATCGGCATACATCAATTCGCTCACTGTGGGTAAATCCATCAACGAATTCGAACCAAAGGGCAAGGGGGCCGGGGAGATACTTCGATTGCTGGAATGGCTACAGAATATCCTCGAAATCTGAATATTCGAAACACTGCACCGGGAGGACCCAAATGGCCAGAAGAATTCGCCTCTCGACGGCTCTTCACAAGAGACCGGCGAATCACAATGACACCGCCTCGTTAGCCGCGGGGGATACAGCTAGCGCGGCCAAGCTGCCCATTGCCACCGGCAGGGGCCGCAAGGCACCCAAGCTGCAAAGCATAGGCACCGAGCAGTTCTTCTACTTCTTCCTGCGCCTGCGTAAAAGCGAAGTGCGGCGCGTGGTGCAGCGCGTGAAGTCGCTCTACCCGGGGGAAACTCCGGAAAAGCTGGCGCGGCGTCTCATCAACACGCAAAGCACGCTGTCATTCCTGGGCGGCGCCCTTCTATACCTGCCGCAACTGGTACCTGTTGCGGGAAGCGGTTTAAAATTCGCGGGTTTCGCCGGGGGGGCATCCGTCATGACCCGCATGCACCTCTATCTGATCCTGGAGATCGCCCTGCTTTACGGCCACGACATCGATGACCAGGCGCGGGTAGCCGAAATGATGAGCATCGTTGCCGCCTCCGGCATCGCGGCAGGCTCGCCGTTCTTGGTCGCCGCCTTGAACTGGCACCGGCTTGCGGCAATACCAACCGCCGGATTCACGGTACTGGCCACCACTCAGATCATAGGGGCCGCCGCCATACGGCATTATTCCAAGGCGGCCAAGGCTCTGGGGCAATCCGGAGCAATCCCGGCTCTAACCTCGGCCTGATTCCTGCGAGCCGAGAACCCAAATGAGGCGGGAAGGTCCTCCTCGGCCACCCACCGGGTTAAGAAAGTCATTCCCTTTTCAGTCCGTAAGACGCCGCCGAGCATCCATGCCTGGCAGTCATTCCCCTTTCAGGAGTCAAAAATGCCCACCTGAACCAGCTTGACGGGTTGTCTTGACATCATCGGCACATACGATGGCGATAGCACCACTGTCATAAACAAACCGTAGAGTCGGATCGTATACCGATCAGTATGCCAAGGTTTGGTCAAAGCGCATGCGTCTAGCCTGCCTCCGCGCCAATCCTTGCTTGCTAATCAGGAGCATTACATGAAATTCGGCTTTTTGGGGTTTGCGTTCTTATCGGTCTTGCTGGGGGGCGGACTGTGGCTTTATGACATACAACAGCGCAACATTCAAAGCCAGGTCCAAGAACAGTTAACGAATATCGCCCACCACAAGGTGGATCAAATCAGCGGATGGCGGCGCGAAAGACTGGGGGACGCCGAGGTACTGACAGGCAACCACCTGCTGACCGACGGTCTTGTCCAGTGGCTGAGCGGCTCCTCAGGCCCTCATATCCTCGTGGAATTGCAGGCTTACCTCGAGCCCTTGCGCCAACCCTACGGTTACCTAGACCACTTGCTGGTGGATGGCAAAGCCCACATTCAACTGAATATCGTTGATCAGATGCCCGGTAATCTGGATGACGAAACCCGGGCCGCTCTGTTCGAGAGTTGGCGTACCTTTCAACCCGTCATGACCGACATCCTTGACGGTTCGGAGTATCCACATCCCCATCTGAGTCTGGTGGCTCCGCTATTCAAGGATCTTCACCCGGCCGGAGCCATCATTCTGTTCATCGATCCGCGCCGGCAGCTCTTTCCGTTGCTGCAAGCCTGGCCGTCACCCAGCGCCAGTGCCGAGACCCTTCTGATCCGCCGGCATGGCGATGATGTCCTGTTTCTCAACGAGATCAGTGATCAGTCGGTCCACATCTTACGACAACCGCTCAACCGCATTGATTCAACGGTTACTCAGGCCATCATGGGTACATCCGGTCTGATCTTGGGTGAGGACAATAGACATGGCGCGGTGGCCGCCGTTGCCTTATCCATACCAAACACTCCCTGGATCATGTTGGCAAAGGTAAGTCGCCAGGAAATCTTTGCTTCAGGGCAACGGGAAACTCTCGTTTTGGGAATAGGTTTGCTGGCCATTCTGGGTCTGACCAGTTCTTTGGCCGCCCTTGGCTGGCAAATTCGAAAACGTAACGATGAGCGGCGTCTACGCGAGGCCGAGGCAGCCGAGCGCAGGAGCCTGGAGCAATTCCTTAACCTGTTCAATCAATCCCTGGACGCCATATTTCTTTTAGGACTTGACTTCCGGCTTATTGACGCCAATCCCGCCGCCGTGAAATTGCTGGGATACTCGCGTGACGACCTGATTCGCTTGCAGCTACCGGATATTCTGGCGGAGGTTGAGCGCCCACGCGTTTTCGAGATAGCACCGCGTTTACTCAGCGGCGCCATAAGACAACAGGAGTGGCTGCACCAGCGCAAGGATGGAACCACTTTTCCGGCCGAGGTTACGGCCAAGACACTGAATTCGGAACGTTTTTTCGCCACCGTACGCGACATCAGCCTCCAGAAGCGTGTCGAGCGGCTGAATCGGGAACTTAATGAGCAACTCGAAAGGCGCGTGGCGGAACGAACGGCGGAACTAAACCTGCGTACCCTTGAATTGTTCAAGAGCCAGGAGCGGTTTTGTCTGGCCATGGATGCCAGCAGCGAAGGGTTATGGGATGGCGACTTGCGAACGGGTAAATTCTATTACAGTCCTGGATTTTTCAAGATGCTGGGCTATGAACCAGACGAACTTCCTGGGAATATCGAGACATGGATACGTTTGCTGCATCCCGATGACAGACGCGCCATGCTGAAAAAGGCAAGGGAGATGCTGCATACAGGCGGTATCGAACTGGAATGCCAAATGGTTGACAAGGAAGGTCATAACCACTGGATATTATGTCGTGGCGCCGTAGTGGCATGGAATAACGCAGGCGAACCGCTACGGGCAGTCGGCACCCATCAGGATATCACCGAACGCAGGAGAATCCTGATCGCCCTGCAAAACAGCGAACGGGGTTATCGCGAACTGACTTGCTCTCTCGAACGGCAAGTTGCGGACCGTACGGCTGAATTGTCCGCCGCAAACGCCGCGAAGAGCCGGTTCCTGGCCCACATGAGTCATGAAATCCGCACACCCATGAATGCCATTCTTGGGCTAACCCAGTTGCTGGAAAAAGAATCTCACACGCCCACTCAGGGCGAGATGCTGAAAAAGATCAGCGAAAGCAGCGATTTATTGGTGCGTATCGTCAATGACATTCTGGACTTCTCGAAAATCGAGGCGGGTCAACTGCGGATCGAAAATCAACCCTTCATGCTAAGTTGGGTCATTGAGCGGGTGAATCATTTATTGGCGCATATGGCTGATGCCAAGGGCTTGGTTCTGCGAGTACCGTCGATCGAAGCAGAATACGATAATTTGATAGGCGATGCCCTACGTCTTGAGCAGGTGCTGATCAATCTGGCCGGTAACTCGATTAAATTCACAGAGTATGGTGAGGTTGAAATAATCTGCAAACCAAGGGAAATCAAGGAAGCTTCGGTGCTGCTGCGCTTGGAAATTCGTGATACCGGCATCGGCATCATGCCCGAGGCTATGGAAAATCTATTTCAGCCATTCACCCAAGCCGACAACACTATCACCCGTCGCTACGGTGGAACTGGTCTGGGACTGGCAATCAGCAAGAGACTAGTCGAGTTAATGGGAGGTCATCTGGGTGTCAGCAGCCAACCAAATTTGGGTAGCACATTCTGGCTGGAGATCCCTTTCCCGAGATCTAACGATGGATTGCTATCACTCTATGCAAAAAACATAGAAGAGAAATCAAGGAATGATCCCTGCCTTGTGGGTTTAAGGGTGCTGGCGGTTGACGATAAGCGCATCAATCTGATTATTATCGAGCGAGCCCTCACGATGGAAGGCGCTACCGTGAGCGTGGCAATGGATGGACGGGAAGCCCTGCAAATACTTTACGATAGGCCCGACGACTTTGATGTGGTGCTGATGGATGTGCAGATGCCGGTGATGGATGGGCTGTCCGCCACCCGCGAGATTAGGCGAAGCGTCGCTTTGTCTCATTTGCCGGTAATCATTCTGTCTGCTGGGGTTTTCGCCGAAGAACGAGAAGCTGCTTTGAATGTCGGGGCTGATGATTTCCTCGCCAAGCCAATCAACCTCAAGGAAGTGAACGCAGTCTTGGGCCGATATACAAAAACGGCAGATCCCTCTTCGTCATTATCATTAAGCTCTGCCGAAACTTCAAACGTAGACTGAAGATATATGCATTCCATCGATACATTGATTGGATGCCATGAAACGATAGTCCAGAAACACTTTGCGCTTATTTTGCAAGCTGCCAGAGAATCATGACGTCGATACGACGTGCATCGTATTGCTCTGTTCCGCTATCTGCTTGTTAACGATTCCGAGTCGAACTTCGGCAAACTCATCACACGAAAGCTTCGCAATGCTCTAATTCATCCGGCCTTCATCAAATCTTAACCGTTTCTTAACAGAAACACTACCCAAATGTCACCATAATACATTAGGTGACTTCTCTCCGAACCTACATGTCTAGCCACGCGAGACTAGCGGTTACCGTCTTCGCAGGTTTACTGAGGCAGGATATCTAATATAATTAAGGGTTTAATCAAATAGGGACAGTGGATTGATTCGATACTTGTTGCTTTCAATGAGTTCTTATAAGCATATTTCACGGAAACGCATTGTCCATGATAAACCAACGCGCATATAAGTTATATGTTGCAGATTTGCGGCGCGATACAGGAAATCAAGAACAAAAACCATATAGGATAATTAATATAGCCATTTATACCTTAGTCATAGATATCTAATTTAATGTTATTGGGCAGCATCGAATAATCGATTCTTTTGCATAATAAACCATGTATGCCGACCAAGTCGCCAGAGGTTGATTGCTGAAACCTTTTGGCTTTCAAGGTAACTATTAGGGTTAGGACCGTATCTTTCATAAAAGCACCTCAGTCTCGTTCAACTCGTCGCTGGTATATTCTCTGTTGATACAAGAAGCATTACTTTTTTCGGTCCTGTATTTACAGTTTATCAAAGCAACACACACATCGTAACAAAGGCGGATTATTCAAACTCCATTATCTATAGGAATGAATATGATAAGTCTACCATCCCCCAAGGAAAAAGGCATTCTTATTGCTCAACTCGTCAACTTAAGCTCTCAAGTTATACCAAGGGCACTTACAATCCATTCGCGAATGAAACTCGGCGAAAAACTAACAAACCGGGATCTTGATTACTTACGACAAAATCTCAGGTCGGTTGGGCGAATGTTACCTACGATTGATAGTTATAAAGACTATCAGCCGATTTATGCAGGTTTGATTTACCTCCTGCATGAGATTATAAGAATAGCGGTTGAAAACGAATCTGAACATAGAACCTTATTGCTCACCTAATTTTTTTGTTAGGCTTGTAATTAATCAGGAAGGCGGCGCTTAAACAGCATGACTACGAACAAATACAAATCCATCTTAATATCAGACCTGCACATAGGATCTACACAGTGTCAGGCTGATGTACTGCTTGACTTTCTGAAACATAACGACTGCGAGGTTTTATATCTAGTAGGAGACATCATTGACTTTTGGGCTTTATCCAAGAAATTATATTGGCCTAAAGATCATAACACAATCATACAGAAATTGCTCCGAAAAGCGCGTCACGATACCCGTGTTATCTACATACCAGGCAATCATGATGAAAACATAAGGGACTATAATGATTATATTTTTGGCGATATTGTCGTTAAAAACTCGATGATACATACGACTGTTGATGGCAAAAAAATGCTGGTTGTACATGGCGACGAATATGATACTATTGCAAAATATCACAAATGGATAGCAAAACTTGGCAGTAAAGGGTATGACTTTCTTCTTGAGATCAACAGAATATGTAGAACATTCCGCCGACTTCTTGGTATACGATCACATTTTTCCCTTGCGGCATTTATTAAATTTAAAGTCAAGAATGCTGTACAGTTTATCTCGGATTATGAACAGAGCATTGTCAATACCCTCAGCGATGAAGGTCTTGATGGAGTAATTTGCGGCCACATTCACCACGCCGAAATCAAAAATATGAATGGCTTTCTTTATGTCAATACAGGAGATTTTGTCGAAAGTTGTACTGCTATTGTAGAGCATCACGATGGTAGTTTAGAGCTATTACGCTGGCAAACACGGGAGCACTTAGCCATGATGTCCTCCTCCATTGAGACCAATAAAATATGAATCGTGGATTTCTTGTCATTCTAACGGCCCAGTTCTTTTCAGCACTGGGTGATAATGCGCTGTTGTTTGCGGCCATTGCTCTTCTTAAATCATTGGATGCTCCCTCGTGGCAGACACCCTTGCTTCAGCAGTTTTTTGTCGTTTCTTTTATCGTACTTTCACCATTTGTTGGTGCATTTTCTGATGCCTTACCTAAAGGACAGGTTATGTTCATTAGTAATGCCATCAAAACTATCGGGTGTCTAGCGATGCTTTTGGGTATAAACCCATTGGCTGCCTATGGGCTTGTCGGTGTTGGAGCTGCCATCTATTCTCCCGCAAAATACGGAATTCTTACCGAATATTTGCCGGCACATAAATTAGTATGGGCTAATGGATGGATGGAGGGTTTAACAGTGTGCGCGGTCATTCTTGGAGCAATAATTGGCGGATTACTGATTGGTAGCCATCTGGTTATTTCACCTTGGCTGGCTGATAACCTCTTGCCTCTCTTGGGAGATCATGCTCAACAAAAATTTGCTATATTTATTATTCTTTTACTTTATTTGGTAGCAGCCATATTTAATATTTTTATCCCACACTTACCAATAGAGCATAAATTAGAAAGAATGAATCCTGGATTTTTAGTCGAGGATTTTTGGCGGGGCTTCTTATTACTATGGAAAGATCCCCTCGGTCAAGTATCACTCGCAGTAACCACACTGTTTTGGGGCGCCGGCACAACTCTTAGATTTATTATTCTTGCCTGGGCAGCAGCCTCCCTTAGCTTGGATCTAGAGCGTGGCACCCAATTGACAGCCTTAGTGGCTGTTGGTTTGGCTTTCGGTTCCATATTGGCCGCAAAGTTCGTTCCGTTGAATCATTCCGTTAACGTTTTGCCATTAGGCATAGTAATGGGAATTGTTGTAAGCTCAATGGTTTTTGTCGATACGCTATGGTTGGGTATTATAATGCTTATTGTAGTTGGTACTTTGGCTGGAAGTTTTGTCATACCCATGAACGCGTTGCTACAATATCGAGGTCATCTCCTCATGGGGTCCGGCCACTCCATTGCTGTGCAGAATCTTAACGAAAATCTGTCTATATTGGTTATGTTGGGATGTTATGCCTTGATGTTAAAAATCGATTTATCGACCAACTCTATTATTATGATATTTGGGTTATTTATCGCCATCACGATGGCTATGCTTAATAGGTTGCATGGCCATGATCAAGATTAAATCGAATCACTTATTTAAATCTAAAATTCAGAATCATGATTTATGCTCAATAATAATTACGAGCACTTTATATGATGGCAGCATGTAAACCATCTAAACCATACGACTCCGTCTTCACCACGAAGGCGAATCGTCGAGCGCCAGAAACCGGATTAAGAATACTGATCATGTCAGTTAGCGCAGGCACTGGACATGTCAAAGCAGCTGCGGCTATTGAAAAAACTTTCTTCGCGGATGCTAGAGTTGACAAGGTCATCAATTTAGATGCCTTGCAATACACGAATAAACTATTCCGAGATTTCTATTCAAGATTTTATGCCTCATTAGTTACATCGGCTCCTAATTTTCTCGGGTGGTGGTATAAAACCAGTGATGAACCATGGCGCACTGATACTATGCGTCTAATGATAGACCGACTCAATACTCGTCCATTAGTAAAATTTATTAGGAGCTTTGAACCACACATAATTGTCTGCACACATTTCATGCCAGCCGGAATTATCTCGCATTTGATAGCGGCAGGACATCTCCAAGCCAAGCTCTCCATAGTAGTTACCGATTTCAACTTTCATGCGATGTGGTTATCTCGTGCCTTTCAGAGGTATTTTGTAGCACTGGATGAGACGAAAGCCTATTTGCGAATGTTGGGGCTTCCACCTGAACGGATAACGGTTTCCGGGATACCGATTGATCCAATTTTCCAGGACCCAATTGATCGTCTCAAGGAATGCAAGATACTGGGCCTTGATCCCGAGAAACGTATTCTCCTGCTTTCTGCTGGCGCTACGGGTATGGTGTCAACTAAGTTTATGGTTGAACGTTTGTTTAGCCTCGATGCGGGAGTGCAGATCATAGTTGTATGTGGCAGGAATGAGGTACTTAAACGTAAACTTGAGGAAATCACTAAATGGAAACAAGAGCAATTTAAAATCTTTGGCTACACTAATGAAATGCATAAACTGATGAAAGTATCTGACATATTAATTAGCAAACCTGGTGGAATGACATCATCCGAAGCACTCGCATCTGGATTACCGATGTGTATAGTGAACCCCATACCAGGACAGGAAGAACTCAATAGCGATCACCTGCTGGAGCAAGGTATAGCCATCAAATGTCATGATTTGAGCACACTGGCATTTAAATTGCGAAACTTATTAGATGATCCATACAAGCTTTCGAACATGAAATCCAATGCACTTAAGTTTGCAAAGCCATATGCATCACAAACCGTAGTTGAGACTTTGCTCAAGGAGAATCTTCCCATACTTTCCCTCAATCGCAAGCAGCGATTTATGATGTTAAATAGTGGCAAGTCATGACTAATTATGCAAAACCCATTGATGAATTCTAAATTTCTCTGGGGGGTCGCTATTTCCGCCTACCAATCTGAAGGTGGATATAATGGTGCAGGCCAGCCACAAACTAACTGGGCTCTGGCAGAAATCGAAAATAGAGTATCTCCTGTAGGCAATGCCGCAGGTTTTTGGAATCATTATGACCATGACTTCAAAACGTGCCGTAGATTGGGGCTAAACGCATTTCGTATGAGCATTGAGTGGAGCCGAGTCCAGCCATCACTCTCCGCATGTATTGGGCCGGAACCTGAATTTGACAATGCAGCAATAATCAAATATGCAGAAATATTAAACTGTTGTTTTGATAATGGTTTGGAACCTATTGTCACTCTTCATCATTTCGTCCACCCTGCTTGGTTGGGACAAGACCCATGGCTATCGCCTAAAACGAGCGAGTTGTATCTTAAATATGTTAAAAAAATCATTGTCGACATTAACCATTATCTTCTTCAGAACGGAAAATCTCCCTTACGCTTTTTCCTCACCATCAATGAACCAAATATGCTGGTGGTGAATACTTATTTGGCAGCCCAGTTTCCTTCATCAGTCATGGGAGGTATACAGACTGCCATCGATGCAATTAATAACTTATTGATAACTCACATCCAGACCTATAACTTAATTCATGATATCTATGAAGATAATGACTGGGGCAATGTTTCTGTATCCTTTAATAACTATACCAGCGATATTTATTGGCTTGATAAAGCATTTTTCGATTTGCTGTTAATGAAAGAACGGAAAGTTAATATTTCAGATTGTTTGCAGGTTCTCTTCCAAAAATCCAAAGAGTTCTATCGCACAATGGCGCTACATTGCAGACCTAGAATCGGAGCTATAAATCGTCTAATTGGGAGCGTTGTAAAGACATTGTCATACCAAATCCTTAAGAGGAAATTGTCTGAATTAACATTATTTCCATCGCTTGCTATCCTTTATGGCTCCCCAAGAGATTCTGTTCTTGATTATATTGCCATGGATTACTATGACCCCTTCTCGGCTAATACCCTTAAAATTCCTAGACTATCGGAGCTCGAGATACATCGATTTACATTGCTTGATCTAATTGCACGAAATCTTATCAGCAGGTGGTGGGATTGGCGGGTTTTTCCGGAAGGTCTCCGTTTTTTTTGTGAATACTATTCTTTGGAATATTCAACCAAGCCAGTATTAATTGCAGAAAATGGAATGGCTCATAGAAGAGAAATAGACAATCGATATTTACATCGAAAGGATGGTATGCTTAGAAGCAAATTCCTTGAGCTCCACATTAAAGAAATATTAGACATGCTTAAGAGAGGCATACCGATCATTGGATATATGCATTGGTCCCTATTCGATAATTATGAGTGGGGAAGCTATGCAGCACGGTTTGGTCTATTTTCTCTCGATTATTCGATAGGAGTTAATAGGCTCTCACGTGATCATTATGGGGATTGCCCCTCCGAAACCTATGCACAAATTATAAAAAATCTTTATTAGAAGATCATGCGCATCAATTATTATATTATCTAATAAATGGCATGGTCTATTTTACGTTAACATTGGATATCACCCACAGATTTATGCCTGAATCGTGCTTCCCGTTCAAATATAACGGCTGCGTGATATGTTGCATCCGTTGTTTGTTCCAGAATGCCTAATATTTCAGTCCAATTCGACTCATCAACCAACGGTAAAACCAGAACACGATACTGTTTTTTTCTCCAGTTATGATATATAAGATCGGCTTCTTCTTCCTTGACTTTGAGTGATTCACGACAAAGCCTGGCAGATTCTACATTTATGTCTGGGTAATTTTTAACCTCATCCTGTAATGTAAATATCATTCCCATGAGTGTGGTAACAAGTTCATGCGCTGCTTCCTCAATCTTTTTTGGTCGGAAAATATCAATCATCCGCGCAGTATTGTTGATACCGTCAACAATATCATCTAGGCGCTGAATAAGTAGTTCAGTAATATGCATTATCTCAATTGAGATAATAGCCTCCAACGCACGATATGCCTCTGCGGTAAGCTTATCTCCATGTTCCTCTATGCTTTTTATTTTCGCTATATAGGCGTCCGGCTCTTCTATGCTTGCAAAAAGCTGTTCCAGAACTTTGCCGCAATTTGCTGTGTTCTCCATCTGTTCCTTGAAGATAATTTCTAATGAGCGACAATGAGTAGACTTCGAGTTTACATTAACCATTCCGAAATGATCCTTAAGCAAATTTATGTAGTTAGGTGGTTATCTATAAGCCCACAAACAAAACAATCATTATTGATATATATTGTTATCTTTGATTTATTTGGCTAAGAATGCTGATATTACACGTTTCATTATTATAGAATAATAGTAATTATGCTGTCCTCACTATATTAATAAGCTGTTATAAACATTAGCCCGCATTCTCAATCCGGTTGTAAGCACCTACGCAAAATAAATATTATATTCAACCCCAATCTTTGGGGGCATATCATTTAAGTTTTTCCATAAGCTATTAAACAATTCATAAGCACTCAATGGCAACCATTCATATTTTATTTTCTTCCACACGATTTCAGCGATGTTTAATTCCGGCGAGTAGGTTGGCAAATAATACAAAAACAAATTCCTATCCTCCCATTCCTTGAGTTTTTCGGCAACC
>Ga0233423_10001067_pt1 | contig 13911 bp, 16 predicted proteins | sample Watercolumn_Mata_FD_180713 | JGI IMG/M metagenome (GOLD analysis project Ga0233423, IMG submission 180713) | Freshwater microbial communities from Lake Matano, South Sulawesi, Indonesia - Watercolumn_Matano_2014_112_MG | ecosystem: Environmental > Aquatic > Freshwater > Lake | place: Indonesia... | reverse complement strand
CCGCCCCCTGCATCGGCTTATCCGCTCTGTACCTCAGGCGACTGGACCCTGAGGGGGTGATGGCGGTCCTGACAGCCGATCACTACATCGAGAAGGCGGATGAGCTCCGGCGGGCGCTGAAGGCAGCGGCTCAGGTGGCGGAGGAGGGCCACCTGGTTACCTTGGGTATCCAGCCCAATCATCCAGCCACAGGCTACGGCTACATCGAACGAGGCCAGCAGTTGGCTCAGGTCAGCGGGCACGACGTGTACTGGGTCAGGAAGTTCACCGAGAAGCCCGACCCAGCTATGGCCCAAGCCTTCGTGGAGAGTGGCCAGTATTACTGGAACAGCGGCATGTTCATCTGGAAGGTGTCCACCATCTTGAGGGAGTTCGAGAAACTCATGCCCCAGCTCTATGCTAAGTTGATGGAAATTGACGCCGCCCTGGGCACAGCGGAGGAGCGAGCCGTGCTGGAGCGGGTTTGGCCCCAGGTGGAAAACGAGACCATTGACTACGGCATCATGGAGCGGGCCGAGGACGTGGCCGTCATCCCGGTGGACATCGGCTGGAGCGATGTGGGGAGCTGGGCGACGTTGCTCGATCTCCTCCCTGCCGATGGGGAGGGCAACGTCGTCGTCGGTCAACACATGGGGCTGGACACCAGAGACTGTCTAATCCACGGTTCTCGCCGTTTGGTGGCTACTATTGGCTTGGAGGACATGATCATTGTAGATACCGAGGACGCCCTTCTCGTCTGCCCCAAAAAGCGGGCTCAAGAAGTGAGGGCTCTAGTGGACAGGCTGAAGGAGAGCGGCAAGGAAGAGTACCTGTGATCGGCTCAACGAAGTAACGAGGAACGAGTCAACGAGGTGAGGAGGGGTTCCAAATGACTCTGAGGGATACGGCACCTATCGTTTTCATCACGGCGCCTATCGCCCTTTTATTATGGCCTGGGTTCTGTCGTCTTAAGGGGAGTGAGTCAAAGCTTCCTTTCTCGTTGATACGGGTGCTGACGAAACCTTCCTGCCTCAACGTAGCATCGCTATTCTCGGCATAGACACCTCAGGTTTGGATGTCCGAACTGACGCGAGTGGCATTGGGTGAACAGGCGTGCCCCATAGATGGGTATAAGCTGGTGAGGGCTTAAGAATAAGCTAGAAGAGCGATGAATAGGGAAAGGTTGCGACACTTAACTGATCGAGAGCGAGCAGCACTGGAGGAGTTCCTGACCAAGTTGCGTGAGCAACACGGAAGCGAGGTGGTGCTCGTCAGTCTCTTCGGCTCAAAAGTACGCGGTGATTTCGACGAGGAATCGGATGTAGATGTGCTGCTCGTAGTCGAAAACAGGAATAGCCAGTTGTGGGAGGACATCGTGGAGATCGAAACCGAGCTCATGCTAAAGTACGATGCAGTCATCTCGTCGCTGATCATGAGCCGAGACAACTACGAGTGGCACCTACGGCACCGCGCTCCGCTTTATCGCAATATCGAGAGAGAAGGAATCGAACTATGGAAGAATATCTCGGCAGCGTGGGGGCGCTGTAAGCATGGGAATAGAGGAGGATTATGACCGATAACCCGATCGTTGCTTATTGTGTGAAGTGCAGAACAAAACGGACGATGCAAGACCCACAGCCGGAATACACCGAGACGGGGCGGCCGGGGACGCGGGGCAAATGCCCTATCTGCGGGGCGACTATGTTCCGCATGGGCGAAACCCCCGTCCACGCTGACATCCCCAAGCCCGACCCACCCAATGGCAAACTGGTGATCGTGGAATCGCCGGCCAAGGCCCGCACCGTCGGCAGGTTCCTGGGCAATCCCTATCGGGTGAAAGCATCCATAGGTCACGTGCGGGATCTGCTTAGATCCCGCCTGAGCGTAGACGTGGAGAACAACTTCGAGCCCACCTACCGCGTGCCCAAGGAGAAGAAGGATGTGGTCAACGAACTACAGGTGGAGGTCAGGCAGGCTGGTGAGGTTTACCTGGCTACAGACCCCGACCGCGAGGGAGAGGCTATTGCCTGGCATCTTATGGAGGCGGCCAGAATCAGCAAGACCCAGGCCCGGCGGGTGGTTTTCCACGAGATCACCAAAGACGCCATTGACGAAGCCTTCTCTCACCCCCGCGACATTGACATGAAGCTGGTCAACGCCCAGCAGGCCCGGCGCATCCTGGACCGCCTGGTAGGCTACAAGATCAGCCCCCTTCTCTGGGAGAGGGTGCGCAACCGCACCTCCGCCGGACGGGTGCAATCGGTGGCCCTACGCCTCGTCGTCGAGCGGGAGCGCGAGATCGAGGCCTTCGTGCCCGTCGAGTACTGGTCCATTGATGCGGAGTTGGCCAAGCGAGAGAAAAAGCGCCGCAGTTTCACCGCCAAGCTGCACCGCATTCGTGGCGAGGAGGTGGACCTCAAGAGTGAGGAAGATACCCAGAAAATCGTAGATGAGCTGGAGGTGGCGACCTATGTGGTAACCGAGGTGCGCAAGGGCCAGCGGCAGCGAAATCCCTCGCCCCCTTACACCACCAGCACCATGCAGCAGGAGGCCTCCCGACGCTTGGGCTTCACTGCCAATCGCACCATGCGCATTGCCCAGCAGCTCTATGAGGGGGTGGAGATTGGTGATGAGGGCTCGGTGGGCCTCATCACCTATATGCGTACCGATAGCGTCAACGTGGCGGAAGCTGCCCAGCAGGAGGCCCGCGCTTATATCGCCGAAAAGTATGGCGAAAAATTCCGGCCAGCCAAAGCACGCCGTTACAAAACCAAAACTAAGGGCGCTCAAGAGGCCCATGAGGCCATCCGGCCCACCTCAGTGCGCCGCGAACCCAAGGCGATCAAGAAATATCTCACGCGCGACCAGTATCGTCTTTACGATCTCGTCTGGAAGCGCTTCCTGGCCAGCCAGATGGCCTCGGCCATTCTGGACACCATTTCCGTGGACGTAGTGGCCGATAGCAGATTGCAGATAGCCGATAGCGAACTGAAGTTAATACCTAGCCATCAGCTATCAGCCATAAGCCATAAGCCAGATTATCTCTTCCGGGCCACGGGATCGAGTATCCGATTCCCAGGCTTCCTGATCCTTTACGAGGAGGCCAAAGACGAGGACGCAGCGCCTGAAGAGGGCGAGGGCAAGATTCTGCCGCCGCTCTCCAATGGCGAGATCGTGGACCTGCTGCGGCTGTTGCCTGAGCAGCACTTCACTCAGCCGCCGCCGCGTTACAGTGAGGCCAGCCTGGTCAGGGCTCTGGAGGAGTATGGCATCGGCCGACCCAGTACCTACGCCCCCATCATCTCCATCATCCAGACTCGGGGCTACGTGGAGCGCGAGGATAGACGCCTGGTGCCCACCGGGATAGGCTTCATCGTAAACGATCTCCTGGTGGAGCACTTCCCCGACATCATCAACGTGGACTTCACCGCTCGTATGGAGGAGGATCTGGACCTCATCGCCTCAGGCGAGCGAGAGTGGGTGCCGGTGTTGCGGGAATTCTATGGCCCCTTCGAGAAGATGGTGAAGCGAGCCGAGCGCACCATGGAAAAGGTGGACCTCGGCCCGCAATACACCGGCGAGATGTGTGAGAAGTGCGGCCATCCCATGATCGTGAAGTTTGGCCGCTACGGCAAGTTCATCGCCTGCAGCAACTTCCCAGAGTGCCGCAATACCAAGTCGTATCAGATCAGCACCGGCGTGGCCTGCCCGGAGTGCGGCAGCGATCTGGTGGAGAAGCGAACGCGCAGGGGACGCACCTTCTACGGTTGCTCCAACTATCCGCAGTGCGAATTCGCCACCTGGAATCAGCCTCTGCCCCAGCCCTGCCCCAGTTGCGGTGGCATCTTAACTGTTGCTGGCAAGGATAGCGCCAAGTGTGTTAGTTGCGGAGAGGTGGTGGCATTAGAAGGGATTGAGGGAGTTGAGGAGGAGAGGGAAGAGGAGGAGAGATGACGCAGATGGAGACTATCCAAATAGAAGTGTCCTCAGAACTGGCGCGTCGGCTGCGCCCATACCAGACCGAGCTGCCTCGCATCCTGGAGTGGGGGCTGCGTCATGTCGAGGTAGAAACAGGGGCAGAACCTGCCCCAACCCGGGCAGACGTGCTGGCTGCATTGCGCTCAACAGGGATACTTGTTGAGTTGGATCCGGCCATTGCTGCGCGGTATCGGGCCGGCTCGGATCAGCAGGGGCGTATTCCCGTTCAAGTGGAAGGCAAGCCACTCAGCGAAATGATCATCGAGGAACGCGACCGTCAATGGACAAACAGTCAGTGACCGCCACGTTTTACCTGGACAGCAGCGTGCTGGTTAAGAGGTACGCTGTCGAGACCGGCACCGGGTGGGTACGGACGTTATGCAGCCAACCCAATTACGTCATCGCGGTAGCAATCATTGGCCTCGTCGAGGTTGCAGCGGCTGTAGGTGGCAAACTCCGAGGCCAGATCATAGATCAGGCCACAGCCGATGTAATCCTGACCAGTCTCAAAGCCGACGCAGCGACCCAGTATTCGCTTCTGGATGTAGACCAGTATGTGGTGGACGAGGCCATAGAACTGACCAGGTGACACCGACTACGCGGCTACGATGCCGTTCACCTGGCCTGCGCCTTGCATCTCAATCGGGTGCTTTTGGATAATGATCTCCCTCCGCTCACCTTCGTTGCTGCCGACGATGACCTCCTGAAGGCAGCTCAGGATGAGGGGTTGGAGACCGAGAACCCGAACCTCCACCCGTAGGTGCCATGGACGAACACCTAAGCAAATTTATCACCTACCTCATAGCTGAGAAAAACGCCTCTCCCTACACGGTCAAGAACTACCACCATGAGATTGGGGAATTCCTTGACTTTTTGAAGGAGCAGGGGGTTGATTCTTGGGAAGGGGTGGATCGTTATGTCCTGCGACGATATCTGGCCTGGTTGCAGGCTCAAGGCTACGTCAAGGCCAGCATAACCCGCCGCATCTCTGAGCTGCGCTCCTTTTGCCGCTATCTCGTGCGCGAGGGTATACTGGAGACCAATCCCATCAGGGCCATCTCCTCGCCCAAGATCCCCAAGCGCTTGCCGGACTATCTGGAGCTGCAGGAGGTCGAAGCCCTGCTGACAGCCCCAGACCCGATGGACCCTCAGGGACAGCGCGACCGAGCGATCCTGGAGGTACTCTACGCTGCGGGACTGAGGGTCAGCGAACTGGTGAGCCTCAATCTGAAGAACGTGAACCTGGACCAAGGTGAGCTCCGGGTTTGGGGCAAGGGGGCCAAGGAGCGAGTGGCCTTGCTAGGCGAGCCAGCATGCAGGGCGCTGAAACACTACCTCCAGGATGGACGGCTAAAGCTCATCAAGGAGAATAGGCTGACCAATGCTCTGTTCCTGAACCGCCTGGGGGGGCGCCTCTCGACCCGCAGTGTGAGCAATATCCTGGATAAGTATGCTAAGGTAGCCGGACTGGCCAGGCGCGTTACGCCTCACATCGTGCGACACACCTTCGCCACCCACCTCTTGGACGGCGGTGCCGATCTGCGGACGGTGCAGGAGCTCTTGGGCCACGCCGACCTCTCTACAACCCAAATCTACACCCACGTCTCCCAGAGCCGGGTGAGAGAGGTGTATCGCAAGGCGCACCCGAGGGCAAGTGGTGTTACTTCGGCTACCCCTTCGACACCGCTCAGGGCAAGGCTCAGTACAGGCCTGGGCCCGTCGAACGGGGAAAAAGGAGGAACTGAGGAATCGGATGGAGGTGATCTCAATGTCTCAGGTGATGCTAAATAACGTCTGGGTGGAACTGACAGCGGAGCACATTCTTGCCGTCCTTAGGCAAATGCCACTGGAAGAGCGAGAAAAGGTGCGTTGTGGACTGGAGACAGAAGACTGGAAGCGAGAATTCAAAGAACTGTTGGCGAGAATCCATGCCGGGGTAGAACAGAGTCCCATTTCTGAACAGGAGATTGACAAGGAGGTCCAAGCTGTCAGGGGAGCGCGACGTGCCAGACGAGCCGCTTAAAGTGGTGATTGATACCAATCTCTTCGTCAGAGGCCTGCTGAAAGGCAAGATCACCTCGCCATTGATCGAAGCCTGGGCTAATGACGCATTTGTTCTCGTGAGCTCGGAGGAGCTTATCGAGGAACTGGCTGAAGTGGTCGCCCGCCCTAGGTTACAAGCATACATTCCCAAGAGAGATGCAGATAAGCTCATAGAGTTGATCTACCGTAAGGCCATCGTAGTGAAGCCCAGCGAGAAACCGCCGCTCTGTCGAGATCCTGATGACTACCCAGTTTTGGGAAGCGCTATTGCCGGCCAGGCTGACTTCATCGTAACCGGGGATGACGATTTGAAAGATGACCGACGATTGAAAAACGAAATGGCAGCCTTCGGTGTTCAAATCATGAGTGCTCCGGAGTTTCTTGCCTTGTTAGAAGCGAGGCGCGGTCGGAGAGCAAGAGGTGAATGAATAGGGAGGACAATCATGAATCAAAGGCTTATGATACTGCGTCAAAGGCTGGCTGAACAAGACCTTGACACCATCCTTATCACCCAGCCGGAGAATCGGCGCTATCTCAGCGGATTCACCGGCTCGGCTGGGGTGCTGTTGATCTCTCAGGATGAAGCTGTTTTGGCTACAGACTTCCGCTACTACGAGCAGGTGGAGAAGCAGGCCCCCGACTTCCGCCTGGCGAAGATCAAGGACAAGTTCGAGCCTCTCCTTCCCGAATTGGTCCATCAGTTGGGGGCAAAGAGGGTTGGCTTCGAGAGCACCCATCTGACCGTTGATCAGCACCAGGAGTGGCAGAAGGTCACCGAGGACTTCGAGTTGGTGCCCACCAAGGAGTTGGTGGAAGGGATTCGGGCCGTCAAGGACGGGGAGGAGCTGAGCAGAATCAAGCAGGCCATTGCTCTGGCCGACGAGGCTTTTGCTCACATAGTAAGCTTTATCGAGCCGGGCATGACGGAGAAAGAGGTAGCCTGGGAGCTAGAGGTTTTCATGCGCACCCGCGGCGCGGAGAAGCTGGCCTTCGACCTCATTGTGGGCTCAGGGCCCAACGGGGCCATGCCCCACGCCACCGTCTCCGAGCGCGTGATTCGAGCTGGTGAGCCCATTGTCATGGACATGGGAGCCGCTATTGATGGCTATCACTCCGACTTGACTCGCACCATCTGCGTGGGCGGACCAGATCAGAAGTTCAACGAGATCTACGGCATTGTTCTGGAGGCTCAAGTGGCGGCCGAGCAGAGCCTCAGGCCCGGAATGACAGGCAAGGAGGCTGATAACATAGCTCGCAAGGTCATTGAGGAAGCAGGCTATGGTGAGAATTACGGCCATGGATTGGGCCACGGCGTGGGGCTGGCTGTGCACGAGAAACCAGGGGTTGGCCGCCTATCCGAAGATGTACTGCAGCCAGGCATGGTCTTCACCGTCGAGCCGGGCATCTACCTACCGAGCTGGGGTGGCGTGCGCATAGAGGACATCGTGGTCATGAGGGAGGATGGGGTGGAGGTGTTGACCCAGGCCAGTAAGGATGTCTGTACTCAGGGATCAGTGACCAGAGATCAGGGATCAGGGATCACTGCCCTCCGGTAGTGGGGAGCCTGCGCGCAAGCCCGTAGTTCCACCTGCTTGTCGAAAACAACGAATTATGATAGAATATATCATTGGAATGTGAAATCAGTTACCAGCCCGCTGGAGGATGGTTGATTCCTCTTGCTGGAGAGAAAGGTGAGGAGGCAAGAAATGAACGCGATGATGGAACGCCTGGGACAAAAGGCCCTCATTAGCTTCCTGATAGGGCTCGTCATTGGGGTGATTATCGGCCTGCCCATTCTGGGCTGGTATGTGTTCCCGGTGCAGTGGTATGATGCCGATCCCTTCGACCTGCGCCAGGAGCACAAGGAGGCCTACATCAGTATGCTGGCCGATTCCTACACCCTGAATACCAACGCCGCGCTGGCCAGACAGCGGATTGCGGGGTGGGACCCGGAGGATCTGGGACAGGTCATTGGCCAGCTTGAAGCCAAAGCCAGCGATGCCGGTCAGGTTCAGCGTCTGGACAACCTGGCTGCGTTATTGGGAGTGCGGCGACAGGTGGCCACTCCTACCCCCACTCCAGAGCCGACGGCAGTCACTGCGCTGGTTCGACGCTTGGCGCCCATTGTTGGCATTGTGCTGGCGGCAGCCCTGGTGATCGGTGGGGTGATCGTGGGCCTGTCGGTCTTGCGGGAACGCCGCCTGGCGGAGCCCGAAAAGCTCGGTAGGTGGCCCCCTTCGATGCAGGAAGTAGCCAAACCGGAGGCTATTGGACAGCCGCTTGGCCGCTTCGTCGCCAGCTATGTTCTGGGCCAGGACAGCTACGATCAGTCTTTCAGCATCGAGTCGCCCAGCGGCGAATTCCTGGGAGAGTGCGGCATGGGCATCTCCGAGATCATCAGCGTCGGCCCACCTGCCAACATAACCGCATTTGAGGTTTGGCTGTTCGATAAGAACGACATCCGCACCGTCACCAAGGTATTGATGAGCAACTATGCCTACAACGACGATGCTTTGCGGGCCAAGCTGGCTCCTAAGGGGGAGGCCATCTTGGTTCAGCCCGGCAAGATGGTTGTCTTGGAGACAGCTTCCTTGCGGGTGGATGCCGTGATCAGCGAGATGGAATATGGCGACGGGGCCCCGCGTCCCCAGAGCTATTTCTCCAGGCTCACACTCAGTCTGACGCCCGGGCTTAGAGCTCCCTCGGAAGAAACAGAACCAGGAAATTAGGAAATCAGGGAATCAGGACTTCAGAGAATGCCCTGGTTCCCTGATCACTGATTCCCTGATCACTGATCACTACTCTTCGTGTTCCTGCCTCCACCCGTTCTCCAGTCCTGCCTCGTCGAAAGCGTTCAGTGCTTCCTCGTACTCCTCAGCGGTGATCTTGCGCCCCAGAACAGGGTGACCTACGGCCTTGTGCGCGGGGAAGTATTGATCCATCAGGCTGATGTGGACGCGAGGTGATAGGTTCTCGGCGAGCCAGCGCAGCACCTCTGGCGTGTCTGCCAGGCCGTCGGGTAGGACCAGATGGCGGACGATGAGGCCTTGCCGGGCGATCCCCTCGTCATCCAGAGCCAGCTCTTCGCCCACCTGACGGTACATCTCCTTGAGGGAGGCACGGTTGGCCTCTACGTAGCGCACGAAGCCCGACAGGCGGCGGGCAGTTTCGTCATCGGCGTACTTGGCGTCAGGCAAGTAGATGTCCACCACGCCTTCGAGGAACTGTAGCACCTCAACTGTCTCGTAGCCGCTGGTGTTGTAGACCAGGGGGAGGCGGAGGCCCTTTTCGATGGCGTGAGGTAGGGCAGCCATGATCTGGGGCACGAAGTGAGTCGGTGTTACCAGGTTGATGTTGTGGCAGCCACTGCATTGCAACTCCAGCATCATCTCCGCCAGGCGTTCAACAGAGACCTCGTTGCCTACCCCCAGTTGGCTGATAGGGTAATTCTGGCAAAAGAGGCAACGACCGGTGCAGCCGGAGAAGAAGATGGTGCCTGAGCCGCGGCTCCCGCTGATTGGCGGCTCCTCCCAGGGATGCACGTTCCAACTGGCCACCTTAGGCTCTGCCCCTGCCCGGCAGAAACCCTTCTTCCCCTGAAGCCGATTCACCCCGCACTCCCGCGGGCAGAGGCGGCAGTCTTCTAAAGAAGCATAAGCCCGCTCGATGCGGCGGGCCAGTGCACCATTGCGGTATAGGTTGAGGTAACTGGGAAACGTTTCTTCACTTCTCACGGTCGCATCACGAACCCCATCACGACAAAATCTTCGTCAAAAGCGAAGATCTCGTTGACCTTGGCACGTCTGGCTAACACAAAGCTGGTGCAGTCTGTGAAGGAGAAAACTTGATCGCTGTACTTCTCGAAAATCTCCCATGCGGCACTAGCGATGGCTCTGTCTACCCATAGAATCTTTAGATCGCCCAGTTTTTCTGCTGCGGTCACCATTTCATGAAAGCGGATCGCGTACCGATAGCCAGCATGATACCGAAGCCAAGTGTAGGTTTCAGCTAGGACATAGTTGGAGGTCAGAAGGTTAGTCTTCCTCTTGAGTAGCTGGAAGTAATGGGACTTAGCCTCGGAGTGATATTTATCCGAATCGTTTATGATGGCAATCCACCCGCCGGCATCAACGAATATCTTCAAGACATATTCTCTCCGTAGAGGTAGTAGTCATGTTTCTCTGCCCCGTCCTCAATGCCAGTGGAACACATGCCGATGATTTGGTATAGAGGGTGGTTTTTTAGCTCCTCTTCGCTGAGCTCTCTTTCTTCTTCTAGCGTGACCGCTTTGGGCTTCGTTTTCTCTGCTACCAGATACTCTGCTAGCGCTTCCCTGACCACTCCAGCGATGGACATCTTGCGTTCGTAGGATACTCGCCGCGCCTCTTCGTAAAGGTCCTCTGGAAGATAAACTTGTGTTCTTATCATCGCTTCACACCTCCTGATGTACATTATACTGTAATAACGCCATAATGTCAAATCCTCCACTAACGCCCCAGTTTTCTCACTCTCTCCCACTCGGGCACGTCCTCTTCCATGTCCGATAGTTCGCGGCGCAGGTCGAAGATCTGGTCGCGCAGGAGGGCCGCTTTCTCGAACTCTAGCGCCTGGGCGGCAGCCTTCATCTGTTTGTCTAGCTCCTTGATCAAATGGGCCAGCTCGTGCTTGGGTATCGCCGCAGGCACCCGGTACTCGGCCCGCTCCTCGGCCACGGTCCGCACCCGGTCAGTGAGGTCGCGCACTTCCTTGACGATGCTGCGGGGCTCGATGTCGTGCTCTACGTTGTGGGCTACCTGGATGCTGCGCCGGCGGTTGGTCTCATCAATGGCCCGCTTCATGGAGTCGGTGAGCCCATCGGCGTACATGATCACCTGGCCGTTGACGTGGCGGGCCGCCCGGCCGATGGTCTGGATGAGGGCCTGGTCGCTTCTCAGGAAGCCCTCCTTGTCGGCGTCGAGGATCGCCACCAGCGACACTTCGGGCAGGTCCAATCCTTCCCTGAGCAGGTTGATCCCCACCACCACGTCGTAGACGCCCAGGCGCAGGTCCCGCAATATCTCCACTCGCTCAATGGTCTGGATCTCGGAGTGCAGGTAATGCACCTTGATCCCCATCTCGGCCAGGTAATCGGCCAGGTCCTCGGCCATGCGCTTGGTGAGGGTGGTCACCAGCGCCCGCTCGCCCTGCTTCACCCGCAGGTCAATCTGGTGGATCAGGTCGTCTATCTGGCCTTTCACCGGCTTGACCGTGACCTCCGGATCCACCAGGCCAGTGGGGCGGATGATCTGCTCCACCACCTGGGCCGAGTGTTCCAGTTCGTACGGTCCCGGCGTGGCCGAGGTGTAGATGACCTGGTTGATCCGCTTTTCGAACTCTTTGAAGCTCAGGGGACGATTGTCCAGGGCGCTGGGCAGCCGGAAGCCGTATTCCACCAGCGTGTTCTTGCGGGACATGTCGCCGTGGTACATTCCCCGCACCTGGGGGATGGTCATGTGAGACTCATCAACGAAGAGCAGGAAGTCGTCGGGGAAGTAGTCGAGAAGGGTCCAGGGTGGGCTGCCGGGCGGACGCTGGGAGAGGTGGCGAGAGTAGTTCTCGATGCCGGCGCAGTAGCCGACCTCGCGTAGCATCTCCAGGTCGTATTTGGTGCGCTGCCCTAGACGCTGGGCCTCCAGGAGCTTCCCCTGGGCCTGGAGTTCCGCCAGTCGCTCCTCCAGCTCTATCTCGATGTCTCGCAGAGCCAGGGTCAATTTCTCCTGGGGGGTGATGAAGTGCTTGGCCGGGTAGATGGCGATGGCCTGGTGCTCGGTCAGCACCTCCCCGGTCAGGGGTTCGATCTCGGTGATGCGGTCTATCTCATCGCCCCAGAATTCCACCCGGTAGGCCAGGTCGCTGTAGGCGGGGAAGACCTCCAAGGTGTCGCCCCGCACCCGAAACCGGCCGCGGGCAAGGTCCAGGTCATTGCGCTCGTAGTGGATGTCCACCAGGTGGCGCAGCACCTTATCCCGTCTGCGGGATTCCCCCCTGTGCAGGTTGATCACCACCTTGCCGTACTCCTCGGGGTCGCCGATACCGTAGATACAGGAGACCGAGGCCACGATGACCACGTCGTGTCGGGAGAAGAGGGACGAGGTAGCCGCCAGCCGCAGGCGGTCAATCTCGTCGTTGATGGAGGCATCCTTCTCAATGTAGAGGTCGTGCTGGGGCACGTAGGCCTCGGGTTGGTAGTAGTCGTAGTAACTGACGAAGTATTCTACGGCGTTGTGGGGGAAGAACTCACGGAACTCGCTGTAGAGCTGGGCAGCGAGCGTTTTGTTATGAGCCAGGACGAGGGTTGGCCTCTGCAGTCGCTCGATGACCTCAGCCATGACGTAGGTCTTACCTGTGGCCGTAGCCCCAAGCAGCGTCTGATGCTTATAGCCCTGATGGATCCCCTCCACCAGCTTCTCGATCGCTGTGGGCTGGTCGCCGGTGGGTTGAAAATCGGAAAAGAGTTTGAATTCTGGCATTTGTGTCACCTGAAGAAGTGAACGGAGGACACCTACGTGTCCTCGGCTCGCTTGAGGCAAGCAGTGGCCTGGAGTTGATCGCTACGACGACGCCCCGCCGCTCGGTGCGACGGGGCGTTCCCAATCCTTGGCTCCGTGAAGTTTCGGACCAGACGGGTCAGGAAGTCTGCTCGGAGTCCTGCGCTACCAAGTGAATCTCGACCTTGGCCCCCAGAGCGGCCGCGACCTTCTGCACGAACGCCAAGGATGGCTTGATCGAAGCGTTCTCCAAGCGGGAAATCCCGGATTGCTTTGTACCCACCCGCTCTGCTAGTTCCTTCTGCGTCCAGCCACGCTTCAAGCGCAACCTGATTACTTCCTGGGCTACCTGGAACTCTGGTTCCAGTTCATGATAGGCTTTGGCGAAAGTCTGGTCCTGCAACTTCTCGGCAAGGTAGTCTTGCCACTTGATGGTCATGTTAGGCCTCTCTTTCCAGGAAATCAGCCATATGTTATCCGATGTCAAGCCGATCGAGGGGTCACGTCACGTTAAAAGCTATCCGCTTCGTAACGTCGCCTTCTTAACTCGACCACTGCCTCCACGGTACGAAAAGCATCTGGGTAGTCCGTGGTGTCGTGTGAGTCCCAGAATTCGGCCGCCTCTTCATAGCTGGCAAACTCTTCGGGAATTGGGTCAACGTGCTTTTTTCTGACCGTCATAGTACCTCTTGTCACGTTACTCAAGTAGAATTATACTTGACTTGGCCACTTTTGTCCAACTCGCCTAGCTCAAAACAAAAGGGTTCTGGCAAACCATCTGCCAGAACCTTCTGCTTAGATACGGCCTGTTCCTTAAAATTTTCGTAACTGCTCAGCCTTGCGAAGGTTTGAAGGCGAATTCACCTGGAAACGCGTTTGGTGAGCAAAACTGCGTACACCTGCAAGCATGTCTGCAACCTTCGCAAGGCTTGGCTGAGTAGTCACAAATTTTCCGGGTTTCCTCAAATTGGATACAGGGTGACAAGGTTTCTTTGACAATTTGCCTCTAGTGGGGTATACTATTGCGTGGCGGCCTCAAGGCCGCGCGCTAGTTTTTCGATGACTCTGGAGGAAGATGATGCCTAGACTCAAGCTCGTGGTGCTCGTCGCATTGGCGACTACGGCCTTGGCCCTTTTGGGCTGCAACTCGCCTACACCCAATCCGAGCACGAGCCCGTTACCTGTGCCCACAAACACGCCCATGCTCGCACCCACGGACACACCCGCACCCCCGCCGACTAACACTTCCACCCCTGTGCCCACCCCAACTCCCATACCGCGGCCTCTGGAGCTAACTGTCCTGCACACCAACGATACGTTGGGCTACACCGAGCCCTGCGGTTGAAGGCCCCCCAAGGGGGGGATGGCCCGGCGGGCCACAAAG
>Ga0233423_10001066_pt1 | contig 13911 bp, 17 predicted proteins | sample Watercolumn_Mata_FD_180713 | JGI IMG/M metagenome (GOLD analysis project Ga0233423, IMG submission 180713) | Freshwater microbial communities from Lake Matano, South Sulawesi, Indonesia - Watercolumn_Matano_2014_112_MG | ecosystem: Environmental > Aquatic > Freshwater > Lake | place: Indonesia... | reverse complement strand
CGAAGATGCTTGGTGCCACTGAACTGACAAGTCTTTCCATGACGTTCTCTGATTCTGCGATGGCCTTTATCTCTTCCATCTCTTTTTCGCTTATCTCGATCTGGCTGTAATCCTGCATCACAGCTTCCACATAATTGGTTTCCAGCATCAGGTCGAAGCGTGTTGATTGGACTCCGCCTTCAGCAATTATAGGAATCTCTTTTAGGATGCCTGTCACCATTATCTTAGAGCCCGGGTTGGTCTTTTTGTCAGTCATCGGACTCACTAGGTCCGCTCTTAAGAAGATGCTTAATCTTTTGGGCTGCTCTCCTCCTTCTAAGTCTTCAGGGGCCTCTTCCATGACAAGCCTTTGCGCGTCAACGAGCTCTTTAGATATCAGGCGGAATTTGCCTTTTCTTCCGCAGCCGCATCTAGATGGCTCTTTGAACTTGGTGTCTGTCTGCATCACAGTTATGATATTGCCGCAGCTCGGACATTCGAACCTTGCCAAGGTCACTTGAGGCCGGACATCTGATTTTTGTCTTACGATGCCATCAAATTGAAGAAACTTGTTTAAGTGTTTTGACCTGAGGTTTCTTATCTTTATGCGCTGGACCTCAGGCAGCTCTTTGAATCTCACCCGGAAATCCTTGATGTCTCCTTCAAGATTTAGCTTGTCTATGGCGATTTCAGAAGCTCTTATGAGCTCTTCAGGCTCCTCTAGCAGCAACTCGGCAAGCTCTGGATTGAACTTGGCGAGGTCTGTGAATTCAACTATGATGAATTTGTCGCCTTTGCTTATGTTCTCAAGGAGCTCCTCGTAGCAGGTGCTCTCGAAGAACTCTTGGAACTTAGATATTTGTTCCGCGGTTTCCATATTTATTTGACTTTTTTAAGGTTGGCAACCAGCATGTCCAAGGCCTTGTGGACCTCTTCCTCTGACTTGGTCCCTGTGCACACTACCTTGCCGTTGCTGAACAATAAGAAAGTCGCTTTGGCCTGCATGAGCTTGTACACCAATCCTGGGAATTGTTCTGGCTCGTATTCTGTGTTGTCGAGCTTCATGGCCAGGGTGTTCAAGTTTAGGTCCATGCCTATAGAGCCTGATGCCACGATGTTCTGCACTTTAATTACAGGCTTGACCGTTATCTTTATTCCAATCTTTTTCAAGCTCTCAATAATTTGTTGTATGCTTTCCTCCACTTTCTTCATGCTTCTGGCTCCTGTGCATACCACTTTTCCAGAGCTGAAGATCAATGCAGAGGTCTTGGGCTCTTTTATCCTTATGACCAATCCCGGGAATTGCTCCGGGTTGTATTCTGTGTTGCTCAACGTAGCAGCCATCTTCTCTAGAGGTATGTCGTGCTCTAGGCTTGAAGATACGACTATGTTGACCACCCTGATGTCTCTTGTCTGCGTCATTTTATTTCCACCCCCAAACTTGAAAAGTTTACCGTCTGCGCCATTATTGCCGTTTGTTGTGTTGGCAACAAAGGCAAGGCAGACGAAGCTTACCAAGCTCACTTACGAAGTGAGTGGTTTTGGTAAGCGTAGTAGGGAAACTTTTCCATTTACCTTTTACTCGAGACCTTTATAAAGGTCTTTATAAATCAGGAATCTTCTTTTATTTATAAATGCTGTTGTTTTCTGAGCTCTATTTCACAAGAACTATTTCGCAGAGAATATGCCCCCTTCATTTCCTATGGAAACGAGCTTTAAAGAGCTTGGCGAGGGCAGGAAAACCTGTTTTATGCCATCAGTATACAAAAAACACCCCCTAATTTCCTGTGGAGATTCGAGCTCAGGAAGGCCGGAAAAAGGGTTGGTGAAATCTGCAGAATAGCGAAGCAGTCATTCCGAACCGTTAAATTCCTGTTAGTTTCGTCTGACCAACTGGAAGACCCAAAATTTAGTGCAACGATGCCGAAGCCGAAAAATCTCGAGTAAGTGGGCGGGCTCCTTGGACGATTGAATTTAATATGCGGCCTAACCATCTTAACAATCGTTAACTTATAAATAAGCACCCTCTTTCTCTGTCAAAATGGACACTCCTCAGGAAGTAGAAGTCTGGTGTGTGTTGCCTGCTTTAAGACGGGGATTCAGAGCTTTGTTTTTCTTCGAAAACCGAAACATTTAAATACTAGCAATTCTACACTACTCTTAGGTGATAAAAATATGTCGAAAACTACTGCTTTACAAGGTTTAGAAGACACATTGGCTCGTGCCGAAACAAGGCAACGACAAAGAGAAGGCTTTAGAGATTTTCTTACATTTGCAAGAGCCTATAAGGACAATATGCACGGCTCTAGCTCAGGCACCTGGCCACATGGTCCAGAAAACTATGATGCGGGCAGGATATCTTTTGTCGAAGATGGCGAACGCAAATATGCCAGAGTTTCCTGGATGCAGGCTTCACAGCTGGCTGAAAAAAAGAGAACTGGCGAGATAACAGACATCCGGGTCGAGCCGGCAGACAAAGGGAAGATTGCAGGATCCATTGTTGCTGCTTTGAATTTGTATTCTGGTAAAAAGCAGAGTATCGGTTCTGATACTGGAGAGGCCATGGTGAAAGAAGCCATAGCGGCCATGTATCTTTTGGATTTGACAAACAGCAGGCCTCTTCTTCGGATGATAGAATCAGGGTTGAAAGATGGAAGACCTCCTGGAACTATAGCGGCAATAGGTTCCGCTTTCCAAAAATACGGCATGATCGACGAATATCACAGCGACTTGCCTTGTGGCCGCGCAGATGTTCTGCTTTCTGTTCTCGAGGCAAAACTAAGACCGGAAGGTCCAATGACTGAGGAAGAAGCTTTTGAAAAAGGTTATCGACAGGCCTATGAAGGACGGCGCAGCGGCGGTGTCTGGGGAGACGTTCTAGATGCTGCAAAGATCACGTTTGTTGCTGGAGAGAAAAGACAAAGCGAACGTGTAACCTTTCCAACAGTAATGCCGCTTGCCGATCGTGTTCTGCGCGGAGAGATCGAAGACGTCCAATTGCCTCCTGAAGAAAAAGGAAAATTATATGCATCCATAATGAAAAGCAGAGACTTCATAATGAGCGATGGTCCTTATAGTGGCGGCGACATAACAGGTTATTTGGCAGAGAGAATGGTTGCAGGGTTATACCTGCTTGGAAGATTAGATGCGCCAGAAAGTGTTGAACTGCTTTCAGATGTATTGGAAAAAAGGTCTAATTTGGTCCAGCCGATCAGGCAGGCGCTTTCAAGATACGGAGCAAACCAGTAATCAATTGATTTATTTTTTTCTCATTTTCTTTGTGATAGATTTATGTGAGATAAGAATAACAACAACACATCTGAACATTCTTAACAATCGTTAACTTTATAAAGGAGAACCTTCTTTCTTCTCTGAAATGGACACGCCTCAGGAAGTAGAAGTCTGGTATGTGCTGCCTGCTTTAAGGCGGGAACTGGCTTTAGCGATGAAAAAGCAGGGCCTCAAGCAGAACGAGATAGCAAAGAGGCTGAACATTACAGAGGCTGCTGTGAGCCAGTATTTCAGCTCTAAAAGAGCTGCAAAGGTCGCCTTCAATGGCAAATTAAAGGCAGAGATAATGCTTGCGGCCAAGAGAATAAAGAATCGCTGCGACAGAACCAAACAGCTTCAAGGCCTTCTAAAAATGGTGAGGAGCGAAGGAGTTCTCTGCGACCTCCACAAAAAATATTGTGATTGCCACGTGCAAGGCAAGTGCGGGGTGTGTCTGGAATGAAAGCCTACCTGGACAACTCATCCACAACCAGAGTTTGCACAGAAGCCATAAGAGCCATGCTTCCGTTTTTTTCAAAAAAATACGGCAACGCATCTTCACTCCATCAAAAAGGCCAGGAAGCTTCAGAAGCTCTGATTCGAGCTCGGCAGACCTTGGCGAAAATCATCCGGGCAGAGCCGGAAGAGATCATTTTCACAAGCGGAGGCTCAGAAGCCAACAATTTAGCCATAAAAGAGCTCGCTTTTGCGCAGAAAGAGAAGAAGCAGCTCATAACCAGCAAGATAGAGCACCCTTCCGTCTTAGAGACTTGCCAATTCTTGGAGAAGATGGGCTTCAAAGTAACTTACATCAACGTCGATAAAGAAGGCATAATAGACTTGAAAGAGCTGGAAAAAGCCATAAACAAAGACACCTTCCTAGTCACTATAATGCACGCCAACAATGAAATAGGAACAGTACAGCCGATAAAAGAGATCGGTGCAATGTGCAAAAAACACAACGTGATCTTCCACACAGACGCAGTCCAAAGCTTCACCAAGGTTCCAATAGATGTCAAAGAGATGAATATAGGCATGGCGAGCTTCTCAGCCCACAAGATCCACGGCCCCAAAGGAGTTGGCATGCTCTACAAGAGAAAAGATATCAAATTAGGCAAGCTCATACACGGTGGCCATCAAGAGAAAGACGTGAGGGCAGGCACAGAGAATGTTGCGGGCATAATCGGGTTTGTAGCTGCAGCAGAGCAGATGACGCAGGAAGATACAGACAAGATGACAGAATTAAGAGATTATTTTATTGACGAGGTCTTGAAGATACCAAATACACAGCTCAACGGCTCAAGAACCAAACGATTGTGCAACAACATCAGCATAAGCTTCAACTATATAGAAGGAGAATCCCTGCTTTTGAGATTAGACCAAAAAGGCATCTGCGTGTCAACAGGTTCTGCTTGCACTTCGCAAAGCTTGGAGCCAAGCCATGTATTGCTAGCCATTGGCCTGCCGCACGAGACAGCCCACGGCACCATCAGATTCTCTTTGTCAAAATACACGACCAAAGAGGAGCTTGTCTATACGATAAAACAGCTCAAGGAGATAGTTCCAGAGCTCAGGGAATTGAGCCCTTTAACAAAATAGAGAACAGAGGTGTAACATGGCAGTCTACAATGAAAAGGTGATGGAGCATTTCACACATCCAAAGAACAAAGGCATACTGAAAGATTACGATGCAGTCGGCAAAGTCGGCAATCCGGTCTGCGGCGACGTGATGGAAGTCTTCATCAAAGTGAAGAACAACAAAATAGACAAGATCTCTTTCAGGACTTTCGGTTGTGCAGCAGCGATAGCGACATCTTCTGTAGTGACAGAATTAGCCAAAGGCAAAACCTTGGAAGAAGCGGAGAAGATAACCAAGAACGACGTGATAAAAGAGCTTGGAGAACTGCCAGCAATAAAGATTCATTGTTCTATCTTAGCACAGGATGCTTTGAGAGAGGCGATAAAGCATTACAGGGAGAAGAATAAAAAGAAAAAATGATTAAAGCAGCAATCTTCGACATGGACGGCTTGATAATAGATTCTGAAGCGACCAATGTTGATTCTTTGGAAGAGGTTGATTGGAAGGTTATTTCTTCGTTATAATTTTTGTTCAACAATCAATAACGAAAAGTATATATATTTTAATATTAGGAACTAATTAAATGCATAATGCCGCATACCTGGATTACTTGGAAAAGAAGGAAAAACAGATAATATTCTCCATAAGAAATATTAAAATTTTCCATGGCCACATATCTTCTTTTTTCAGGGTCTTAAAGGGTCTAGTTTTAGGCTTCGGTCTCGGCAATTTATTAATATTGAATTCAAGACAGCACGGCCTAGTAACATATTTATTCCTGTTTTTATTGTTCTTTTGTTTGGCGGTGGTGTTTATTCATTATGAAAGAAGGAAATATAACAGGAAAGGCCTGAAGAATTCAATGAAGATAGCATTGTTGATCTTCGGCTGTTCTTTTTTCATATCTTTGTTTGTTTTGCTATACTCGAATGATTTCATCATCGTCTTGATAACAACAATGTTTTTTGCATCGCTCGCATATAGCCTGGAGTGAAAATGGACCTGACCTTAATAACCCCGAGGATCTTCGAAATAATCACAGCAATAAGGTCCGACCTTTTAGTCTATCTCCCCCTAATAGGCGCGTGGCTGATTACTGCCTCTTACTTCATCTTAAACCACGATGAAAAGCACGGGCACGCCCACGTTGTATCGACAGGAATCGCGCACATATTCACAGCCTACATGATTTCGCCTTTTGCAATACCAGACATACAATGGTCTTTTTCAGATACGCGAACTATTGTGGTTGCTGCTTTGTTCGTCTATGGAGTGTTTCTCATAATTTTAGGCATATCGAAGGCCTTTCCGGATTTATTGGCAGAGTTTTTCGGCGACCCGGGGCACGCGCTTGTGCCGTCTTTAATGGCTGTTCTATACGTGCAAGAGAACATCCCGTTCGATTGGCTGACATTTTTTATCATCGCTGTGCCGGTCTTGATTTTGAGTGCCATAAAGATTTCCAGAAAATTCAGAAGAAAATAGTGTTGACATCTTTGTCCTGCATCAATTACAGAAACCTTACTCACTATCGTTCATAAGTTTTTGTTTCTCTGAAACAAAACCTTGCTAATTAACATTCGCAGGTTTCTTTTCTATTGAAAAAGAAACTTCACTCATTATCATTCATGAGTTTTCATTTCTCCTAAATGAAAACCTTTATTAACCTGCTTCTCTTTTCCTCTCTTCGAGGGTGAAAAGGTGTTTCCGTCTCTTAAAAAGACTGTCTATTATCCTGGCTGCCTCACTTTGAGAAAGCTCAAGGACGTCTATTATAATTATAAAGCTATAATGTGCGACTTAGGGATTGACTTTGTTGTTCTCGACGAGCTGAAATGCTGCGGCTATCCAGCGTTGTTCTCAGGCTACAGAGAGGATTTTGAAAAACTCAGAGACGAGAACAAGAAGCTCCTGAGAAAGCACCATGTCGAGAAGATAATAACCAACTGTCCGCACTGCATGCGCATGTTCAAAGAATTCTACAACATCCCTGTCGAGCACATAAGCCAGACATTGGCGAGAGAAAAAGCCAAGATACCTGTGTTGAATGAGGAAGAGCACGTCAACTTCCACGACCCATGCAACTTAGCAAGGATCATGCACGTCACCAGCGAGCCGAGGCAAGTTCTAAAGGCTTCCGGATTCAGGATATTCGAGATGCCTGAGAACAAAGAAAGGACTTTGTGCTGCGGCTCCGGCTGCAACAACTTGAAAAGAAACTTTCCAGACCTGGCAGACAAGATAGCTAAGACCAGGATCGGCCAGGCAGACCAAGACACCATAATAACCTGCTGCCCGTATTGTTACGAGCACATGAAATCCAACTCTAAAAACATAAAAGTAAAGGAGATGAGCGAGGTATTGGTGGAATGAAAGACCACATAGAAAAAATAGTCGGGGAAAAAAGGGTTTCTGACTCTGAAGAAGACCTGCTGGCTTACAGCTTCGACAGCTCTTTCTTAGAGGCCAAACCGAAATTGGTGGTCTGGCCCAAAACACCTGAAGAAATAAGGGCTTTAATCATCTTCCTCGCCAGGAGCGGAACGCCCATAGTGCCGAGAGGCAACGGCACAGGCCTCGTGGGCGGCGCTATCGGAGAAGGCGCAGTGATACTTGACATGACTCTGATGAGCAGGATAATAAAATTGAACGTCAGAGAAGGCTATGTGGAGGCGGAGCCGGGCATCAATATAAGAAAACTCAACGATTTCCTGAAGACAGAGCATTTATTCTTCCCCATAACACCGGAAAACCAGAGAACAACCACTATAGGCAGCATGTTCTCCACCAATGCCGCGAGCATAAGGAGCCACAGCTTGGGCAGGATGGAGAAATGGGTTCAGGAGATAGATTTCTTGGACGGAACAGGTAAATTCTACACCACCAAAGACATTGAAAAATTCACAGGCACAGAGGGCACAACAGGCATAATCACGAGACTCAAGCTGAAGATCGTCCCGCACATTAGCGGCACTACTACATCTGTCTTCGGTTTTTTGGAGATTCCGGACATGATACACAAGCTCAACCAATTGAAGATGAACCCTTCGGTGGTTTCTCTAGAGTTCTTGGACAAGACGTGCTCTGCTTTTGTTGGCCTGAAGGATAATTATCATTTGTTTGTCGAGTTCCAATCTGATGAGGGCAGCATCAAAAACATGGAAGAGATAGAAAAAACATGGTTCAAAAGAACAGGTCTAAGCAAGGTTTTGGACATGAAAGGTTATGTGCTAAGGGAAGATCCCAAAGTCCCTCTGGAAAAGCTCTATGAAATAATAGCATGGTGCGAGCACCATCAGGTGCCGTGTTTCGGCCACATAGGCTTGGGCTTGTTGGATTTGAGATTCACACCAAAACAGAAAGATCTGATTGATGAATTATACGAAGTAGTAAGAAAAAACAACGGTTTCCAGGCAGGCAGGTTTGGTTATGGCCTGAAAAAGAAAAGGTTTGTACCAGCAGCTTTAAAGAACAAAATCATCAAATTAAAAGAAGAGTTCGATTATAACAACCTTTTGAACAGAGGCAAGATAGTCGATTACAGATAAAAAGAGGTCAACATGAACCTTGCGCACAAGATACATTTTTTTATTAACCGGGAGCTGTCAGAGGTTTATGTATCCTACGCTATAAGGGCGTTCGCTCTTTCCCTGATAGGCATCTTCATTCCCATATTCTTGCTGGCATCGAAATACTCATTAAACGAGGTGTTGCTGTTCTTCTTCCTCACAGAGCTCTTCGGTGTGCCTTTTGTTTTCATCGCTGCCAAAGTGACTGAGAAGATAGGGTTCAAGCACACCATACTCTTGAGTGCGCCGACCCTGATATTATTCTTTTTTTTGCTGCTCACGTTAGAAAGGAATCCAACCCCGCTCTGGATGTTAGGCCTGATTTATGCTTTCTCCACTTTATTGTTCTGGCTGCCCTTCCATTTCGAGTTCGCCAAGAATTCTGATCATAAAAAAAGGTCTTTCGAGTTTGGGCTTCTGGAGACGTGCGCTTTGTTGGTCGTGGTCTTCGGCCCGCTGGCTGGCGCGGCCATAATAAGCCACTTCTCGTTCAACGCGCTTTTCGTGATAGTCAGTCTGTTCCTATTTTTATCTACTTTCCCACTTTTCCTTTCTGGAGACAAGAAACTGAAGTTCAATATCAATTTTGAAAAGTTCTCTTTAAAACACAAGAAGGACTGCGGCATCTTCTTCTGCGAGGGCGTGATGGACTACAGCCAGGTCATTCTTTGGCCCATCTTCATCTTTCTCATGCTGGGAGGTATTTTTTATTTGGGCATAATAAGCACCATAGGCGGGTTTTTCACAGCATTCATTCCCGCGCTCGTAGGAAAGCTCACAGAACGGTTTTCCAAGGAGAAGTTCATGAAAATAGGCTCGCTTATATCCTCTCCGAGCAGCGTTCTCCGGGGATTTTTCAGCTCATTCACGTGGATATCTTTCTGGACAGCCCTTAGCGGCATAGGGACAGCCATATTTTACATACCTTTCATATCGCGATTCTATGACAATGCAGCCAGGAACAAGTATGAGCAGTACATCGCTTTCAGAGAGGTATATGTCAGGATTGGCAGGGCGGCCCTTTTCTTGTTGTTGATCATATTATTATCTTTAGGTCTTCACTGGCAATACGCCTTCATAATAGGTTTCGTCTTAGGCGCTCTTGCTTTATTGGTCAGTTCAAGGTATGGGGGTGTTGAAGCATGAATATAGAATACTGCTACAGGTGCAGCTTGTGCAACATAAATTGTCCTGTCTTCAGGGTTTTCAGGACAGAGACCTCTGGCGCGAGGTTCAAAGCCTTTATGATCGCAGAGAGCAAGCTAAACAAATGGGCTTATCTGACTACTGACTGCGGCAGATGCGCTATTGATTGCCCCGCAGGGGTAGACTTGGAATTCACCAAGATAAAAGAAAGACTGGTCAACGCTGGTTTTGAGACAGAGGCCAACAAGAAGATGATTGCTCAGTTAAGAGAAAAAGGATTTCTGTTTTGATTTCTCCTCTAAAGCCACGAAGTAGATTATGACGAGCAAGGCGAGGACCAGCACAACAGTGGCAGCTATTGTGGTCTGGTAATCTGTTGTTTGCTCTTCTTCTTCAGGCATTTCCAATGCTCCCGCATTCAGGTATTCTTCGTATTCTCTGGCGGTCATCCCTGCAATCTCGTCGCAGGATTCAGGTGTATAGCAGACGCCGGCAACATCTCCGGCGAACAAGCAGCACGCTTCATTAGGAGAGCAGTCATTCTGGTTCTCGCAAAGAGGAGCCCGATAGGTGACATAACCCGTGATGCTTGTTGTTTTTAAGAATATATAGACAAAGCTCAACACTACAATGATTGAAGCCGCGATGATGATGCCTTTGTGTTGCATGGCAGTATTTGTTTAAGAACAAGTTTATATTTATTTCGTTTCAAAGGGCGCTGTCCGAAAAGTCTTATTGGCCTAAAGTCAAAATGCAATAGAACAACTCTTCTTGTGCGTTATGGGGGGATGGCACCTACGGGGACATAGCACATGAGAGCAGAAGAAGCAAGCATTTTGAAGCCAATAAGCGAGCGAAAGCGAGATTCAGGACAGAGCCGTTTCAAAGAGCTTTCATAATAGCCTTTTCAGCTTCTTCCCGAACTCCTCAGCGTCTTTCTCTGCCTCTGCCAGTATCTTCTTGGCCTTGTAGAATTCCAATATATTGAAGTATCCGAGAGAGGGCTTTATATAAATGTCAGGCATGCTTTTTTTGAGCTTGTTCTCTATCAACGCTTTCTGCATTATCTGGAAGGCCGAGAAATGGAGCTCGAACAGATTAGGCACAGCGGTTCCCGCAGCTCTGAAAGGCGCCCTTTCAGATATGTCTATCGCTATTATTATATCGCAGTCTCTTCTCAACAGTTCATAAGGCAAAGGGTCGACAATCCCCCCATCAATCAGTATCTTGTCTTCTTCAACCACAGGAATAATGATTCCCGGGATGGCGCAGCTCGCCTGCAATGCTTTGTTTATGCTGCCTTTCTCGAACACGAACTCTTTCCTGTTCCGATAATCTGTCGCGACTATTTTCATGCGTATCGGCAGTTCTTCTATGTCGCCGTATTTCAAGATTTTTTTGAGCAAGGCGCTGGCTCTTTCTATCTTCAGCAAGCCCCGACCCCTTTTGAAAGACAGGCCGAACATCTTGGTCATGTCTTTGATAGTTATACCACAGAACAAATCTTCTATCTCTTTGCCAGTCAAACCTGATGCGTAAAGCGTTCCGATTATGGCGCCTATGCTCGTGCCGGCGATGACTGCGGGTTTTATCTCGAGTTCGTCCAGCACTTTCAGAAAAGCGATGTGCGCAATGCCTCTTGCGCCTCCGCCGCTCAGGGCCAATCCAATCCTTTTATTCTTCATTTTTATTCTATAACTTCCAGCGTGCCGAACTTTCCAGAAGAGACCTGCACGTCTCCCTGATAGACTTGAGCCCAGCCCTTGGTGATCTTTATAGTGCAGCCTTCGCTGACTTTGTCTATGTCTGCATTCCATAAAGTGACTTTTATCTTGCCCGTTTTATCTTCTCCTGTGCATTCACAGACTTTAAGGGAACCGCCTCGAACCTCTCTCGGCTCTGACTTAGAAACAATCTTCAATGTTATCTCGTCAACCTGGCCCTGGCCTTTGATATCTTTCACTTTCATTTTCTTAACCTCTCATGTTTTTTATTAAAGTTTTGAAAGGTTATATAAAACTGTTTTGGTTTTTCATAACAAAAATTATTTATACTACTTCACCCGCAAAAAATTATGAACAAAAAACTAAAGATAGGCATCTTCTCTTTCACAGCCTGTGAAGGCTGCCAGATCATAATGATAAATTCCCAAGAACTATTCGGCCAGATATCCGACAGGATAGAGCTCACTCATCTGCCGATCATCCAGGAGCACAACCAAGAAGGCCCGTACGACGCGGTTTTTGTCGAGGGTGCTATAACTTACAGGAAGCAGATAAAAACCTTGAAGCAGCTAAGGAAAAAATCCAAATTCCTGATAGCTTTCGGTACATGCGCCACTTTCGGAGGCGTCAGCGCCATCCGCGGGTATGACCGGGGCTTCAAGAAAAAGAATACTTATAAGGAATTCGAGTTTTTAGGCAATCTTGATGTCAAAGGTATAGGCAATTATGTGAAAGTAGATTACGACCTTAGAGGCTGCCCTCCTGTAAAAGAGGAGTTCATCAAAGTCATATCTGCGCTGTCTGAAGGAAAGCTTCCTGAAGTTTATGATAAGAGCGTCTGTATAGAGTGCAGGGCAAAGAAAAACACCTGCTTGCTTACTGCAGGGCAGCAGTGCCTCGGTCCGGTCACGTGCGGCGGCTGCAACGCCTTATGCACTTCAAAAGGCATAGTCTGTTATGGCTGCCGTGGACCGGTTGTCAAGGCCAACATAGACGGTCTGGTGAACTTATTCGAGAAAAGAGGAATCTCTGAAAGACAGATATGCGAGATGTTCATGACTTTCGCAGGCACATCCAAAAGATACGAGGATTTTGTGAGGAAAGTATGGCAAAAAAGATAAGGCTCGATTATATAACCAAGATTGAAGGGCACGCAGACCTATCTATACGGCTCAGGCAAGACAAGGTAGAAGAGGTAAATTTGAAAATATTCGAAGGCGCCCGTTTTTTTGAAGGCCTCGTAGCCAATATGCATTTCAAGCGAGTGCCTTTGATCACTTCGAGGATATGCGGTGTGTGCAGCCAAGCGCACCTGATCGCATCTTACACCGCTTTAGAGAATTCTCGGGGTTTAAATGTGACAAAACAGACCATCGCCTTGAGGAAACTTCTGCTTTACTCTTCCATAATCCAGAGCCACGTCTTGCATCTGTTCTTCATGAGCCTGCCGGATTATTATAATATAGAGAATGCTGTAGAACTTGCAAAGAAAAAGCCCGGGATAGTAAGGATGGCGATAAGAATCAAAGGTCTTGCGAATAACATATTGGAAGTTGTTGGAGGGAGACAGATACACAGCATCACGACCAGGTTCGGAGGGTTCATCAAGCTGCCGACGCAGAAAGAGCTGGATGAGCTCCTGGTTTCGCTGAAAAAAGAAAGGCCCGTCTTTCTCAAAGAATTCAAAAAGATATTCTCCAATCTGCAGTATCCGGATTTCGAGACAGAATGCGACTTCCTGTCGCTTTGTTCCAACGAATACGCTCCTTTCAACGGCGCATTGAAGAGCCTGTCTGGAGAAAGGTTCGAGATGGGCGACTACAGGACTTATCTGAAAGAATGTGTTCGGACTTATTCAAGCTCCAAGTTCGTCAGCATGAAAAATAAGAGCTTCATAACAGGAGCGATCGCCAGGGTGAACATGAAAAGCGAATTCCTAAGCACGGACGCAAAGAAACTATTAAAGGCCATGAAGCTAAAGCTGCCCACCAGGAATCCTTTTGACAACAACCTTTGCCAAGCTGTTGAGATAATACATTTCTTTGATGAATGCATAGCTATTCTTGAGAAGCTAAGGATAAAACAGGAGGAACGGCCCAAAATAGAGGTAACTGTCCCTTCTCTCGGTGTCGCAGCTCTCGAAGTCCCCAGAGGCGTCCTCTTTCATGAATATGGGATAAACTCAGAGGGCATCATAACAGACTGCAACATAATCACGCCGACAACCCAAAACGTGCAGAGCATAGAGAATGACATAAAGAAGCTTCTTCCGCAAATCCTGCACAAGTCGAAGGAGGAGATACAAGATATGATTGAACGTCTCATAAGGGCGTATGATCCTTGCATCAGCTGCTCCACGCATTTCTTGAATGTGAAATGGCTTTAGCAACAGCTTTAAATAAACAAGGTATTTCTGCTTTCTCATGAAATACAAAAACCTCGCCATCATCGGGACGAGCCATATCGCAAAGCAGTCTATTGAAGATATAAACAAAGCTTTTGAGAAGCACAAGCCCTCTATTGTCGGCGTCGAATTGGACAAGCCAAGATTGTATGGCTTGCTGCACGATACAAAACCTTCCAGAAGCATAACCAACATCAGGCATTTCGGCGTTAAAGGTTATCTTTTTGCTCTGATCGGAGG
>Ga0233423_10001064_pt1 | contig 13917 bp, 13 predicted proteins | sample Watercolumn_Mata_FD_180713 | JGI IMG/M metagenome (GOLD analysis project Ga0233423, IMG submission 180713) | Freshwater microbial communities from Lake Matano, South Sulawesi, Indonesia - Watercolumn_Matano_2014_112_MG | ecosystem: Environmental > Aquatic > Freshwater > Lake | place: Indonesia... | reverse complement strand
ACTTGTCCCTCATCGCATGTGCCGACGTCGATGACGGTGTATCCCCGGTCGCTCAGGTGCTGTTTTATCGTCTCTTTCAGGTTGAATCCGGCGTGGTCCGATCCTATGATGATCCTGTTCATGAGATCAACGTTCATTGAAATTTTTGAATATGAGTACCGCGTTCACCCCGCCGAAACCGAACGTGTTGGACATCGCAGTGCTGATTTTCTTTTTCCGCGCCGTGTGCGGGACGTAATCTAAATCGCATTCGGGATCGGGATAATCCAGATTGATGGTTGGCGGAATGATGCCCTCGTAAATCGATTTTACGGCGATGATGGCCTCCAGACCTCCCGCGCCTCCCAGAAGATGACCCGTCATGGATTTTGTCGAACTGATCGCGAGGTTTACCGCGTGTTCACCGAAGACTTTTTTGATTGCCTGCGTTTCATAGAGGTCGTTGAGCTGCGTCGCGGTGCCGTGGGCATTAATGTAATCGATATCTGAAGGGACCATCCCGGCGTCGTCCAGGGCGGCCTGAATGCATCGTGCAGCCCCTTCATGCCCGGGAGGAGGTGCGGCCATGTGATAGGCATCGCTGGTTGATCCGTAACCGACCAGTTCTGCGTATATCCTGGCCCCTCTCTCGAGGGCTGTTGTGAGAGCTTCAAGAATCACCACTCCGCATCCCTCACCGACGACGAAACCGTCGCGCATCCTGTCGAAGGGACGGCTCGCCTTTTCAGGAGGATCGTTTTTCACGGAGATGGCTCTCATCGCGTTAAATCCCCCGATGCAAAGGGGGGTAATCGCTGCGTCCACGCCTCCCGCGATCATGACATCGGCATAATTGCCGGCGATTATTCTCGCCGCGTCTCCGATGGAGTTCGTTCCCGATGAGCATGCGGTGACGGTACAGTTTATCGGACCTTTGGCTCCGCATCTGATCGAGATATGGCCGGCGCCTAAGTTTGCGAGCACTGCCGGTATGGCAAAAGGTGACATTTTTCTGGGCCCGCCATGAAGTATTGATTCTTTTTCCTTTTCCATGGTTGTGAGCCCCCCGATAGCTGATCCTAAAATAACGCCTGTTCTCTCGGCGTTCTTGTTGTGAATGAGGAGTTTTGCGTCCGCTATGGCCATCTGCGAGGCTGCGATGGCGTATATAATGAAATTGTCCAGCCTGCGCAGCTCTTTCTTGTTCACCACAGTGAGGGGATCAAAGTTCTTCAATTCTCCCGCGATTTTCGTCTCGAATCCTTTGCTGTCGAATTTTGTGATTTTTCCTATTCCGGATTTTCCCAGACAGAGGTTTTTCCATGTTGCGTCAACGGTATTGCCGAGGGGAGTAACGGTGCCGAGACCAGTTACGACGACCCTTCTCTGAGAAGGAGTATTTTCTCTTTTTGAGGTTTTCAAATTACGATATTCCCTTGCTCCTGAGATAATTGATTACATCCTGAATAGTTCTGATTTTCTCCAGTTCCTCGTCGGATATCTGCAATCCGAAGTTTTCCTCCATTTCCATGATCAGTTCGACCAGGTCTAACGAATCTGCTCCCAGATCATCTATAAAGGATGCCTCCGGTACGCACTCTTCTCTCGTGACATCCAGGTGCTCCATGATAATTTCAATGACCCTGTCCTCGAGTTTCATGAAAACCTCCTCCTCATTGTATTCACTTCCGTGGATTTTCTTGCTACATGTACAGTCCGCCATTGACGCGGATGATCTGCCCCGTTATGTAACTGGCTTCTTCGGAGACTAAAAAAGCAACAACCCCCGCCACATCCTCAGGTGTGCCGAGTCGCTCGAGAGGGATCAGATTCCTCACTGATCCCCTGTCAGCGTCTGACAGGGAGGCAGTCATGTCCGTTTCGATAAAACCGGGTGCGACGGCATTGACACAGATGTTTCGGGACCCGAGCTCCTTTGCGAGGGATTTTGTCAGGCCTATGATACCCGCTTTGGCAGCGGCGTAATGAGACTGACCGGCGTTACCCGTCTCGGCGACGATTGAGGTGATGTTCACTATTCTTCCCCGGTGTTGCTTTATCATGTAACGTGCCGCCGCCCGGCAGCAGTTAAATACTCCTTTCAAATTTGTATCAATTATACGGTCCCAGTCATCCTCCTTTATACGGACGATGAGACCGTCGGTTGATATGCCCGCATTGTTGATGAGTATGTCGATACTGCCCTTTTCATCTACGATGTTTTTCAGTGCGGTCTTGGACGCATTGAAATCCGAGACATCGAATCGGCATATCCTGCCATCTCCACCACCATCCGTTACCTTCCTGAGGGTTTCCTGGGCGGCCGCCTTGTTCTGTACGTAGTTGATATAGACGTACGCACCCATATGCGAAAGTTTCAATGCGACAGCCCGGCCGATTCCTCTTGATGCCCCTGTAACCAGAGCTACTTTCCCTTTACAATTCATAGGTTATGGATAACAGCTCCGTGATGGAAAAAGTTTTTGGTGTTTACGAGATCTTTTCGATCGGGATTACCTGTCGCCCCCTGTATGTTCCACAGTTCGGGCAGACGTGATGAGACAGCTTTGGTTCGCTGCACTGTGGACACGCAGAAGGAAGTTGCGGCTTGAGAAAATCGTGAGATCTCCTCTTATTTCTCCTCGTTTTTGAGTGTCTTTTTACTGGATTTGGCATGATATCCTCGCGTTTTCAGAGATAGTTATTTTTTTGCTTTCACGGTAAATTGTTTCAGGACGGCAAGCCTCTCATCAATGGATTCGGCCTGGCAGTCACAACTTGCCGCGTTGAGATTGATCCCGCAGTGCGGACACAATCCCTTGCACGTAGCCTTGCAGATTACTTTGATGGGAATCTGCAGCATGATTTGTTCAAATATGAGCCCATCCAGATCCATCACATCTTCACGATAGAATCCGGATTCGAGATCTTCCGAACTCAGTTCTTTTTCTTCCGAAAATCTTTCTTTCGCGGGAACAAGAGAGTATTTGAATGTACTTTCCACAGGAATGACCGTTGCATCGAGGCAGCGGCTGCATGTCGAAGCAACGGCAGTTTCCAATCTTCCATTTATGAAAAGGGTTTCACGCATTCTCTTGACGGTGCATGAAACATCGACCCTTTGCAGGGAAAATTCCTTTCTCTCCTTCTCCGGGAGTAGTTCCTGAAACCATTGACCGTCTTTATGGAACTGAAGGTTCAGTCCATCTTCCGGGATGCTGCTGATGATGATCTTCAAAACCCACCCTGATTATAAAAAAACATGTCTTGCAATGCACATGATAACGCATGCAAGGTGTTGAAGTAAATTATAAATCGTCCTGTATGTCAAGAATAATTTTAGCACTGGCTTTCTTCAGAAAAACGGTCATCGACGGATAATGGCTGGTCACGTAATTTGTGTACCAGCATGGTGGATCAGACTGACGACTTCCAGTTCATAGAAAAATGGTGCAATTACGGAAGGTACCCCCCCTCTCTTCCTGACGGCAGGAGTCTATGTTGCCATTGATCCTGTTGCAATGTGAACACACATGCGAAATCCGGCTTGACATGAGCTTTGCAGACATATTAATGAACAACCTTGATTCTCTCTGTCGGGTTGGCGATGATGAGCGCACAACACATAGTTCGGACGCGATTTGCCCCTTCTCCTACGGGTTTTTTGCACATCGGCGGAGCGAGAACCGCTCTCTTTGCCTGGCTTTATGCCCGGCATTACGGTGGACGGTTCTTACTCAGAATTGAGGATACCGATCGGCTCCGCTCCACGGAGGCATCGACGAATGCGATTTTGGATGCCCTGACATGGCTCGGCCTCGACTGGGATGAAGGGCCTTATTTTCAGGCGCAGCGTGTGGAAATCCATAGGGCGATGGTGAAAAAGCTTCTGGCTGAAGGTAAGGCCTATTACTGCGTATGTACCCCTGGAGAACTGGAGGAGAAAAGGAAAAGAGCCCTTACGGAAGGGAGGAAACCCAAGTATGACGGTACCTGCCGGGATAAAAATCTGCCCTGGTCGGCGGATGCTGCCGTGCGATTCCGCACTTCCCAGGTGGGTGTGACCATCGTGAATGACCTGGTGAAAGGGGTGATCACGTTCAGTAATGAAGAGCTTGATGATCTGATCATTCAGAGACGGGATGGGTATCCTACATACAACTTTGCCGTTGTGGTGGATGATGCCGATATGGGGATAACCCATGTGATCAGAGGAGATGATCACGTGAATAACACACCGCGGCAGATCCTGCTCTATAAGGGATTGGGATTTGCGGTTCCTCAGTTCGGTCATGTTTCCATGATCATGGGATCGGATAAGACACGTCTGAGCAAGCGTCACGGGGCAACATCGGTTATGGCCTACAGGGATATGGGGTACCTCCCGGAAGCCCTTGTGAACTACCTGGTCAGGCTCGGCTGGTCTCATGGAGACCAGGAAATATTTTCGCTTTCCGAACTCGTCCGCATATTTACCCTTGATTCTGTGGGCAAATCTGCCGCCATCTTCAATCCGGAAAAGCTCCTCTGGTTGAATCAATACTACATGAAGGAGCGACCGACGGGGCATCTCGTTCAGGAGATGATACCGTTCTGGCGAAATTTGGGATTCGATACGGATGATCGGGATTTTTTAGGGCACGTCGTATCAGACCTGAAATCCAGGGCGAAAACCCTGGTGGAGCTGGCAGAAGCGAGCACGTTCTATTTTAATGATGATATCGTCTATGATCGTGAGGCATCGAATACGTTTCTGAACGCAGATGCTGCGGAACATTTAGCCGCATTGGCTGAAACAATACCTTCTTTAAGAGACTATACCAGAAAGGGGATTGAAACCTTTTTGCGCACCGTCGCCGCCCAGAGGGGTACAAGTCTTAAGGTGATCGCGCAGCCGCTCAGAGTAGCCCTTACGGGCAAGACCGTAAGCCCGGGTATTGATGAGGTGATGATCACGCTGGGGAAAGAGAGAGTGGTGAAAAGAATTAAGAAGGCAATCGAGTACGCAAAAAGCAAGAATTGATTTTGATCTTGACTTTTAGGGGGCGATTGACTACAAAACTTCCTCCCACTTATTCCATGCCGTGGTCCCATCGTCTAGGGGTTAGGACGCTGGCCTCTCACGCCGGTAACCCGGGTTCAAATCCCGGTGGGACTACCAGATAATAGTGAGGGTTTATGTAAAATCATAAACCCTTTTTATTTTGTGTGAAATGCAACTCCCGCAAAACAAGAAAAATTTTTCTGTAATGCTTTTCCCCCAACTCAGTATATCCGTATAACCTTTCAATGGAAATAAACGATCACGTCTCAACCTATGGGGCGCGGTCGGGATGGATGCGCGAGTGCCTTACAGAGGCGGCTCCGGCATCATCACTGATCTGAAGTTCGGATAATGCTGGATGGAGAGATGCGCCACGTGTATTCTCAATGTGAGCGCCCATTGCCGGAGGCGCATTGTGTGAAACGAGCAGGGATAATGCTTTGGCGATGTCCCGTGAGGGAGATTAACAGGTGTGTTCATAATGCTGTTGATAACGTTGTTGATAACCTTCTTAAGTGCTTAACTGTTACGATTTTATGACAGAATGCCCTCAATTCGGGCAACAATATACATAATAAATACAGGTAGATATATTAATTAGCTGTGATTTGGACGACATGAGTCATGTGTGAAGACCAGTTATGAACGTGTATGAAAAATTTATGCCACTCCGGGCAGAATTTTTTACTGAAATAATACAAAATGTGATTGAGTTTTTCAAAATGACCGGCCCTCGAATGTGAAAGTGATTCTCAGTTGTTCTTATCATCTTTTTTATTCCATCAGAACCGCAGCAGGGAGAGATCAACCTTCTCCAAACTGTCCGGCTGCCATCTGGGTTTATTGTCCCTATCGATAAGACGAGCCCGTATGCCCTCAAGATAATCCGGATGCCTTATGATGAATTGTATGGCCTGGAAGTCCGTCTCATACACCATGTCCATGGGAAGATGTTCATTGTATCGTAATAACTTCAAAGTGAGAGCCAACGCGGTGGGTGATCTTTCCGATAGCCCTGACAGAATGCCATCGCACGGCGACATGTGGATCCTGCATGTCTGAAGGGATTCAATGATCTCTGGAAGTGACGATTTTCCGGCGAAGTATGCCGCCACCCACTGGTCAACATCCGGTTTCGGTATAATTTCTCTGTAAAAATAGACTCTGAGCCTTCTCATCAACAGGGGTAACAGTTCTTTTGCATGTGATATGTCCTTCGCCTTAAAATTCTCTATGCTCCGTATCAGATCATAAATCTTTTCCGAATGTGTCAGATGACTCGCAAAACCAAGGCGGACGCATTCGCAGCCCTGCATTTCATAACTGGTGAGTCCAAGGTATTCGGGGTATCCCGGCGGACATTTGCTGTGCATCCATCCTGTCGCACCTACGTCGGGGAAGAATCCTATTCTTGTTTCCGGCATGGCCATCCGGGTGTTTTCCGTTGCGATAACCCAGTCGGCGCCCGCTGCGATGCCCAGACCACCTCCCATCGTAATACCGTCGGCAATCACGATTACGGGTTTAGGACATCTCTGTATCGCCAGATCAAGGTGGTATTCCTCCAGGAAAAACTGGTTTACATCGTCGATGTTGTTGTTCCGAATATCCAGTGCGAGACGCTTGAGATCACCACCGGCGCAGAATCCTCTGCTGCCCGCGCCGTAGAACAGGATCAACTTGCACTCATCATCTGCAAGAGCTTCATTCAAATGGGTGGCAATAGATCTTACCATCTCAAGGGTGAGGCTGTTTATGGTCTCTTGTTTGTTGAGTATGATTGATATGCCTGCATCGGTACGGCGAACCAGCACCGGTGAGTTTTCAGGGTTATGGCTGTTCATCGGTTCCCATTCCCGCTCATGTGCCTATTCCAGAATTATTTCCTCTTTTTTCCCGAACACCCTTGACTCCTGCAGTACGAATCGGGTCTCCCATAAAGGATCGGACCTGTGCTTTGAGTATAGAGAAAATGTGCAGGCGAATCAAAGAAAAAGATGATCCGCTCATTCATACCGGTCGCAATGTTTCGATGTATTTGTATGGGCAAATGTGCTAAGGTCACACCCTTCCGTCAATAGTGAGGAGATTGTGAGAAATCAATGGGGAGAAGACAATGACCGCTGGAGAAGAAACGAAAAGGAAAAAAGTCAGAATCAATCAAAGGGATCTGTACAGGGAGGAATTTTTTACGGACATTCAGACCGGTACCATTCGTCAATTGACGCCCGTCAGGGCGAATGGGGAAATTGACAAGAGCCGCATGATGCTCTTTTTCGGTCAGACAAATCTGATCACTGAACACGGACCGCTGCCCATCCAGTTTCGCATTGAAGCGAAGAGCCTCCAGCAGGCCATAGATAAATTTCCCGATGCCATGGAGCAGCATGTGGAGATGATGGTCGAGGAAGCGAAGAAGGTGCAGCGGGAAGAGCAATCCCGTATCATTATTCCGCGGGCGACGCCTGCGGACAGCAATATTATCCTGAAGTGATGTACGCTATCCGATACCCACCTTTTCCTGTTAAGAAATTTTCTCATTGAAGACCAAATTGTTGAGTATCTATGGGAGGATATTATACGGGAGGGGTTTCACTCGTAAAGGGGTAATGCTGCCTCCAGTGGTACCTGATGTTTTCAATCAGTGGTGCCAGGATGTTGATGTAATCGTCGGTCCACGGAGAGGTTCTGTTCAGACCATCATGCTCCCCTAACTTCACCCAGCCGCGGTTCACCAGCGCCTTAAGTCTCTCCGGGTGCCTTGCCAGAACTACGCACCAGGTTACATTCTGGTATTGTTTTATTTTATCCCTTGTTGCCGGGACATTGATGGCACCGTGCAGGTTCAGTCCTGCGGATGTAGCCTTTACCATGGGGCGCAGTTCGTAGTAACGGTTTGACACGTGGAACAGGATGACACCGTTTTCCGCCAACCGCTGCAGGTATATTGCCATCGCTTCCCGTGTGAGAAGATGGGTGGGGATGCCGTCACCGGTGAAGGCATCCATGTGAATGATGTCATATTCCCGTTCGCCTCCATTGATCTTCTGAAGAGAGAGACGGCCGTCGCCGACGACAACGTTCACGTTTCCTCTGCAGTCATCGAGGTAGGTAAACCACTGGCGGGCGATCTTCTCGTTGTCAGGATCAATCTCATAGTAGGTGATGAGATCACCTTCTTTTGCGTAGGCAGCGACAGTACCCGCACCCAGTCCGAGCACGGCAATTTTACGGGGACCGGGGGCCGTTTCATAGACATCGGAAATGCCCCCACCGGTATAGAAATAGGAAACAGGCGTCAGTTGCATATCAGGGTGCAGGAGTTGTGCCCCGTGGAGTGTTCTCCCGTGGAGCAGTTTTCGTATTCCTCCCGGAAGTTCCTCAGCAGGCGGCTCGTCTTTGATGCGGTATGTGCCGTAGAAATTCCGGTGACGGAATTTAACCGGTTCTTTAAAAGATGCCCAGCTCTCCATGCCGATCAGCGTCACGATAATCACAATGGTCAATACACGGGCTCCGTTGTGTAGAGATGATGAGCCCGGCCTGTAGAGGGTGAATATTCTGTCGCAACACCACCAGAATGTGGCACCGAACAGTGTCAGGAGGACGGGATATTCGAAGAGTCCTTTGAATATGAACGGTGCCGCGAGGCTGACGAGGGCTCCGCCGATCCACCCTCCTAACGCGATGGTGAGATAAAAATGTGTAAGAAACTCTGCCGGAGGGCGGTATTCGTAGAGGGTCCCGTGGGCCACGAGACATATGATGAAGAATACAAAGAGATGTCCGATAATGGCAAGCCAGTGTAAAGGACCCCACAGATACAGTGCAAAGGAAAAGAGCAATATTTCCGGCCAGATGATCTTCAGGTAACGTGGGACCCCGCCGCCGCTGCGGAAGGTTACGATGAAGCTTGCCAGATAGAGTGCGAGAGGAGCCACCCACGTCAGCGGGAAAGAACCGACTTCGAGGGCAATGTAGTTGGTAACGGCCAGGAGGAAAGCAGAGGGAAGGCAGCTTAAAAGGAGCCATCGTATATATGTCGGCGTGGCAATTATACTTTCCCTGGGCTTATTGACCCTTCCCGGGTGAATACTTTTGACGTTTTTTTCAGGATGGAGCTGGAACCATGCCGCCACGACAAGGATTGCGTACACGACGTAGAGTACCATCCAGGTGATGCTCTGTGTGCGCAACCCCGTGAGGGGTTCAGCAATAAATGTATAGCCCAGCAGCGCAATGAGAGAACCTGTGTTCGAGGCTGCATAGAGCGGATATGGATCGTGGTGTCTTCCCATTGTAGAATGGCTGAGCCATAACTGGGCGACAACTGCCGTTGTCGAAAGAACGGTGAACGGTAGTGCCACATGGAGAAACAGAATGACGAGCACATTGAGCAGCGGGGCATGGGGGGATGGTTCCGCGTGGATGTGCAAAGGAAGATTGAAGAAAGGGAGAATCAGCAGAAGGAGATGCCATCCGCCGATTTTCTGCGCGAAGAGGTGGGCGTATAAATACCCGATGAGGAGCATTGCCTGGAAGAACATGAGGCAGGTGAGCCACACGTGGGCGGCGCCGCCGAAGTAGGGTGTGAGAAGACGGCCGACAAGGGGTTCCATCCCGAAGAGGAGGAGGGCGCCGGTAAATACCATTCCCGTGAGCACACCCATCGCCAGCCTTTGTTTCCGGCCGACGGTTATGACGTTATCGTGCTCCATGGGTACTTTGCATCTATGACAAGTAGCGTTGCGCTCAAGGATTTCACCTCTGATGTGGATATCAGGAAAAGGGGTCTATACTGTTATTTTTTCGTTTCAACAAGGGCGTCTGTTGTCTTTTTGAGACGCAGGGCAAGTGTTTTTAAAATGACCTGAAAATGCTGTGACAGTTTGTTGTACTCGTGGTCTAAGAAAGTGCGGTCAATGATGGCAAGGGTTGTCTCACCCACTGCCCGTGCTGATGCAGTTCTCGGGATATTGGCGATAAATGCAAGTTCCCCGAACACATCTCCTGGCTTGAGAATCTCTATGATGATTTTTTTTGCATTCACGTTCTTGGAGAGTTCCACAGCTCCGGATTCAACCACATATACCCAGTCACCGTGACTTCCCTCCGCGAAGATTACCTGAGAGTCCTGGTAAGTCTCATAATTTGCAATCGGATACATCTTTCACACCTCCTGATGATTCCTTTTTGTCCTTCGTACATTTTTACCGTCTGACAGCGTAAAATGCAACAGGTAGATAACATTCTTTCCGGGTATTATTTCACAGCATCAGTCCTGAGAATGTGAAAGCCACGTCGATGCGGGAAGAAAACATGCGGGGTAAAATGCTCAGGATGGTACGCACCCTCCTCATTGGTATAGGTTCAGGTCGTATCCTTCCCGATTATCGTACTTTTCTCCCTGCTGGGTGAGGTACCCGTAATAAGCGCTCTCGTTGATATCGAGTCCCGATTCCCTCAGTGCGGTGATAATGTATTCTGCCGGCGGGGGGCATCCTCTCACGTTGACAGGTTCCTTGATATTCTGATTGGTCCTGTTTGCCTTGATGATGCAGTTTCCGATGAGAATGGTTTTTTCATAACCGGGCCGTGCTTGCATTTTCTTTCCGTTGAGGATCTCTATCCTGGGGAGCGCATGTCCTTTAAATGAGGACAATACAAGGATATTCACCATGTTGGCAAAAGGAGAGCACCCCGAGCAAAGGGTTTCATCATATTTAGGTACCGCGATGCCGGTCAGACCGAATTTCTCAAAAATGGAAGGGCCGGTGTTGTCTGTGGTCCATCCCCAGTCCCATTTGAGTCGCGTAATGTGATCTTCGAGCCGTTCACCCCTGATTTCATAGTCTCGAAGGTCGAGGGATTTCCCGTGGCGTCTCGCGTATTCGATAAAGTGGGTAATATCAGGGGGATCGAAGCCGATTGTTTTTGCTGCCACAAGGTCGCTCCCCAGGATATCACGCGATGCGGCGATGATATCTTTCCTGTAGGCGTTACCGAAGTGAAACGCACCCCTTTCCAGCACGTAGATGCCATCCGTGATTGTCAGAGAAGGTTTTGCATAATCGGCGACGAAGGGGAAACAGTATTCAAGACCTGGATCCGCATTGTGACAGAGTTTCCTGGAGGACGTGTTGAGACACCCTTTAAGATTTTTCAGTCCAAGTGATACCTTTGATTGCGCATGGGTTTTCAGCACCGGAATATTAATGAGAAATTCTCTTTCCAGTGCTTCTTTTGCTATTTTCAGCGTAAGACCATTCTGTAACGTGATGCGTTCGAAACGGCCCTTATTGAAATCGATGAGTTTCAATCCGTATTGTTTTGCCATTCTCACGTACCCGAGACCTCTGAAGGCATGCATGGTGCCTATCCCCCGTGACATCTCGACCGATCCTTCACCGACCGCAATATCCGAACAGCCATGATCCTTGAGAAGGATTATCAGATCTTCCACGAGTCGTGTTGTGGTAAACACGCCGAAGGGGGCTATTTTGAAGCAATTGTCCCATGTGACTAAATTCGGTTTAATGAGGACACGTTCATTCTTGTTCAATTCCCTGAATCCCTCACACAGTGAAACCGCGTCTCTGAGGGATTCAGGGCTATGTGAATATCGTACGAGGGATACCACAGGCTTCATAAAAGGTTCACACCCTTCTTGGTCTTTGAATCCGCGGTGATTGTGGCCTTCGCGTGCTTTGTGTGAGGCGAGAAAATACGCGCAGTCCTCTCCTCATATTCTTGGTGAGATGTGACAGAAAACTCCTCGTGTGATCGGGTCACGATTGTGCTGTGCAACATCGGGTTTTTCAGTAGAGCCAGCGTGCTGAGAATGTGGCACACTACTCGCGTGCCCGTAGTCCGTGGGGGCGGTGTTGTGAGGCGTACTGATGATTCCCGTGAATCATGAATGATGGCGTGTCGGAGGAAGAGGTCTCAGAATCTTTTGCCGCGACCCCCTCTGAATTGAGCACCGCGGCCCGGCTGGTGTGGCCTCGCTCCCCTGTCCCGTTTCGGCCTGGCTTCACTTACGATAATATTGTTTCCGTCAAGCTGACCGCCATTGAACTTTTTTATAGCCTCACTGGCTCCTTCTTCAGTTTCCATCTCGACAAATCCGAATCCCTTGGATTGTCCTGTCAGCCTGTCTTTGATGATATTTACCGAAACAACCTTGCCCGCGGATGAAAAGTTCACCCTCAGGTCTTCTTCCGTGACCCTCGTCGACAGGTTTCCCACATATAAATTTTTGTTCATGGAGATATCCTTTGTATTTTTATGACTGTTCTGTCCGTGAAAGAGGCACCCCTTGAGGTAAATGGAGGAGTGCCTCCAACGGAAATCCATCTATAGAGCTTTCACATTCGTGGCAGACGGGCCTTTAGGTCCCTGTTGAATGTCAAATGTGACACGCTGACCCTCACTTAATGTCTTGAAACCGCTGTCCTGAATGGCGCTGAAATGGACAAATACATCGCCGCCGTCATCATTGGCAATAAATCCGAAGCCCTTCTTTTCATTAAACCACTTCACGATACCTTCTGACATTGTTTGCATCCTCCTTTCTTAGATTTTTCAAAAGTTGGATTGCAACCATGACAGAAAGAGAAAACCACCAAGATTCCGAAGAATATGGTGGTTAACCTTACACTTCAAAATGCCTGTAACCAACTTTTTATGTGTTCCCGAAACGCGAAATCTGCCTTCTCCGGGAGTGCGCGTAAACCTATAATAATCTCTCCCGTGAAGTCAAGTATTTCTTTATGCCCTTTGAATGACCTTTCTTGTCATGAAAATGTTTACCGAAGAGAGCTCATGCAATTTCGATAAGTTCGATCTCAAACGTCAGATCCTTGCCTGCCAGGGGGTGATTCCCGTCAAATGTGACGCTTGTTTCTGATACCTCGGCTACCACAACCTGAATCCGGTAACCGTCACTCCGGCGAAACTGGAGCACCTGACCGACTTCCGGACGAAGATTGTTTGGAAGTTCGGTTCGTTCAAAAGCCACGACCATTTCCTGAAAGTACGGTCCGTACGCCTTGTCTGCGGTTACTTTTGTTGTTTTTTTGTCTCCCTGGCTCATTCCGATCACGGCTTCTTCAAAGCCAGAAATAACCTGACCTCCACCAATGGTAAACTCCAGAGGATCACATCCGAGGGATGACTCGAACACTCTTCCATCATCCAGTGAACCCTTATAATGAACTTTCACCCTGTTACCCATTTTAGCGTGTGTCATTTGCAACCCCTTTCTGCTCTTTCAATAGAGACACCGTAGGAAATGAAATCATCCCTGGTATGGTCGATCTGTCACCTCAGTTGTTTTTTCTCTCAAAAGAGACCGTTGCAATTCAGGTTGTTTCGAACACCTCTTCTTCGTGAATCATTGTGTTTCGAAACCTATTCAAAATGAACCGTCCGGGGAAGATAATAAGATGAGCCCTGTGAATTGAGATTCTTTTGAAAAGGCGGATTCAAGAAGGTTGGTCAATCATTTCCCTTAATTAATAAGATGTTCGAGGATAATCTACATGAATGGTTTTTATAGTCAAGTACTTTATATACCGTTCATATTTCACATGAACCCCTCAAATCGATCTTTCTGTGCTTTGCAGATCGGACATACGCCGGGAGGCTGTTCCCGGGCACACAGGTAACCACATACCCGGCAGCGCCACACCGGGCAGGCGAGAGAAGGTTTTGTGGTGTGAGCTCGCTCCTCTTCTTTTTGAATTCTCTTTTCGGAGGGTGGCCTTAACCTGCCCCCGGAGATTGGTCCACTTTTTAAGTTAGGATTGGGGTATAATATAAGGGATCATATCAGGGGAGGTCATGATGAGTCGGAAGCGATTTACGGTGGAGCAGATTATCGGATTGCTCAG
>Ga0233423_10001062_pt1 | contig 13923 bp, 11 predicted proteins | sample Watercolumn_Mata_FD_180713 | JGI IMG/M metagenome (GOLD analysis project Ga0233423, IMG submission 180713) | Freshwater microbial communities from Lake Matano, South Sulawesi, Indonesia - Watercolumn_Matano_2014_112_MG | ecosystem: Environmental > Aquatic > Freshwater > Lake | place: Indonesia... | reverse complement strand
TTGCGGTTACAGAATTTAACATAGAGTCAGAATCGATTGTTGACTATGACCCATTAATAAAAGTTTTGTATTTATCCGATATTTACGGGATTCTGGCAAAATCAGGAGTTGATTACTCCGTGCAATTCTGCCTTAATTCTTCCGACCAGAATATTGCTTTAATAGATGACCTGGATAATATTACCCCACTTTATTATCCGCTGGCGCTATACGCTAAATACTTTAACGGAATCATATTAGACGCTAAAAGTTCTCTGCCGGAAAAACTTAATGTTTATGCCTGTAGTAATAACACAGATATAATAATCATGGCGGTAAATAAGGATAATATTGCACACAAAACTAGGGTGTTGGTTGATTGCGGGAGGCAAAAAAAGATTAGTTTTGTACATATCTTTCCTGCATTAAGCCTTACCTGCTTAAAAATTACCGGAAATAACCCTAATTTTATAGCCGATTGCTGGGAATATGGACGACAACAGATCAATAGAAATATCAGTAATAATCCCGACCTATAACAGGAAAAGCGCCTTAAGAGAATGCATTTTTTCCCTTTTAGGCCAGGATTATCCAAAGGAAAAATACGTAATCATTGTTGTTGATGACGGTTCTTCCGATGAAACTGCTGTTATGATGGCGGATCTATCCCAAAAATACCCTAACTTGCGATATTTACAGATGCCTCATCAGGGGCCGGCGGCTTCCAGAAATGCAGGGATCAAGCAGTCTCATGGCGAGATTATTGCTTTCACCGATAATGATTGTATACCGGCAGTCGATTGGATTAAAAATATTCTTGCCAGCCAGAGCCTGCATAAAGATGTTTTAGTCATTGGAGGATTAACTGAGGTCAGTCCGCATAACATCAAAGCAGTAGTCAGCCAGTCTTTAAGCAGCGGCGCAATGTCAACAGAGATTAATAATAAGACCGAACATATCTTTTTTCCAACTTGCAATGTTTCCTTTAAAAAGCGATATCTCAAAGAAGAATTTAATGAGCTGTTTCCTCTGCCTGCGGGAGAAGATTTGGAATTTTTCTGGAGACTCTTTAAAGCAGGGAATAAATTTGTATATGATGAAAAAATCAGGGTATTTCATAATTGCCATGATAAACTTAAGTCTTTTCTGAGGCAGGCGTATATGTATGGCCGGGGGAACTATCTAGTCAAATATATTCATCAAGATCACCCTTTGTTAAAAGAAATAAAGACGCGGAATCTTAGTTATTTTCTTGTAGGACTGGTAATAAATTTCATTAAGATACCGCGTTTTTCATACCTTTTAGGCAAACGTCTGATTTCTTCTTTCAATCAGTTTAGTCTCTATGAAAAATATCAAATTTTTGTTTACTTTTCTTTGCATAAGATAAATTATTTGTTCGGTAACATTCTTGAATATAGCAGGTCCAAGAGGGTGGTCAATAATAGCGGACTTAAAAAGAATTACTCTAAACCGGAATTCATCATCCTAGATATAACCCATAGGTGCAATCTTAAATGCAATATTTGTCAGATCAGAAAAGATAAGCAGATAAAGGAATTTAGTCTTAGTGAAATAAAGAGTATTATAGATCAGGCAATTGACTGGGGAGTCAAGGAGTTTGTCCTATCTGGAGGAGAACCTTTAATAAGGCATGATATCTTTGAGGTATTAGATTACGTGAAAGAAAAAAGATATCATGTTGGCATCTTAAGCAACGGAATAATTCTGGACGAAAAATTCATTAATAAATTGCTCCCTTACATGGTATCGGATTACCTATCCTTAAGCATCTCCTTGGACGCCCTAACGCCGAAGATTCATGATGATATCCGTGGCTCCAGCGGATCTTTTGAAAGGACTGTAAATGCGCTGCAAATTATTTCTAGGTTAAAAACTGTTTACCTCAATTTAAACTTTAACGTAATATCCATTGTTCTCAATGAGAATTTAGAAGAGTTGGTCGGTTTGGCAGATTTTTTAAGATCGCTAAATGTGAACTCGATACAATTTCAGCCTTTGTTATCCAATAATTTAATTATGAAGGAAAGGGAGCAGGGAGTCAAATATTGGGTTCCCCCGCACAGGCTGGCCTTATTGGATGAAACAATTGATAAGTTAATTGTCTTTAAAAGGAATAATCCCGCCTTGGTACGCAATACAGAGAGCAATCTAACCCTTATTAAGAGATACTTCCGCGATGGATTGAATCAAGGCGATGTTAAATGTTTGCATGGAGCAAGAACTATGCTAATCGCTAATAACGGAGATGCAACTACTTGTTTTCGTGATTACGGAAATGTCCGGCATAATACATTAAGACAGATATTTGAATCTAAAGAAGCGGATCAGGCGAGAGAAAAGGTTATTTCCTGTAAGAAACCGTGTCTTCTGCCTTGCTTCACCGATTATTAGGATAAGCTGAAAATAAAATGAAGAAACAGGCATTAATTTTTTATTTTATATTGATAATTATTCTTACTGAAACGATGCTGTTGTTTTGTTTGGGCAAGCCCAAGCAAGAATCTGATCCTGCGCAATTCCAATACCAGTATAGTGATATTTATAAGAGATTTTTTAGAAAAGAGGACAAATTATTTATTCCTCAAAGACCTCACAACAATGCAGCTAATTTTTTAGTAGTCAAGCCGGATGATACTATCCGTATTTTTATTGTCGGAGGCTCAGCAGCATACAATTTCGGTTATTTCGATTTTAAAAGAATGCTAAAAGCCGCAAGTCCCGATAAAAATTTTGAGGTTATCTGTTGCGGTATGGGTGGCTATGATAGCTATCGTGATATCTTGGTAGAAAAAGAGGTTCTTTCATATAATCCGGATCTAATCGTTGTTTTCTCCGGGAATAATGAATTCTACGATCAAGTAAGGATGAATTTAGGCGTATATTACGTTAATAAGTTTCTTAGAAGATTATGGATTTACCGCAGCCTGCAGGATAAATTTTTACAATTTGCCAATAAGAGTAATTTTGTGCGGCATAGAAGCAGAGAAAATAAACTTTCTGATTTTAACAGTAACATGCGCATCATTTGTAGGCTAGCCAGAGCTAAAAAGGTCCCCATTATTCTGTGTACATTGCCAGCTAACTTCAGCGACTATCCACCTTATGGAAAGACACCGATTGATGAGCATTTTATCTTTGGCCAGTTATTATTTGATAACGGCAGATACCAAGAGGCAATCAGAGAATACCGTGCTTTCTTGGAAGACGATCCAAACAATGCTTACGGGTTTTATTTTCTCGGTCAGGTTTATCAAACGGTCAAAGATTACGCTAAAGCAAAAGAAAATTATTTAAAGGCTTTGGATTTAGATTTTGGATCCGGTGGCCGGTCCAGCGTGCAGAGTAATAACATTATTAGAAATGTTTGCAGGGAAGAAAATGTATATTTGGCTGATTTAGAATGGGAGTTTATCAAGATAAGCCAAAACGCTTTGTTGGGATTTGATTATTTTACTGATAATTGCCATTGGTATTTTGATTACAATCCTTTAGTAGGCAAAATCATTATTAATACTATGATAGACAATAAGATACTCGGTGCCTTTAGCCGAGACAGCGATACGTATAAACAAAGAATTAATCTTGCTAACTTTGTGCCTCCTGTTTTAAATAAGGCAGAAGAGAATAACTGGATCGAAGAGGTATTAATTACAAATGCCGTTTGGAGGGTTTTTGATTTCCCGCAAGGGATAAACGAAAGAGCCATTTCTTCTTTTTATTTATTATATTTGAAGAATCCGGAACATCTCTGGAGAGTTACAAATGTTAAGGAAAAGATTGAAAAAATTATTTTAGGTAATTTTTGGACTAAAGACTATGTTACTAACTTTGATGGAAATTGGGCACGCGTCCTCGCGCATATCGGAGAAACTTATCGCAGATTAAAAATATTCGAAAGAGCTATTCTTTGTTTTACCAAGTCTATTTCTTTAAATGACAAAGAACCATATTCATATCTAGGGTGTGCGTTGGCTTATTTTTCGTCGGGAGATAAGAGGAAAGGTTTAGTTTACTTTAACAAGGCCAGAGAATTATTGAATAAGCCGGAAGCAAAATATTACCAGGATATATTGCATAAGTTATATAATATATAGAATAATTAATAATAAATGATTGGAGTAGTTTGGGCAGAAGCTACTTGGGTCAATCACTGTAGCGTATTTCTTAAGGTATGATTAACCATTTTAAACGAAACTTAAAACTATATCTCTCCCGTAAGCTAAGCAGGCCATTGTTGGCTCCGGAATTATTTATGATATCCTTAACCGACAATTGTAACTTAAGTTGTAAGATGTGTGGGTGTGCCCAAACCGCCAGAAAATATAAATCCCAAGAACTAAGCACAGAAAAAATCTTAGATATAATAGAGCAGATCAATGGATGGACAAAAGAGGCGGAAGTTGTCTTTAGTGGCGGCGAACCATTCTTAAGAAGTGATATATTTGAACTTATCGACTCTGTCTGCAATAAAAAACTAAAATTAAGCATAAACACTAATGGTATGTTTATTGATGAAGCTTCTGCTGATAGATTGACAAGGTATCCGGTCTACCATATTAATTTCTCTTTAGACGGAGATAACGCAAAGACAAATGATATAATAAGAGGCCAGGGGGTTTTTGCAAAGGTATTAGAGAATCTGTGTTTTATCAACGAGGCAAAGAAAAAATATAATAGTCAGTTTCCGCTAGTTAGTCTCAATGTAACGATCATGAAAGAAAATATCAAAGGGATTTCTAATTTTGTAACTTTGGCTAAAGATTACAAAGTCAATAATGTATTTTTTCAGCCAGCAGTCTTTGATAATACCAATATCCAGGGTAGAAATGAGTCTATTGTTTTGGATGAATCCGAAATAGATAATTTGATTAATACGCTTAAAAGAATTGAGTCTGAAGCCAGAGGGGTTAATGTTTACGCGCAAATACCAGATACCGTATTACTTAAAGATTATTTTATGCTTAATAAAAATCGGCAAGCTGTAAGAAAATGGAAGTGTTTCGTGGGGTATCGGCGTATGTCTATATCGTCTTTTGGCCATGTGTACAGCTGTTGCGATAAATTCGGCGATATTGGGCAGAATTCATTAAAAGAGATTTGGTGCTCCAAGAATGCCAACAAGATCAGAAAGAAATTTAGCAATTGCAGGAAATTTTGCCTGCAGACTTGTTATGCTAGCCCGGAGTCAGAGTCACTTTATCGGGTTTTCAGGTCGCTGTTTAGAAAGGAAAATAAATGAATAACGCAGCTTTATCAAGACTAAAATATATAACAAAGCTTAAATTATCTAAGATTTTTAACAGATCGTTTTTGCCGCCCATTGAAGTATTGCTTACTCTTACTAATCGTTGCAACTTAAGGTGCACCATGTGCAATTTTTATAAATTTGAGACCAAGCCATCCGATGAGCTAACTACTGAACAGTTTAATTCGATTGTATCTCAGGTAGCCGATTTGAAGGTAGGAACCATAGTTTTTTCTGGGGGAGAGCCGTTTTTAAGGGATGACCTTTTTGAAATTATACATTTTGCCACAAAGTGCGGCATAGCAAATACCGTCTTATTAACCAACGGTACAATCATAAATGAAGAAATCATCAGAAAAATTAACGAATCCGGTCTTAAAGCGATATGTATCTCTATTGACGGTTTAGAAGAAGCGCATGATTCTATCAGAGGCAAAGGCACATTTAGGAAGAGCATACACTTTATTGAAACGCTTCAGAAAAGATGCCCTCAGGTAGCATTGAACGTTACCACCACCATTATGAACCGTAATCTGGAAGATATTCCCAAGCTACTTTCGCTTTATGAGAAAATGAAAATCAAACAGATATCTTTTCAACCGGTTATACCGGACAATACCGATTGGAACAATGATAATGAGAAAAGGCAGGATCTGTTGGTTCCTCAAGAAAGGTTTCCTTTGCTCGATTATGCGATAGATGAGATCATAAATTATAAGAAAAAGAACGGTATAATTATTGGTAGTTATTCTTTCCTTGAGTTAATCAAGCATTATTTTAAAGGCGACCTTGGTACAATGAAAAGAAAATTAAATTGCTTTGAAGGATTTAAGCGTTTTACCGTAACCGTTGGCGGTCGCCTATGGTTATGCGGCACTGAAATGAAATTGAACATAGTTGAGAATGGCTTGAGGAAATGTTGGGACTCTAGCGAGGTGCGCAAAAAACGCAGGGCAATGTTAAAATGCAAACTGCCTTGCCTGCAAGCCTGCGCTTTTGAATAATTGATATGGAATTTGCCTGCAGAGAATTACAAATAGAACCTACGAACAAATGCAACTTAAATTGCAGCATTTGTTCACACGGTCTCTTCGGTGTATCTCAGGAAAAAGATTTAACTTTATCTGAGTTCAGAAGTATTCTAGATAAATTTCAAGATATAGAGTCGGTTTTCCTGCAAGGACTAGGAGAGCCTTTTCTTAATCTCCAGCTTAGTGAAATGATTTCATTTGCCTCGCAGCGAAAACTTTTTGTTTATACAACCACTAACGCCAATGCGCTTGATCAAAAAATAATTCAAAATATGATTTCATCCAAGTTAAATGAATTAAGGATTTCCATTGATACTTTTGATGACGCACTTTATGAAAGAATTAAAATCGGAGGCAGCTTACGGAATGCAATAGATGCGATTAAATTGATTAATCAAAAGAAAAAAGAATACGGGGTTTCCTATCCTGTGCTTAGATTAAATATGGTTCTGATGAAAGAAACCGCACCCGGTATTTTAAAGCTTATCGATATGGCTGCCAGCCTAGGCATGGTGGAGGTTTCTTTGATCCCTCTTGTTCTGCACGGAAAAGGCATGGCGACTGAGGAGCACAATGTGTCTGTTCTAGTAGCCAATGAGATTAGCGGTCTGATTTTGCAGGCTGAGGAACTTGCGAAAAAGCGAGGCATAGATTTGGTGTCCGGAATCTCTACTGAACGGCATCCAGACGCCCTAGCAATAAAACAATTCATCATTCCCAAGTGTTACCACTCAATGTATATACAGAGCAATGGAGATCTTTCTCCTTGTTGTAATATCCCGTTAAGATTTGGCAATATTCTTAAGGAGGAACTAGAAGATATTGTTTGTGGCAAAAAGATGCGTAGATTACGCAATTTCCTACAGCAGACCAAGCCGTCTTGCCATGATTGCGTTAATTTCGCTTACAATTTATAACCCTATTAAAAATTAACATTAATTGGCAAAATGAAAAACCTGCTTTATTGGTTATCCCGTAAGGTCAACTATCCTTTTATTCCGCCTAAAGTGGTGCAGATTTCACTTACTTATAGATGTAATCTAAAGTGTAAAATGTGCTCCTTGGCTAATTTATTACCTAAAGATCAGGAGCTGTCAACGACGCAGATACTGCATATAGTTAGAGAAGCTAGAAAATACGGCGCAGAGGAAATCCTGCTCACTGGTGGCGAGCCGTTTTTAAGAGAGGATTTATTTGAAATAGCTAATTTTTGTCATAGTAAAGGATTAAGAAGCATCATAACAACTAACGGTACTTTAATTGACGGCAGAATAGCAGAATTGATTATAAATTCGCGTATGGATCATATTCATTTTTCTGTCGATGGAATGGGCCGGACAAACGATCATTTCAGGGGTCAGGGCACTTTTGATAAAATTGTCGAATCCGTTAAATTACTGGATGCTTTACGTCAAAAAGGAAATTCTTTCTCTTTAGGTTTTGCCTGCACAGTGATGGATGGGAATATTAAAGAACTTTATGAGCTTGTCAAGCTGGCCGATAACTTGAATGTGGATTCTATTAACTTCCAACCGTTGGTTAATGACAATTCAAACTTTATACATAAACAGCTCTCTCCGTTTTGGGTGAAGAGAGAAAATATCGAGCTTCTTAAAAGCGAATTATCAAAAATCAAGAAATATTCCCCAAAACATATAACGATTTATGAAGAACCGCGCCTGGAATTATTAGTCGACTATTATAATGGTACGCTTAAAAAAGGTGACTGGAAATGTTTCGGCGGATTTAAGACCGTTTTTATTTGCTTTGAAAAGAATAGGCCTCTTGTTTATTCCTGTCACGGTATATGCGGTAATTTAGATGAAGTCTCGCTTAAGGATGCTTGGCACTCTAAAGAGGCCTATAAACTACGTATTCATTCAAGTGAATGCAAAGATTTATGCCTACAGAGTTGTTACTCGCTTGAAGAATCCAGTAGCTTGATTAATTCGGTTAAAGAAATATTAAGAAAATTAGCTAAATTATGACAAGTGATATTAAGAGAAAGCTTAAAGATTTGCAAGACCTATTAGGGTTCTATGTTAGCCGCGTAATTTCTTGGCCTTTGGTTCCCCCTGAGCATGTTTATTTCTCGCTGACGAATAGATGCAATTTAAGATGCAGTATGTGCGAAATTTCAAAGCATCCAAGTTTGCCCGAGACAGAGTTGTCTACCGCCAAGATCAAAGAGATTATCCGCCAGATTAAAGACTTGAGTATCGGGCATATTATATTCTCGGGCGGAGAGCCTTTATTAAGAGATGATTTAGTGGAGCTGGTTGAGTTTGCCGTAGGCAATGATATCGGCATGGTAGATATTATTACCAATGGTGTTTTGCTTAAAGAAAATATTATAAAGAATTTGATAAGGTCAGGATTAAACCACATTACAATATCTCTTGATGGCATAGGTCAGGTAAATAATAAAATCAGAGGCGCTGACATTTTTGATATAGTCGAATCAAATATAGATAAACTCAATTATCATAAGACTCAGCAAAATCTATCATTGCCCACATTAGGCATTAACTTTACCATAATGGACTCCAACATCTCAGACATTTTGCCGATGGTGGAATTTGCGAAGTCAAAAAAATGCAATATCGTTGTTTTTCAGCCCATACTTTTTAACAACACAAAGATGCATGTTAAAAAGAGGAATTCTTTGTGGCCGGTAAAAGAAAATATCTCTAAGCTTAGAAGCGCAATAAAAGAGCTGGAGAAAATTAAGAGAAATTCAACTGATATAAATATTTTTACCGATTTCGAGGTGTTAAGAGCGATTCCCGGATACTTCGAAGGGAAAAAGCCACAAACCGGATTTAAATGCTATGAAGCGATAAAAAGGATTGTTATAACTTGCGACGGCAACCTCTGGAGCTGTATGGGTACGTATGGCAACCTGGAAAAAGAATCCTTAAGAGAAATCTGGTTTTCTAAATCCGCGATGGAGGTACGAAGCAAAGTAAAAAGATGCAATGAACATTGCCTGCAGGACTGTGTTTATTTTCCTTCGGATTTCGTTAATAAAATCAGGCTGATCTCCAACGATAGCTTTTTAGACGATGAGAAAAGCCTTGTAATGAGAAATGAGATATTGGAGCAGATTGAAGAGTATATTAAGGTTTTATCTGAAAGAAATAAGTCGCAACCTGAGATGTTAAACCGTATATTCGGCAGTCAAAGAATGTATCAAAAGGAAATAGACAGGCTTTTGTTAGCAAGAAGGTTATTAAACGACATAAACTATGGATCGCCTAGAAAATAATTTACTCGGGGAATTTGAAACCAATATCAATTTTTATTTTTCGGAAGTGTTGAATTATCCTTTTGCCAAGCCTTATTGGATTTATCTAAGCTTAAGCCACGAATGTACCTACCGCTGTAAGATGTGCGGAGTAGTAAAAATATTAAAGGGCTATGAATTGCCGACAGAGGCCGTAGAAAAAACCTTAAACACAATCGATAGCTGGAAACAGGATTGCGTAGTATTATTTACGGGAGGGGAAGTCTTCTTGAGAAAAGACATATTTCATCTATTTGACTATTCCGTAGCGAAGGGTTTAAAGGTCGAAGTAGTTTCTAATGGCGCTCTAATTGATAAGGAATTGGCGTTTAAAATTATCTCTTCGGGATTACAGAATATTGCTATTTCTTTGGACGGAGAGAAAGAAGATACCCACGACAGGATAAGAGAAAAGGGGGCTTTTAAGAAGGCCATAGGCGCCATTACTAATCTTGTGCAGGCTAAGAAAGAAATCTTAAAGGGCCCACAAATATCCGTTTGGACAACCATAATGAAGGAAAATATAAGCGAGTTGTTCGATATTATTGCATTAGTCAATAGCTTGGGGGTGGAATGTCTGGTTTATCATCCGGTCATAGTTGCTCAAGACGATATGCAAAATACTCAAGCCGATGCGCCATTCTGGATAAAAGGGAACGATTTAGAAATATTGAGAAACCAAATAGAAAAGATTGTAGATTATCAAACTAAGCACGGTCTGGTAGCATTTTTGCACGACCCTTATTTGTGGCTTAAGTATTTCAACGGGCAATTGTGTAGAAAGGACTGGAAGTGCAATCCTTTTGTATTCTTGAATATAGGTCCCGACGGTGAAACCAGGAGTTGTGGAGCCTCCTTCGGCAATATAAAGGATATGGATTTAGATAAATGCCTGGTTACGGCTGAGGCCTTAAAAGCAAGAAGTCTGATGAGGCTTTGCCAGAAACCGTGCCTGCAGACTTGTTGGGGACGTCCTGAATCCGATTCTTTAACCAAGATTACCGAAAATTTTATTGCCAAGGTAAGGAACAATAAAAATAAAAACAAACTTGTAAAAGAAGCTCTGAGTTTGTTGAACAATTATGCAAACAAGTTGAAGGAACATGTTTAACTTAAAAGAAGTCATAATATCAATAACCAACCGTTGCAACTCAAGATGCAAAATGTGCGATATCCCGATTGAAAAAACCGAAGAATTGGATACTCCGTCGTGGAAGCATATCATAAGGGACCTGCCTTCTTGCGGGGCAAAGACTTTAGTTTTTAGCGGCGGAGAGCCGCTTTTAAGAGAAGATCTATTCGAGCTTCTTTCATTCGCAAAGAGCGTCGGCTTAAATACTTGCATTACCTCTAACGGGATTATGATTGACGATTCTGTTGCTAGTAAGCTTTTGCAAACAGGCATAAATGTCGTTAACGTGTCTGTAGAAGGCCCAGAAGAGGTCCATGATCTTTTAAGAGGGGCGGGTAATTTTAAGAAAACAGTTTTGGCGCTGGCAGCCCTGGGAAAACACAAGATTGAAACTACCATAGCCACAACAGTATCAAGATATACTTATAAAAATTTAAATTCCGTGGTAGAGTTGGCAAAGGAATATAATGTTACGACAGTCAAATTTCAGCCCTTCAGCAGTCTTTTTGTGGATGATAAAAAAAGGATCAAGGAGTTTACGATCTCTGAGAACAACCTCCAGGAAATGGAAACAATAATCAAAGACGTAATCTTACTTTCTGCCAGATACGGTATCGCCGTTAATCCGGAGAAATATCTATTAAATATCCCATATTATCTGAGTGGAAAATCGACTGGTTCAAATAATGTATGCGGTGCACTGCTTAGCTCCTGCCCTATAAACTCAAAAGGAGAGATTTTCCCCTGTTGGGTATTAAGTGGCAGGGATAACTTAATAGGCAGCCTGAAAGGGAATAGTTTCTTGAGCTTATGGGGAGGGCGCAGGCACATTTCCATTATAGAAAAAATAGAAAGAAAAGGCTGCCCTAGTTGTATGATGAGTTGTTACGACGGTAATTTTGGCCAAGCGGGGATAAAACACAGGGTTATTAGAGGCCTTTCAAAATTAAAGAACCGTGGTTTCCGGGGTTATTTGGCGCAACTTTTGAGAAAATTGCAAAAAAGATTTAAATTTTATTTTGCCTATAGAGGTTCCTTAGCGGCATTAACAAGAAAATTCAAAGGTATCTTTAGGAGAAAAGCAATATCAATGACTAAAATACAAGAGCAAGGCACTGAAGGAGTCTTTACAGAAATAGAGATTGCCGAACAGATGCTTAAGGATGAATTAAAACGTTAAATATGGAAGTAGCCCTTTATGTCCCCTCTTTTAATGCTGCCGGAACTATTAGACCTTGTTTGGAATCCGCGTTAAAAGAGTCGTTCCCTCTCAAAGAAATAATAGTAGTAGATGATGCTTCTACGGACGATACTGCTGAGATAGCCAGTCAATATCCGGTTAAATTAATAAGGCATAAGATTAACAGAGGGTTGGCTGCTGCAAGGAATACGGCAATAAAACAGATAACCAGTGAATTCGTCGCTTCTATTGATGCCGATTGCCTCATTCATCCTGAATGGCTTAAGCGATTAATGGAAGAATTTAAATCACCCCTAGTAGTAGGTTCAGGCGGCAGGCTTTTAGAAACGCGGACTTCTTCTGTATTTGATTTGTGGCGTAGCATTCACATGAAACAAAGTTGGGAAGATACTAAAGCTGAACCACCATTTTTGTTTGGTTCAAATACGGTATTTCGCCGGAACGCATTGCTAGAAGCCGGCTTGTACAACGAGGGGCTTAGGAATAACTATGAAGACGTTGATATATGCCAGCGGCTTAAAAATAAAGGATATACATTAAGATACCAGCCTCAGGCTTACGCAGAGCATTTAAAGAAAGACAATCTTTATTCTCTTCTTAATACATTCTGGAGATGGAATCTGGAATTCTATTGCCAACAGAGTTATTATAACAACGAGAATGATTTTGGTTTTAAGCTCAACGATAACTTAGGATTAGCGCATAGGTATCTTGAAGATGATATTCATTCAAAAAGACACGAGTTGCTTTATTTAGATTTCCTGCTTGGCCTGCATCATTGCCTAAAGGATTTTGAATATTATATTTTGCGCGATGGCCAAAGCCAAGTCTCTAATCTTAACCTATCCTGCTGGCTATCATTATTGGATCTGGTATTTTTTCATCGGTTTGATCGCCAAGAAGATAACCTCAGGACGATAATACCAGAGAACAATAAAACCTTACAGAATTTTCTGGCATTAAATTTAGTTCTAGGACTGCCAATAAGAGAAAGGTTTAAAGATGAAGAATTCCAGAAACTCTTGTATAAGCACTTATTGCTCTCGCTTTATAAAATAAACGATCCTTATCTATTAGATAAAATATTTAACCTTGCCCTTCCGCATAAGGTCTGGAGCGATTTGTATGAAAAAAAACATCCTCTCCTTCACCAAGTATTCCTAAGGAAATTATTGTTTTGTTTCGGGGAATGGATGAAGCAATCTATGTTTAACACGCAAAAACTAGTTCAGTTAATTGAGCTTTCTGCTAAACTAACAGATAAAGCAGGTTATTCATGAAGGGGGAAAATAATATGAAAATTAAAAAAATGCCGATAACAGTTGTTTTATTAGTTATCTCATATTTTATTGCGGCTCTGGGTGTTTTTCTCCCCGTGTTCTTATTTGTTTCCAAGGGCATTAACTGGGGAGCTTTAATTTGGGGTTCCTTAGCTCTATTGCTTAGTTTAATAATGAGCGCTGTTATAAGGATGTTTGCTAATATAGGCCAGATTATTTTTGATACTAAGCAGGAAATTCAGACGATCCGCCGTTTAAATAATACCTCGGTTCAACATCTTTTTAGCTTAAACCAAGACTTAAAGACCGAACTTAAAAATCAAACCTTAGGGTTAGAAAAAAATATTAATAATCTAAACCAAGACTTAAAGACCGAACTTAAAAATCAAACCTTAGGGTTAGAAAAAAATATTAATAATCTAAACCAAGACTTAAAGACCGAACTGAAGAATCAAAACTTGGAACTTGAGAAGATTATCAGAGGGTTAAATCAGTCTCTATCTAGTAATATTAGTAGCCTAAGCCAGGATTTAGTGTCGGAAATTAAATCATTAACCTCCAATCTGCAAAACCTAAGTGCCAGTTGCGAACAGATAAATTGCGATTCGAAAGATTTAAACCAAAACATCAATCAAATAAAGAATTTCTTTGAACAGATTGAAAAGCACCTTGACTTAAAACAATAACATGCGGACTTTCCTAACCAATCTCCCTTGGGGACTAAATGGGCGTTTTGGTGACAGGG
>Ga0233423_10001061_pt1 | contig 13928 bp, 15 predicted proteins | sample Watercolumn_Mata_FD_180713 | JGI IMG/M metagenome (GOLD analysis project Ga0233423, IMG submission 180713) | Freshwater microbial communities from Lake Matano, South Sulawesi, Indonesia - Watercolumn_Matano_2014_112_MG | ecosystem: Environmental > Aquatic > Freshwater > Lake | place: Indonesia... | reverse complement strand
TCAACTTTAATAACCTGTGGGACCATTATGCCAAAGGTTTTTTCAGGATATTTCATAGAAAGAGCCTTTATAGCATTTATCTCTGCTTCGAGAATTTCTTTATTCTTTAACCCAAATCTAACGCCGTGATTTCCGAGCATGGGGTTTCCTTCAGCCTGACTGGGAGCCCCTTCCAGATGTTTATATTCGTCACTTCTGATGTCAGATGTCCTGATCCACATCTCTTCAAAATGTTCTGCAATTTTTACTAGGCCGTTATAAATAACTTCTGCATATTCATCCATTTTATCACCTTTAACAAAATACATTGGATGCTTTCCAGATTCTGCTATGATTCCTTCAATTCGAGTAAGCCCAACAGCTTTAGCTCCCGAGAGAGCTGCTCTTTCAGCATAATGGGGCAAGTCAACAAGAACTTTTATTTTTGTTTTTGTAGCAACAATAGGTTTTATATCTACGAGCTTAGTTTCTCCTTTTCCGTCATAGACCTTTCCATTATTCCCGTCAACTGTTATTGATTGTCCGTCTAAAAGTTTTTTAGTAGCGTTTCCAGTACCCACAACAGCTGGGATGCCCATTTCTCTTGAGACGATAGCAGCGTGCGAAGTTACGCCCCCTTCATCTGTAACAATAGCCGCAGCTTTTTGCATACTTACAACCATATCGGGATTAGTCATTTCTGTAACAAGCACATCTCCTTTTTTCACTTTGTCCAATTCGCTCAAGTCATGAATAATTTTAACAACTCCGGAAGCGATTCCAGGGGAAGCGCCTAACCCCTGAAGTAGAATATCCCCTCCCAATTCTTTTTTGTCTATCTTGCTGAATTTGGTTGTAATAGGCCGGCTTTGAACAATATAGATTTCATTATCAGCTATCGCAAATTCTATGTCTTGAGGCTTTTTATAATGCTCTTCAAGTCTTCTGGCATATTGAGCAAGAATTTTTATTTCATATCCAGTCAAAACCTGCTGTTTGCTTCGATTTTCAATTAACTTAACTATCTCATTCTGCCCAGCAGAATTCCTAACAATGGCGGTCTTTTTCTCTGCAACTTCTGCCTTGTTGATTTTGAAATCTTCCAGATTTTTATCGACAATATAATTATCAGGCTTAACTCTCCCAGAGACAATTCCTTCGCCTAAACCCCAAACAGCTTCAATAACTATACATTCGTCGTCACTCACAGGATTTTTGGAAAACATGACTCCTGATTTCTCAGAGTTAATCATTTTCTGTACAACCACAGCGAGATAAGCTTTGTCATGAGCAAACCCTTTCTTGGTTCTGTAATAAACTGCTCTCGCAGTAAATAATGAAGCAAAACATTTTTTTACATTGTTAATCAGACTTTCTTTTCCTTTAACATTGAGAAAAGACTCCTGCTGCCCAGCAAAACTTGCATCTGCCAAGTCTTCAGTAGTAGCAGAACTCCTAACTGCAACGAAAGGCGGCTCATGAGAATTCTTTAAAATAGATAAAACTTCTTTTGTAGCACCAGTTATTTTCTGTTTGTCGACGTCTAGAACATCATAAGCTTCTGTTATCTCGCTTTCTAATTCAGGAGGCATAGAAGCATTTTCAATCAATTCTCGCACTTGCTTGCAGGCAATTTCCAAACCACGTGTATCTTCAATATCAATTTTGTCTAAAACTTCTTTTATCTTCTCTTTTAATCCTGCTTTTTCAATAAAATAAGCGTAGGCTTGAGCTGTGATAATGAAACCGGGCGGAATAGGGAACTTATTTATATACATCTCAGCCAAACTCGCGCCTTTTCCTCCTGCAATCGGCACATCTTTATTGTTTAATTCAGAAAACCACTTTACAAAACAAACTTTACCCGCGTCCTCTTTTCCATCATTAGAGTCGCTATTCTTAGCCTCTTTTTTCATACCACATAAAAGCAACAGCCCTTAATAAAGATTATGTAGTATTACAAAAAAATCAAACGCTTGGGATGGAATTAAACTTACCAAGTTCTTTCTCTAATTTATCTACTTCTTTTTCTCTTTCCGTTAAGACTTCAAGTTCTCCTAATTCTTCATATTCCTCTAATCTACCGAGTTTCTTTGATACCTCTTCGTGTGTTCCTAATTTCTGATATTCTGCTAAATTATCACTTGCGTCTTCTAAATCGTCAACTTCACCCAATTCTTTATATTTTTTAAGTGTTTCAAGTTGTTCTGCCAGGTCTGCAGGTGTTCCTAATCTCTGATATTCTGCTAATTGTTCAAGCCCCCCTGACACCCCTGCAGGTGTTCCTAATTTTCGATGCTCTGCTAATTCTTCAAATTGCCTTGCTACATCTCTAGGTCCCCCTAATCCTTCATATTCAGCTAATCTATTAAGCCTCTCCGATATCTCTGCAAGTGTTCCTAATCTCTGATATGCTGCTAACTCAGCAAACTTATTAGCTAAGTCAGTTTGTTGTACCTTTCCTTCTGCTACTTTTCTCAGCAAAGTTAAAAGGCGAGAAGATAATTCTCTATGGCCAACAGCAAGTACAACATTTCTTTGCATTCTCCCTACGCCAGAATCGTGAACTGAAGGATACGGTAGCTTTTCGAGCCATTGACGCGCTTCTCTGAGACCTACAAGTGCCTCTCCTAAATCTTCAGAATCTCCTTTCCTGAGACCTCTCCTAAATCCTTCTTGACGTGCGGCGTCATAGTTAATTCCGTGAAAAAGATCTATAATTCCTGTCATGCTTCTTAAATCGAGAGTTTATTTATAAACTTCTGTTTGATGTGATACTCTTCAATTAACGGGATACGTTAATCTTATCAGATTCAATAATTGATGCTTGTCTCTGAGATTTATATTTATCCCAGCTCTTTCGGCAGGCGTTCTCCATGTCTTTTCATCTGGCAACTTTTGCTTATCAATGAAATTATAGTAAACATCTCCTAAATTAAAAAGCGCAGTTGTCCCTCTAAAAGATTTGTGTCCTCTTGCATTTTTCTCTAATTTTCTGCTGTACTGGTGGTCTCTTTCAATGCAATTATTGTTGTGCTTAAGCCCTGCTTTTTTTGCTTTTATCGGAACTCCATGATTCAGCTTTGCAACATTGTAAAAATATTTGTTAAAACCTTTTTTGTAATGCCCGAGCTTATCAGTTATAAAACTAAATTTCTTGCTTTTCTTCTTTGCTGTAAGAAATTGCCCATAACATCTTTTTTTGATATCTCTATAAAGCTTTTTAGCCCCATCTTCGTAGCTTCTGTTTCTCGACGATAAAGCGTTTATCCTGTACTTTGTTTTTCTGTCTTTGCTTACCCACCGATAGCATTTCTTTTTTTTTCACTTTGAAAATAAACTCATCCATGTTAATTTTCCCGCTTAATTTGGGAGTTTGTTTTTTGTTGAATTCAGCTAAAGAATAGCCATATTTTTTCACCCAGTTATAGACTGTTGCAGGGCAAATATTTGCCCTGTCGTACTCCTTAAAATGCTTGCTCACTTCTTCATAGCTCAATCCCCTCTTTTTGAGACTAAGCGCCTCTGCAATAATTTTTGGAGAATTTTTCATCTTCCAGAAACCATCGTCTAAAGTAAATCTACGCTTGCAAAGATTGCATTTCAACCTTTGTGTCTCTCCTTTTTTATTATAGCGTTTTCCAGCTAAAACAGCTTCCTCAGAAGACTTACAAAATACACAAGTTACCATTTTCACCTCCTTTTCTAAGGAAGAAAATGAACTATATAAATATATCCCGAAGACTAAATAGTATCGTTTGATGTAAAATATATTTTCTACATCTCTCTTTTATTCAACCTTCTCGAAAATAACTCTTGTTTTACAAGGCAATTTGGCCTTGACTTTGTTTAAAGCGCTTTTAGCAATTTGGGCGGCTTTTTCATTTGCACAGGAAATAAAAAATATTGTTCCTTCTTTGTCAACCATCGCCGCCCTGCCTATAACAGTCCCAAACGCCTGTGTCATTCCAGTGGAAATTCTATCTGCTCCAGCAACTGCCGCCGCGCTTTTGTTTTCTCTCAAAAAATGATGAGGGTGAACTTTAACCATCAAAAAATACTGGCCGAGAGCGCCGATATCCATTTCTTTAACCAGCAGCATTCTGCCTGCTTCAAGTGCATTGTCTCTAACTTGAACTTTTTCTTCACTAATTAAATAGACTCTGTGAGTGTGGATACCTTTTCTATACCCTGCTTGGTCTCCGCCATTAAATTTAACTATTTTACTATAAGGAACAGTCTTAATGTAGGCTTTATCTTTCTTCTTTGATATTCTCGTGTAAGGCCTCGCTCTTTTTTTGGAATATGCCAGAGCTTTTCTGAGCCCCATTTACTTTTTCCCCCCATTAATATTGTCTTTAACTTCTACTTCATTCGTAATAGCCTGCCCGGGCAATCCCTTCTCAAAAATAGCACGAACAAGCCCGTTATTTCCATGCGCGCCGCTTATTTTACCAGAAATTATTTTTCCAGAAGATGATTTCCACTCAACAATCTTCCCGGCCATTTTCTTAGCCTCTTCTCTAGAAGCTAATCCTAGGTCTAAGAGATAATGCCTTTCATGAATTCTATGCCTTCCTCTTCTAAACTGAACTAAAATTCCTTTCATAAATTTCCTTAGAAAATGAGCTTTTTAAAGCTTTTTAGCATCAATTGAAATGTTTTGTCATCAGAAAGTTTTTATATTGAATTTTGTTTAATTATTGATGGAAAAAAGAGGCTATATTTATCCAGCTTATCCAACCCCTCAAACACTTGAAGAAACCCAAAAAATTAGGGGCAATAAAAAGTGGGTCTGGATGCTTTTAACTGTTATTGTTTTTTTGTTAGTAGTCGCTGGGGGCCTTTATTATTTTCTGGGGGAATATGAAATAAAAAAAGCAGAAAAAACAATTCAGATAGCAAATTTGATTGAATTAAAATGTATGTCTCTATGCCCCCACGAACAAAACCTTCTTTATAACTCAACTGCTATAACAACTGATGAACAATTTAGAGAATATGCTAATCCTGGGTGCGTTGATTACTGCTCAGAACAGCGGAATGAAGAATTAAAAAAAATCCCTCGGAGAATACGCAATGATTTTAATCCTCGCTGGGTGAATAATTCTCTCGGGTGGAATTTAAATAAATATTTTGGAATATGCTCATTAGTTATCTACTATCATAACAAGCAAAGGGCCACACTGAAGGGTTCCTTTGGATATCCAGATCTTCAGGTCACGCGCAGATATTGTAATTCTTTAATGGGCGATAATAATTTAATAAATTTATCAGACTATCGATTAGGCGATTATAAAAAATATGATTTAAAATTGATTAATTATTCTTGCACTATTGACAAAATAAAAGCCACATTAAAGTGGGATACCTCTTCTTTGCAGATGAATAATTTAAAGATATCATATTCTCTACAGAAAAAAAACGGCGAGCTTTCAAGGGGCGGCGAATTAACTTACAACCCGCTGCATATTGGAGAAATTCGTGAGATTTCCATCAATCCACAGGTTCAAGCCCAAAACGACCTAGACGGATTTAAGATTTCGATAAAGTGGGATATTGCCGTTAATAAAACCAGATATAAAGATTTCAGTTGCAAGGTATAAATCCGGATATCGAAAGCTTTAAAAAAGAATGAAATTTACTCAGAATTGAACATGATAATCAATTTTAATCATATAAAAACTTTTAAAGAGCCGGCAAAGCTCGGGTTGCTTGAATGATAATTCCAGTTAGATGCTTCGGCTGCGGAAAACCAATTGGGCATTTGTGGGAAGAATATAAAAAAAGAGTAGACGCTGGTGAAGATGCTGGTAAGGTTATGACTGAGCTAGGATTAGAAAGATATTGTTGCAGAGCGGTCTTTATTGGCCATGCAGATATGCTTCCAGAGATAACTAAGTTCAAAAAATCTTAAACAACAGATAACTTTTGCAAAGTTATTTATACGCTTCTTGCTCTTAAAAAATATGTTAATTGGATTAGTTGGAAAACCAAATTCTGGAAAATCAACATTCTTCAAAGCAGCAACGCTTGCAGATGTTCTTATTGCACCTTATCCTTTCGCAACAATAAAACCAAATCATGGCATTGCTTATGTGAAAATAAAAGACCTCGCGGCTGAATTCGGAAAGGTAAGTAATCCGAGAGATGGCTATGTAAAAAATGGAATAAGATTTGTGCCCTTTGAATTAATGGATGTTGCAGGATTAGTTGAGGGCGCGAGCGAAGGAAAGGGGCTTGGCAATGAATTTCTTAATGATTTATCGACAGCAGATGCTTTTATTCATATTGTTGATATGTCTGGTGAGTTTGATGGGAACGGAAAGCCAACAAAGGATTATGACCCTGCTAAAGATATTTTCATAATTGAAAAAGAGCTTGATTTATGGTATCTAGGGATTTTCAAGAAAGCCTGGGGTTCTTTGGCTAGAACAATTGAAATTCAGCACACACAATTTGCCGATTCTGTTGCAAAACAATTTTCAGGCTTGAAAGTGAATGTGAATGACGTAAAGCATGTTATTTTAAAGTCTGGATTAGATGTCACGCACCCTGCAAAATGGACCAACGAAGACCTCGCCAAATTTGCCCAAATGCTCAGAAAATATACAAAACCGATGATAATAGCTGCGAATAAAATCGATACTGCAAATGGGCCTGCAAATTTTGAAAGATGTAAAAAAGCGTTTGATTATCCCATTGTTGCATGTTTTGCAGACGGAGAACTGAGTTTAAGGCAAGCTGATAAACACGGATTAATTAATTATATTCCTGGAGAAAAAACATTTGAAATGAAAGGAAATCTGAATGAAAAGCAAAAAGCAGCTCTAGACAAGATAAAAGAGATTATGGAAAAATTTGGGAATACTGGCGTGCAAGAAATCTTGAATAAAACAATTTTTGACATATTAAAATATATTGCAGTTTATCCTGCTGGTGCTAAGCTCGCGGACAGCAAGGGGAATATCCTGCCTGATTGCTATCTGATGCCTCCAGGCTCTACTGCTCTTGATTTTGCTTATAGATTGCATACAGATATCGGAAAAAACTTTGTTAAAGCAATAGATGTGAGGACAAAACTTGCTGTCGGCAAAGACCATCTCCTAAAAAATTGCGATGGCTTTGAGATAATGACTAAATAGATGTAAATCCCGCGGTTTTACCATTTTTATTTGATGAAAAATTTACGGAAAAGTTTAAATTTGTTTTATTACATTAATTATTATGAAAAACAGAGCCCCTTCAAAATTAAAGTATCTTATTTATTTTAGCTTGATTTTGTTTTTTGTCAGTTTTAGCCTGGCTAGTTTTTCAACATCAAAAAAAGTTAGCTCGTTCAGTAGTGGAGAAATATCTTTAAACATAATATCCCCGCAGAATACAACTTACAACACTCGAAGTGTTTTGCTTAATTTAACTGCCATAAATGCGACTAGTGTTGTGTATTCTCTAGATGGCACTTCGCTTGTGAATTATACCTCTCCTGTTATGCTGACAATAAACCCTGAAAGATCACACAATATCACAGTTATAGCTTCAAATAATTTAAATACAGTTGGTAGAACAGTTTATTTTAGTTATGTTAATACTAGCGCTTCCAGCGACGAGAACATCTCTTTAAACATAATATCCCCGCAGAATACAACTTACAACACTCGAAGTGTTTTGCTTAATTTAACTGCCATAAATGCGACTAGTGTTGTGTATTCTCTAGATGGCACTTCGCTTGTGAATTATACCTCTCCTGTTATGCTGACAATAAACCCTGAAAGATCACACAATATCACAGTTATAGCTTCAAATAATTTAAATACAGTTGGTAGAACAGTTTATTTTAGTTATGTTAATACTAGCATTAATTACGTATTTAATATCCCCAATCAAACTTGGTTGGACTTTGATGGAGACGGAGATTATGTCCAAGCAGCAAACTTTAGCTGGGCCAGTGGCGGGCCAGTTAGTGTTTTGTTTTGGAATAAAGTTAATACAAATCAGCTTAAATCCTCTTCAGTGTTTAGTATTAATTCTACTGACTTTCCTAATAGATTTCAAGCACATGCTCCAAACTGGGATAAAAAGTTATATTGGGATTACGGCGATAATTATAATGTTAGCGGACGTTTGAGCGCGGACTATACATCTTACTTAAACAAATGGACCCATGTTGCATTGACTTCGGAGGGAAATGGAGGAGCGTTTAGAGGAATTTACTTTGATGGCCTGTTGGCAAATTCGTCTTTTGGTGCATCTGATGGGCCGGATATCGAGCTTAGAGGCTTGTCGATAGGCAGATTCGATTATTTTGGATTACCAAAATATCATAACGGAAGTGTTGATGAATTTATGATTTTTAATCGTGTGTTGAACGAAAGTGAGATAAATCTTATTTACAATGCCGGTAAAACAACCGACCTTGCTGTTCTAGGTATCCGAGGTCTTGTTGTTTACTACTCATTTAATGAAGGCGCTGGAAATGTTGTTAGTGATACCTCTGGCAATGGAAATAATGGTGTGAGGTATAATGCAACTTGGAATAATGGAGCTGTTTTGAATAAGAGTAAAGTGAATATCACACTGGTTGGTTCTGATTATATCTTATTTAATAACACCGACGTCTCAAACAATTTTAGTATAACTTTCAGCAATTTAACAAATGCGCTGATATATTACGGGGATGGTTCTATTGGAGGAAACGCAGATATCAAGGCAAATAGCAATAATGTGACAATAATAATCCCGGCGGGGTGGTTAGTTTACCTCTTTGATAATTTTGTTTTAACTGAAGGTGCGCCCTTGGAGAGAAGCCCTATTTCGTTGTCTTTCTCAAATTCAACGACAAAGCATATTGCAAGTAGTTTATCGCAAACAATAAACGCAAGTGTTAAAATTAGAGTAGATTCTTGCAGTATCGTAGAGATATATTATAAATCGAATTCTTCGGCATTTAGCAAGACATATTCTCCTTCTTCATTTAGTTGCTCTGGGAATTTAGTTACTTTGTATCTTGAGAACATAGAGCCTGCGGAGTCAAGCAATGAGTTAGTTGTTAAATACTCAACTGTTGAAACTCCTTCCTCTGGTGGCGGTGGTGGCGGGGGAGGGGGCGGAGGTAGTTATGTTCAGCCCAGCACCAATTTAACTATAAATGTCAGTAATAATCTGACTAATCTGTCCAATGTCTCCCTTCCAAAGACAAATTTAACGAATACAAATCTTACTACAAATAGGTCAATTGAGGGTGTTGAGAATAAAACGAGCGGAAAGGGGCTGTTTAATTCAATAACCGGGGCAGTTACCGGAGTGTTCCAAAATAGGTCTGTTACAGTAGTAATTATTATACTTGCTATTCTCGCAATAGCCTGGGTTTTCTCTGGATTTCTTGTTCCCAGATCCAAGAATGTGGGAAAAGAAATTAAAGAAACGACATAAGGAAAGATGGGGCATATTCTAAATAGATACTATTAAAATGGAAGTAATTGCTAAAGTTCGATTTAATGCATCAAAAGAAAGAATTGAGAGTTTTGGAATGAATAAATATCTTGTTTATTTGCCATTTCCAGAAGAAGGGAATTCTTTAAATGTGGTAATTGAAGTTTTGTCGAGACAGATGGGTATTCCTAGAAAGAATATTATTCTTAAGCGCAAGGCTCTTGTTACAAATGACTTAGTTTTTGAAGTCAACTGAAAATATATTTTGATTTATCATAATTGTTTAAAACTAAGATTTTCTTGACTTGTATGCTCACTAAATCAGATTATAGAATAACGGGGGATAGAGAATATCAAGAAATGCTTGATTCAACTATCAGAGACAATCGTATTCAAAGAAGATTAGAAGCTGAAGGATGGGGCTGCGTATCTGCTGAAAAAGCATACGTCCACAGTATAAAGGGCAGTGATTTTCTTCTGCGATTAGAAGAGATTGTTTTAGAATATTCTTGCGTGTGCGCAGATAAATTTGGGATTCCGCGAAACAGCGACGTGTTTAGAGAGATGCTTCAAAGAAACTCCAATTTAGCAAGTTCTTTTGTCGCGCGAAGCATCTTCTATGGCCGCACTAGCCAGAAAACTAAGCTTGCATGCGGCGCCCTCCAATTAGTACAACAATTTGTAGACGAAAAAGAAGATATAATGTCCATAAGTGACGGAGGGAGATTTGAGAAGTTTCTAAGAAGAAAATGTTTTGCTTAATCTAGGATGCCTATTGATGTAAGAAGTTGCGAATTTACGTGTTGAACTGAAAATAAAGAATTTAAAGGGTAAAATCTATCCTTTAGATATGAAAAATGTTAAAATTGGACACATTCGCAGAGAAGATGAAAAAGACAGGATTCTTTCTGAATTAAGTGTTAAAAGCCATAAAAAAAGAAGGAATAGAGAATTTTATCTTAATCTGATTCTTTGCTTAGCGATGATAGTTGCTTCTTTACAGGCTCTTATCTTATTTGGAAGAAAAGCAATTGATTCTATTTTAAGATATTTAAAAAGCAAATTATCTAGATTTATCTAAAGATTTTCTAAATTCAATGGCCTCGACGGTGCTTGCAGACTTCGTCCGCAGCAACTTCAACACTTACGTGATTGAAGTGATTTGAACAAATCCCGCGACGTGCATATGGCCTCGACGGGATTTGAACCCGCGACACCTGGCTTAAAAGGCCAGTACTCTAAACCGGGCTGAGCTACGAGGCCGTAATCCAAGAAGAAAATGTAGTTATTTAAAGATTACCAAAGGGTGCCGGCTCTAAAAAATGGGGAAAAATATCTGAAAAAACAATTTTCTTTGATAGTTAACGACTTTCTGTTCAAATATTAAAGTCCTTGGTTATATTAAGAAAACTTGAGGAGCAAGTAGGCAGAATATGAATGAAATAATGAAGATATGATTATATGGCGCGACTTTCATAGAAGGAAATATTTTGTAAACTTTTCCTTCTATAATCTACTATGATAGCTAAAGAAAAATGGATTGAAATACTGAAAAACTTTCAGGAATCACAGATTCCAGAAGGCATAGAAAGAGATGTTGAAATTCCCATAGAAACTCCTTTGAGAAGAGCAATCACCATAATAGGCCCGAGAAGAGCTGGAAAAACCTATATTATGTATCAGCTTATAAGAAAAATAATTCAAAAAGAAAAGAAGGAAAATTTAAAATAGCAGGAATAGATAACATCGGCAAGAATATCGAGAACATTGCGTTTATTGAGCTATTGCGAAGAGAAAAGAAGATAGCTTATTATAAATTCCCGAACTCGCAGGAAATTGATTTTGTTGTTCATGAAGGAAGAAATATTAAGGAACTTGTCCAGGTATGCTATGATATTTCAAATTTCCAGACAAAAGAAAGAGAAGTTATCCCTCTTATAAAAGGGATTAAGGAACTTAAGTGCACTAATTTAACAGTTATTACTTGGGATTTCGAGGCCAGAGAAGAAAAAACATGGTTCGGCAAAAAAGGAAAGATAAAGTTTGTGCCTCTTTGGAAATGGCTCCTTGAGAGAGAATGAGTATGCGAAGCCCTCAAAAAGCTTATCCATGAAAAGCAGAAGGATTATCCAAGATACAATGAGGGAGATGGCATGCACTCTGCCCTTGTCAACCATCTGAAATCAAAAGGCTTTTTGGATATGGGGAAGAATTACTTGTGAAACTCACTTTAATCTATTGTTAGAAAGTTTTATATACCTATTATACTTTGTATATAGTATATATAAAGTTAACTTTATATACTGTAGAGGATTATGACTTAGATGGATAAAAAGAGTCAAGATCCGAGTATAAAAATTAAAAAGGAAATTAAAGATAAATTGGAAAACCTAGACTTTGTTAAGAGGCATACTCATAATAAAATAATTAAAGTATTAATTGAGTTTTATGAAAAGAACAAAAATAAGAAAGGAGTTTTCGTTCCAGGTGATAAGAATGGAAATTAATAATCAATTGTTAAGTCATGAAAAAGCTGAAAGTTATATCTTGTCAGATTTTGCATTACAAAAAAATGTTTTAATCTTAAATAAATCTTCTGAATGTGTTTGGAAATTTGAAAAAAAAAGTCAAGCCAATATTTTGCATCAATTATGCAGTTATATGGCTATGTTCCCCCCCTCTCTCCCAAGACATTTTATTAAGAAATATTCAAAAGAGGGCGATAAAGTTTTGGATATTTTTTCAGGTCGAGGAACGACAATTCTTGAATCATGTTTACAAAATAGGATTGGAATAGGTAATGACTTAAATCCTTTAGCTTTTGTTTTAACAAAAGCCAAGAGTAACGTCCCCAAAAAGCAGGCAATAGTGCGAAGGATAAAAGAATTAGAAGTCGAATTTAGTAAAAAAATTGATAAGATAGATATAAGTTCTGAAGAATCAAAAATACGAATTATTTTTAGCGATTATACTTTGAGACAATTAGTCTTTTTAAAAAATAATTTGGAGTGGAAAAAGAATAACATTGACAATTTCATCACCTCTCTTTTATTGGGAATAATACACGGAAGATCATTAGGTTACCTTTCCTTGAGTATGCCGAATACATTCTCAATGGCACCAAATTATATTAGGGGATTTATTGAAAAACATGGTTTGACTAAACCTAAAAGAAATGCTTTCGATTTATTAATTAAAAAACTTGACCGATGCTACTATAGACCCAACGTAAAAGGAAAAGTATATAGGCAAGATGCTCGAAACATTTCCAGGATTAAAAGTTCAAGTATAGATTTAATAATAACTTCACCACCCTATACTCGAGTTATTAAATATGGTCAATTTAACTGGATTAGGTTATGGTTTTTGGGGGAAGATTGCAAAGAAGTGGATAAAAATCTATTCTTTTCACAATCTCTTGATAAATATTGCCAATTTATGACTGAAGTATTATTTGAATCTTTTAGAATTTTGAAACCCGGTGCAAAAGCTGTATTAGTAATTGGCGATGTTAAAAAGCGAGAGAATGAAGAAATTATCAATTTAGCCGAAGAGGTTTGGAAAAGATGTGCTGAACCACTTGGATTTAAACGAGCTGAACCGATAATTGAAGATACAATCAGTGATGATACAAAAGTCACTAAGATATGGGGCAGTAAAAGAGGGAATGCTACAAAGATAGATCGAATCTTAGTTATTGAGAAACTTTAATGTAATCTGGAATCTTGGCTTAATCCAAGAAGTACTGTTTGCACAATCCTATTCAATTCAGAGGAAATTTCTTCATCCTTTGCTTTATCTTCACTTAATAGCCAAAGATGATACGCAATATATGAAATATATCTCTCTTTGAAAAGTTCAAACTTATCTGCAGAGATTTCATTTGAGTCAGTAACATTTAAGTAATGCGTATTTCCTAAGCTTACGTATAGTATTAATTCCTCGCCACTTTTCATATACTTGCCAACAGCGTTTTCATTCCACTGAAATCTAACCCAATTTTTGTCATCCGGTTGTACGGAGATTACATCATAATTTGGTATTTCGACTTTATTTTCTCCTTCTTCGCCTTCATCTTCCTGAGGCTCAATTATTATGCATTGCCTGCTAGATTCTAATTTAACAGGAGAATTTGGAATCGTAAGCGCGCATTTTAATTCAAACTGTTTTCTCAATTCTACTTTATCAGGGCAAGTAAGAAAAACCCTGATTTTGTGTTTACTTAAGTCTGACTGTCCTAATAGTTTAACTCCTATTTCTGGGAAAAAGTCAATCTTCAAATTTGCTTTTTTGTCTTCTTCTAGAATTCCATCTGGTCCATTGCATTCTATGAGAACAAGAGACCTTCGACCTCTTTTTATCATTAAGGTTTCTTCTTCATTAATTATGTTAAATATAGTGGGGGGGAAACTACATGGTAATGGTGGAGGTTCTGCCATAATTTTGACAGATTTTGTATCCATTAATTTACAATTGCTTGAATAGCATCTACATGTAAGATTTCCTTCTTCTCGTAT
>Ga0233423_10001060_pt1 | contig 13931 bp, 15 predicted proteins | sample Watercolumn_Mata_FD_180713 | JGI IMG/M metagenome (GOLD analysis project Ga0233423, IMG submission 180713) | Freshwater microbial communities from Lake Matano, South Sulawesi, Indonesia - Watercolumn_Matano_2014_112_MG | ecosystem: Environmental > Aquatic > Freshwater > Lake | place: Indonesia... | reverse complement strand
ATTCCCCAGCCCCTGGTTGCACACCAGGTACTTGCCCGTGTCCTCGTAGAAAGCCTTGGCCTTGTCCAGCAGGGCGTCGAAGTCCAGAGGATCAGTCGGGAGGTACTTCTCGTCCACCATGGCCTTGTTGTAGACGAAGGCGATGCCCTCCTGGCTCTCGGGCAGCGCCCAGATCTTGCCCTGCCACACCACCCCACGCACCGCCGCCGGCTCGTAGGTCTTCTCCAGGAAGCTCGTGGTGATGCCATAGTCATCCAGAGGGACGATATTCCCTGCCAGAGCCTGATCACCGATCCGGTCGTTGGCCCAACCGATGATGTCGGGGCCTTCGCCAGCAGGGATGGCCACGCTGAGGGCATTGGCCGTATCCTCAGGCTTGGACAGGTCAATGGTCACGTTGGGATGCTCGGCCATGTAGTCCTTGAAAGCCTGCTCAATGGCCTTGAGATAGTCACCACCCCACTGATGCCACATAGTGATGGTGACCTTCTTGGCCTCGGGGGGCTTGGGAGTGGGAGTCGGTGGCACCGGCGTGGGTGTGGCCGCCGGTGCTTTCGTGGGTTCTGGTTTCGGCGTGGGTGTTGGCGTGGCGGCGGGCGCGCAAGCTGAGATCAGCAAGCTGACCACGACCAGGGCGCCCAACAGGCTAAACAGTTTCTTTCTCATTTTCTTTTCCTCCTTTGGAATTTGGTTATAACCGTCGCCTTTCATCGGCGGACGGCAACGATGGGAACACTTTCTTGTTTAGCTCTTAAAGGGCAAAGATGGACGACTCGGTTGGATTGCCCTTGTTCATGCTTCACATCCCCCCTTTCGCCGTAACATTCGGTCCCTGCGCAGTGAGGCAACCGCTAACATTATAACACATTTCTGTGTTTTAGTGAAATCGCCCAACACCCGCTTCTCCGTTCAAGAATCAGGCGTTGTTGTCCGATTGCGCTCTCATCCAATGTGATATATAATTGTAAACACGTAAGCAAACAACGCAGGCAGCCTCAATTGATAGTGCCAGGCCAAAGTAGCCAATATAGCTCCCAAGCCCGACGCTAGCCAAGGCCGTGTCCTTGCCTGCTCTGGTGAGTACAATTGGGGTGAACGAGTAGTCGGCTTCAAAACGGAGGGATGATCCCTTCCTAAACAGAAAGGATGGATGCTATGGCTACTTTGCGTATCTATGCCCTGGGACGGTTACGTGTCTTCTACGATCAGGCTCCTCTCCAGTTCCCTACGAAAAAGACGCAGGATCTTCTCTGCTTCCTGCTTCTGCACACTGGGGAAACCCTGGAGCGCGAGCTGATTGCCGAACGGCTCTGGCCTGTGCGCCCACCTGGAAAAGCACGCCGGTGCCTGTCCACTAGCCTGTGGCGACTGCGCCAGATCCTGGAATGCCTGGGTCCCCACCCCCAATCCTACCTGCTAACTGAGCGCAGCACCCTGGCGTTCAATACGACTGCGCCCTACTGGTTCGATGTGGAAGCATCAGTGTCAACTTAAGGCTCAAAGGCCCGTCCCCGGGCCGCCCCGGGGACGGGGCTCAGAGCTTAAGTTGACACAAATGGATGTGGAAGTCTTTGAACGACAGGCCACTTTGGGTCTGACAGGCCCCGTTCCCTGCGCCGAGACTCAGCGCCAGGCGTTGGAAGAGGCCTTTGCCCTGTACTGTGGCGATCTTCTCGAGGGCTGCTACGACGACTGGTGCCTGGCAGAGCGAGAACGGCTGCAGCTTCTCCTCCTGCGGGTGCTCAAACGGCTGCAGCGTCACTATCGCCTGTGCGGGGCTTTCGAAGCGGCTATGTCCTGTGGCCATCGGCTGCTGGCCCTGGACCCGCTGCAGGAAGACGTACACCGCGAACTAATGCGCTGCTATGCGGAGGCAGGCCAGCGCTCCCTGGCTCTGGAGCAGTTCCAGCGTTGTCGGGAAACCCTGCGCCAGGAGCTTCACATCGAGCCGATGCCGGAGACGTGGCAGTTGTACCGACAGATCCGGGGTGGCAAGGAACCCATCCTCCTGCCAGGAGTACAGGGAGACGGCCACGCCTCCCTGCAGGCGGCCCTGACCCAGTTCCGCTACGCTCTTGATGCTTTGGAGTCAACCTGGCAGGCGCTGCAGGTATTGACCATCGAGCTCGTGGAGACAGGCGAATCCGCCCAGGCATGATGTTCCACCCCGAATGATAGCCCTGCCCCCCTTGGCCGTTAACCAGTATGGCGGGGGATACTTCACACAGTGACGGCTGCGCTCGCTCCTCGCTCTTGTTCTGGACTGCCCCGTGCAACCGGTGCAGTCGGATTCGGCTGCCCCAGATCCTCCATCCCTCCCGCGATAAATCAGCCCTGTCTCCTTGGTGGCCCGAGTTTCCCCAGATAGAATCTTCTACCCTACTGTGACGCCCCAGTGATACCTTCGTGACCATGTTGTGACAATAGAGGTGTATTATTAAAAGTGTTGAGAAGACGATTGACCGTGCAGGACAAGATCTCGCCGGAGAAAGCGGGAATATTGTCGCATGCAGAGGCCATGGTGAAAGAGCATAGCGCTGTCTCCCGGCTCGCTCATCCTGTTATTCCTGAAGAGCCGGGGACAGAGGCCATTTCTTTTATCGTTCGCATCTGGAAACAAACAGGGTCAGCCGATCCCGAATACCGGGGCTGGGTTGAACATGTGCAGAGTGGACAAAGGACCTCCTTCCTCGGGCTGGACCAACTGTCATCCGTCATCTCCGCGTACCTCGGCCTCCCCATCCGACGGCGGACGTGGTGGCGGAATGGCCTGATGCGCTGGCGGGCTTGTCTCGCCAGATACTTCGCCCGTGGGAAGAAAATAGAGGGTAGGGAATGGCCGGAAAGCATCGGCAGGGGATAAGCAGGGTGCAGCGCTTGAATGACGAGGAGTGATCGAACACGTGCCCAGCAGCGACCGGCGATACCTGAAAGAGCTGGGCGATGTCGCCGCCTTCGTGTGGCCCCATCTGCAGGGGATGGGCGTGAAGCTTGGAACCCGGTGGCAAGTAGGGCAATGACTGAAGCTGTAGAAACAGTGTTTGACAAGACAAGGTTGAGCACTTCGTACGGGCAGTCCTTACGGCCGTGGCCAACCGCCGGCCAGGGGGGACGGAGCAAGCTCTTGCACCGGCTGTTGGCGTGCCTGGCGTTGGGAAGGCGGTAGAGCCCATGAGTAGCTACATGGTCCTGGCTGCAGTAAGCGAAGCCCTCCGGCAGATCTTGTGGGAGGCGTTCGAGGCGGATGCTGTGATCCGCCCCATCGTCGGCAGCGAGTCGGCCATCGTTTTTAAGAATCCCACCGAGACCGCTCAGGACTCGGGCAATCGACTCTCACTGTGGCTGTACCAGATTGCCGAGAATGAGTTTGTCAAGAATCAGCCCCTGTTGCGCGGCAATGGGCATGATTCAGCTCAATTTCCTCCTCTGGCTCTGAACCTGTTCTACTTGGTCACGCCGTTTGCCCCCTCCGGCGAATCCGATCACCTGCTGTTGGGTAAAACCATGGAGGTGCTGTACGACAATGCCACAATCCTGCTGGGGGATATCACCAATGACATCGCTGAGGAGTTGCGTATCATCTTTAGCCGGCTCACGCTGGAAGAGTTGACCCGCATCTGGGATGCACTGCGAGAGCCGTACCGGCTGTCTGTGTGCTATCAGGTGCGGGTGACCCGGATCGACTCGCAGCGCATGCCCGGACACGCCCGGGTCATCGAGCGGATCGCTGGCTTTGGAAGTAAGCCTGTCAAGGCCACAGAGTAGTGCAACGTGACCATTGCCTATGAACTACGCCGCCAGACGGCGATCCTGATCTTTGATCTGGAGGACCGCTACGCCCGGGAGCGGGGGGTCCGGGGACGTCACCCGCGTCCCATCGGTCCCATCAAGCTTTGCGTGGTGGGACGGATGGTGGGTGGCGTCCGTCAGGTCATCGATCCGTCCCTGGAGCTGGTCGTCCGGCGTAATGCCAGCGGCTATCACCTGTTCTTCGGCGTTGTACGACTACCCGATGGCACATCCCATGAGGCTGCCCTGGCTGCCGGGACGTACGTTGTGCGCGTGGAGAGTCGCTTTTACCAATGGGCGGAGCGTGAGGATATTGTGTTACCCGAGTCCGAGACCCCGTATTTCTTCGATCTGGAGCCCGGCTACGCCTACCCCTTTCCCTCGGAAAGCAGTCTGCCGGGTGGCCGCGGCCCGACTCTGCTGCGGGGCAGTCTGCACCGTCCCGATGGTCAGGCAATCGCTTGGGTTACCATCCAGGTTGTGGGGCAGTCCAACACCTACCGAACCGACGACACCGGGCAATGGGCGCTGGTGTTCCCCGATACCCAACCCACAGGCAACGTTACAGTCCGCTTTGAATTGCCGGATGGGACGGTTGAGAACGTGGCCAACGTGCCCATCGTTCAGGGGCGCGAGACCGGCCTGGCCCAGACGGCGCTGCGGGGGTGGGTGCTGACCGACGCCGGCGTGGGGATCCCCAGGGCCACAGTGCGGGTATCGGGGTATCCCGCCCAGACGACAACCGGCAGCGATGGAAGCTGGTTCTACTATTTTGGCCTGAACCAGCCGGCGGATACCGTGAGTGTCACGGCCGTGCTGCCCGACGGGCGCAGTCGCACTCAATCCAACGTGCTGGTGCAGCCCCGGGCAACGGTGGTAGTACCAACAATTCGATTTCCGTAGCGATCAAGGAACTGGGAGTTCCCTTCGCAAAAGGAGGATGGACCATGCCAAAAACACTTAAATGGACGCTAAATGTCGCTGTGCTTGACGGGCCGAAGATCTCGGCATCGGACACCGTGACGATTGAGGCATATGACAAGGTTGAAGTTGTAGTTGCTGCTGGTGCGGCCGCTGAGGACGTCCAGCTTCAACCGGGCGGCGCCGGGCAGGTGCAATTCCTATTGATTCGCTCTGACAACTATGCTGCCGGCCTGTCTTACAGCATCAACGCTGCCGAAGCCGATGCCCAGAAGCGAATCAAGCTGGATGCATTACAACTGCTTATCGGTGAGGGGGCTGTCGGCTTGCTGGGCAAACCACCGAACACGTTGTTCTTCTACAACGAAACGAATAAGGACGCTTCGACTCAGATCCTGGTGGGCAGGAAGGCGACAACGCCACCCGCACCGTAGAGCGGTCACCCTTCTGCCGTGGTATCTTGTTGAGAAAGGAGGCTCGACATGCCTGAATATCTTTCACCGGGTGTGTATGTTGAGGAGATCAGCCTGGGGCCCAAACCGATTGAGGGGGTCAGCACCAGCACCGCCGGGTTCCTGGGGGCCGCTGAGCGAGGTGCGGAATATCCACGGCTGGTCACCAGTTGGCTGGATTTCCAGCGCTGGTATGGGAGCTACGTCCCGGATGTCTCCTACCTAGCCTATGCGGTGCAGGGCTTCTTCGACAATGGAGGCCAGCGTTGCTACGTGAGTCGCGTGGTCCATGTTGAGGCCGTTCCCGCCAACAGCGCCATGGCCACCTCAGGCGCCGTGGGGAATCTGACCGTGACGGCCATCGGGCGGGGCGCCTGGGGCAATAACATCATGGTTAAAGTGGACGATGCCACCCAGCGCACCCCGGAGCGGGACTGGTTCCGAGTGAGCATTCTGTATTTCTGCGATCCCCCGGATCCAGCCGATTTCGTTGATCCCACATCCACCGACCCTGCCGATTTGGCAAACCCCAAGCGGCGCGAACCCGATGTGCTGGAGGTCTACGATAACCTGACCCACGAGGCCGGCGCCAGCAACAACGTGGTGATGGTGGTGAATGCTTCCTCGCGTCTGGTGCGCGTCGAGTGGGGCGCTGGCGGTCCTGCCCGATTGCCCAATCAGGGCTTCACTCAGTTGGGCAACAATGGCAGCAACGGCGCCGATATCGAGGTGGACGATTTCATCGGCGATCTGGATCCCATAGCCGGCCATCCTACTGAGCTACTGGGGAGAGGACGGGGATTGGCGGCCCTGGAAACCGTTGACGAGATTTCGCTGCTCGTCGTGCCGGATGAGGTGCGTGACGGCATGGACCAGGTAACGGAGGAGGTCATTAATCAGTGCGAACGTCTCAAAGATCGCTTTGCCATCGTCTCGGTGAGGCAAGGGCAAAGCGATGTGGCCAACCTTCGCCCCCCGCGGGACACTTCGTACGCCGCGTTCTACTACCCCTGGATCCGGATGTTTGACCCATCCATCAACGACACCCGTCTCATCCCGCCCACGGGCCACACGGCCGGCATTTTTGCCCGCACCGACATTGAGCGGGGTGTCCACAAGGCGCCGGCCAACGAGGTCGTGCGAGGCGCCCGGGACCTGGAGTTCCCCGTCCCCAAAGGGACGCAGGACATCTTGAACCCCCGTGGCGTCAACTGCATCCGCGACTTCCGCAGTGACCGCCGGGGCATCCGCCTGTGGGGCGCCCGGACCATGTCCAGCGACGGTGAGTGGAAGTACGTCAACGTGCGCCGGCTGTTCATCTTCGTTGAGGAATCCATTGACGAAGGCACCCAGTGGGTCGTTTTCGAGCCCAACGACGAGCCCACATGGGCCAAAGTGCGCCGCAGCATCACCAACTTCTTGATCCGGGTGTGGCGCAGCGGTGCCCTGATGGGAACCACCCAGGACGAGGCGTTCTTCGTCAAGTGCGACCGCACCACCATGACCCAGGACGACATTGACAACGGCCGGCTGATCTGCTACATAGGCATTGCGCCGGTCAAGCCGGCGGAGTTCGTGATCTTCCGCATCAGCCAGAAGACGGCTGAGGCACCTGCATAGCGCCGTGCTACCGCAACCAAGCGTTTGAAGAAACCCGTTTCTGAAAAAAGAAGGAGGTAAGGCATGGCTGAGACTGGAAGCCGCAGCGATCCCTTTTCGGCGTTCAACTTCCTGGTGGAGATCGACGGCGTGACCGTCGCTGGCTTCTCCGAGTGCAGTGGTCTCACTACCGAGACCGACATCATCGAGTACCGCGTGGGCAGTGAGGACATCACCGTCCGCAAGTTGCCCGGCTTGAAGAAGTTCACCAACATTTCCTTGAAGCGGGGCTACACCAACAGCAAGGAGCTGTGGGAGTGGCGCAAGAAGGTGCTGGACGGCAAGACCGAGCGGCAGTCCGGCTCTATCGTGCTGCTGAACGAGGCTCGCCAGCCCGCATTGCGCTGGAACTTCCGCGAGGGCTGGCCCAACAAGTGGGAAGGCCCCACCTTCAACGCCAAGAACAACGAAGTGGCCATCGAGACGATGGAGATCGCCCACGAAGGCCTGGTGTTGGAGTAAGCAGTATCCAATAGCCAGTAGCCAGAGTGGAGACCCTTCCGTGACATCTGACTACTGCCTACTGACATCTGACTACTGATCAATGAGATGTTTGCCTACCACACCCCTGGCGTGTACTTCGAGTGGCTGGATATCCGCCCGTCGGCCATCGAACGTGTGCGCACCGACATCGCTGGCTTTGTAGGCATCGCTGCTCGGGGGCCCCTCCATCAACCCGTGAAGGTAGAGAGCTGGACCCAGTTCATCAGCCTCTTCGGAGGGCGCATCCCCCAGGGCTACCTGGCCTACGCGGTGGAGGGCTTCTTCGCCAATGGGGGGCAGACCTGTTGGGCCGTGCGTGCTGCCGACCCGGAGAGTGCGCGCCCAGCGAGCCTGGATCTCCTGGACGGCACCAGCCAGCCGACCCTGCGCCTGACGGCATCCAGCCCCGGTGTGTGGGGGCAGGATGTGACCGTGTCTGTGGCACGCAGTGGGGAAGATCGCTTCTCCCTGACATTGCGGCTGTCGGATGGGGGACAGGAACTGTGGCGAGACCTGACCATGCAACCGTCTCAGCCCCGTTACGTCGAAATGGTGCTCAACGATCCCCAGACGGGCTCGCGCCTGGTGAGCGCCCAGGACCTGGGCTCGCCGGCCCCCTTTCTGGAGAACACACCCAGCCCGCGGGCCCGCAACCTGCGAGCCGGCACTGGCCGGCTGGCTGGCGGACGGGATGGACTGGCAACGCTGAGGCCGGCCCATTTGAGCGGGGAAGGAGCTCCCCCTGACCGGCCTTGGGGACTGGCAACGTTGGAAGTCATTGACGAGGTGAGCATCGTCGTCATGCCCGACATCATGCCCAAACCTGTGGCCAGCGTGCGCCGTAAAAAGCCGCCCCTCCGCTGTGACGTGCTGGACGGTGAGCCGGCACCGCCACCGGTTCCTGAGACACCACTGGAGTTCCCGCCGCCCTTTAGCAACGGGCAGATCCTGGCATTGCAGTACGCGCTGATCGGCCACTGTGAGAAGCTCAAGGACCGGGTGACCATCCTGGATCCCCGCCCGAGCGACGTGACGCCGGAGCAGGTCATCGCCTGGCGCAACCAGTTCGACACGAAGTATGCTGCCCTCTACTACCCCTGGCTGAGGGTGCCCGACCCGCTGGGTCTGGAAGGGCTTCTGCGGCCGGTGCCGCCCAGCGGCCACGTGGCCGGCGTGTACGCCCGGGCCGATCAGCAGGTGGGGGTGCACAAGCCGCCGGCCAATGAGCGAATCGAGGGGGCTCAGGACGTCTCAACACCGGTCGATGACATCGCCCACGGCGACCTGAATGACCGGGCGGTGAATGTGATCCGATCGTACAACGGTCGGGGTGTGCGGGTGGCCGGGGCGCGGACCCTGAGCAGCGACATGGAGTGGCGCTACGTCAACGTGCGCCGGCTGTTGATCATGATCGCCGAAGCCATTGACGAGGGCACCCAGTGGACCGTCTTCGAGCCCAACAATCCCGACCTGTGGCGCGAGGTGGATCGGGTGGCTCGCAGCTTCCTGGACGGCCTGTGGCGCCGCGGGATGCTGGACGGTGCCACCGCCGAGGAGGCCTACTTCGTGCGCTGCGATGAAACCACCAACCCCCCTGAGGATACCGAGCTCGGCCGGATGATTTGCCTGATCGGTGTGCAGCCCCCGTGGCCGGCCGAGTTCGTGATCGTGCGCATTGGCAAGACCGAAAGTGGGACGGAGATTCTGGAAGAGACCGGGGTGAACAATGGCTGAAACAGGTGCTCGCAACGACCCCTTCCTGGCCTTCCGTTTCGAGGTCAAGCTGGATGACCTGTCAGTTGGTGGCTTTAGTGAATGTGCCGGCCTCCAGCTCGAAACGGAGGTTCAGGACTATGCCGAGGGCGGGCTGAACACCCACGTCCGGAAGTTCCCAGGGCGGACCAAACAGACCAACATCACCCTCAAGCGGGGAGTCGTCGATCGGGAACTGTGGGATTGGTGCTACGACCTGAGCCAGGGGCAGGTGCGGTTCCGCAACGGTTCCATCCTGGTGCGGGATCCTTCGGGGGGACAGGTGGTGATGGAATGGCAGTTCCGCCAGGCCTTTCCGTGTAAGTGGCTGGGGCCCGAGTTGAACGCCACCCAGAGTAACGTGGCCGTCGAAACTCTGGAACTGTGCCACCAGGGGTTGGAGCGGCGGAAATAGCCGTCAGCCGTCAGTTGGAAACTGGAATTTGATAGCGGGGTTAGTATGCCTGTATACGTGGAAGAAATGACCAGCGAAGTCGCCGTGTTTGAGGGCGAGTTGCCGTTGACCGAAGCTCAGATAGAGAAGCTGGTGAAGCTGGTGCTCAGGCGCCTGGAGGAGAAGCAGCGGGAGGTTCGGCACATCCGCGAGGCGACGGTCCTGCGCCGTGAGGCCGCACCACCGCTGCTGGTCGGTGAGTGAGGTAGCCGAAGCCATTGGTCAAAGCGATCATCGAGGTGTTGGATCGGGATGCCGTGGATCCTTCGCGGGGATTGCTACCTTTCATTCCCGTCCAGTTCAACCCGACAGAGTACACCCTAAACAAAGGCGCTCAGATCGCGGAAATCGCCATCCCGGGGATCGACTCGCCCATCCTGCAGTTCATCCGCGGGCAGAACGAGAAACTCACACTGGATCTGTTCTTCGACACGACGGAGTTCGGCCTGGGCGAAGTGGCGGTGGATGTTCGCACCCTGACCAACTCCATCTATCAACTGGTCAAGATTCAGCCCAGAACCCACGCCCCGCCGCGCATCCGCTTCACCTGGGTCCTGGGCCTGTCCTTCAAGGCCATCGTGGAGAGCGTCCAGGAGAAGTTCACCCTGTTCAATCCCTTAGGCATTCCCCTGCAGGCCACGCTGTCGGTGACGTTCCGCGAGTACAAGACCCTGGAAGAGCAGATCGCTGAGCTGAACCTGCAGTCGTCGGATCACACCAAACGCCGCGTGGTGCAGCGGGGCGATACCCTGAGCCGCATCGCCGCCGAGGAGTACAACGATCCGAGGGAGTGGCGCCGCATCGCGGATGCCAACGAGGACGTGGTGGAGAATCCGCGCCGGCTAGTTCCCGGCACCGTGCTGGTCATTCCACCCCTGGATGTGTTCAGCGCACCGGTGGTGAAGCGCCTATGATGCCCAACGCCATCCCGATCTACGAAGGCCAGGACTTCTACGTCCCGTACTTCGAAGTGAAGTTGCAAGGTCGCCCTCTGGGGAAGGACGTGGTGCGCGACGTTCTCCAAGTCACGTACAAAGACAACATCCAGGAGATTGATAGCTTCGAGATCACCATCAACAACTGGGATGCGGACAAATTGGACTTCAAGTACAGCGATGAGGATCTGTTCGACCCGGGCAAGGAAGTGGAACTGTGGATGGGCTATTATGGCAAGGAGCGGTTGCGGCTCATGATTAAAGGAGAGATCACCTCCCTGCGGCCAACCTTCCCGGCGGCCGGCCAGCCCGCACTGGCCATCAGCGGGCTGAACGTGATGCATCGCCTGCGAACAAAGCAGGAGTCACATGCCTACGAGAGCATGACCGACAGCGAAATCGCCCGACAGATCGGCGGGCGGCTGGGCGTGACGGTGCGCACCGATCCCACGGCAGCAGCCAACGAGGAGCGTTACAGGTACCTGTTCCAGGACAACCGGTACGACATCATCTTCCTGATGGAGCGGGCACGACGCATCGGCTACGACCTCTTTGTCGAGGAGATGGGCCAGGATGGGCAGGCCGGCCAGAGCCGTCTGTACTTCGGCCCCTCGATCAACGTCCGGTGGGTCACCTACCAGCTCACCTATGGCCGTTCCCTCATCGAGTTTCAGCCCGATCTGACCACGGCCAACCAGGTGGGCAAGGTCACCGTCCGGGGCTGGGATGCGGAGAAAAAGGAAAAGATTGAGAAAACCGTTACCCGTAGCGACATCAGGACGCGGGGTGTCGGAGCCCAGGGAGGGCAAACAAACATCGAGAATTCCTTTGCGGATCGGGAGGAGGTCATCACCGACCGGCCCGTCCACACCCCCCAGGAAGCCCAGACCCTGGCCCGGGAGACCCTGGAGCGGATTGCCAAGGACATGGTCAAGGGCAGCGGTTCCACCGTCGGGTTGCCGGACCTGCGCGCTGGCAGTGTGATGATGATTGACGGCCTGGGGAAGCGTTTCAGCGGGCGCTACTTCGTGACAGCCACGACCCATACCATCGGTGACGGCGGCTACACCACCCAGTTCGAATGCCGGCGTGAAGAGATCGAAGGGGGCTAGCGCATGCAAGGGCAACGGGAAAACGGCATCGTCATCGGCGTCGTCACCGACCTCAACGACCCGGAGCGGCTGGGCCGGGTGAGGGTCAAATACCCGCACCTGAAGGACGAGCAGAGCTACTGGGCGCGCCTGGTCACCCTGATGGCCGGCCCGGACCGGGGCGTCCGCTTCGTGCCCGAGGTGAACGACGAGGTGCTGGTCGCCTTCGAGCACGGCGACCCCCGCCGGTCCTACATCCTGGGCGCTCTGTGGAGCAAGGCCGATAAGCCGCCGGCCGACGACGGCCAACCGACCCAGAACAACTGGCGCTTCATCAAGTCCCGCAGCGGCCACATCATCCGGCTGGACGACACCCAGGGGGCAGAAAAGATCGAGATCATTGATAGGGCGGGCAGCCGCAAGGTCATCATCGACAGTGCTGCTCAGAAGATTCAGGTTATCTGCGATGCCGGCGACGTCGAGGTGAAGGCTGGCACCGGCAGCGTCAAGGTCGAGGCGCTGACGGTTGAGGTGAAGGCGACGGGCAATATGACCCTGGAAGCCACCGGTTCGACGGCCATTAAAGGTGCCACGATTGACATCAACGCCAGCGGACCGGTCACGGTGGCCGGTATGCCGATCAAGTTGAATTGAGGCTCTATTCGGGAGGGACAGATGGGACAACCCACGGCACGCGTTGGGGACATGACCGCTCACGGTGGTGTGATCGTCCCGCCGGGCTGCGTGACGGTTCTGATCGGCGGGCAGCCGGCCGCGCGGGTGACGGATCTGCAAACCTGCCCGTTGTTCGACGGCCCCAAGCCCCATGTCGGCGGGCCCATTACGGGGCCGGGCAGTTCCACCGTGCTGATCGGCGGCCTGCCCGCCGCCCGCGTCGGCGACATGACCCAATGCGTCGGGCCGACGGGTACCATCGTACCACCCGGCTGTCCCACGGTGTTGATTGGGCCATAGGATTCACAGACCTCCGAGGTCTCGGAGACCTCGGAGGTCTGGACAGGGGTTGAGATGGATCGAGATTTTCTGGGGCGCGGTTGGTCATTCCCTATCAAACCGGTTGGCGGCCGGCTGTCCTTCGTGGGCGGTGAGGAGAAGATCCGCCAGAGTATCTGGATCATCCTGAGCACAGCGCCGGGGGAGCGTCAGATGCGGCCGGACTTCGGTTGTGGCATCCACGACCTGGTCTTCGAGCCCAACACCGCCGCCCTGCGGGGCATCGTCCAGCAGAAAGTTCGGGAGGCGCTGACCCGCTGGGAGCCCCGCATTGACGTGGTGGACGTCCGTGTCGAGACGCCGCTCGAGGCACGGAACCATCTGCTGATTCGGATCGACTATCGCGTTCGCGCCAACAACGCGTTCTACAATCTGGTGTATCCCTTCTTCATCAACGAAGGGGCAGGCTGAGGAGGCGATTCATGCCACTCGAGGCACCGAAACTGGACACCCGGACCTTCGAAGATCTGTTCCGCGAGGCGCGGTTGCGCATTCCGCGCTACGCGCCTGAGTGGACCGACTTCAACGAGAGTGACCCGGGCATCACCCTGGTGCAACTCTTCGCCTGGCTGACCGAGATGATGCTGGTCCAGATGAACCGGGTGCCGGAGCGAAACTACATCAAGTTTCTCCAGCTCCTCAACATGGAACTGCGCTCGGCCCAGCCCGCCGTGGCACATCTGACGTTCACGGCCCAGGCCGGCGCGGCCGTGGAGCCTATACGCCGCCGTTCGCAGATCGGAGCCCAGCCACCGGAAGGCGGTGAACTGCTCGTTTTCGAGACGGAGGCCGGTCTGGACCTGATCCGGGTGCCGCTGAAAGACGTGCGGGTGTTCGATGGAGCAGCCTTAACCGTGGTGACCCAGGCCAACGAGACCACGGGCGCACCGTTTCGGCCCCTGGGTTGGGTGCCCCAGGTGGGCAGTGCCCTCTACCTGGGCTCCGCCCAGACCGATCCACCTGCCGTCGGCCGGCCTTTCCCGCAGCAACTGCGTTTTCGGGTCTTTCTGCCCGCCGCCGCGCAGGCCGGCCTGCCCCAGAGCTGCCGGGAGACGGAACAGCCCCCCGCACCGCCGGTGACCCTGGTGTGGGAGTACAAGCCAACGGCCGACGCGATCCGCTGGCGCCGGCTGAACGTGTACGAGGATGAGAGTGCGGCTTTCACCCGCGAGGGCTACATCTTGCTGGAAGGCCCCGGCCAGATCGAACTGACCACCGAGGCAAAAGTGCCAGAGCCGCGCTTCTGGCTGCGCTGCCGGCTGGCTGCGGGGAGCTACCCGGCCGGCCACGCCCCCGAGATTGATCTCATCCGACCCAACACGGTGCCGGCCGTGAATCTCTCCACCGTCCGCGAGGAACTGGTGGAGATCAGCGAGGGACA
>Ga0233423_10001059_pt1 | contig 13935 bp, 14 predicted proteins | sample Watercolumn_Mata_FD_180713 | JGI IMG/M metagenome (GOLD analysis project Ga0233423, IMG submission 180713) | Freshwater microbial communities from Lake Matano, South Sulawesi, Indonesia - Watercolumn_Matano_2014_112_MG | ecosystem: Environmental > Aquatic > Freshwater > Lake | place: Indonesia... | reverse complement strand
CGCCTGTGCTTCTTCCCTGGTTCCCAGGCTGTGCCTGGGAACCAGGGAAGATTATTCTTGGCGTCTTGGCGAGAGATGAAAGAAAAATTCCCAAAACGCAGCACCCGGGGCCGAATTGTCGCCGTTTCCGTCAGCGACCGCAAGGGGGTGGTCAAACATAATGTGCCTGAGGCCCTTCTAATGGTGGAGCACGGCCTTAAAGGGGACGCGCACGCGGGCAGCGGCCGCCAGGTGAGCCTGCTGGCCCAGGAAAGCATCGACAAGATGATCGCCCTGGGCGCGGCGGTAAGTCCGGGAGATTTCGCGGAAAATATTACGGTGCAGGGCCTAGAGGTCATGAGTCTGCCGGTGGGAGCCCGCCTAAAGGTGGGGCCGGAGGCGGAGCTGGAGATCACCCAGATCGGCAAGGCCTGCCACAAGGGCTGCGCTATTAGGGAGCAGGTGGGCGACTGCGTCATGCCCCGGGAAGGGGTGTTCGCCCGAGTGCTAAAAGGCGGCGTGGTTAAGCCAGGGGATTTAGTCGAAGTTTTGGTGGACTGACCTCTGAAATATAAGATGATTTTATCCTTGCGGCTTCCTCAGACTGTTTTTTAAGTCCCCCTTTTCTAAAGGGGGATTTAGGGGGATTATTAAGGGCTTATTATAATCCCCCCATGCCCCCCTTTAGAAAAGGGGGGTAATACATCTGTTTTTCATTCACCTTATCTGAGAAGCACTTGAATGTATCGAGTGGGAATTCTGACAGTCAGCGATAAAGGCGCCGCGGGAGAACGGGCCGACACCAGCGGCCCTCAACTGGCCCGGTTGCTCAACCCGAAACATTTCCAGGTGGCCGCCACCCAGGTGGTCCCTGACGAATACGAGGCCATCGTCGAGCAACTGCTGAACTGGAGCGACGTAGAGGGCCTGGACCTGATCCTCACCACCGGCGGCACGGGCCTCACCCCCCGGGACATTACCCCGGAGGCCACCCTGGCCGTGGCCCAGCGCCTGGTGCCGGGTATCCCAGAGGCCATGCGCGCCGCCAGCCTGGCCAAGACCCCCCACGCCATGCTTTCCCGGGGCGTGGCCGCCATCCGTGGCGCAACCCTCATCATCAACCTGCCCGGCAGCCCCAAGGGCGCCCGGGAAAACCTGGAAGCCATCCTCCCGGCCCTGCCCCACGCCCTGGAAAAACTCAAGGGCAGCCAGGAAGAATGCGGCGCTAGTTGAGGGGAAAGTTTTGAGGGGAGGGTCGGGAGAGCAGTGGCTCCCCCGCCCTCCCCTCAAACTCCCCTCCCAACCCCCTTTAAGCAAGCTGGGGAAGGCGGGGCCATAGGCCCCGCCTTCCCCAGCTTGAATTTTTCCCCTTAAGGGATTGGGGGTGGGGGTTTGGGGGAGGGGGCAGGGGTCTGCGACCCCTGGCCCCTTCCCCCAAAACACTACTCCTCCCCGGCCTCCAGGCGTGGGAACAGGGGGGGGCCTTTTTGCAGTTGGGTGTCGGGGGTGAGGAGGCCCCAGGTCAGGGTTTGGGGCAGGGGTTGGTCCCAGAGGGAGAGGCCCAGGCCCAGTTGTTCGCTCATTTTCAGGGCGCTGGTGGGCATGACCGGTCTCAAGAGCGCGGCAATCCAGCGCAGGCCTTCCAGCAGGTGGTAGAGCACCGTGTCCAGGCGGCCGGCGGCATCCGGGGGCTTGGCCAGTTCCCAAGGGGCGCAGGCCACGATGTAGCGGTTCAAGTGGTTGATGAACTCCCACATCGAGCTTAATGCTTTGGCAAATTCCAGCGCCGGAAAATAGTGGAGAAATTCTGCGGCCATTTCCCGGGCCTGGCCGGCCACTTCTTTATCCACCGCCTCGGCCGTAACCGGGGCCGGCACCACGCCCTGCCGGTATTTAAAGGCCATGCCCAGGCTGCGGGCCAAAAGATTGCCCAGGTCGTTGGCCAAGTCCGCGTTGATCCTGGCCTTCAAGGCCGCCTCGCTGAAGGTGGCGTCCAGGCCGAAGACCATTTCCCGCAGGAAAAAATAGCGCACCTGGTCGACGCCATAGAGGGCCGTGAGAAAGCGGGGCTCCACCACGTTGCCCAGGCTTTTGGACATCTTGCCCTGGCTCATCTGCCAGTACCCGTGTACGTTAAGGTGTTGAAAGGGCTCTAAGCCGGCGGCCTTGAGCATGGTGGGCCAGTAGATGCCGTGGGGTTTTAAAATGTCCTTGGCGATGAGGTGCTGGACCGAGGGCCAGAATTTGGGGAAATCGGCCCCTTCCGGATAGCCCAGGCCGGTGAGATAATTAATCAGGGCGTCGAACCAGACGTAAGTAACGTAATTTTCATCAAAAGGCAGGGGAATGCCCCAATCCAGGCGACGCCGCGGCCGGGAGATGCACAGGTCTTCCAAAGGCTCCTTTAAAAAGGCCAGCACTTCGTTTTTATAGCGCTCCGGCCGGAGCCAATGCGGATGGGCCTTAAGATAATCAATGAGCCAGTCCTGGTAACGGCTCATGCGGAAAAAATAGTTTTCCTCCTTGAGCGCGGTGGGCGCCACCTGGTGGTCCGGGCAGCGGCCGGCCACCAGCTCCCGTTCCAGATAGAAACGCTCGCAGCCGAAACAGTAAAGCCCGCCATACTCGCCAAAGTAAATGTCGCCGGCTGCGTATACCCGGTCCAGGACGTCCTGGACCACCCGGATATGCTCCGGGGCGGTAGTGCGGATAAAGGTGTCATAGCTGATGTCCAGGGCGTCCCAAGTCTGGCGGAAGATGCCGCTGATGCGGTCCACAAATTCCCTGATCGGCAGCCCGGCTTCCCGGGCCGCCTCCAACACCTTTTCCCCGTGTTCGTCGGTGCCGGTTTGGAACCGCACCTCCTCCCCCAGGAGCCGGTGGAAGCGGGCCAGGGCGTCGGCCACCACCGTGGTGTAAGCATGCCCCAGGTGCGGCTCGGCATTCACATAATAGATGGGCGTGGTGATGTAATAGGTCATGGTATTGTTTGCTTATGTGTTTTTGGGGGAGAGGGCCAGGGGTCGCAGACCCCTGCCCCCTCCCCCAAGCCCCCACCCCCAACCCCTTAAGGGGGATAAATTTAGCTAGGGCAGGCGGAGCCAAAGGCTCCGCCTGCCCTAGCCCCCTTAAAGGGGGTTGGGAGGGGAGTTTGAGGGGAGGGTCGGGGGAGCCACTGCTCCCCCGACCCTCCCCTCAACACCTCACTTGCCTTCCAGCGCCTTGAGGCGTTCCAGGGCTTTTTGCAGCAGGTCCGCGTCCTGGGTGGGGTTGCCCATCCTCAGAAATTCGCGGTAAGCGGCCAGGGCCTCGGGTTTTTTACCCAGCTTATCCAGGGCCTGGGCTTTGGTGTAACAGGCTCGGGCGAAGTTGGGGTTTATTCCCAGGACCTCTTCGGCGTCATCCAAGGCCAGTTCCGTTTCACTCAGATGAAGATAAGCCTGGGCCCGGTTATGCAGAATTTCCGGGGCGTGGGGGCGAATTTTCAGGGCCCTTAGATAGTCGTTGAGCGCCTCCTGGGATTTATTCATGTCCAGGTAGGCGTTGCCCCGGTTATAATAGATCTGCCAGTCCTTGGGGGCGTATTTCAAGGCCCGGGTGTAATCTTCCAGGGCCTTGTCATACAGGCCCTGGCGGCTGTAAGCCAGGGCGCGGTTGTAGTAAGCCTCCGGGGCCTGGGGGGCCAGCTCCAGGGCGTGGTCCAGGTCCGTTACCGCGTCCACGTACTGCTCCAGCTTGAGATGGGCGATGCCGCGGTTGATGTAGGCTTCGGCCATTTCCGGGTCCAGCTTCAGGGCCTCGGTAAAATTTTCCACTGCCAGCGCCGGATTGCCCTGGGACAGGGCGGCTATGCCCTGGGAGAAGTGGTCCTTGGCGGCCTCACCGCTGGGCGCGGCCGGGGCCAGGCATGGAAGCACGGCCATCAGACCCAAGTATGCCACCCAAATAAGCAACAGGTTTTTTTTCATCATCTCTTTCCATTTCTTGCCCGAGGCGCAAAGCGGGAAAAAGGGTGAGGGAGGGGCCTCACGTCCCTGGGCCCCAACAAGTTAATCCCCCTCCTTTTCCGCGCTCATGGCCGCGTCCACGAAGTCCTCGTGGCTGCAGGCCGGGTCGATGCCAGGGCAGGCGCCCTTGGCCTGTTCCAGTTCCTCGGCATCCACCAACAGGGCCGGCAGAAAAGGCCACTGGCGGCAAATAAAAGGCTTCACCGGGTGCACCCGGCAGCGGTGGTCCTGCAGGAAGATGCAAAAGCCGTTTGCCGTGGCCAGGCGCGGCCCCTGGGAAGAGACCTCCACATAGCGGGTGGAAAACTCTTCCGGGGACATATCCAGCAGGGCGGCCATGTCCTCTACCTCTTGGGGGCGCACAAAAATTCCGCCCCGGCCGACGCAGCAGTCGCCGCACTGTTGGCACTCAAATACCGGGCGCGGCTTTGTCCGACTCATGGATTCTTCAAAGGCGGCTGGCCGGTGGATTCCAGGACGCTGCGCCATAAGGTGGAGTCCAGTTCCACTTCCTTGCGTTGGCCCACCGCGGCCTTGATGGGGATGTGGACGTAATGGCCGTGCCAGCGGCTGACCAACATGGCGGTTTTGCCGGCCATGCCGGCATGGACCGCGGTCTGCCCCAAAAAGCCGCAATAGATGCTGTCGCTATAGTTGGCCGGCCGGCTGCGGATCAAGTAGCTGGGGTCAATGTACTTGAGATTGATCTCTATTTTCCGATTCTCAAAATATTCTTTGATCTTGTCGACCAAAAGGAGGCCGATGTCGCCGGGCTTGACGTTTCCCGAAGGGTCCCGGGGAAGGTCTTCGATACGGAAGTATTTCTGTCCGGCGCCCTCGGCCACCAGGACGACCGCGTGGCCCCGGCTTCTAAGGCGCGCCGCCAACCGGCCCAAAAAACCGTAATCCCCCTCCAGATCGAAGTCCGACTCCGGGATCAGCACAAAATTGACATCCCTTAAGGCCAAAGCGGCGTTGGCGGCGATGAAACCGGAGTAGCGCCCCATGAGCTTCACCAGGCCGATGCCGTTGGGGGCCCCCAAAGCCTCGGAATGGGCGGCGCGGATGGCGTCGGTGGCCACTTCCACGGCCGTGTCAAACCCAAAGGAGCGGGACACGAAAGGAATGTCGTTGTCTATGGTTTTGGGAATGACAACGATGCTGAGGCGCAGCCCTCGATGGGCCACTTCCTTACAGATGAGGTCTGCGGCCCGCAAGGTGCCGTCCCCGCCGATGAGGAAGAGGATATGGATGTTGAGGCGGTCCAGGGCGTCCACGACCTCGCCAATGTCCTGGGGTCCCCGGGAGGAGGAGAGGATGGTGCCGCCAAAGGTATGGATATTGGCCACCGCCTCCGGGGTAAGCTCCAGCAGGTCATGGCCGTATCTGGGAATGAAGCCCTGGAAGCCGTAACGCACCCCGTAAATGTGGCGCACCTGGTAAAGGTGGAAGAGCTCCAGGACAATGGCGCGGATGACGTCGTTGGTGCCGGGACACAGGCCGCCGCAGGTGACGATGGCGCAGTGCACCTTGGATGGATCGAAATAGATTTTGGCCCGAGGCCCGGCGGATTCGAAGCTTAAGGGCTGCTCGCCCGGCGGCAGTTGGGCCAAATAATTCATGGAGTCATTGACCAGGACTCGGTCGGAGTCCTGGACGAATTTTCGTTGCACTATTTTCCCGTCCTGGGCAAACATGGGCACCGCGCGGATGGGTGACTCCACTTTGGCTTCTCCCAGGACGGCAATCCTGGTATCCAGAAGTGAATGACTACCGGCGGTTGCCGGTGTTTTGGGCTTTCTGGCCATCTTTATTCCTTCCAGAAATTTAAGACCTCTAGAAGCTATTGCAAAACCTCATTTCTCAGGGATTTGTTATTCTGAGCGCAGCGAAGAATCTCGCATTTTCAATGAGTTGAGATCCTTCACTTCGTTCAGGATGACAGCAGGACCCGGTTTTGCAATAGCGAGACCTCTGCGAAAATCACTAAAAAAGAACAACAGAGCGATTAACTGCAAATAAGAATGACGCTAACTCAGCCTAAAATTCCCTCCCCCTGGATGGGGGAGGGTTTGGGTGGGGGTGAATAAGATTGCCATTACAGTATGTTGCAAGATTACACTCCCCTCCCCCTAACCCCCTCCCACGGAGGGGAGGGGGAATCGGTTGGCTCGCCATGCAAGCATTTTTCCGTCTTCTTGGCAACCTCAAGACTTTTCGCAGAGGTCTCATAGCTTCTAATAAAGCGGTTTGTGTCTCATTTTGCCAATGGGGAGATAATATGTAGAACCGCCGCCCGGGGCGGTGATTTCGCCGGCGAGGGCGCCGGCGCTACATTTTCCCATCCCCCTATCCGGCATCACCTTACCAGGTTTCCGTCATGGCCTCCAGTTCGTCTTTAAGTTCCCGGGCCATCAATTTTTTGATGGCCTCCTTGGGGGCCAGGTCTTCGTAAAGGATGCGGTAAACCGCGTCCACCAGGGGCATGTCCACCCCTAGTCTCTGGGCCAACCGGTGGACGGCCTGGGAGGTCTTCACTCCTTCGGCCACCATGGCCATGCCTGCCAAAATTTGGGCCAGGGTCAGGCCCTGGCCCAACTTGACCCCCACCTGGAAGTTGCGGCTCTGGGTGCCGGTGCAGGTGAGAATCAGGTCCCCCAGGCCGGCCAGGCCGATGAGGGTCATGGGGTTGGCCCCCAGGCGGGCCCCCAGCCGGGTCATTTCGGCCACACCCCGGGTGATGAGCGCGGCCCGGGTATTGTCGCCCAGCCCCATGCCCACCAGGATGCCGGTGCCGATGGCGAAGATGTTTTTCAGCGCCCCCCCAAGCTCCACGCCGGTGACATCGTGGGAGGTGTAAACCCGAAAATGGGGGGCGGAGAAGAGTTTTTGCAAATTAAGGGCCACTTCCCGCCGCCGGGAGGCGATGGTCACCGCGGTAGGTTGCTTTTGGGCCACCTCCCGGGCAAAGCTGGGTCCCGAGAGCACCGCGTAAGGGGCTTCCGCGCCCAACTCTTCCCGCACCACCCCCTCCATGGTCAGCAGGGAGTCGATCTCAATGCCCTTGGTGGCGCTCACCAGCACTCCGGAGGCAGGCCAATAAGGTTTAAGCGAGTTCAGCAGTTGCCGGTACCCGTGGGAGGGGGCTGCCATGACTATAACCGGCACCTTGTCCAATACCGCGGCGAATCCCTGGTGGAAGCTGATACGGCTGGAAAGGCGCACTCCCGGCAGAAAAGTATGATTAATCCGGTCCCGGCAGAGAGCTTCATAGAGCTCCGCTTCCCGAACCCAGAGACGCACGGCCCAGCCCTTTTCCGCCAGGAGCTGGGCCAGGGTGGTGCCCCAACTGCCCGCGCCGATGACGGTCAGGGTGTGTCCCTCAGGAGAATCCCAGCTCGGCTTCGCCTTCATCGCCTTTTTCCGCCACCTTGGCCAGGCTGACCACCCGTTCTTCCTTTTCGGTGTCCATGAGTTTGACTCCCTGGGTAATGCGGCCGATGACGGAGATACCTTTCACCGACAGGCGCAGGACTTTGCCGCCATCGGTCACCAGCATGATTTCATCGTCCTCATCCACCTGGAGGATGCCCATCACCTGGCCGTTGCGGCTGGTGATCCTGAGGCCCAAGCGCCCCAGGCCGCCCCGGCGTTGGGCCGGGTACTTTTCCGGTTTGGTGCGTTTCCCAAAGCCGCGCTCGGTAACGGTGAGGATGGTGCCTGCGGGCCGGATCACTTCCATGCCTACCACCCGGTCATCGGCGGCCACCTGGATGCCCCTGACGCCTCTGGCGCTGCGGCCCATATCCCGCACCTGGGCGGCGGGAAAGCGGATGATCTTTCCCTGGCGGGTCCCCATGAGAATCTCCTGGTCCGGTTCGGCCAGGGCCACCCCCACCAGTTCATCCCCTTCGTCCAGGCTGACGGCAATAAGGCCGCCGCTGCGGGGCCGTTGAAAATTCAGCAGGTCGGTCTTCTTGATCACGCCCTGGCGAGTGGCCATGACCAGGGAGAGGCCGGGGACAAATTCCCTGATGGGCAGGGTGGTGGCCGCTTTCTCCTCCGGCCCCAGATTAAGCAGATTGACAATGGCCTTGCCCTGGGCCGAGGGCATGCCCACCGGGATCTCGTGCACTTTGAGCCAGAACACCCGGCCCTTGTTGGTGAACACCAGAAAATAGCTGTGGGTGGAGGCTATGTAGAGCTGGGAAACAAAATCGTTTTCCCGGGTGACCATGCCCATGCGCCCCTTGCCGCCGCGGCGCTGGCTGCGGTAGATGGTCAAAGGGGTGCGCTTGATATAACCCCGATGGCTGATGGTCACCACCATTTCTTCGTCGGCGATGAGGTCTTCGGCGGTGAAGTCCTGGGCCTGGGGGATGATTTCGGTGCGGCGGCCGTCGCCGTAACGTTCCTTTAGCTCCTTGAGTTCGCTGGCGATAAGGGCCATGACCTGGGCCTCCTCCGCCAGGATCAGCCGGAAGCGGGCGATGGCCGCGTCCACTTCTTTGGCTTCGTCCACAATTTTCTTGCGCTCCAGCCCGGTGAGGCGGGCCAGGCGCATGTCCAAAATGGCCTGGGACTGCAGTTCGCTCAGCTCAAATTTGGTCATCAAGTGGTCTTTGGCCACCGCCGGATTGGGCGCAGCCTTAATGAGATTGATGATCTCTTCCAGGTGTCCCAGGGCCATGAGCAGGCCCGCCAGGATGTGGGCCCGGGCCTCGGCGTTTTTCAGGTCGAAACGGGTGCGCCTGAGGATAACTTCCCGGCGGTGCTCCAGGAAATGGCGCAGCAGGTCCTTGAGGTTGAGCAGCTCCGGGCGGTTGTGGACGATGGCCACCAGATTGATGCCAAAGGTGACCTGCATCTGGGTGTGCAGGTAAAGCTGGTTCAAAATGGCCTGGGCCGATTCGTCTTTCTTTAGCAGGATGGCCACCCGCATGCCTTCTCGGTCCGATTCGTCCCGAAGTTCGGCGATGCCTTCGACCTTCTTTTCCTTGACCAGCTCGGCGATGCGCTCGATCAGCCGGGCCTTGTTCACCTGGTAGGGCAGCTCCCGAATCACCAGGCTCTCCCGTCCGGCCTTGGCTTCCACCGTTACCCGGGCCCTAAGGCGAATCAGGCCCCGGCCGGTGCGGTAGGCCTCGGCGATGCCCTCGGCTCCATAAATGAAGCCGGCAGTGGGGAAATCCGGCCCCGGGATGAAGGCCATCAACTCCGGCAAGGTGATCTCGGGGTTTTCCAGCAGGGCCAGCAGGCCGTCGCACACTTCGTCCAGGCTGTGGGGCGGGATGTTGGTGGCCATGCCCACGGCTATACCTGAGGCGCCGTTCACCAGCAAATTGGGCAGGCGGCTGGGCAGCACCAGGGGCTCTTGCAGGGAGCCGTCGTAGTTGGCCACGAAATCCACGGTGTCCTTGTCCAGGTCCTGCAGGAGCTCGTGGGCCAGACGGGTTAGGCGCACCTCGGTGTAACGCATGGCCGCCGGGGCGTCGCCGTCCACGGAGCCGAAATTGCCCTGGCCGTCCACCAGGGGGTAGCGCAGGGAGAAGTCCTGGGCCATGCGCACGATGGCGTCATAGACCGCGGTGTCCCCGTGGGGATGGTATTTGCCGATGACGTCGCCGACGATGCGGGCGCTCTTGCGGTAGGGCCGGTTGAAGTCGTTGCCCGCCTCGGACATGGCGAACAGGATGCGGCGGTGCACGGGTTTAAGCCCGTCGCGCACGTCCGGCAAGGCCCGGCCGATGATGACCGACAGGGCGTACTCCAGGTAGGACTTGCGGATTTCATCTTCGATGTTGATGGGTACGGCGCGTGCTTCCATGTTGAATAGACCGGGTTGTTTGGGATTAGATGTCAGTTTGGATTACCTTCAGATCATCTTATTAATCCACCTCAGGAGGCAGGGGCGGTATCAAAGGCCTGATCTGGTCAATCAATCGGGGCAGGTGCAAAGTGGCCACCTCCCAGATTTCTTTATAATCGATATCATCATATTCGTGTATCAAGACATTGCGCTGCGCGATTATTTTCCGCCAGGGTATTTCCGGATGCTCTTGTTTGAGTTCTTCAGAAATGCGGCGCGCCGCTTCGCCAATGATACCTAGGTTTCGTTCCACCGCAGCTCGCAGCATGTCATCCCGCAAGAAATCATCAAGGGTTTTGTGTTTAAGAAAATGTTGGATTTTTTCCGATGCTTCCAGCATGTCCAGGAGATTTGCCGGGTCCCTCTGGCTAAGCGGCATAAACGACCTCTTTGGTCGTTAAGATGGCATGACGCCGGAACGGGTTGCGTATCGCATTCCTTTCCACCAGATCAACCTCGCGACCGAATATCGCGGCAAGCTCATCCAGCATCTCCACCCGATTGTCGAAAGTGATGCCACCATCCGGCTCGAAGGTCACCAGCACATCAATGTCGCTATCCGGGCGAAAGTTCTCCCGCAAAACCGACCCGAACAGGGCCAGTTCTTTGATCTTCCAGCGGCGGCAGAAAGCCGCCAGTTGTTCCCGATTAATGGTGATGGGTAGTCCCATGCAGTACACCACCTCACGGATTAATGGTGGTTTGATACGCAAACTGCCCCTTTTCCACTTTGATTACCGTCACCCCTTTGATGGGGTTGTGGTCCGGGCCCATAGTGATGACCCCGGTGATACCGGGGAAGTCTTTGGTCATGGCCAGGGCCTCGGCGATTTTCGCGCCCTCCAGGGAGCGAGCCCGGTTGATGGCGGCCAGCAGCAAGTAATAGGCTTCGCCGCCCAGGGCCGCGAACGCGTCCAGGGGCTTTTTCCAGGTGAATTCATAGGCGTTAAGGAAGCGGCGCCCCAACTCGGAGGTGGCCCCCTGCCGGTGAAACAGGGCGGTGAAATAAAGGCCCTCCACCGCGGCGCCGCCGATGCTGATGAGTTCCGGCACCTGGGCGCCGTCACCGGTGAGCACCGGGGTCTTCACCCCCAGGTCTTTAAGCTGTTTGGCCAACAGGGCGTCCTCGGCATAGTAGTTGGGGGCGTAGATCAGGTCCGGGTCTTTGCCCTTAAACGCTGAAATCTGCGCGGAAAAATCCTGGTCCCCGGTCTGGATATAGCTTACCGCCACGATCTCCCCACCCCGGCGCTTGAACTCGGCCATGAAGAAATTGGCCAGGCCCACACAGTAGTCCTGGGCCTGGTCGATGAGCACCGCCACCTTCCTGGCCTGCAGGTTCTCCCAGGCGAAGCGGGCCGCCACTTTGCCCTGCAGGTCGTCCACATATGCGGCCCTAAACACGAAACGCCGCCCCTGGGTCACCAGGGGGTTGGTGGCCGTGGGGCTGATCATGGGGATGCCGGCCCGCTCGGCGATGGGCGCCCCGGCCAGGGTGTCGGAGCTGATGACTTCGCCGATGATGGCTGCCACCTTTTCTTTTTCAATCAGGCGGCTCACCGCGTTGGCCGCGTCGATGCGGTCGCTCTTGGTGTCCACCAGGGCCAGCTTCACCGGTTGGCCCAAGACCAGGGGCTCCAGTTGGTGGGCCACCTGCACGCCTTCCCAGACCATCTGCCCCATGGCCGCGGCCGGCCCGGTCATGGGCAAATACAGGCCGATCTTGACCTCCGCCGCGGCCGGCGAGGCGGCCAGGATAAGGCAGACAATGAGAAAATATTTTTTAATCCGCGCCATGCCTTAATCAGTTAAGGTGAAATCGCTGCCGGCTTAAGGGGCGAAAGGGAGAAAAGGGCAAAGGGCGAAAAGGAAAAAGTCGGAACCACTCCCCACCCCTCGCCCCCTCTTTTTTCAGAGATTGTCTGGAAATCATTAACTGTATTATAATACCACAAAAAATCAGCCATCGGCAAGGAATTCCGGCCAATACTTAAAGGGGTAGGCCTATGGAACTGAAGGTAGTTAAGATGGTCATCCCGGAGGGCGCCAACCTGATTCTGGGCCAGAGCCATTTCATCAAAACCGTGGAAGACCTGTATGAAATCATGGTGGGGACCGTGCCGGGGACTAAGTTCGGCCTGGCTTTCTCAGAATCCTCCGGAGACTGCCTGATCCGGGTGGAAGGCAATGACCCCGACCTCATGGCCGCGGCCACCCAAAACGCCCAGAACCTGGCCGCGGGACACACTTTCAACATTCTGCTCAAGAATGCCTTTCCCATTAATGTCTTGAACGCGGTGAAGATGTGCCCGGAGGTCTGCCGCCTCTTTTGCGCCACCGCCAACCCGGTGGAGGTGATTGTGGCCCAAACCCAGCAGGGCCGGGGAATCCTGGGGGTGGTGGACGGCCTTCCCCCCAAGGGCGTGGAAGATGAAAAAGGGCGGGCCTGGCGCCACGAGATCCTCAGGAAGCTGGGGTATAAGAAGTGAGCAGTGAGCAGTGAGCAGAAAAATGTAGGGCGGGCAAGGCCCGTAACCCTCCCGCCCAGATAAATCTTGTCTCAGGCCTTCAAGATCTCCACCAAGTCCAGGTGTTCCTCAAGGTGGAAGTCCGCCTCCAGTGCAGGGTGCCGATAAGCCGCAAAAGGCACTCCGGCTTTTAAGGCGGTGAGACGGTCCACTAACGAGTCCCCGATGTACAGAGCCTCCTCGGGTTGGCACCGGAAGTGCCGCAGGATTTTTTTCAGGCACTCCGGATGCGGTTTGGGCCGGCTCACGTCATAACTGCTAACCGCGAAGTCGAAAAGGTCTTCAAGCCCCAGTTCCTTAAGGACCAGGAGCAGGCTTTTGCCCCGGTTGGTGGCGATGGCGGTGTGGTAGGTCGGGCGCAGATACTCCAGGATTTCCCGCACCTGGGGCATGAGACGCAAAAGCACTAGAAAGGGGCGATTGTCGATATCCCGCTGGTAGGCCTGGGCCTCCGCCAGCCAGGGAGTATCCTGAAAAAGATAGTCGATGGCTTGTTTGGCGGTGCTGGTGTGGACAAAGGCCAGTTGCTCGGCGCGCAAACGCGGGCGGCCGAACCTGGCCAGAATATGGTTGTAAAAGGCCTCGTTGGACCCGCGGGAATCAAGCAGCACTCCATCGCAGTCGTAAATAATGACCTTAAAAGCGGCCATGCTCACTTCCAGGCGGTCACCGCCAGGCGGCGGGTCAGGCTGCCCCGCTCCCCGGGCTGGGGGTAGGGGTCCTCTTGCGGGGACACCCGCACTTGGGAGAACCCTACCTTTGTCAGGCAAGTCCGCAGTTCCTCCGGTGGGTAGAGGCGCATCTGGTAAGCGCCATCCCGCACTTGCCCCCGGGTGCGGCACATGACCATCTCCCGGCAGATAAGATGCTCCGCGGTGACCCAGCGGCGGCGGCAGACCACCAGACCTTCCGGGGTTTCGTGCCAGGACTGGGCCGGCAGATGGTGTCTGACGAAGTCGGGGTCGGCCACCTCCAAAAACAGCCGGCCCCCGGGCTTAAGCAGACGCCAGGACTCCTTTAATATCTTCCCATCGTCCTGGTCTGTGGCGCCATAGCCGAAGGAGTTGGCCAAAAGCACCACCGCGGTGAAACTCTCCCGGGCCAGGGGCAGCGCCCGGGCATCGGCCCGCAGAAAGGTCACCGCCAAGCCGTCTTTTTGGGCCTGGGCCTTTCCCCAGGACAACAGGGGCTGGGAAAAATCCACCACCAGCACCCGGCTAAAACCGCGCCGGGCCAACTCCTGGGCATGCCGCCCATGACCGCCGCACAGGTCCAGGACGGCCTCCTGGGGCCGCAAATTCAGGGCCCGGATGAGAACTTCCACCTCCCGCCGGGTCAAATCCTCATTGAGCACACTGCGGGCGTCGGTTTGGAGATAAACCTCGTCAAAAAGCTCACGCCACCAATCCGGAGACACCCGCGGTATCTGCATAGCGAATATCTGTTAAAAGGTAGTTGTGGGGGGGAGGGCCAGGGAGCTAAGCTCCCTGCCCTCCCCCCACACCCCCCTCCCAACCCGTTTAAGTTGGGTCGAAAAGGCGGGGCCACAGGC
>Ga0233423_10001058_pt1 | contig 13941 bp, 5 predicted proteins | sample Watercolumn_Mata_FD_180713 | JGI IMG/M metagenome (GOLD analysis project Ga0233423, IMG submission 180713) | Freshwater microbial communities from Lake Matano, South Sulawesi, Indonesia - Watercolumn_Matano_2014_112_MG | ecosystem: Environmental > Aquatic > Freshwater > Lake | place: Indonesia... | reverse complement strand
TATGGGATTCTACCGCAGGCCTGAGTAGTCACATCTCTGGAATCTGTTCGCTGCCAGGAGGAGTAGGTGACCCAACCATACGATATTGTCATCATCGGCGGGGGGCCGGGAGGGTACGTGGCCGCCATCCGCGCCGCCCAACTGGGGGCCAAAGTGGCCCTGGTGGAGATGGACCGCGTCGGCGGCACCTGTCTGAACCGTGGCTGCATCCCCACCAAGGCCCTGGTGCGGAGCGTCGAGGTGCTCCAGTTGGTAGATCAGGCCCCAGCCTTCGGAGTGATCGTCGAGGAACCGGCCTTCGATTTCGCCCGCATCATGGCCCGCAAAAACGAAATCGTGGCCCGCCTGGTGGGAGGCGTGGAAGAGCTGCTGAAAACCTACAAGGTCGAGGTCGTGTCGGGGACGGCGACCATCCCCAAACCTGGCATGGTTCTCGTAAAGCCGGCCAGCGACGCCCCATCTCCAACCTCCAACCTCCAACCTCTAACCTCCAAAACCATCGTCATCGCCACGGGCTCTGTTCCCGCCCGGCCTCCTATCGCCGGCCTGGATGCGCCGGGCGTCCTCACCAGTGATGACATCCTGGAGTTAGAGGAGGTTCCGGATAGCCTGGCGGTCATAGGCGGGGGGGTGATCGGCCTGGAGTTCGCCAGCATCTTCCACGCCCTGGGCACGAGGGTCACCGTGCTGGAGATGCTCCCCACCTTGCTGCCCACGGTGGACGGCGAACTGGCCCGCCGCTACAAGAGCCACCTCCAGCAGGAAGGGGTGGAAGTGCACCTGCGAGCGCGGGTGGAGGAGATCCGTCCGAAGGGAGATAGGCTGGCGATCAGGGTTGCCGACTCTGGCCAGGAGGTCGAGGCGGAGAAAGTGCTGGTAGCCACGGGGCGGGTGCCCTACACCGAGGGGTTGGGCCTGGACGAGCTGGTAGTCAAACGAGAGCGAGGAGCTATCGTGGTGAACGAGAGTATGGCCACCAACGTGCCGGGCATCTACGCCATCGGCGATGTGACCGGGGGGGTGATGCTGGCTCACGTAGCTAGCCGCCAGGGGGAGGTGGCGGTGGAAAACATCCTGGGCCACCCTGTAGCTATGGATTACCGCGCTGTGCCCAATTGTGTCTTCACCCTCCCGGAGATTGCCGGCCTGGGACTGACTGAGGAGCAAGCCAAGGCGGAGGGACTCGATTATGAAGTGGCCAGGTTCCCATTCTCCGCCAGCGGGCGGGCCCTCACCATCGGGGAGACGACGGGCCTGGTGAAACTGATCTGCGAGAGGGAATCGGGCAAGGTGTTGGGCATGCACATCATGGGGCCTCAGGCCAGCGACCTCATCGCCGAAGGGACCCTGGCCATCCAGATGGGGGCCACGGCCAGGGACATCGCCCAGACCATCCATGCCCACCCCACCCTGCCCGAGGCGATCATGGAAGCGGCCAAGGCTGCCGCTTTTGGCCAGGCTATCCATTACCGTAAGAGATGATGATCAGTTGTCATTGCGAGTTGGCCATGGCGTGGCCCGCCATTCTAAAGGACAGAAACTTCCTGGTGTCATTGCGAGGAGGCGGTTTTTGCCGACGAAGCAATCCCCAAGTCGCGAGTTGGAGATTGCTTCGCTCCGCTCGCAATGACGGTGGACAAGTTTCTGAGTAGGAGCAAAGTGACGAAGCAATCCCCACCCTGCAACGGAGGAGATTGCTTCGCTCCCTAACGGTCGCTCGCAATGACACTGGAGCAACACCCAAGAGGGAGACCACCGTTCAACGAAGGAGGTGCAAATGCCTAATCTCAAGATCCTGAAAGCCGCAGCCGAGCGCCGCCGTCAGATGCGTCCGAAGGCCGAGCGCCTCTATCGCCAATACCGGGACCAGGTTCCCCGGTTGATCGGCCAGTTGGCCGGGCCCACTCAGGAAGAACACGACTGGGCCTTCGATCTGTTGAGTCAGATGGGGGAGATGGTCGCCTCCGAGTTGCTGGACGCCCTGGCCGATCCCACACTGGACGAGATCGCGGCCGACGAAGTGGTCTCGCTCCTGGGTGTGACGGGCGACGATCGCGCCCGCGAGCCGCTGTGGGATTTCTTCCAGGCCCAGGTTAGCCTGGAGCGGGCCTCTACCGCCGCCCTTAGCTTGGCCTCGCTGGGAGATGATCGCGTTTTGCCCTTTCTGCGGCGAACCCTCGACGCGGACGACGAGGAACTCGTATCCAATGCAGTGGCGGCAATGGTCACTGTCGGCACAATGGACGACATCCCCCGCTTGCGCGAAATCCACCGCAAGCATCTGACCAACTGGGAGATTCGCTTTGGGATTGCCAACGTCATATTGAGCATCGTGGGCGAGACCGACCAGTCCACCTTCAATCGGACGCTGGACGACATTCAGGCCAGTTTCGCCGACCGCCGTCTGTGGGATGATATCTGGGCCATCCTGGATGCGCAGTTCGGTACAAAGGACGTTACATGGCACTGAGTAACCTCAATGTCTCCATCGGCACCGCCGCCCTGTTGGGCCTGGCCGACGTGGCCATGGACACCGCGCCCACCACGGCCTACCTGATGCTGGGGGGGCGTTGCCTCATGGATTGCGGCTTCTGCGCCCAGGCGCGCTCCAGCCAGGCCAATGCCCTGAAGCTCTCCCGCGTTACCTGGCCGGAGTTCGACCAGGCACAAACCGTGGCCCTTCTGGCCCAGGCCGTCGAGCAAGGGGACATCAAGCGCTGTTGCCTCCAGGTGACGGTGGCCGAGGGTTGTTTTGAGCGCACGCTGGCGGTGATTCGAGCTGTGCGAGAAAGCTGCGAGGTTCCCGTTGATGCCGCCATCCTACCCAGAGACATGGCCCAGATTGAGGAGTTGCTGACAGCAGGAGTGGATCACATCGGCTTCGGGTTGGATGCCGCCTGTGAGCGGGTCTTCCAGCGAGTCAAAGGCGGGCACTGGGCGCGGAGCCTCTGTCTCATCGAAGAAACAGCACGGCGGTTCCCCGGCCACGCGGCGGTGCACCTCATCGTCGGCCTGGGTGAAACCGAGCAGGAGATGGCCGAGATGATCCAGCGGATGCACGACCTGGGCCTCATTGTAGGGCTCTTCGCCTTCACCCCCGTCCGAGGTACTCGCATGGAAGACGTGTCCCCGCCCCCCATCTCCACCTACAGACGGATGCAGGTCGCCCAATATCTAATATCCAATAACCTGGCCTATGTGGGGAACTTCACCTTCTCCCCAGCAGGCCAACTCCTCAGTTTCAACCTTCCCCGTTTGCCAGAAATCCTGGCCGACGGCGCGGCCTTCCAGACCTCCGGTTGCCCCGATTGCAACCGTCCTTTCTACAATGAGCGGCCTGGCGGGCCGATATACAATTACCCCCAGCCGCTGACTTGGCGACAGATAGAGGCTGCTATTGAGGACGTGAAACGTAAAACGTTAAACGTAAAAAGTAAAACGTCAAACGTGAAACGTAAAACGTCAAACGTAAAACGTGACCGTTACGCATTACGTTTTACGCATCACGCATCACGTTTTACGCATTACGCATCACGTTTTACGCATCACGCTTCACCTTCCTACCCGGCTGCTGATTGGCGGCTATTACAAACTGGCCTAGCCGATGGCGCTACCAACATGGCCATTGACGAGGCCATCCTGTGGGCTGTGGCGGAGGGGAAATCCCTACCCACCCTGCGCTTCTACGGCTGGGAGCCGCCCTGCCTTTCCATCGGCTACAGCCAGTCCATGGAGGGCGAGGTGGATGTGGACAGGTGTCGAGAGTCGGGCATTGACTTCGTGCGGCGGCCAACCGGCGGGCGGGCCATCCTTCACGCCGACGAGTTGACCTACAGCGTCGTCGCTCCCCAAACGGAGCCTCGCGTTGCTGGAGGCGTGATTGAGTCCTACCGTCGTCTTAGCGCAGGGTTAGTGGCGGGCTTGAGGGATTTGGGGGTGGAGGCTTGTCAAGCCCTCGTGCCCTCACCCCCTCCCACATCTGAGCAGAGGAGCAGAGGAGCAGAGGAGCAGGGGAGCGGAGCAATGGGTGAACATCACGTCTGCTCCCCTGCACCTCCGCACCCTTGCACCCCTGCTCTCCTGGGAGAGGGGGAGGGGGGATGGGGGGGTAGGGGTGAGGGCAAATCCCCCGCTTGCTTCGACGCCCCATCCAGCTACGAGATCACTATGGGCGGCAAGAAACTGGTCGGTAGCGCTCAGGTGCGCAAGAAGGGGGTGGTGCTCCAGCATGGCTCCCTACCCCTGGAAGGCGACATTGCCCGCATCTTTGATTTCTTGAGAGTGCCATCGGAGGAGAGGCGGGAGGAGTTGAAGCACGAGCTGCGGGCCTGGGCCACTTCGCTGGAGCTGGCATTGGGATACAGCATCCCTTTCGAGGAAGTGGCCCGACACCTGGCGGCCGGCTTCGCCCAGGCCCTGAACCTGCGGTTGATCCCCGGCCGACTCAGCGAGCACGAGTGGGCCCTGGCCGAGGAGCTCCGGCAGGAGAAATATCTGACACGGCAATGGAATTTTGTCAAGAGACTTTGATAGCGACGAGCACTACAAATGCAATTTGTCCAAATAGGGTTTTGATGGTATAATGCGAGAAACTTACTTCAAACCTTAAAATATTCAGAATTTCTCAAAATTGGTGCCTCCAGGCCGTATCTAAATGGCGTTTTTTTCGTTATTATAGGTAGAAACCTCACTCCCGGGAGCAAGTGGTGGTAGACCAGATGCCAGATAGCACATATAGATGTATGCCCTGAAAAGCGGTTGCGTTTTCGCGTTCCTGGCGAGTAACGACACGTACTGGCAGCCTGGTTGCCCCCTCCACCCAAACAGCTTTGATCCCCATCCCGCCGATGATATGCCACATTCTTCTCGAATGAGGAAGAGGTAAATGGACAGAATTCGCCTTGTTTTCCTTGTCGTGTTGTTGGGCCTGGTTTTGCTCTTGATGCCGCTGCTGCTTTGGGCTTCGGCGCCACCGTCAGGAGCCTACGCCGCAGACCTGCCCGCAGCGATGGCCCCCAGTAGCGTCGCCCTCCTGGCCGCTGGCGGCCCGGACGCCTTTGGCTACACCTACATTGATAGCGACGAGGCCGGCGGCCCAACCTTTGCCTGGACAGACATCAGCGGCTTCGGCACAGCGCTGGGCCTCGGTGACGATGACTATTCCAACCAGGCGATCGGCTTCACCTTCAACTTCTACGGCACGAACTACACCCAAGTAGCTGTGAGCAGCAACGGCTACCTGAATTTTGACAACGGCACCAGCGATTTTGACCCCGTTGATTCTGGTAATGATTGCCCCATTCCAAGTGGCGTTGTTCCTAACAACGCAATCTACGCCCTCTGGGATGATCTCGATCCCAGTGCAGGGGGTGAGATCTACGTCTTCGCGGGTGGTACAGCGCCGGACCGGGTGTTCATCGTCCAGTATCATAACGTGCCGTTCCTTGGCAGCAGTGTGACGGTTAGGTTCCAGGTGATCCTAGCTGAGGGTAAGGGCACCAACCTCATCCTGATGAAGTACGATGACGTCCAGGGTGATGCCCGGGCGAGCGGCAACAGCGCTACTGAGGGCCTGGAAAGCCCAAGCTCGTTGCCATTCGGTCTCTCGGCGGTGCAGTACAAGAATTGCAACACAGCCGGCAACCTGCACAATGGCCTGGAGGTGTGGTATAAGCCGCCTCAGATAGTCAACACCACGGCGGATCACGCCCCCGGGTCCTGCGATCCGCTCAATGGGACCACTGACTGTACCTTGCGCGAAGCGATCTACGCCGCCAGGGCCCTCCCCGGGAAGGACACGATCAAGTTCGACATCCCCGCCGCAACCGACGGCGGCTGCAACGCCGGAACGGGGGTGTGTACCATCCAGCCGCTCTCCGCCCTGCCGGTCATCACGGATACGGTGACGATTGATGGCTACAGCCAGACCGGCGCTGCCCCAGCCACCGCCACGACCAACGCCGACCTGAAGATTGTCATTGACGGCACCCAAGCAGGCGATGGAGTCAATGGGCTTGTGCTCGTTACCGATGACAGCACGGTCAAAGGGCTGGTCATCCACGGCTTCCAAGTTTATGACATCTCTAACTACGGCTACATCCAGGGCAACGGCATCGTGATCGTGGGTGATTCGACATACGGAGGGGGTGACAACAACGTCATCGCCGGCAACTACATCGGTACGGACGTGACCGGTACGGCTTGCGTCGGCAATGGGGGTAGTGGCGTGTTGATCGGCGATTCCTATTCCTACAGCACCGACGGCACTAACAATAACATCATCGGCGGCACCAGCCCCGCGGACCGCAACATCATCACCTGCAATGGCTTCCAGAGGGATACCAGTACCCCCGATCCCGATGACGGCACGGCTACAGGCGGTGACGGGGTCACCATCCGGGCCAACTTCGATGGTGGCACCTTCTACTCGGCCGACGGCAACCAGGTCCTCGGCAACTACATCGGCACCGACGTCACCGGCATGACGACGCTGGCGGCCGGCACGCAGACGTTCACCTTTGACTCTCAGACCTTCGACATCACGTACATGGGCAACACCGGCAACGGCGTCCGCATCGCCGGCGGGTTGTCCAACATCGTTGGCGGCACGACCGCGGGCGGGCGCAATATCATCTCCGGCAACGAGCTGGACGGCGTGCGTATCGAAGCCGTCGCCTTCGACTACCCCCCGACGTTGACGCGCGCGGCCAACAATAACGTCGTGCAGGGCAACTACATTGGGACGGACGTCACTGGCACGGGCGACCTGGGTAACCGTGACGTCGGTGTCTACATCATGGGGCTCGTGGACGACGCCGACGGCAACCAAATCGGCGGCACGACGGGGACGACGCCCGGGGGATCGTGCACCGGGGCGTGCAACCTCATCTCCGGCAACGGCGGAGGTGGCGTTATGATCCTCGGCGGCGAGGCCAGTGCCAACGAGGTCAAGGGCAACTACATCGGGACCGATGTCAACGGCGACCCTCCCATCCCCAACGACGGCGACGGCATCGTCATCACCGACGCGGAGGACAACACTATCGGCGGCCCCACTCCTGCGGAGCGCAACCTGGTCTCTGGCAACAAGGGCGAAGGGATCTCCATCGTCAATAACGCCAAGGCGTGGAGCCCCGACCTGGAAGTCTTTCTGGGGGCCGGGGAGGCCAGCGGCAACACCATCCAGGGCAACTACATCGGCACCGGGGTGAGTGGCACGACGCCGCTCTCCAACACGCTGAGCGGTATCGCGATCGTGGATGCCGCCGATAACGTCGTTAGCGAGAACCTTATCTCCGGGAACGGCGAGAATGGCGTCCTCATCATGACGACCGGCGGCGCCCCCGGCAACGTCGAGACCAACGTGGTGACGGTCGAAGGCACTGCCAATGGGAGTCCCGTCAAAGGCAGTGACGGTGCCACGGTGATCGTTGGGGGAACGACCTGGCTGGAGGTGACCAAGACGGCCGATCCAACTCATTTGGCTGAGCCAGGAGGCACAGTCACCTTCACCGTCGGCATCACGAACTCTGGTGCCCTGGACGTGGCCATCAAGCGTCTGTCGGACTCTAGCCACGGCAACCTGAACGGCCAGGGCACGTGCTCGGTGCCGCAGACCCTTGGCCCCGGCCTGAGCTATATCTGTGTGTTTAGCGCCACGGTGTCTGGTGCCACCGGCGATAGCGCGACGGACACGGTGACGGCCTCGGGCACCGATGAAAATGGGAATTTCGTCATCGGCAGCGACAGTGCCACGGTGAACATCGGAGGAACACCCTCCATCGCGGTGACCAAGACGGCCGACCCCACCAGTATGGCTCCGCCGGGCGGCACGGTCAACTTCACAGTCACGGTGAAGAACATCAGCCTCGCGACGGTGACCATCACCAGGACGTGGGACACCAAGCATGGCATTCTGTGCGGGGTGCCGCCGGCGGTGGTGGTCCTTGGCCCTGGTGATACCTTACAATGCCTGTATAGCGCCACTGTTTCCGGCGCCACCGGCAACACGGTCGAGAGCAACTTCATCGGCACCGACGTCAACGGCACTGCTGCCGTCCCCAACCAGGCCGCCGGCGTCGTGATTACCTCACCGGACAACGCCATCGGCGGCACGACTGCTGCCCAAGGGAACGTGATCTCCGGCAATGTCCGGGAGGGTGTGGCTATCCTCGGCGTTGACGCCACGGGTAACAGCCTGCGGCATAACCTGATCGGCACGCAGACCGATGGTGCGAGCCCGCTGGGCAACGGCTCGCACGGCATCCTTCTGGCCGGCGACGCAAACGATAACCCCATCGGCGAGGGGAGCGTGGGCAATACCATCGCCTACAACGGCGGGGACGGGGTAGTTGCCTTCTCCGGCACCGGCAACCAGATCCTGTCGAACTCCATCTTCACGAACACCGAACTCGGCATTGATCTGGGGAGCAACGGCGTGACGCCCAATGACGACGACGACCCCGACGCGGGGGCCAACAATCTCCAGAATTACCCGGTGCTCACTTCCGCCTCCGTCAGTGCTGGCCCGAACACGACCATTCAGGGCGTGCTGAACAGCATATCCAATACGAATTTCACTATCCAGTTCTTCGCCAGCCCGGCGTGTGACCTATCCGGCTTCGGCGAGGGGCGCACGTATCTGGGGACGGACACGACGACCACCGATGGGTCTGGCAATGCGACCACCAGCGTAACAGTCGGCGGCGACCTGAGCGGGCAATTCGTAACCGCCACAGCGACCGACCCGTACAGCAACACCTCGGAGTTCTCCAACTGCATTCTGGTCCCTTCAGCGCCGGCGCTGAGCATCAACAAGCAAGTGCAAGACCTGAATGGTGGGAGTGCAAAGCCCGGCGACAGGCTGCGTTATACCATCAACTACACCAACACCGGCAACGCGCCGGCCACCGGGGTGGTCATCACCGACACCTATAGCACCTTCTGCGTCACCAGGACGAACGTCACCAACGGCGGCTTCCCCAACCATGATGACAACGGCACCAGGCTTCTCTGGCCGGCCACGGGTGGCATTCTCCTGGCGGCAGGGGCCAGTGGGTCGGTGAGGTACGACTGCACCTTGCCAGCCTCCTTCTCGGCCGGGACCCACTACGTGACCAATACGAGCACCATTGACTCGGATCAGACCGATCCTGACTGTGCAGGCGAGACGCCGCCCGAGGAGGATCCGACTGACGGATGCGATCAGGAGCAGGTGACCGTCACCGTAGCGCCGGTGCTGACCATTGACAAGGAGTGCACGCCGGCTACGGGGAATATCCCAGGTGGCACGGTGCACTGCGTGATCCAGTACGCCAACACGGGCGATGCGGCTGCGACTGTTGTCCTGATTGTGGACGACTACGACCAGAGCAAGGGATCGGTGTCGAACATCACGGGCAGTGCGCACTTTGCGGCTGGCGTGGACGACACCTTCACTATCACGTGGGGGCCGTCAACGATACCGGTAGGCGAGTCGGGGCAGGTGGAGTATGACTACAACCTGGCTGGACCCGGCACCTTCCCTGATGGCACCACGCCGGTGACGAACACAGCCACCATAGATTCCATCGAGACCACGCCGGTGCCGGATGCCGAGACGATCCAGGTCACGGTGACGCGGAAGCTGACCATTGACAAGGAGGGGCAAGACCTGAATGGTGGAAGTGCAGAACCCGGCGACACCCTGCGGTACACCATCAGCTACGCCAACACCGGCAATGTGCAGTTGACTGGGGTGTTCATCACCGACGACTACAGCCACTTGTGCGCCAGCATCAGCAACGTCACGATGGACGCCAACTTCCCCACCTACTCCGACAGCGGCGGGGTGTTGCGCTGGCCGGCAGCGGGTGGCGTCCTCCTCGCGGCAGGGGCGAGTGGGTCACTGCGCTATGACTGCACCTTGCAACCTTCCTCCTTCCCGCCAGGGACGATCCAGGTGACCAACATCAGCACCATTGATTCGGACGAGACCGGCCCGGAGCAAGACACGGAGACGCTCTCCACCGGTTGCTACGACTTCAATGGGAATGGCGAGGTGGATGTAGGGGACATCATGCTAGTGGTCGCTCGATGGCGCATGACGGAAAATGATCCTGGCTGGGATCCGCGCTACGACCTCGATGAGGACGGGTGCATCACCGTGGTGGATATCATGATCGTGGCTGCTCAGTGGGGCCAGACTTGCCCGTGAAGGTGAACATTATATATCCAAAGAAGATGGTAACTACCTTGACAATGTTAAATTTCACTGGGTAGCAGCCCAACCGCGTTGGGCGTTGTTGGCAAACAGTGGCCCTCTGGTACAAAGACGGCCAATGAGATTGGCCTGCTACCCCTTGACAATGTTAAATTTCCCCGGGTAGCAGCCCAACCGCGTTGGGCGTTGTTGGCAAACAGTGGCCTTCTGGTACAAAGACGGCCAATGAGATTGGCCTGCTACCCCGTATATAGAGGACGTTGCGCAAGATTCAGCGGAATCTAACATTTTTGAGGTAGTTATAGAAGAGGTTAAGTTATGGTGAATAAGCTTCCCGCAGATGCCCGCTGGAAATCCAGGCGGCCATCGCTCTCCAGAGTTGCGCTCGTCCTGGTGGTGATCCTTTTGGCGAGCATCCTATTCGCCGCAGCGGTCATGGCGGCCAAGTCCCGTGACCCCTTTGGCCAATATGGCGCCGGCGACGGCCAGTTCCACCTCCCTGATGGCATCGCCACGTCCTCGGTCATTAACTACTACGAAGACTTTCAGTCCGCCACAGGGTGGGAGACCTCCGGGTGCGCAGCCGGGCAGGGAGTGTGGCGCAGGACATTTACCCGCCCGACCGGAGCGACGAGAGGCTCGGGGCAGGTGTACTGGTACGCCAATCAGCCGGCCCTCGATTTCAAGCCGGACATGGGACCGTATCCCGCGTGCGGCGCAGGGCCGTGCCCTGGACTCGACCCGCCTTGTTATCGTTGCCTATGTACTGGCGCCTTCAAGCCCCAGTACGCTACAGGCGACCTGTGCGCCTTCGGCGGGGGACAGCACTGCGGCAACTTGATATCGCCGCGCATCAATCTCTACAACGTCCCGAAGCCGATCGAGCTGACTTTCCAGAGTTGCCTGGAGGCCCCGAAGAACGCCGTCGCCTGGGTCGAGATCTCCGTGAACAGTGGAGAGTTCTTCATCATCAAGCAGGTTGAAAAAGGGTGCGACGAGGTGAAGATTGACCTCTCGGCCTTCGGCCACTCGATCATCCAGTTGCGTTGGTTCATGATCGTTGTGGGGACTTCGTCGTATGCGACCAATAAGTACGGCTGGGTCGTTGACGACGTCAGAGTCAAAGGTGGTATTGGGACCGATGTTGGATCTCCCGAGGACACGCCGCCCCACCGCGTGTACGTGGCCGATACGGGCAACCACCGCATCCAGATATTTGAGTACGACGGCGACGACGCCGGAGGGACGGTAACCTATCTCGATGAGTTCGGGCGATACGGCGATGGCGAGGGAGAGTTCAATAGTCCAGAGGACGTCTTCGTTGACCCATTCGGGATGGTGTGGGTGGCCGACACCGGCAACCACCGCATCCAGATCTTCGACGCCGACGGCGAGTACCAGGGAGAGTTCGGGACGTACTACGATGTCCCCGGCACGTTCAATTCTCCTAGCAGCATAGCGGTCAGTGCCTTGCAGCTTCGTGAGCCATTCGAAGACTCGTTCTTCTATGTCTACGTGGCGGATACAGGCAATCACCGCATTCAGAGGTTCAAGATTGTCCCGAGCGATAAAGATAAAAACGAGGCGGACGAGTGGGGTTCCTACGGCGATGGCGACGGGCAGTTCCACCTCCCAGAAGGGATCGCCCTGGATCCCATACAGCCCCAGTTCCCTGATAAAGAACCCCCGAAATTCCAAAATGATACCACTCCTGAGGACTGGGAAGCTCACCTATACGTCGCCGACATGGGCAACCATCGCGTGCAATACTTCACCCAGGAGGGGGACTTCGTGGACCAGTTTGGCGTGTATGGCATTGGGGACACCGAATTCAACCGCCCTCAAGACGTAGGAGTTGGCATTCGGCTTGATCAGGTCAGCACGACTGCCCAGCGGATTGTTGATGTCTACGTTGCGGATACAGGCAACCACCGCATCCAGTACTTCGACGCCGACGGCAACTACCAGGAAGAGTTCGGGCAGTACGGCATCGGCGAAGAACAGTTCAACAGTCCAGCCGGCATTGCCGTTGATCGGCTGCCACCGACCGAGTATCCGGACGCAGTCGGTTTGGAAGGAGATGTTTTCATCATGGATACAGGCAATCATCGTGGCCAATGTTCCAAGAGGCCCTAGCGGTGCTCCTTCTCCCACCCTCCCCTGTCACGACGGGGGAGGGCCAGGGTGGGGGTGAGCGCATCAAATCTATATAAGGAGGAGGTTTGTCAAAGATGAACATACAGGACTCAATTCAAACAAGCTCTGGTACGCCTGGCGCAGAGCCTGCCCTGACTCTGAGCGAAGCGAAGGGGAAGGGTCGTGCCCTTTCACGCCGACCCTTCGGCAGAGCTCAGGGCAGGCGTGTGCTCTGGCTGGTCGTGCCAACGGTCATCGGCATTGGCCTGGTCGTGCTGCTACTGGCTCTCAACATCTTCACCGCTAGCGCGTTCGGGGACCTGCAGGTAACGATCAGCGGCCTTTCTCATGACCCGAGTAACCCAACTGAGGTGACAGCCGGTGAGATCTACAGCTTCACGGTAATAATTACGAACGCTTCCGGTTCCGAAAACCCCGCCGAGGCTGTAGTGTTTGAGTACCGGGCGCCGGAGGTGGTGGTCGTTCACATCTCGTCGAGTGTCGGATGGTGCGAGGTTGGCACGCCGGGCGACCCCAGTGATCCAAGCACCTGCTCCCTGGGCAGCATGCCTTCCGGCCGAACCGACACCGTCACCATTGTGGTCTTCACGCCCCCCAACCTCCCCAGCGGCACATTGCTGGACCACGACGTGCGAGCCTGGCAGTTTGGCACCGAAGAAAACCCGCCCAACAACGAGGATCATGGCTGGATGGGGATCACGACCGAAGCCGATCTGTCACTGAGCAAAACCAGCGTGCCGTCCACGGTAAAGGCCGGTGAGCTTTTCCAATACAACATCGAGATCAGCAACGCTGGTCCGTCCATGGCTCACGACGTGGTGTTTACAGACACCATGGGCGACTGGCCCAGGGATGCTTACGCCATTTACAACATCGCGCTGAATACGCCGCCCTTCTCGGCGCTGGCAAACTGTACCGTGGGGGCCGGCGATGAGTCGGTCCGTTGCAAGATCGGCGATGTGCTGCCGGGCACGACCATCACCGGCACGATCAACGTGTATGTGGAGCAAGACGCCTTGCAGCCGTTCGGCAACGTATCCCGGACCTGGCACAACTCTGCCAGCGTCTCCAGTAAGACCCCCGATCCGGACCCTGAGCTCAACACTGCATCAGCCTCCACAACAGTTGTGGCTGAGGCGGACCTTACTATCTTCAAGCGCGACACCGGCGCACCGGTCGCGGCGGGCCTCGCAACCAACTACTACTTCACGGTGTACAACCTCGGACCGTCGTTGGCTCACTGCGTATCGGTCACCGACACCCTGCCGACAGGCTTTACCTACCTGGATGGCACAGACACTTGTATTGGGACGGCGGACGGTTTCATCTGCAACCCGGCAGGTCCCGGATGCAGTGATCTGGCCGCAGGTGCCACCGCCCAGTTCTACGTGTCGGTGGGGATTGATCCCAGTGTAGATCCCACTGATTTCACCTTGGTCCCGGAATCCCCGATTTACTTGGATACCGCCGTGGTGGGTAGTAACACCCCCGAACCCGTGCCTGATCTGAACCCCAACACATACGTCCACGCCACCCGTGTCCAGGACTACGATGACCTGATGGTGCGCAAGCTGGGGCGGCCT
>Ga0233423_10001056_pt1 | contig 13953 bp, 13 predicted proteins | sample Watercolumn_Mata_FD_180713 | JGI IMG/M metagenome (GOLD analysis project Ga0233423, IMG submission 180713) | Freshwater microbial communities from Lake Matano, South Sulawesi, Indonesia - Watercolumn_Matano_2014_112_MG | ecosystem: Environmental > Aquatic > Freshwater > Lake | place: Indonesia... | reverse complement strand
GGCACGGCCAAAACGCCAACCCCCGGGTCATTAATATGTTTTTTGTCCATACCATCACCGGCGCCTACGGCATCGGCGCCTGGCCGGGCAACGGCATCGCCGTGGCCGATGACGTCTTTAGTTATCCCCCCAATGGCCGCCTTGACACCATGGCCCACGAAACCGGTCATAATCTCGGCCTGGGCCACGATGATTATGGCGCCGGCGGGGCCAATAATCTCATGACCGCAGGCGGTGACCGTTCGATCCCGGCCACCACCGCCGATATCTACCCGGACGGCCTGGATCTGGACCAGTTGCTCCAGGCTCAGATTGCCCGTGCCATCGCCATCGGCACCGACCCGAATTACAACTTCCTCTATCCCATTCCCTTGCCGGGCACCGTGGTGCTGTTAGGCTCGGGCCTGGGCTTCCTGATTTTTTGGCGCCCCCGGCGTTAACCCCTTGGGCCCTCTCCAGCCTTTTGGGCCTCGCCGGCTGTTGCAAAACCAACGGCCATAAGCGGTATGGCCTGTTGCAGGATAAGCTTGACACCGCGCCCCCCCTGCCGCCGCGGGCTCCGGGGGGACTTTAGTTGTGATCATCTACCTCACCCAGGGTAGCGGCGCGGCCTGGTCAACATAGCTAAAACGTAAAGAGCGGTCACAATCAATAATAATGCTTTAATTCCCGTAATAAATGTTAATGATTGCAGCAGCGCACCCACCAGTGCTCCGATAAGATTGGCGCCCAATGCCTGATCCTTGCCATTTACGACAACAAAAGAGCGAATAAAAACTATACCACTAAACAGCATTGGCAAGGTAGTGATTAATCCAACGATTATTGCCTTCACAAAATATGGATATAAGGCAAACCACCCCAAATCGACAAAATATAATGCGACACAGGTGCTGCACAATAAAATATAAACTATCAAGATATGAATACTTGGATATATTTTTGTTAGTAGATTAGCCATCAGTATCATTACTAATACACCCGAGACAATAACCGCGTTTACTTCCCAGGTATTCCCCAATGCTACTGATGCTTTACTAATATTTTGCACCTCCAGCAGCATAAATGCTGCCCCTAAAAATAAAAAGTGCCAATATGATCTATTCCACTCACTTAATAATAATTTTAATTTAATGTATTTATTGCAGTATAATATTAATAATATTAATAATATTGCCAGGAAATAATATAATATTGGGATTTTGGCATTTTGTAGATAAATATATGGCCAGTCATCCGTAGTTAATGTAGTGTTATAATATATTGGGATTTGTGTGTTGTTTTGATACTCTTCAATAAGAGCAGCCAAGCCTGGATTCCTATTAATTTGCTGAGTAATAGTTGCATGGTCACCTGCAATAAACATGACGCCCCCCCATCCATAAGAACTATGAGGGATTTTAAATACTATTGGCTGATTGCCAAACACCTTTCGCAAAACCCCTGCCATGCGGTCAGCGATATATGGTTTTTGAGCCTCAAAAGTCAGCACCATGATGCCTTTATCCGCCAAAAGTGACTTGGCCCTGGCAATGCTTTCTTGGGTATAAACGTAATGATCAAGCCTGGCATTAGTCATCGCGGTAGTAGTATGAGAATCCAACAGACCAAATATGATAATATCAAATCTTTGTTGACATTTTGAAAAATATGACCTGGCATCGTCTGTTATGACAGTTACAGAAGAATTATTATAAGGTTTTTCAGGATGATACTTTGATCCAAAATAAATAATAGCTGGGTCAATTTCTACCGCAGTAATATTTTTAACCCCATGGCGCAATCCGCCAGCCACATCGTTCCCAGCCCCTGACCCTACAATCAGCAAAGATTTTGGATTTGGATATAACAATAATGGAATATCGTATTGACTATACCCCTTATATTTTTGATCATATATGTTTGGATGTGACTCGATATAAGTCTTATTAAGGTTAATCATGGTTTGATAACCGGTATTATTAACAGCAACGACATATTGTCCTGTTTTTAATACCTTATCGCTTACTTCAGCATTTGAAGCCGCAGTTCTGTTCAATACAATATTAAGTAATTTTTTCCCGAGTTGTATATGGAAAGGGTTAGGCGCTTGGGCATCCTTGACAACTAATTTTTGGTATGGCGACCAAACAACTTCCAAAACGCCAGGTTCATTTCCGGCAAACCACGCACCAATCAAAATCAACGCTAAGCATAACCAGTTTAATTGCGCAAGTCGCCATGGCTTTAAAAAGCAAATAAGCAACCCTCCCAGCACCAAGAACCAGGTAAAGGGAGGTTGGTAGAACATGCTCAGCAGCACAAACAGCCAGATCCCCACCAAACTGCCGGCTACGTTAACGGAATATGCCCAAATAGTGTTTGGTTGATCATCCATGAGCCGCCCCAGGATGCGGCCGATGGGAATAAACATTTCGACGATCAATACCATGATAAAGAAGGTTATGCCTAACCCTAAGAGCGTGAACATGATGGTTTGTGACGTGCTGCGACTGATCAATGCCCCCCAGATGACCAGGTCGTCCAATACACTGAGCATATGACTGGCACTACCGAGGGCCACCCGGGTCAGCGGTATGGCCATGAGCACAACCATAATGCCGAGCGGCGCCAGCACCTGCCTCATGCTAATGGGTTGCCGACAAGAGAAACAGCCGATCCCTAATCCCAGAAAACATACCACCAAGATGGTGTTCTGCAGATAGGCGAATATCCTTAATTCTGTTCCTATCCACCGAATGAGCAGCATTTCCAGGAAAAGACCTAAAACACTGATTAAGAAAATTGCCCAGGTTGGATTGGCGGGCCCGCCATAATCCTCTGAGATCGGGACTGCCTTAAGAGGGCCAGTCATCAGGTTATCTCCTCGTGATGCACCTCTGCTTCATCCATCTGACAACCCCTGTTTTTTATAAATTTTGTAATTATTTATTGAAGTAAGATAGCTATAATTCTTCATTAACCGGATAAACCTATCATCCTGAGAAAAGTATATTAGATAATCAAAAGGAATTTGCTGAGAATTTGCAAATAAATTACTTGTACTCCATCCATAACTCATTCCTTTTCCATCAAATATAAGTAATTCCGGTGGATTCTTAATTAAATCAGAAATAATGCAGTCAAAGAGAAATCGTTCACTTTTTCTCATTTGATCGGGTGCATGGTACTGAAACTCTTCTTGGTGGTCCAGATATTGATAATACATTGCGGGCAAAGGCCACAAGTGGTGAAAGCGAACCGGCCAGAACGATTTTGAATGATTTACTACCGGGAAAGCAGGCCTGACCGAGCAGGAAAATATATATATTGATTTGTTTTCTGAGTGCTGATTGATTATTGCAATTATCTTTGGAATCTCCCCATTTTTATAACGTACATAATGTCTCAGACACTTCCAGACGCCGATGGTGGACAGACCCAGGAAAAATATAATAATTAATATGATATTATATTTTGCATTATAATTTAATTCAATACAATTAATAATAATATATGTAATAATGATAATCGATAAAATCCCAACTGGATAAAAATGATAAGGGTATCCTTTTTTTTGGAGAAAACCAATCAAGAAAAACCCTAATGAAACCAGAAATATTGTGATAATAATATAATCTTTGAATAAATGACGCTTATTGCGTATATAGCACAATAACAATAAACAACTAAATAGCCACAATAATACATCTGGTATTGTTAATATATCCATATAATTGCAATTAAATGCAAAATAAGTTTCCCAAGCAAGGGCAAGAACCTTTGAATAATCATGATTAATATATAGAAACCCATAATAAACTGCAGCTATTAAGGAAATGATTATGAATTCAGGCTTAATAAGCTTGATTTTATGATTTTTCTTTAACGAGATCACGGCAAGATAGCCTTCTAATAATAAAAATATCAGTAAGAAATGAGGTTTTAACATAAACCCTATTCCTGAATAAATACCGACTTGCACGGTTATGCTATTACTCATTGGCCTATTAAAGGCCCTATTTGCTACGGCTAAAAAATAAGGCATGCCCATTACTATAACCATATGCTCCCGCTGTCCATGATTTCCGGTTGGGTATACCCAGATCAGGAACGCGAAAACTACTAAAATGGCATGGATAGTGTTAGAGCTCAGATAAGATAGATTATTTAGTAAAACCCAAGAAAGGTATATCGCATAAATAGTAATTGCAAACAAGTAAATATATAAAGACAGAATGGGTGATATATTAAGAGCTTTTGCGATCCATACGGGAATAACATAAAAATAGTATATTAATGGTGTATTGATTTCAATGATATCCTGATATAAAATTGCGCCATTTAATAGGCGATCTGCGGAGTAGAGAAACCAGCCAACATCACAATTCAATTCATTGTGATAAACATAGACAACTGATACCAAAAGAAAAATAATATATAATAGCCAATACGGCATCAAATTATAATTAAGATTTAATTTCATAAGAAAAACAGATTCAGTAAATTATTATATTTAATGAGCGATAATGGATCTGTCGTTGAGAGATTGTTTGAGGATTTTAAAAGAAAACCAGTAGATTAAAACGGATGCGGCAAAAATCAACATAATTTTATTTTCCTCTCCATACCACAGAGCCAAAGGCCACAAGAGCCAGGTGAGGGCAACATGGCAGGCCAGTAACTGTAACATGTGCCTATGGGTAACCTGATAATCATGCTCCAGAAGGGTTGGGGCGACCAGCCAGAAGGCTGGCCAGGCAAACCATACCAACCGATAAACGGTGCTGCCTACGGAAGTGCTGAGCACAAAGGTGGCCAGGCCGTAAATCATGGCTACCAGTAACCAAAGGTCAAACCTCCCCCGCCTCGGTTTTCCCACCTTGATGAGATCGTAAATGAGCACCAGGGGGGCAACACTAAAGGTGGTCAATAAAAAAGCCAGGGTTTGAAAACTCTTCCAGGGATCCCACGGATAGAAGCCGATTTCCCGAATGCCTCCCAATGGCAGCCAGGGTGGCACAGTAACTTTGATCGCCGGTGGCGCCGGCAGGGCATAGCCTAATTTGATGGCGGAATCGACCAGGGTGTTGGTCCAGATTTTCAGGCCGGCGACATTTTTTAAAAAATTATACGGGATTTTGTAGACCATATATAAGATATCGTTCATGCCATGCACGTTCGGGTTGCCAAAAAGTCCAACGATAAATATAGTCGTACATCCTAATATCAATACAACAAAAGAGGCCACCGCCCATTTATATTCCCTCTCAAACAAACTGGCGACAATCGTGGCAAAACAAACTAATATACTATTATCTCTAATGAGAGATAATAAAAAAAGAAACAGCATAGCTGTAAATAAATATTTCTTATATAAGAATATAAGAAATATCACTAAAAACATTGAATAATAAATTTCTGAAATATGAATATAATTAAAAATCAAGATTAAACAAGGATTAATTATTAAAATAATCGAATAAAAGATATTATCTGTTGCATAATTAATAAGATATGTTAACAATAAAATAAATAGGAAAAGCGAAAGCATATTAACTGCAAGAAATAAGTATTCATTGCTTAATGGAAATATATACCTTACCATCATTATGGTAAATGGATGAAGTATGCGCGTCGAAAATGGCTTGATTGTGTTCTCTATTTTACCTTCCGATAACTCTATATAGAAATAGCTGTCCGGGTCTAATTTATAAATATGCGGCCCAGATAACATAAGGACTATAATATAAGTTATCAGCGCGACAATTAAAGGGGAAAATTTAGATGATGATAAGAATCTAATTAATTGATTAATCAAAGTCAGTCCGTTGTTCAAAACGTCATTTTTCAATAAAATTGACTTTAACTCTTTATCTCAGGCTTGAGAGCCATCCTTAAAGATATTCTTACGATTGAATTTCATCAGCCAGAGAGTGCTCAGGGCAGTCCAAATCCAGCGGGCTTTGAATGCAGTGCTGGTCCCCACATAAGTAAAAGGTATCTCCTTAATCCGGTGTCCCTGGGCCGCACAATAATATTTCATTTCGGTCTGGTATATGCCGCCATGGGAGATGAAGGCGTCAAGGTCCATGGCCCGCAACACTCGGGACTGAAAAGCCTCAAAACCGCTGGTGGCATCGCTCAAGTTCATGCCCAGCCACAGATTCGCCAGGGCCGTCCCCCCCCAACTGAGCAATTTCCGATACACCGGCAGATTTCTGAGGCCGCCGCCCGGGGCGAAACGGCTCATACACACTACCGCGAAATCTTCCTGGTCCAGGGCCTGCAATATTTCTCTAATCTTTTCAGGAGGATGGCTCCCGCCGCTGTCCATCTCAATGATGTAATCGCAGCCTGCCGCCAAGGCGAGACGGAAGCCTTGGAGATAGCAACTGGCCACGCCCGTGGAATCCGGATAAAAATACAGGCTAATCCGGTAATCGTACGCGGCCATTTCCTCTACGAGGCGGAAAGTGTCATCCTTGGAGAAGGAATCCATGATCACGAAAATGGTAAAGGCATAGTCCAGCCCGGAGATATGCTGCAGTAAGTCCGTCAGAAACCCGCGGATCGTGGCGGCCTCGTTGGCGACCGGCATGGAGATGCCGACTTTCTTCATCACCGCCCTCAGTGGCTAACCACCTAAGAGACTTTGGCAGATAGTGGCCCATTTGCGCATGTAATGAGCCGTCTGGTGAAAATAACCTCGGGTGCTATTATTCCAAAGGGTGCCCTGGAAGGTTTCCACGGCATCTTCCAGCAAGTAACTCAGCGCGATATAGGTCTCGCTATAAGAGTTGCCTTCCAGCCGAGCCTGCTGCGTGATCCAGGGGAGCAGATCCTCCATGATAGCCAGGCAGGCTATCTCCCGCATGGCGTCCTGGAGATAATCGTGGCGGTTGCGCCGATGTTCCGCCACCGGGGTCCCCACCCGCAATGACCCGCCCAGGTGCTGCATGCAGGCTTGGAGAAAGTACCCCGCCATAATGTCGCCATATCGATCAATGGGCAGTCCGCCCAACAAGGGATACCCCATCATGATGTAATAATAAGCCGCCACCGCTTCAGCTCGCAGGGCAGTATTTTGGGTATTCACCGCCGTCCAGACATTGCGTCCCAACACCACGGATTGGCCCGGGAAGGATTGGGAAACCGCCGGATTGACCAGCCAGCTCATGGCGTCGAGGTCAGGAGACTGCAGCCATAAGCCGGCATTGACATGGATGGATTTTTGGGCGGTCGTGTGCACCGGGTTTGCCGGACGATGGCGGGCATAGTAGGGGAACCCCCGGGGATACACCGGACCTTGGCGGTTGAATCGCAGTAACTCGCAAATATTATACCATCCCAAACTGGTATCGATTACTGCGGCTTCCACCGCATCCTGGCACACTACTGCGTGAGCGCCAAAAAAATCCTCATCCAAACAGTAGTTATCATCATCAATGGAAATAATGAAATCCACCCGGGAATGCAGGGCCATGAGAAAACCGACGTTGCGCCGGTTATCGGAGTTTTGCGGGATAAAGGAGGGAGGCAGACCGAGGTGGGACAAAAACTCCTCTTGCTCCTCCATAGTGGGGCAGGTAACCTGCAAACCTTGCATGGTCACTTCCCGGCAGCGGTCATAAACCCGCCCCGGGGTCTTGCGGTCCGGAATCAGAAAGACCTCCACCGCGTCCAGTCGGTCATATTTGATGAAGTTCCTGAGATATGTTTCCAGGATGGGGTTGTCATAGATCGTGGTGAATACCAGGGCGGCTTTGGGGGTAAAACCACGGTTTTGAGTATCCGAGTCCAGCATAAGTCAACCATCCCTATTTTCCAGCCATACCCGATGCGCCGCGCGCCCGGGGGCAGCAGCACCAGCTGAGCTTATACGGTAATCACTTTATTCATTTTGTAAGATAAAGCTGAAATGGCGCCGCTGGTCAGGACATCCAGGAATTTGGCCTTGCCGATATTGCCGATTTTGTAAAGGCTGGGGAGCGATTCCAGATGTTGATGATGTTCCGGGAAGATGTTGCCGAAGCGGGTCGTGATCCCGGTTTTGAAGCCCAGGCTTTTGACGATGGCGAACTCCCGCGAGCCCGCTTCCCGATGGCCGTAGGGATAGGCAAAGTGCTCCACGGGCCGGCCAATAGCCTGTTCGATCTGTTCCCGGGAGCGGCTGATTTCCTCTATGACCTCCCCCTCGGGACAACGACTGAGGGGCAGATGCTGGTCGGTGTGCGCCGCGATGGTGACCAGCGGGTCGCGGGCCATCTCGCGAATTTGCTCCCACGTCATCAATAAGGACACGCTTTGGCCTGTCGCATCAACATGATACCGTTGGAATAATTGATCAAGCAACTGATGATATTCGGCTTTGCCGGCATTGAGTATTTGCTTGCGCAGGCGGCGGAAGACCACACATTTTTCAAGTTTCTTCCGGCAGTTATAGACAACCTTTTCTTGGCGGTTCACTAAAATGACGGACCGGTGATGCAGTAACAAATCCTCCAGGAGGTACCACCAAACCAAGGACCGGCATTCGATAAGTCCTGGAGAGATATTAACCGAAAATGGGACATGATATTTTCTCAAAATAGGGTATGCATGACGGTAGCAATCGACATAACCATCATCAAAGGTAAACACCACAAAATTATTAGGTAATTTATTGTTTTTCTTCTGTAATCTGATATACAGGTCATCGAGAGAAATAATATCGTAGTTTCTTTCTAAACAAAATTTAATGCAATTTTCCAGCTCTTCTGGGGTAACTTCCAAATCTTGATTAAACCTAATACCTTTTTGTTGCGCCGGTATAACCCGATGAAATTTGAGAATATGGCCAAACCCACCGTAGAATGGTCTAAACAGCTCGTGGGTCTTACTAAATTTCATAATCTTCAACAGCGCTTTAAAGGAAATATCTCGAATGATTCCTTTCATGGTATATTCCTTGGTTAAATTCCCAGCATCACCAATTCAGAATAAAGGTTATCCAGGAGGTGTCGATCAGGGCCAGGCCCTTTATATAAACGCGGCTGTTTAAGGCGATAGGAAAAGGCTCGCTGATCGGCTGAATTTGCCAGCAAGCGCTCGTCCACCATTACGGCCAAGACCCGCCAGCGAATTCCGATGAAATTCACCACCGTTCCCAGGTGTTCCAGAAAGATTTCCGGCTGGCTCAGGTAATCAATGCGCGCCAGCGGAACTCCTTTCTTTACCACCTTGGTCACTACCAGGTAACAACTGGCCTGGGGGCTTCTTACCAAGAGATGCAGGCAGTCGAAGGGCAAATGGTCCGAAAGGATCTCTTGTTGGTCACCGCTTAAATGGGGGCTAATATCGGCAGGTTCTGCCAAAATTTCGCAATCCGGAGACCGCTTTTGGATGAATGGCAGGAATAACTTAAGTTTCGTCTCAAGCCGGCGAAACCCTAAGTTCGTCAGAATGTGATAGACTTCCCTGGAAGGGGTAAGGTTGCTAATCACCCAATCCTTCAACTGTAAGAGGGGAAACAACAGGGAAAGACTGTGGCTGCGGTATTCTTGTTTGACCATCCACGATGAGATGTTGCAACAGTTATAATCTTGCCCGCCAATCCGGCGCCTGGAGAAAATAGCGCCGATGAATCCGACGCACCTGGACCTATCCATGAGCAGGTAACCATTATGGTCGAACGGCGCCGGCCAGGGACGCTCTAATAAACGGCGCCAAACTTTTCGGGGGATGCCGCTATCATGGGCCGCCAATAAGGGATAGATACGATCAAAATCATCGGGGTAGGCCATTTTTACTTCCATGATCGCCCAAACGGAACAAAATAGTTGACTGCAATTTTAATATTTTCAATAATAATTCAAACTACATCTGTTTCTTTGGCATCAATCGCTTTTTCTTAAATCGCTCCGTATATTGTTGATCAGTCGATATATTGATCTTCATGGGCACCTTGTAATTATCCAAACGCTCAAGGCAGAATTTCCTCAATCGCTGCGGGAAATCCTTTTCGCCCTGCGTCGCCTCCAGGGTGACCAGCGCGCAGACGATCTGGCCCACCAGCGGGTTGTTCTCACCGTAAACCGTGACCGCCGCGACCCCGGGGATTTCCTGGATAACGCTTTCCACCTCTGCGGGGTGGACTTTGGACCCCCCCACATTGATGACTTCGGAGCGGCGCCCGAGAATCCTCAGGTATTCACCCACCACTTCCACTTCGTCGCCGGTATCGAACCAGCCGTCATCGGTAAAGGGACTGGGCGCATTGAGATAGCCCAGCATCGCGGACCTGGCTTTGATGTGCAAAATGCCGTCAACCACGCGCGTTTGAAAATCCTCCCCCCCGATTTGCATCAGCAGGGAGTCGGCCTCGATAGACTTGGAGCGCATGATGCCGATTTCCGACAGGCCGTAGGTTTGCTGCAGTTTGATGCGGGGAAAAAGCTGATGGAAGCGCGTCAACGTGCTGGCGGGCATGGGTTCAGTGCCATAGGTGACCAGCTTCAGGGAGCTGAGATCGTAATCGCGGTAGGCGCCGCTGAGGAGCACCAGATTGATGAAGGTGGGGGTGGTGGGCAGGAGATCCACCCGGTGGTCGGCTATGGCCTTGAGCACCAGATCGGGACTGCGTCTGGCCACGATCACGAGGCAGCCGGCATTGGACAGGGTATAAAGCAGGGTGTTGATGCCGCCGATATGGTCGAACAGGAGAAATGCCAGCGTGCGGAGCCGTTGCCGGCTCACTTTGAATTTCTCAAGGATCAGGGTCAGATCATGCACTACGCCTTTGTTCTTGCCGGTGGACCCCGAGGAAAAGAGCACCAGTCCGGGATGCCCCCGGGCCCTCAAGGATGCATAAAGTTCATGATTCCCCTGGTGCCGCCAGGGCGTTAAGCAAAAGTTCCCCTCGGCGTCTGCCGTCAGGACAAATTCCACCTGGGCCGTGGCCGCAAACTCCTCCCGGAGATCGGCTACGGTGGTGCTGATGGGAACAATGATGCAGGCATGGGCGATAAGGGCCAGAAAAAGGGCGGCGGCATCCGGAGAGAAATCCGCTTCCAGCGCCGCCACGGCCCCGGGGCGCACCCCGTTGGCCGCCAAATACTCCCGCCATTGTTCCACGCGGTCCAGCAGATATTGATAGTCGTACTGCCGGCCCTGATGGATAAACGCATCGTCGGACGAATATTTTGTAAAGATGTCCAGCAAAAAGTCCACGGAAGTCATACGCCGCCCAAATAAACGATTTGCCCGGTAATAAAATCGCTTTCTGGCTGCATGAAGAAATCAATGACATGGGAGACATCCCGCAATTCGCCGAACCGGCGGACCGCCTGGCGATTGACGAGGTCTTGGAGCTTCTCCCGGGGAACCCCCCGGATCAGGTCCGTGCTGATGGGAGCCGGCCCCACCGCGTTGACCGTAATCCCCCAGGGGGCCAACTCCCGGGCCAAAATGCGGGTCAGCATCTCCACCCCGGCCTTGGAAGCGGCGTAAATGGCCTCACCCTCCAAGGTTAACGGGACCGCCACCGTGGTGAAGTTGACGATGCGGCCGTAATGATGCTTCTGCATCAACTTGGCGGCTTCCCGGCAAACGAGAAAGGTCCCCGCCACGTTGACCTCCAGGACCCGGTGCACCGAGGCCATTGGCGTGAGGAGGGCCGCATTCATGGCCCCGATCCCGGCATTGTTGATCGCCACCTGCAGCCCGCCATAATCCTGGCTGATGGCTTTGAACATCTCTTTTACGGCGCTTTCATCGGCGACATCCAAACAGAAATGGCGATATCCCGGGTGTTCCAGGCCAGCGGCGGTGCGGCTGCATCCCACTACCTGCAAACCCTGTCCCAGGTAATATTCAGCCAAATATCTCCCGATCCCCTTGCGGGTGCCGGTGATCAATATGACCCGGTTAGCCGGAGCTTTCGGCAATCTGCAACTCCCGTATAATGAAATCCAGCAGGGTACCTACGGTTTGAAAGGGGCTGTGTTCCTGGGAGAAGGCCTTCTCATCCGTCAGGCTCAACGGGACGCCCACCTGCTCGGTGAGTTTTTGTTCCGTGGCCACAATGAAACGCACCAGACCCATGGAATCCAATTTGCCTTGACGTCCCAATAAAACCGTGTCGAGGGACTTGGCTAATTTCCGGTCAGGGGCTGATTCATCATTTATTTCGTCAACAACTTCAAATAAGATATTTTTGACATCATCTATATTCATTAATAATATCTCTTTAATTTTATAGTTATTAATAATGGTATTATTGAAAATAATATATATTAAATTCCCCTCTACCAATAATGACGAACATAAGCCAACCGGCATTTACGGCAATGACGCACCACGCCCCTATGGTCTCGATGGACGCACCCTGCGCCGGAGAATCTTTGCGGGGAATCCAGAGCTGCCGAAACGACCACTGCTGTGCCACCAGTTATGAGCCAACCTGCTTCCCTGCTTGCCATTATCGGTAATGGGTGAATTCTCATTAAATAAAATTTAATAACTCATCATGGTCGTGTGAGGAAATTGCATGGCGTCGCCAGGATAAGGCAAAAAATAATGTAACGCCGAAAGGCATTTCGATATCCAGATGAGAGATGCTGGTCTATCCCGCCAGCATCTCGTTGTTTATCTCCAAATTCATTACGGCTCATTTCTGTGGAAAGGCTATGGGCCTGCCGGCATGGAGTGGTATCGGTCAAGTTTTCCAAGTTAAGAGCTCTGCTAACAGCCATGTTGTCATCCTGAGCGTAGCGAAGGATCTCGTATTTCCTGGTAGTTGAGAGATTCTTCGGTCGCTTCGCTCCCTCAGAATGACCGATGGAGGACTTTTGCAGAGGTCTCAAGTTGGTTGCGGCCTACGGGTTATTTTCCTCCCGGGCCGTTGAGCTGCGCTGCGGAGAGCCGTCGCGCCGGAGCCCGCAATTGCTCCTCGCGGGACCCCGGAGCGGTGGACCTGGCAAATTAGGGGTTGACATCAAATGAGTTTTTTGCAATTAAAAAACATCAAGAAAATTATCATGGAGGCTGCCATGAAGACCATGCTGGGGAGAATTGGGCTTTTGGTTTCCGGAATCCTTAGTTTGGCAGGGATGAGCACCTCCTCGGCCCAGGCTACCGTTTTTTATAATAAAAAAATTGCCGAGGTCAGACAAACTACCCCGGTATATTTGAAATTGGGTTTTCACAATGCTTTTCAGACGGATAAGGATCAACCGGAAATTAATTTGAGCTGGCATTCTTCCCATTTTTCGCATGACAGCCATGGTTCCCATCATTCGCATGGTTCCCATCATTCCCATTATTCACGATGACACCTTTATCTATCACTTTAAGTCATGAATTAAATGGCCGCTTCTGATTCAAAATCAAACGATATCGCGATATTTCTTAATAGGGCAGTTTACGATAAGGAGGCTGTAATGGCCTCCAGTTATGCCTTGGCGGATATGTTTTCTGCTTATATGGAAATTCAGGGAGAAAACTATCTCTTAACATTAAAGCTACTAAAAACATATCATGAAAATGATCTTGAAATATTAAAGGATCGCTTTCTTAACGAACTCATTGACCAGCAACTCCGGATTGATTTGGAGAAAAGATTTGGCCCCATCCGGGAGTTAATTGTCAAGCAAGCTTTTGCTCCCCTGGAAAACCTTGAAGCTGAAGTTAAGAAGCTCGTAGGCCGTGGTTGAGCCATATTTATTACTGCCTTTCCGGTGGACCCCGTTCCCGCCTCACCGCATACTGGTGGTTAACGAGATCGGTGAGTATCTCTTCTTAGACCGCCCCGCCTTTGCAGACCTGATCAATTACCGGTTAGATCCCACGACCTCCCGGTTTTTCGACCTCAAGGGGAAGCATATTCTCACTGACACGGCCTTCATCCCGGTCATCAATCTGCTTGCCACCAAATATCGCACCAAGAAAGCCTTCCTGAATACCTTCACCTCCCTGCATATGGTAGTGATTACA
>Ga0233423_10001055_pt1 | contig 13956 bp, 8 predicted proteins | sample Watercolumn_Mata_FD_180713 | JGI IMG/M metagenome (GOLD analysis project Ga0233423, IMG submission 180713) | Freshwater microbial communities from Lake Matano, South Sulawesi, Indonesia - Watercolumn_Matano_2014_112_MG | ecosystem: Environmental > Aquatic > Freshwater > Lake | place: Indonesia... | reverse complement strand
GCTCAGATGTGATATAGTCGGTTAGGCCGTTCATTGTGGCATTTCTCCTTCTTGTGGTCTGACAACCAGAGACAGAATGCCATAAAACGGCCACTTTGGCAAGTGGCTAAACTAGCACTTACCGTATGTGTCATTGCGAGTCCCCAATGACGCGGCGGCGTCATTAGAGACTCGCAATGACTACCAAAATGACTTTGCCAGGGTCCTGGCACTTGTCTACTTGCTACTTGTCTACTTGGTACTCGCCTACTTGCTACTTGTCTACTTGCCTACTTCTTCTCCGCCAGCTTCTTCTTCTCTTCCTCCACCAGCATGCGGCGCAGGATCTTGCCCACCATGGTCTTGGGCAGGCTGTCGCGGAACTCCACGGCCGTGGGCACCTTGAACTTGGCCAGGTTCTGGCGGCAGAAGTCAATGATCTCCTCCGCCGTGGCCGTCTGCCCTTCCTTGAGGACGATGTAGGCCTTCACTGTCTCGCCGCGATAGATGTCGGGCACACCGGCCACGACGACTTCCTTGACCTTGGGATGCCTGTACAGCACTTCCTCCACGTCCCGTGGGTAAATGTTGAAGCCACCGGCGATGATCATGTCCTTCTTGCGGTCCACGATCTGGAAATAGCCATCCTGGTCCATCCTGGCGATGTCCCCGGTGTACAGCCAGCCGTCGCGCAGGGTGTTCTTGGTCTCGTCGGGCATGTTCCAGTAGCCCTTCATCACCTGCGGGCCCCGGATGACCAGCTCGCCAGTCTCTCCCAAAGGCATCTCCTTGGTGCCCGTCTCCAGGTCTATGATCTTGGCCTCGGTGTCCGGCCAGGGCACGCCGATGGTGCCAATCTTGTTATTGCCGAAGATGGGGTTGGCGTGGGTCACCGGGCTGGTTTCGCTGAGACCGTAGCCCTCCACCAGCCGGCCGCCGGTCAGCTCCTGGAACTTCTTCTGTACGTCCACCGGCAGCCCGGCCGCGCCAGAGACGCAGGCCCGGATAGATTTGAGATTGTACTTGCTGACGTCTGGATGGTTGTTGATGGCCACGTACATCGTGGGCACACCGGGGAACATGGTCGGATGGTGCTTGTTGATGGCCTTGAGGATGTGATCCAGGTCGCGCGGGTTGGGGATCAGCAGCATGGCCCCACCGATGTACATGCTCAGGTTCATGCAGGTGGTCATGCCGTAGCTGTGGAAGAGGGGTAGGCTGGTGACGGTAGTCTCCTGACCCTCTCGGGCGCCGATCCAATGCTTACACTGCACGGCGTTGGCCACAATGTTGCGATGGCTCAGCTCCGCCCCCTTGGGCACACCCGTGGTGCCGCCGGTGTAAAGCAGAACGGCGGTGTCCTGTGGCTTGACGTCAACGGGCTGAGGTGTGGCCGGGGCCTTGGCGAGGAGGTCCTGGAACCAGTAGGTATTCGCCTCGCCGGTAATGTCCACGCGGTGTCCCTCTTTCTTTTCCACAGCCAGGGTAAATAGGGTCTTCAGTAGACCGGGGAAATACTCCTTGGCGTTGGTGACGATGACGTTCTTGAGCTTGGTATGCGACTGGATTTGCTTGACGATGGGGTAGAAACGACTGAGGACGACGATAGTCTCCGCGCCGGCATCATTGACCTGATGCTCCAGCTCCCGGGCGACGTACAGCGGATTGCACGGCACGACGATGCCACCGGCCTTGAGGGTCGCGTAGTAGGCGATGGGAAATTGCGGGCAGTTGGGCAAGAAAAGAGCCACCCGATCGCCCTTCTTCACGCCCAGACCTTGCAGCGCGGCGGCAAAGCGGTTGGTGATGTCCTGCAACTGCTGGAAGGTCATCTTGGCGTCCATAAGGGCGCCGCCCAGTTGGTGTACCACCCCGCCGTAGATGATGGCCGTATTGTTGGGGTACTTCTTGGCCGCGTCATCCATGAGTTGATAGAGAGGCACCGGCGGGTAGACGATGCTCGGTGGCACGTGGGACTCGTAGGATTTCAGCCAGACCTTCTCCATTGAAGTGCTACCTCCTCGTACGAATTTGGGCGCCAGTGGACTGCGGTGTGGTATCACCCCCTTCCCTTTGCAACAAGATGGATGGACAACGTGGCTACCCGCTCCTACAGCTATCCAGGGTAGTGTTCGTCCCACATCAAATGTGGTCCATCGAACACCAAGGATAATGCATTCAAGACATTGCGGCCAAGGATGCCCCATGCCTGGTCAATTAGCAAACACCGCCCGCGAAAAGTTCGGCTGCAGAAGACCAGTTCTAGCTGAACGACTTGAGCAAAACTTGGGCTACCAGTAAAACTCAATAACTCGTAACGCCTGTCTGGGATAACAGCCGCCCCTAACAAACCTACAGCATCTTGTGGTATCATGGTTACATCAGCGCCAGTGTCCAGCAGCATTGGCACGTCTACCCAGGTTTTGCCAGTATCCGGGTTGCGTAGAGTCACGCGTGCCAACGGCGCTGGTGGCTCAAACTGTATGGCATCATATGCTGGCATCAGAAGGCTCCTCGACAATCTCCATCTTGAAATCTGCCGCTTGTTCAGGATGTGCCAGACGTGGGCTGAAGATGTAAGCAATCTGCTCGATCTGAACATCAGGGATGATCACATACACCCTTGTTCTCTCCGGCAAGAGCACCTGGCTCTTCAGCCGTATCTGGCCTTTATCTACGACGCCTTCAAAGGTTACAACACTCATCTTGCATCTCCTCTCTGACGTAGGTTCGCTGCGGTTTACCCTCTCTCCGCCTGGCGCGCCTTGCGGGCCTCTTCGATGATGCCCTGGGCGATGTGCGCCGGCACCTCCTCGTAGTGATCGAACTCCTTGTGGAAGATGCCCCGGCCCTGAGTGAGCGAGCGCAGGTCGGTGGCGTAGCGCTGAATCTCCGCCAGAGGCACCTGCACGCTGATCGTCGTCAGGCCGTGACTGGGCTCCATCCCCAACACGCGCGCCCGCTTGGTATTCAAATCGCCGATGACTTCGCCCGTGTACTGATCGGGCACGGTCACTGTCAGGTTCATGATCGGCTCCAGCAGCACCGCCCGCGCCGCCGGGTCCTCCATGCCGGCTTTCAGCGCCATCGCCCCGGCAATCTGAAAGGACATATCCGAAGAGTCTACGGGGTGATACTTGCCATCGTACAGGGTGACGCGGATGTCTACCAGGGGATAGCCGGCCAGTATGCCCTCCTCGGCCGTCTTGCGCACGCCCTTCTCTACGGCGGGGATGTAGTTCTTGGGCACCGACCCGCCCACCACACGCTCGGCGAACTCCAGGCCCGCGCTCCTGGGCAGCGGCGACAATTCCATGTACACCTCGCCGAACTGCCCATGCCCGCCCGTCTGCTTCTTGTGACGATGGTGGCAGTTGACCGTGGCCGTAATCGTCTCCTTGTAGGGCACTTTTGGTGTGTTCAGCACCACGTCTACGCCGAACTTGCGCCTCATGCGTTCCATGGCCACGTCTATGTGCGAGTCGCCCATCCCAGAGAGCAGGGTCTCGCCGGTGTCCATCTCGCGGCGCACCTCCAGAGTGGGATCCTCTTCGGACAGGCGCTGCAGGGCCGCGCCGAGCTTGTCCATATCGGCCTTGGTCTTGGGGCTGACGGCCACAGAAATGGACGAGAGCGGGAACTGGATGGGCGGCAGGATCAGGGGGCGATCGCGCGTGCCCAGGGTATCGCCCGTGGCTGTCTCCGTCAGCTTGGCCACGGCGCCCATGTCGCCCGCGCCGAGCTGTACCACCGGCTCCTGGCTCTTGCCGCGCACGACGAAGAGCTGCCCCAGGCGCTCCTCGGCGTTGCGCGTGACGTTGAACACCCGCGTGTCTGAGTGGATGATGCCAGAGAAGACCCGGAAATAGGTCAGCTTGCCCACGTAGGGATCGGCTGTGGTTTTGAAGGCCAGGGCCACCAGAGGGGCCTGATCGCTGGGCTCCAGCTTCTCTTCCTTGCCGCTGAGCGGATCCTTGGCCAGGGCGGGCGGGGCTTGCAACGGTGAGGGCAGGAAGTCAATCATGGCCTCCAGGAGTGGCGGGAGGGCCTTGTTGGCCGTGGCTGTGCCTACCAGCACGGGGATAACCTTACCCGTCAGCACCCCCTGGCGCAGCCCCTGCACGATCTCGGCCTGGGTGAGCTCTTCGCCGCCCAGGTACTTTTCGATGAGGGCGTCGTCGGTTTCCGCAGCGGCCTCCACGAGTTTCTCCCGCGCCGCGGCCGCAGCGACCTTCATCTCGGCGGGGATAGGCGACTCATCGCCCTTGGCGCCCAGCAGGGCCTTCATGCGCACCAGGTCAACGACGCCCTGGAACTTGTCCTGAGCGCCGATGGGCAATTGAAACGGCACCACGTGGCTGCCAAAGTGCTCGCGCAGTTGCCGCAGCACGTTGGCAAAGTCGGCGTTCTCCCGGTCTATCCGGCTGACGAAGATCAGGCGCGGGAGATGGCGCTCGTCGGCCCGTTTCCAGACCATCTCGGTGCCCACCTCCACGCCGTTCACAGCGCAAACGACGATGACGCAGCCATCCACGACGCGCATGGCCTCCGCCACCTCGCCCACGAAGTCGGCGTAGCCCGGCGTGTCCACGACGTTGATCTTGTGCTCTTGCCACTCGCAAGGGATAAGGGCCAGGTTGACCGAGATGTGACGCTTAATCTCCTCCGGCTCGAAGTCGGAGGTCGTTGTCCCGTCCTCCACCCGTCCCAGGCGGTTAATAGCTCCCGTGTTGTAGAGCAGGGCCTCGGCCAGGGAGGTCTTCCCGGCCCCACCGTGCGAAAACAACCCCACGTTGCGCAACCGCTCGGTTTTGTAAGTAGTCATGCCGTCCTCCTCGACGCTTTCTGGTGGACATTATACCACAGGCCAGAAGCCTTGACAAGAAGCCCAGACCGTGTATAATAGCCCTATCGTTGGCACAAGACCTCTGTGGAGATAAGTGCATGAACCACTATCCTGCGACTAGGCTTAGTAGATCACAGTTCAGGTTCGTAGTGCGCACTTGTAGTGCGCTTTCAGGCGCTCAAGCCCCGATACATTGCTTTCTTGGTGACGTATCGGGGCAAGCGCCCACTACGAACCAGATGCTCTTGTGGGCGGTGGCCCTGGTGGGGCTGCTGCTCGCCGCCCTGGCGCTCGCTCAGCCGGTAACGCCGGCCAATGCTGTCCCGGGCGGACCGTCACCCGCCGGGCTATGGGCAGCGATGACGTCTACCAGCGTCGCCACCGCCACAGCCACGGCGACCGCCACCGCCACGCCCACCGGCGAGCCGTGCGACCCGGAGACGCCCAATCTGTTACTGTCGTCGTCTGGACAGCGTTTTGTGCCCCCCCAACCGGCACGTGCCGCCGGTACAGGGATGTCCTCTGAGCACGTCGTGCTGAAGTTCGCTGAATGGACGGCGGTGCGCTTGCGGGAGGGCCAACTGGTCAGCCTGGGCGCAGCCGATCTGCGCGGCTGGGCGGCTGTGCTGGCGCAGCACCCCGGCACGCAGGTGGCGCGCCTGTTCACACGCTCGGAGCAGGAATTAGCGGCCCAGCGGCAGCAGGCCGAGACGCGCTCCGGCCAGTCGCTGGCGGACCTGAACCTCTACTATCGCCTGACCGTGTCTCCCGGTGATGACAGCGCGGCCCTCGCCAACGACCTCAACGCCCTGCCTATCGTGGAGATTGCCTACCCGGAGCCTCTGCCTGCCCCCGCGCCGGGCTTAGTGGCGGACGTAGGCGCCCTGGCCAGCACACCGGATTTCACCCCCCAACAAGGCTATCTGAACCCCGCCCCCGGCGGCATAGACGCCTACTACGCCTGGAGCATCCCCGGCGGCCAGGGCCATGGCGTCAAGATCGTGGACGTTGAGTACAGTTGGAACACCAACCACGAGGACCTGGGCCTGGCGCAGGGCGCGGTCATCGGGCCGCCACCCTCTGATCCCTTCCGTGACACCAATCATGGCACGGCCGTGCTGGGTGAATTGGCGGCCAGCGCCAATGGCTTTGGCGTCACGGGCATCGCGCACCGGGCTACCCTGGCCCTGGCGGGGGCCAACACCAGCCAGGGCTGGAGCGTGGCCAATGCCGTGGACGTGGCCTTGAGCCACTCCCAACCCGGGGACGTGATCCTGATCGAGCAACAGGCCTACGGTCCCAGCGGCAACTCTAGCTTTGTCCCGGTAGAGTGGAATCAGGCCGAGTTTGACGCCATTCAGATCGCCGTGGCCGGGGGCTGGATCGTGGTCGAGGCGGCGGGCAACGGCGGGCAGAACCTCGACGATTCGCTCTACCTGGACAAGTTCAACCGGGCGCGACGTGACTCCGGGGCGATCCTGGTAGGGGCAGGAGTGCCGCCGGGCGGCTCTGGCGCGGCGCGCTCTCGCTCTGGCCTCTCCAACTACGGCAGTCGCCTGGATGTGCAGGGCTGGGGACAGGGCGTGACCTCCGCCGGGTACGGCTACCTGCAGGGTGGTACTGATCCCAACCGGCACTACACGGCGAGTTTTTCCGGCACTTCCAGCGCTTCGGCCATGGTTGCCGGGGCGACGGCGGCGCTGCAGGGGGTGGCCAGGACACGCTATGGCTTCCCCCTCGACCCACTTTATCTGCGCCAGCTTGTGGTGAGCACGGGCACGGCCCAGGCCGGCAGCGAGCACATCGGCCCCCAGCCCAACCTGCGCCTGGCCATCACGACCCTGCCCGCCAGCCTGCCCAGCCTCACGGTCACCAGTTTCCCCACCAGCGTGCCCGCAGGCGGGGCGGTGACGATCCAGTGGAACATCAGCGGCGGCACGGTGGTCACCCACACCAATATCCATTGGGATACTGCTTCCCACCTCGTTGATAACCAATACACGCAACTGGGCAAGGTCTATTGCCACGGGATGGGCGACTACGCTGATACCTTCACCGCGCCCCTGACCGGCACGATCTACTTCAAGGCGCACGCCTGGGTGGACGGCGCGGGTCATCTGTCTTTGCCCGAGCTAACGATCGAGGTCATACCGGCCGTGGCCACCACCACCCCCACGCCCACAGCAACCGCGACGGCGACGGCGACGGCAACGCCCACCCCCACACCGGCGATTACCGAGACACCTACACCTACACCGACGCCCACTGAGACCGCCACGCCGACCCCAACGCCCACCACCACGGCCACCGTCACGCCCACCCCTACGCCGCAGCACTGGTATGTTTACCTGCCGATTATTCGCAAGCTGCATCCTCCAGTACCTGATGCCCCAGTCCTTTGGCCCATCGCCAACGCCAACCTCGATGGCGACTATCCTATCTTGTGGAGTACCCCCCCGCGTGCTGTTTACTACGTCCTGGAAGAGAGCAACGACGCCTTTGCCCTCAATGCCACAGCGGTGTACACGGGCGTAAGCACCTCGGTGAACGTCAGCCACCACCTCGGCGGTACTTACTACTATCGTGTCAAGGCCGTTAACGCCTTCGGTGATAGCCTGTGGAGCAACAGCCAGTGGGTGGACGTCATCATCGTCCCCAACGATGTCCACTACAACCGCCACCAGTGGAATCTGCGCCAGATCAATCTGCCGCTGGCCTGGCCGATGACTACCGGCAGCTCTACCCTGACCATCGCCATTGTGGACACGGGGATTGACCTGGGCCACCCCGACCTGGCGGCCAAGATCGTCGCCGGCTACGACTTCGTCAACAAAGACGATAACCCTTCCGACGACGAGGGGCACGGCACGCACGTGGCCGGCATCGCCGGGGCGATTGGCGACAATATCATCGGCGTAGCCGGCGTGGCCTGGAATCCGCGCCTCATGCCCGTCAAGGTGCTGGATAGCGAGGGCAGTGGCTGGTATTCCGACATCGCCGCCGGTATCACCTGGGCCGCCGATCACGGAGCCAGGATCATCAACCTGAGCCTGACGGGCGGCAGCGCCAACAGCACGCTGCAGAACGCCGTCAACTACGCCTACGACAAGGGATGCCTGATCGTAGCCGCAGCGGGCAACGACTACGAGCACGGCAATCCGGTGAAATATCCCGCCGCCTTTCCGCACGTGGTCGCCGTGGCCGCCACCACTTACCAAGATGAGCATGCCTCCTACTCCGAGACGGGCAGCTACGTAGACCTGGCCGCTCCCGGGGGCGATCCTACCAGCAGCAGCGACCCGGACCCTTACCACTGGATCATGAGCACCTACTGGCGGACTCAGGCCAGCTACGCCCAGATCGTGGGCACGTCCCAGGCCGCGCCGCACGTGGCCGGCTTGGCCGCCCTGATCTGGTCGGTGAACCCCAACCTGAGCCCTGAGCAGGTGGAGTACGTCATGAAAAGCAGCGCCGTGGACCTGGGCCCCGCCGGCCGCGACGACACCTTTGGCGATGGGCGCATTGACGCTATGACCGCCCTGGGCCTGGTTGGTCAAGCCAGCGTTACGCCGAACATGACTCCCGCCTACAGCCCGGTTGCCGTGCCAGAGGCCGGCGAGGCCGAGTTTGCCCCGGGTATCGTGCTGGCCAAGCTACGCCGCGGCGTCCCCGCTGGCGAGCGGGCGGCTCTGCTGGCGGCGCAGGGGGCCACCGTGGTCGGCGAGATTGCGCCGCTGGGCGTGCTGCGCCTGCAAGTTCCCACCGGCCAGGAGCAGGCCACCATCGCCCGCCTGCGGCAGAATCCCCTGGTAGAGTACGCCGAACTGGACTACGTCGCGCACACGGCGGTGATCAGGTAGGGCAGGCCCGTGGCCTGCCGCCAGGATGCGGGCCGGTTCAGGCCGGTTTACCGAGCCCCCCGCTGCGGCGGGGCAGGACAGGCGGCGGGCGCGGCGCCCGCCCTACGGCTTCCGCCTGCTTGCCCAAAACCGCAAAAGGTGGTAAACTGTACGGGCGAGGCATTCCGCGAGGACCGACTGCGCAACATGCTCGTATGGCCGGATACCTGAGACCAACGCTGGAGGCCATGAAGAATGCCTCGCCCCTACCAGCGAGGAGGTAGATTGAATGGCCGAGTCCTTCCTGGAGCCCTTCCGCATCAAGGCCGTGGAGCCCATCCACCTGGTGCCCCGCCAGGAGCGGGCGCGCCTGTTGCAGGCCGCGGGCTACAACACCTTCGGGCTGCGGGCGGAGGACGTCTTCATTGACCTGCTCACGGACAGCGGCACCGGCGCCATGTCCGACAACCAGTGGGCGGGCATCATGACCGGCGATGAGTCCTACGCCGGTTGCCGCAACTTCTTCCACCTGGAGGAAGCCGTCCAGACCATCTTCGGCTTTAAGCACTTCGTGCCCACGCACCAGGGGCGAGCGGCGGAACACATCCTGTTCTCGCTGGTCGTCAAGCCCGGCGACGTCGTCCCCTCCAACCAGCACTTCGACACCACGCGGGCCAACATCGAAGCCCAGGGCGGCACGGCCCTCGACCTGGTCATAGACGAGGCTTACGATCCCCAGGCCCGCCTGCCCTTCAAGGGCAACATAGACCTGAACAAGGTAGCCAATCTCGTCGCCCGCGTGGGCGCCGCCAAAATCCCCCTGGCCATGCTCACTATCACCAACAACTCCGGCGGCGGCCAACCGGTGGCGATGGAGAACATTCGCCAATTGAGCCAACTCCTGCGCCAGCACGGCATCCCGTTCTTCATCGACGCCTGCCGCTTCGCCGAGAACTGCTACTTCATCCAGCAGCGAGAGCCGGGCTACGCTGCCAAGACGCCGTTGCAGATCGCCCAGGAGACCTTCTCCTACGCCGCCGGCTGCACCATGAGCGCCAAGAAGGACGGCCTGGGCAACATCGGCGGCTTTCTGGCCCTGAACGACGCGGCCCTGTTCGAGCAGGTGTGCCAGCGGCTCATCCTGCGCGAGGGCTTCCCCACCTACGGCGGCCTGGCCGGGCGTGACCTGGAGGCCATCGCCCGTGGCCTCTGGGAAGCCCTGGACGAGCGTTACCTGGCCTATCGCATCGGCCAGACGCGCTATCTGGGCGAACGCTTGCTGGCGGCGGGCGTGCCCATCGTCGAGCCGGCGGGCGGGCACGCCGTGTACCTGGACGCCAAACGCTTTCTGCCCCACCTGCCACAGAGCCAGTTTCCCGCCCAGGCCCTGGTGGTGGCCCTGTACCTGGAGGGTGGCATTCGCACGGTGGAGGTCGGCAGCGTCATGTTTGCCAAGAAGGACCCGGCCACAGGCCAGGTGGTCTACCCCAAGCTGGAGCTGGTGCGCCTGGCCATTCCGCGGCGGGTGTACACCCAAAGCCACCTCGACTACGTCGCCGAGGTGATCATCGGCCTGCACCAGAAGCGCGACACCCTTGCTGGCCTGCGCATCACCTACGAATCGCCGGCCCTGCGCCACTTCACGGCGCGCTTTGCGCCTTTATGAGAGGTGCGACGCACTTTCGGAAGTGCGTCGCACCTGGGGAAATCTCTAATCTCTTTCGGAGGTCTGCCATGTTCAAAAGCACTTTCCGTTTGGGCCAGATTCTGGGCATTCCCATCGAGGTACACGTAAGCTGGATCCTGGCCTTCATCCTCTTCACCGTGTCCTTCACCTTCACCTTCCGGCAGGCTTACAACTGGCCGACCAGCCTCACCTGGGCGGTGGGCCTGGCCACCAGCCTGCTCTTCTTCGTCTCCGTGCTCCTGCACGAGCTGGCCCACTCGGTGTACGCCCGGTCCAAGGGGATTCCGGTGCGTAACATCACCCTTTTTATCTTCGGCGGCGTCTCCCAGATCACGGAGGAGCCGAAAACGGCGGACACGGAGTTTGCCATGGCCTTCGCCGGCCCGCTGACCAGCTTCGTGCTGGCCGCTCTGTTCGGGCTTCTCTGGTTTGTCAGCCGGGGTGTTAACCAGCCCATAGCTGCGCTAAGCCAATATCTGGCTGTCGCCAATGCCGGTCTGGGAGCGTTCAACCTCATCCCCGGCTTTCCCCTGGATGGGGGGCGGGTTTTCCGCTCTATTCTTTGGGGGCTTGGGCAGAATCTGGAGCGGGCTACCCGCTGGGCCTCCCTGGTGGGGCAGGGAATCGCTTACCTCATGATTATTGCCGGCATCTTGCAGTTCTTCAGCGTCGTACGGATCTGGTTCTTAGGGGATAGCCCGCTGAGTGGCCTGTGGCTGGTTTTCATCGGCTGGTTCCTGGACAACGCCGCGCAGAGCAGCTACCAGCAGGTAGCGACGCAACGCCTGCTCGCCGGGCACACGGTGCGGGAGATCATGAACCAGGACTGTACGGCCCTGTCCCCCAACCTGACCCTGGAGACGCTGGTCAACGACCACATTCTGGCCACGGGACGGCGCTGCTTCCCCGTGGTCGAAGGGGACGCCCTGCAGGGTTTGCTGACCATCCACAACGTCAAGGAGGTGCCGCGGGAGCAATGGGCGACGACCACGGTGCGGGCAGCGATGATCCCGGCCGATAAGCTCAAGACTGTGCCTCCCGACCAGGGGCTCTGGCCGGCCCTCCAGGAGATGACCGCGGAGGGCGTCAACCAGTTGCCCGTGATGGAGAATCGGCGGCTGGTGGGGGTCCTGGCCCGTGACAACGTCCTCTCCTTCCTCCGCACCCGCGCCGAGTTGGGAGTCTGACGAGAAGTAGCAAGTAAACAAGTAGACAAGGAACGAGTAGACAAGGCCCTTGCTACTTGTCTCCTTGTGTACTTGTCTACTTGTGCTACTCTTCTCGGTTATTTTAAACCCGATGGAGGTCCTATGCCTGAACCTTCGCTCGCCATTCGCAAGGCCGTGATCCCGGTGGCTGGCCTGGGGACGCGGCTTCTCCCCGCCACCAAATCCCAGCCCAAAGAAATGCTGCCCGTGGGGCGCAAGCCCGTGGTGCAGTACGTGGTCGAGGAAATGGCCCAGGCGGGCATCCGGCAGATCTGCTTCGTCACCGGGCGCAGCAAGCGGGCCATCGAGGATCACTTTGACCGTGACGAGGAGCTGATCGCCAGCCTGGCGGCCAGTGGCAGCTACGCTCTGATCGAAGAGCTGGCCTACGAGAAGCTGGACGTGCACTTCTTCTACACCCGCCAGAGCGTGCCCCTGGGCCTGGCCGACGCCATCGGCCACGCCGCCGAGTTCGTGGGGAACGAGCCGTTCGTCGTGGCTTTGGGCGATACGATCATCTATTCGCGCCACGACGTGGGCCTGCTGGCGCGCCTGATCGAGGTGCACCAGCGGCGAGGGGCCGCGGCCACCATCGCCCTGGAAGAGGTGAACCCAGACGAGGTGCACCGCTACGGCATCGTCCGGCCGGTGGGGGAGGGGGAGGAATTTCCGATCAGCGAACTGGTGGAAAAGCCGCGCCGGGACGCCGCCCCCTCCCGCCTGGCCATCGCCGCCCGCTACGTCTTCAGCGCCGATCTCTTCGAGGCCATCCGCCGCACCCTGCCCGACGCCAAGGGCGAGTTGCAGCTCACCGATGCCATTCGCGTCCTCCTCGCCCAGGGGCAGCCGGTCTGGGGGGTGCGCCTGCGCCCCGGCGAGCGGCGCTACGACATCGGCAACTTTGAGACCTACTTCCGGGCCTTCATTGAGCTGGCCGCTGTGGACGAGAAGTACGGCTACCTGGTGCGTCAGCACATCCACCAACTGGCCGATGGAGGTCTGGTATGATCCGGGCCTCTGCCCCGGGGCGCTGCGGCATCATCGGCAACCCCACGGACATGTACGGGGGCAGCGTGCTCTCCTGCACGATTCCGCAGCGCGCCTACGTGACCATAGCGCCGGCCGATACCCTGACCCTGGAGACCAACGGCGAGACGCGCCGGCCACGCCAACGCAGCGATTTTCGCTTGCAGGATGATCGCTTTGACATTCCGCGCGCCGTTCTCAGCCACCTGCGCCTCTACGACCTGGGCGTCCGTATCGCCTACACCAGTGACATTCCTTTTCGGTCTGGCCTCTCCAGCTCCACGGCCCTCCTCGCCGCCGTGCTCTTCGCCCTGCAACGCTATCAGGGCCTGATTGGAAATTCGAATTTCGAATTTCGAACTTCGAACCGCCATCACTTCGCCGAGCTGGCGCGTTTCATCGAGCTGAACCGCCTGGGCATCGTCTGCGGCTATCAAGACGCCTACATGGTCACCTTTGGCGGGCTGAACTACATGGAGTTTCGGGATAAGGAATTCTACCGCCACATGGATGAGGAGCCTTACGCCACCATAGAACCCCTGACCTGCAGCAACCCGCTGCCTCTCATCGTGGCGCACACGGGGGTGGAGCACGCCTCGGGGACAGTGCACAAACCTATCCGCGAGCGCTGGCTGGATGGGGAGGCCGCCGTGGTGGAGGGCTATCGGCGCATTGAGCGGCTGGCGCGGGAGGGCAAGCGCGCCTTACTGGACAGCGATTGGCCGCGCCTGGGGCGGCTGATGAACGAGAACCACGCCATCCAGCGCGAGCTGGGCGGCTCCGGCCCCGCCAACGAGCGGCTCATTGCCGCCGCCCTGGCCGCCGGTGCCCTGGGGGCCAAGCTGGCGGGGGCCGGCAGCGGCGGCACGATCATCGCCCTGCACCCGCAGCCGCAATCACTGGCCCCGGCGCTGCTGGCCGCCGGCGCAACGTTCATCCTTTACCCGCAGCCCATGCCCGGCGTGCAGGAGGAGCCGGTAGACGAGGAACAAGTAGACAAGGAACAAGTAGACAAGGAATAGGTAGACAAGGAGCAAGTACAAGAGGAACGACCTGGCTCTATGCAGCCAGGTCGTGTTATTGATGGCCTAAACCACTGGGGCACAGAGAGCACAGAGTTTTTCCTGGTTTTGGGCCAAGCTCTCGAAGGCTGTAATAATCTACCTAATCTCCGTGGATCACAATTTAGCAGCAGCGCAGGCTCCCATGCCTGCAAGCCGGCGGCGTGGGAGCCGCCTCCGCTATAAAACTGTGATCTATTAGAGTTGTTGCAAAATAAGCCGCTAGCCACAGAATCACACAGGTAACCGTTCAGATGGGTGTCAATTTTACCGCCGAGAACGCTGAGAACGCAGAGAAATTGAAGAAAAA
>Ga0233423_10001053_pt1 | contig 13972 bp, 13 predicted proteins | sample Watercolumn_Mata_FD_180713 | JGI IMG/M metagenome (GOLD analysis project Ga0233423, IMG submission 180713) | Freshwater microbial communities from Lake Matano, South Sulawesi, Indonesia - Watercolumn_Matano_2014_112_MG | ecosystem: Environmental > Aquatic > Freshwater > Lake | place: Indonesia... | reverse complement strand
GCGTAAGAAACATGCTGAAGACCAGTGCCAGAAGAACCGCAACCCGAGACACGATCCAGATCCGCCATAGGAAAAGCAGGATCATTACTGCGGCGGTGGCGATAATGACGCCGCGCATGTAACGGCGCGTCTCCTCCCAGGCAACGAGCCGCTTCGTGTAGAGACCCTCGTACGCGAAGACGAATGGGTACACGGCCAGAACGAACGCTTTCTCGGTGAGCGTATTGATGTGCAGGCCGGGCGCCAACACGTATGGGACCCCGGTCTGAAACCAGTTGCGGACCAGATAGCCGAGGGCGTAGCTCGCGAAGACCGCCGCCACGTCGCCGAGGATGAGTACGACCGTGGCCACCGACCGCTGCATCCTGGTCATGTTTGACGCGACTCGGACTGCCAGGAATACTCGAACTCACGCAGTCCGACGAGCCATCCGGCCTCGGAGAGGAACAAGTAGGCGGCAAATGCCACTCGCAGCGCCAGTCGGGCCGGCCAGCGCCGGCTGAGCGTGAAGTAGCGCATCAGGGCTTTCAGTCGCTGATAGTCGCCGAACTGCTGGAACCGACGCCTCACGCCGCCGTAGAAGTGCACAACCGTCAGGCGCGGGTCCAGATAGACGCGCCATCCCGACCGTCCAAGTCGTCTACAGATGTCCATGTCCTCGGCGTACATGAAGAACCCCTCGTCGAAGCCCGACACCTGGTCGAGAGCCGAGCGTCGAAACGCCACCAACGTCCCGATGACTGCCTCGACCCAAACCGGTCCGGCGGCCAGATGGACATCCGCGTAGAGGAAGTCGCGCGCGGGAGCGTAGCGAGGGAAGATGCGGGCGAGCGGCGAACGTCGCCCGGCGAGGATGTAACGGAGCCGCGGTAGGCGGCGAGCAGAAGGTTGGGGCGTACCGTCGGGGTAGCGCAGCTGAGGCGAAACCGCACCTGCCTCGGGGTGCTCATCCAGAAACTGCACAAGTCCGGTCGCCGCCGGCGTCGAGAAGACAAGATCGGGATTCGCCACTGCCACGTACCGGCCAGAGGCGTGCCTGTATCCCCGGTTGAACGCCGTTCCGTAGCCGGCGTTCCGCCCCAGCCGCAGAAGCCTCGCCCCCTGCCGCGAACAGACATCAACCAGCTCAGCGCGATCGCGAGAACCGTTATCCACGACCAGCGTTTCGATGTCCAGAGTTGGCTCGGTTCCTCGAAGCGATGAGAGCGCGCGCTCAAGCAGACGGGCTGAGTTGTAGTTGATGAACACGATCGTCAGATCCGGAGGCATCAAGGACAGTCTATGACCGCTGCCCTCCTTTTCAAGGCCTAGCCGGCCAGTCGCCGGACCAGATCGCCGCCGTGACTGCGTACGTCAATTACCACCGTAGGCCGTCCCAGCACATGCGAGGCGCACCCGAAACATGGGTCATAAGCCCGGAAGAACATCTCGACCGTGTTGAGCAGCCCGTCGTCAACCTTGCCCTGGTGAATCAGTTCCTTCGCCGCCTCGCGGACGGACATACAGATCGGACCCTTATTGTTGGTGGTCGCGACAATCAGGTTCACCTTCTCGATCATCCGGTCTTCGGTTAGTCGGTAGTCGTGGAATAGCGTACCGCGTGCCGCCTCGACCACGCCGACGCCCTCGGCCTTCATGTCGAACTTCATGTTCCGGATGTCGGTTCCGGTTATCCCGGGGTCGGTCGCGAGTTCCAGCGCCCGTTCCGAGGCGTAGAGCAGTTCCACCAATCTGGCCCAGTGATAGGCCAGCGTCGAGTTGACCGGCCTAGTGCCGAAGGTGTCGAACAGCTTCCGGTAGGCCGCATCGGCTCCGGGCGTGGCCATCCCGTCGGCAACGTTGAGCCGGCCGAGCGGGCCGACCCGGTAGAGACCCGAGTCGGGTCCGTCGATCAGGCCCTTGTAGCCGATCGCCTTGAGGTAGGTTGCCTTGACGTAGCTCCAGTCGAGCACGTGCTCAGCGATGTGATCCAGGTAGTCGCGGCCCTCGAACTTGGCGAACTCCTTGCCCTGCTGGTCGGTGACCCGGACCTTCCCGTCGTAGAAAGCCACCCGGTTCTTTTCATCCACCATGCCCATGTTGTACACTGCATGACCGAGCTTCGGGTTTGTTATCAGCGCCATGTAGGCCGGGTTCTTGAGGACAACGTCCTCGAACAACTGCAGTGAGAACTTGGCGAACTCTACGCAGGACTTCGCCATCTCCCCGATCTCTTTGCGGCCTTCTTCGCTCAGCGCCTTGGTCTGGCCTCCGGGGACGCCGCTCACCGGATGGGTCGGCTTGCCCCCGAGAATCTCGGTTATCCGCTGGCCGTGGGCCCGGTGCTTGATGACCTCCCTGGCTGTATCCACGCCCACCTTCTCGATGACACCGAGGATGTTCCGCTTCGCCTTGGGCGCGTCCGGCCCGACAACGAAGTCCGGCCCGCCCAGGAAGTAGAAGTGCAGAATATGATCGTATATGACGTAGCCGCAGTAGATCAGTTCGCGCAGCTTGAGCGCGGTCCCGGTGGGCTTGACTCCGAAGGCTTCGTCGAGCGCCTTGACCCCGGCGTAATGGTGCGCCACCGGACAGACGCCGCAGATCCGACTGGTAAGCTGGGGCATGTCCTCGGCCTTCCGGCCCACGCAGAACTGCTCGAACCCGCGGAGTTCCGGTACCTGCAGATAGGCGTTCTCGACCTCGCCCTGCGCGTCGAGGAATATCTCGATCTTGCCGTGCCCCTCCAGCCGGGTGATCGGGTCAATGGTAATCCGCGTGCTCACTTCTGCCTCCGGACGCTGATCGTCCCGCTGGCCAGTCCGTACATGTAGAAGGTTCCGACCGGGTCCTTGACTTGCCTGAGCAGCCTCTCGGTCTCGGGCCCGGTGATCTCCTTCTCATCGTCGATCCGCAGGACCGAACCGAGCGCTGATATCATCTTGCCGCCCTGGTCGCCGACGTCGGGCGTCGGCCCCATGCAACCGGTGCAAGGCCAATTGCCATTGATGCACCGCTGACCGCACCCGCCGCGGGTCGCCGGTCCCATACAGACAATTCCCTGCTCAAGGAAGCAGACGCCCGGATCGGCCTGCACTTCCCACATCCGTTTCACACCAGGCATCTTCTTCGCCACGTGCTTGTTCCGGTCGCACTCCTCGCACAGCGCCTTGACCGGCGCCAACACGCTGCCCTTGGGCGGCAGGTTGCCTTCGAATATCGCCTGCACCGCGCTCAGAATTCCCGACACCGCCGGCGGGCACCCAGGAAGATAGTAGTCAACGTCGACCACGCGGTTGAGAGGCGCCACCCTGTCGTAGAACTCGGGAACGAACACCTCGCCCTCTGGAACTCTAGCCCTTGTCAGTGGGCGGGTACCTTCCGGATTGATGACCGAGGGCTCCTCGGTGTAGACGTACTTCAAGATCTGCTCGCGGCCGTACAGGTTGGCAAGACCGGGAATACAGCCGTGGTGGGCGCACGAACCGAACGCGACCAGCACCTTGGACTTCTTCCGCAGCAGATGTGCAAGCTCCTTCTGTTCGGAATTGCGCACTGAACCGTTGAAGAGACAGACGTCCATGTGTCGGTCCGGCATAGCCTTCACGTCCGCGTACTTCGTGTCCATCGCCACAGGCCAGAACAGGATGTCAGCCCGCGCCATCACGTCCAGTATCCTCTCATTGGTGTCGAGAACGGCGATCTCGCAGCCTCCGCACGAGGCCGCCCAATAGAAACCGAGCTTCAGCTTATCTGGCAATTGCATCCTCCGGGATGTTTCAGGAATGCTAGGATAGACAATCGGCTCACAAAGTCAAGCGTCCACGCTGATTCACTTTGCCGGCAAGACGACTGGTCGTCGATCATTGTGGCGGAGCTCCTGTAGTCGGTGCCACACTCCTTGCGCGCAGGATGGAAGACGTTGACGCAGCGACTGCCAAGACGGCTGCGCCCATCCATCAGACACACGGATGCCTATTCGCCATCGGACGTAGCTCAAGCCTTGGTGACAGCAATGGATTTGCCCCATATCGCCGGATAGAACAGAACCATCGACTGCGTCAAGTGTGGTAGTCCTAGGTTGTGCCTGACGCTCCGGCCCGATTCCGGGTGACCGCAGATGTTGCCGCGTCTCGTTACGGATGCCGGATGCCCGACGAGTCAGGCGATCAACTCGTGGGCGACTGTTGCTTGACTACCCTTTGTTTGATTCTACACTATGCCCATGGAGCAGAAGCACATATTGGTGGTGGACGACGATACCGCTTTCCGAACCATGATCAGAAAGACGCTCGAGACTGCGGGCTACCGTGTGAGCGAAGCGAAGAACGCACTCGGCGCATGCGAGATAGACGGATACGACCTGGTGCTGCTCGACATCCAGATGCCGGGTATCGATGGGCACAGGATCCTGTCGTCGCTCAAACAGGACAAGTCTTGTACTGCACCCATCCTCGTGATCACCGGGCTGTCCAATCCCGACCACAGAACCCGAGCTCTTGCGGAAGGCGCGGACGGTTTCCTGGCCAAGCCGTTCAACACGGAGGTGCTGTTGTCCACGGTCACCGGTCTTCTGGCCCGCGCCCCGTCCCAGTAGGCGCTTTTCGTCACCGACACTGAATCAGGGGCGGCCGAAAGGCCGCCCCTTCGATTGCTGCCGCTCTGCGGTCTACGGATTGATGGTGGTTACGTACTTCTGTCCGTCCTTCGTGTATTCGAGCACGGCCGCGCTCTTGATGGGATTGCCCCATTCGTCGAAGGTAATCTTGCCCGACACGCAGGGGAAGTCCTTGATGGCGCCGAGCGCCGCCTTGATCTCTTCCGGCTTCGCATTGGGTGCATTCTTGAGCGCTTCAATCAGAAGCAAAGCTGCATCGTAGCCAAGCGTAGCGAGTGCATCCGGTTTCTGGCCGTACTTGGCCTGGTACTTCTTCACCCATTTCTGGACCTCGGGTCGAGGGTCATCCGGCGAGTAGTGGTTGGTGAAGCAGCCGCCGACGATGGCCTCGCCCGCGATCTTCGCCATCTCGGGCGAGTCCCAGCCGTCGCCGCCGAGGAAAGTAGCGGTGACTCCGAGCTGCCGCGCCTGCTTGGCGATCAGGCCGACCTTGTTGTAGTAGTCCGGGATGAAGAGCACGTTCGGGCTCGACTGCTTGACCTTGGTCAGCAGTGCGGAGAAGTCGACGTCGTCTTTGGCATAGGATTCGAACGCCGTGATCTTGCCGCCGCCCTTTTCGAAGGCAGCCTTGAAGTAATCGGCCAGGCCCTTGGAGTAGTCATTACCGACGTCGTACATCACGGCCGCGGTCTTCGCCTTCAAGCTGTCGAGGGCGAACCTGGCTCCGACCGTGCCCTGGAACGGGTCGATGAAGCAGGCGCGGAAGACGTAGTCCTTGCGCTTGCCGTCCTCCCCGACCGTCACCTTCGGATTGGTCGAGGTCGGGGTGATCATCGGTATCTTGGCGCTCTGGCACTTGTCAGACAGCGGCGCCGAGCACTTGGACGATACCGAGCCGATGATTGCCACTACCAAGTCCAAATCGATCAGCTTGGACCCGGCGTTGCCGGTCTCGGTGGGGTCGTTCTTGTCGTCGGTCGCGACGACCTCTATCTTCTTGCCGTTGATACCGCCCGCGGCATTGGCCTCTTCGATGGCGAGCATCGCGCCGTTGCGGGTCGACTCACCAAAGGTCTTCACGTCACCGGTCAGGGGCACGATCAGCCCGACCTTGATGGCGTTGCTCCCGCCGCAGGACAGCGCCGCGACCACGGCAGCCGCGGCGAGCACGGTCATCAGTTGTTTCACTCTTGCCTCCTTGGTTCAGGCGTGTCTACAGGTCTGGACGGCCGGTTGCCGATTGTCCGACCGTTCGTCATTCGGAATTCGTCATTCGTCATTTGCAGTGCGGTACCGGTCCAGAAACTCGTCGGACCAACTCCCGAGCGTTCCCTGCTCGATCGCAGCCCGGATGCCCTGCATCAGCCGCTGGTAGAACCGGACGTTGTGCAGTGTCAGTAGTCTCGGCCCGAGCGCCTCGCCGACCACGAACAGGTGGCGCAGGTACGCGCGCGTGAAGTTGCCGCAGGTGTAGCAGTCACACGTCGGGTCAAGCGCACCAGAGTCGTCGCTGTACCGGCTGTTCCGGATAACGACCCGGCCCGAACTGACGAACGCCGTACCGGTGCGGCCGTTGCGGGTAGGAAGCACGCAGTCGAACATGTCCACCCCGAGCTTGACCGCGGCGATGATATCCTCAGGGTAGCCCGCGCCCATGAGGTAGCGGGGCCGGTTAACGGGCAGCAGCGGCGTCACGCGTCCGACCATGTCATAGGTGACGTCCGACGCCTCACCGAGACAGAGCCCGCCGATCGCGTACCCGGACAGGTCAAGCGCAACGAGCGATCTGGCGCTCGTCTCCCGCAGGTCGGCGTAGGTGGCACCCTGCACTATGCCGAACAAGTTGGTATCCGGCTTGCGTGCCCGGCTGCACCGTTCCGCCCAGAGCAAGGTTCTTGCCGCAGCTGCCTCGGCGACCGGCCGACTTACCGGATACGGCGGGCACTCATCCAGGCACATCGCTATGTCCGAGCCCAGTGCCTCCTGAATCTCCACCACGACTTCCGGCGTGAAAAAGTGCCGGCTGCCGTCTACGTGCGACTGGAATTCGGCGCCCTCGTCGGTCACCCGGGCCAGGGCGGCCAGCGAGTAGACCTGGAACCCGCCCGAGTCGGTGAGAATCGGCCGGTTCCATCCCATGAACTTCGGCAGCCCGCCCGCGGCCTGAATCCGCTTGTGTCCGGGCCGGAGGTAGAGGTGGTATGTGTTGCAGACGATGATCTCTGCGCCGGTTTCGACCACCTCGGCCGGGGTCATGGTCTTGACCGAACCCTGAGTGCCGACCGGCATGAAACAAGGAGTGTGGACCGTGCCGTGAGCGAGGGTCAACGTTCCCAGGCGAGCGAGCGAATCGGTCTTTTCTATGCTGAACGTCAGCACGACCTGGATGGCACGGGAATCCGAATGACGAAACTCGAATGACGAAGCTCGAAACCCGATTGAAACCCGAATGCACGCAAGTCAGGAATTGGGGAATTCGGACTTGCATCGCCACCCGGATTCCGGACTTCGGGTTTCGTCATCACTGATTCGTCATTCGACCTTCGAACTTCGGACTTTCCTCAGGCTCATCCCATCTCCAGCTCTGAAAACCCGCCCAGGTTCAGCTTGCGCGGGCTGTCACGTACGACCGAGTTCTCGCCCAGCAGGGAACCCTCAAGCAGAGTGTGATGTACGACCACGCGCCGGTTGACGATGGAGTCCCAGACAATCGAGCCATGGATGTCGGCATCGGCCCCGACCGACGCGTTGGGTCCGATAATCGATGCCTGTATCTTCGCGCGATCATGGATGAATACCGGCGGGATGATGACCGAGCCGCGCCTGGGCTTGTAGTAGCTCTCCTGCGCCAGCAGATACCGGTTCGTGGCAAGCATCGCCTCGCGGGTTCCGCAGTCGAGCCAGTGCTTGATGGTGCGAGTCCTGATCTTCGCGCCGTCATTGACCATCAACTGCAGGGCGTCGGTGAGCTGGAACTCGCCCTTGGTCGTGCGCCCGCGGGCAATGAGTCGATCGAGCGCACCGAACAGAGATCCCGATTGCCGGAAGTAGTAGACCCCGACGATGGCAAGGTTGGACCGAGGTCGATCCGGCTTCTCGACGAACCGGCTGACAAATCCGCGCTTGAGTTCGACCACACCGAACCGGCGTGGGTCCGCGACCTCCTGCACGCCGATGACGTTCTCGCGGCCGACCATCTTCGACATGTCGAGGTCGACAATCGTATCGCCGAGCAGGACGAGTATCGGCTCGCCGGAGAAGGCGTCCTTGGCTCGGCAGACCGCATCACCCAGTCCTTTGGGGTCGGTCTGCTGCAGGAACCGAAACGGACAGCGGTACTCGCTTGTCAGGTAGTGCCTGACCTGGTCACCCTGCGCCCCGACTACGACGATCACTTCATCGGGCCGCGCCGGGAGCAGCCGGTCCATAATATGGCCGATGATGGGCTTGCCGGCTACCTGAAGGAGAATCTTGGGAGTAGTGTGGGTGTGCGGCTTCAGCCGTCTGCCCTCACCCGCCGCGGGAATCACTGCCTTGAACTTCACGTTCAACCTCGCTTCTGCGCCATCCTGCGCTTCAACTCGTCAATCCGCTTGATCTCCATCGCGTCCTTGCCTGTCAAGCGGGCCAGTTCTACTGAAACCAAGTCACCCAGCATCACCAGCGAGAAGACCCTGGCCAGGCGCGACCGTCCTTCGCTCTCAATCCGCATGGCAAGGTAGCAGGCATCTCCGGTGATTTCCAACACCGACTCCAAGCGATACCGAGTGCGCGGGTGGGTTTCGCGATCCAGCAGGGAGATCACGACCACGTTCCTTCCCGGATGCCTGGGACGACCCATGCCGACGATCTCGTTGTGGTTGTGCTCGGGAAACACGCTGGAATGACACAGCACGCCGGCATTCTCGTTGATTTGGCAGCGCCACCGGTCGGCCACCGCGTCGAGCGTTCGACTGGTCGAATAGACGATCGGCAATCGGCCGTCGATTTGCTTGGCTATCCTGCGGGCTCGCACGAGCCATGGCTTGCGTCTGGCTCGCATCAGTCGTACCGTCTCTTCGAGTCCCCGCTGGTGGCTCTTGCAGACGTTCAGCCGCTCCAGACAAACCAGCAGCGTCGAGAACAGGTATCCCAGCGCCGCGCGCGGTGGCATCCCGCCCGGAACCGGCATTACCGGGTACCCGGCTCTTGCCGCAAGCCGACCGAGCTCGCCACCACTGGTAATGACTACGACACGACATCCCCGTCTACGGGCCTGCGTGTAGGCGGAGAGTGTCTCCTCGGTGTTACCCGAGTAGCTGACTGCCACGAACAAGGTCTTGGCGGACACGGCGGCCGGAAGGTCATAGTCGTTGCAGACATGCACCGGCACTCGGCATTCGTCCAGCAGCAGCCCCTGCACAATCTTCGCACCAATACCTGACCCGCCCATGCCTGCCACTGTCACCGAGTCGAAACCACCGGCGCTGCCGATACGGACTGCGCACGCTGCCTTCGCACCGGCGGCAAGCTGTTCCGGCAGACTCCTCACGAGTTGGAGCATGCGTTCCGTTCCTTCTCCTGGAGACGCCATCACTTGCCCTTGTTCTCCTCAAACTGGAATTCAGCTAGCTTCGGGAACTTCCTGTCCATCGCACGGCGCAGAAGGTGTCTCACCTCAAGTGCGGTCCCGAGCTCCAGCGCCTGACCCGCTATCTCCGCTGCCACGCCGGCGTCAATGTGACGGATTATCCCCTTGGCTTCTGGGATGATACCCGGAGACACAGACATCTCATCAATTCCCATACCCAACAGCAGGAGCATTCCAGGCAGGTCCGATGCGAACTCCCCGCACATCCCTGCCCATACCCCCTGCTGGTGCGCCGCGTCGATTGTTTGCTTGATGAGCCGCAGCACCGCCGGGTGAAGGTGGTCATACAACCTGGCGACGTGCTCATTGCCCCGGTCAACTGCCAGCGTGTACTGAGTCAGATCATTCGAGCCTATTGACAGGAAGCTGCACTCGTGCGCCAGCCTGTCAGCCATGATCGCTGCCGAGGGCGTCTCGACCATCACGCCAACCTCGAAATCAGGATCAAACTCCAGCCCTCTTGCCCTTAGTGCTCCCTTCGCCTTCTCCACTTCCAGCTTGGCTCGCCTCAGCTCCTCTATGGTCGACACCATCGGGAACATCACTTTCACATTTCCGAAGGCCGAGGCCCGCAGAATCGCACGAAGCTGATCGCCAAACAGGTCCAGCCTACCCAACGTCAGGCGGATGGCACGCAGTCCTAGAAAGGGATTCGCCTCGCTGAAGCCGGCGAGCACCTTGTCGCCGCCGAGGTCAAACGTCCGGATGATGACGGGATACGGCTTGAACAACCTGGCGACCTCGGCGTACACGAGGAACTGCTCCTCCTCGGTGGGTGGCCGACGCTTGGCCAGATACATGTACTCGGTGCGAAACAACCCTACGCCTCGCGCGCCGTACCTCTTCCCGGCTCTGGCCTCGGCCACGAACTCAATGTTGGCCGACAGGTCTATAGTCCGGCCATCCACGGTAACCGGATCGCGGCTCAGAAGGGCACTGAGTGACTCACGGTAGACCCGCCTACGTTCTATCTCGTCGTCATAGGCCCGCAGCCGGTTCGCGCTCGGATTGAGAATCGCCAGCCCTCTGTATCCGTCCACGAAAACCCTCTGACCGTCGGCAACTACTTCACAGAGCGGACCGGCACCGGCAACCGCTGGTATCTCTTTGGCCTTGGCCATGATCGCCGTATGGGACGTCTTGCCCCCGACCTCCAGAACCAGAGCGACGACTCTGCGTGGGTCGAGCAGCGCGGCCTCGGATGGCGGCATATCGTGCGCGAACACGACTGTACCCGGCCCGACTTCGAGCAGCGAGCGGGAATCGTCCCCCAATAGATTGCGCATCACCCGGTTGGTCACATCGGCGATGTCGAGCATACGCTCCTTAAACAAGGGGTCCGCCGACTTCGCCACCGGCTCCGACAGCAACTTTACGGTATGAGCGTAGGCAAACTCGGCGTTCCGCCGAGCCTCGCGGATGAACGCCTCAGTGCCCTTGATGACCTCCTCATCCCTGATCAGCGTAAGCTGTACCTGGATGAAGTCGGCGAAGTCGGACCCAAGGTCACGCTTGACCTGCGCATGAAGAACATGCAACTCGTGCCCTGCCACACTCAACGCCTGACGGAACCGCTTCAGTTCGTCCGCTACCTCGGATGGTTCAAGCGCTCTTTCCACCGGATGGGGCGTGTACTGACGGTAGACGCGAACAACGCCACAGGCAAATCCCGGCGACACCGGTATACCCCGGCAGCTCTTTTCCAGCTTATGCTTCATCCCGGTCCAGTATCTCGAGTTTGTGCTTCAGCGTTTCAAATGCCTCGCGCTCATCCTCACCGTTGACCTCAAGCACGACGACACTACCTTTGGACGCCGCCAATGTCAGGATGGCAAGGATGGACTTTCCGTTCACGCGCATGCCGTCCTTCACCAGCCGGATTTCAGAAGAGTATCGTTCCGACAGCTGCACGAAGCTGGACGCCGGCCTGGCGTGAAGCCCAACCACGCCACCAATGACGACCTTGCCCTTCAGCATAAGAAAGAACGGAAGAATAGAGGCAAGAGAGGCTTGGGCACAGGAGACTCAGAACACCTCTCCGCCAGGGCGACTGACCACTGCGGTACATGTCGAGTCACGGGCTAAATATAGCCGCTTGCTGACGACCGTCAACAAATGAGGCAACAAGACAAAGCATGCCGCCTTGCCACTGGCCGCAACCATCGACCTCGACACTTAACATCTCCAAAGCTGCGATGGCTGCCCCATCAATCGCCGCGACACACCCAACCACCTGCACGCGCCCACTGCTCTACGGGAGCAACGGACCCCCCCGGCGCAACCACGAACATGAACCAGCACACTGACCATTCACCACCATGGGACGCAAGACATTGATATAAGATACCTTGTGACACCACTGGCCATCCGCAGCCAGAACACAGATTACCGATTGACAAATGGCTCGCCTCAGTTACTATGTAAACGTATGTTTACTAGAGATAAGGATCGTAGAAGTCGGATTCTGCAGTTTGTTCGAAACTATACCGATGAGCATGCTTGCGCCCCGAGTATCCGGGAAATCGGCAAGGCGGTCGGCATCAGGAGCACAAAGGCAGTGAAGTACCATCTCGACATTCTGGTAAATGAAGGCCTTATAAAACGCACCCCCAGGCAGGCCCGCGGTCTCTCTACCGCACACCAGATTGACTCCCTGCCGCTGATCGGCCGGATTGCCGCCGGCTCTCCCCTGCTCGCGGTCGAGAACGTCGAAGCCCAGATCTCACTCAGTCGGTTCCGCGGTTGTTTCCTGCTCAGAGTCAGAGGCGAAAGCATGAAGGGTGCCGGCATAATGGAAGACGACATGGTGGTGGTCCGGCCGCAGTCTGCCGCTGAGAACGGCGAAATCGTCGCCGCCTTGCTCGGCAATGAGGCTACGGTCAAGCGTTTCCATCAGCGCCGGGACCAAGTCGTACTTGAACCGGAGAATCCTGAGTTCGAGCCGATTGTAGTCAGTCCGGACCGGCAGGACTTCCAGCTAATCGGTGTAGTTGTCGGCCTGCTCCGCAACTATCGTTAAGGAGAAAGTCATGAGTACGTCAACGGCATTCCAGACCTCATTCTGGCCGATCGAAGACAACTCGGCCGCAGAGACTGAAATCGAGGAGGCCGAGGTGACGCATCACCGCCTCAGTGAGAATGTAAAGGTCTACGCGATATACAAAGAAACCGGCGATCGGAAGTTCCCGCACGACAGACTCCGGCCGGTCATGTTCATCTGGCGCAACCGGGAGTATCGGGTGCAGGACGTCACCTATGTCTGGCGCGAGATCCAGGGCCAAGCCGAGGTTTACCATTTCACGGTATCCGACGGCGCGAACGTATTCGAACTCTCATACAACGCCAAGGCGCTGGATTGGACGATAACCGGTACGTACTCGGAGTGAAGTCAAAAGGCAAAACGACCAACCAATATGGCTGTCGCTGATCTGGGGCAATCGGCAATCGGCAATCGAAAATCGGAAATCGCGCGTGAGCGCGTAGTCATGCACGTCGACATGGACGCATTCTTCGCGTCGGTCGAACAGCAGACGTTCCCGTTCCTGCGCGGCAAGCCGATCGGTGTATGCGGAGACCCGGACGGCCGCACGGTCATCGCTGCCGCATCCTATGAAGCCAAGCGCCGCGGAGTCAAGACCGCGATGACCATACCCGAAGCGAAGAAACTCTGTCCGGAAATCATTCTCGTCGGCGGCCACCCGGCCAAATACGTTGATACCTCGACCCGGATTCTCGCACTCTACGCCACGTTCACCGACTTGGTCGAGGTCTTCTCGATTGACGAAGCGTTCCTCGACGTAACCCAGACCGCACACCTTTTCCACGGTCCCGAGGTAATCGCCCGCAGTATCAAGGCCTACATCAAGGAACACTTTGGCCTGACCTGCTCTATCGGCATAGCCCCCAACAAGCTCCTGGCCAAACTCTCCGGCGAAATGCACAAACCCGACGGCCTGACCATTGTCGGCCAGCCCGAAGTCGCGGCTCTAATGGAAACTCTCCCGGTCCAGGAACTGTGCGGCATCGGCCCGAAGACTCAGGAGAAGCTGAACCGGCTCGGCATCAAGACCTGCGGTGAACTGGGGCGATATCCTGAGAAGCAGTTGAACGGTGTCTTCGGCATCGTCGGCTCACACCTGAAGCACCTGGGCCAAGGCGTTGACGAAAACCCGGTTCGCCCCTATTTCCACGAACCCGCCACCAAGTCGATGGGACATTCATTTACGCTGGACAGGGACACACGCGACCTCGCGGAAATTCAGCGCCACCTGCTGCAACTTTCCGAGCAGGTCGGCCGCCGCCTGCGGAAAGACAACTTCGCGGGCCGGACGGTCTCGCTTGTTCTCCGCTACGCCGACTTCTCGACCTTCATCAAACAACACAGCCTGAAGACCTACATCGACGACGGTCTGCGCATCCACCAAGTCGGCATGAAACTCTTCGGGGAACTCTACCAACCACCCCGGCTGGTGCGGCTGTTGGGAATCAGCGTCTCCGGCCTGGTCCGCGACCTGAAGCAGACCACGGCATTCGAGAACTCCCGCGCCGGCTCGCTGTTCGAGAGCCTTGACTCGGTCAACGACAAGTACGGCGAGTTCTCCGTGGCCCGGGTAATATTCTGACTTACCCCCACACGATGCGGGTCCGAGGTTTTGTTTGGGTGGGAAGGGGACTGAGCCGTTGACGCGTCGTTGGCTGTTACCGAGACATGGTTGGCAGTGACCGCAATACGCAGCCCCTTGCCG
>Ga0233423_10001052_pt1 | contig 13973 bp, 9 predicted proteins | sample Watercolumn_Mata_FD_180713 | JGI IMG/M metagenome (GOLD analysis project Ga0233423, IMG submission 180713) | Freshwater microbial communities from Lake Matano, South Sulawesi, Indonesia - Watercolumn_Matano_2014_112_MG | ecosystem: Environmental > Aquatic > Freshwater > Lake | place: Indonesia... | reverse complement strand
ATGGTTGTAGCTCTTCCATTTTATTCCCGAATCCCTTACGAATTTTGGCGTGTGTCTTCGTTACTTACCCGCACTGATGCTTCGTATCCAATCTTTTTAGTTCTTCAATTCTGTATCGGAATCGTTCTGATGATTGTACCTACCATTTTTCTTGGAATGTCATTACCTGTTGCAACACGTATTTCCTCTCGCAGTATTGAATTGCTGGGGAATTCGGTTGGTAATATTTTTGCTATCAATACATTTGGAACAGTGATCGGTTCTCTTTCGGCAGGACTAGTACTCATTCCACTCGTCGGTGTTCGACATACAATTGAAATCGGCATTGGATGTAATCTAATCGCTGGTTTGATAATTTTATTTTTTACGAATGCGTTTTCTCGGCGTCAAAAATTCGTTGTTGTTTCGATTCTTGGACTATTTCTCTTTTCATACGCTGTCTTTTCGCCAAATTGGAATCGCGGTGCAATGCTCGCAGGTGTTTTCCGTAATATTAATTCCAATATGGATCCACCTAAGACTTATCGCGAATTCGAACTTCAGACCAACGCAATACGAGTCCATTACTTTAAGGAAGGTATAACTGCAACGATTGGAGTTGTCGAAGGTAAAACTTCTACAGGATTACAAAAAGTTCTCATTGTAAACGGAAAACCAGACGCATCATCAAAGGGCGATTTGCCGACGCAAGTATTACTTGGTCAACTCGGATGTTTGATTCATCCAAATCCTAATAAAGCTTTAGTGATTGGGCTTGGGAGTGGTGTAACCGTCGGGAGTATGTTAACACATCCGCTTGAACATGTTGATTGTGTGGAAATATCACCGGAGGTGGTAGAGGCTTCTTCGGAATTTAACGAAGTTAATTATCTCCCTCTAAAAGATCCCAGGATGACTATTCATATAGAAGATGCTCTTGCATTCCTGAAGATTGCTCAAACAAAATATGATATTATCGTAAGCGAACCATCCAATCCATGGATAGCTGGTGTCGGGAGTTTATATACGATAGAATTTTTTGAGCAATGTAAGCAAAGAATGAATTCCAATGGTCTGATGATTCAATGGTTCCATATATATGAAATGGACGATAAAATTTTTAAGATGGTCACCCGTACATTTCAATCGAGTTTTTCTTATGTATCAATGTGGCAACCACAACATGGAGATGTTATTTTAATTGGTTCTCAACAAGATATTGTAATTGATTTTTCCAAAATTAAAGAAGCGATACGGTTACCATCTGTCTCACAAGATTTACAAAGAATTTCAATATCAGATATGGCTTCGGTACTCTCACTAGAGATGCTTTCTCCACGTGCGATACGTCAGTATGTTGGAGTGGATGAGTTGAATACAGAAGATCACCCATATCTTGAATATGGAGCACCTCGTGCTTTTTTTGTTAATAAAGGAGTACAATTGGCACCATTCGATGAACGTCTCCAATATGATAGTGTTGGTCTTCAGTTAAAACGATATGTCAAATATCGTCCTTTAACTTCGGAAGAACTATGGAATATAGTACTTCTCCATTCAGATCAGGCAAAAGGAAATTTACGTTTTGCGTATGGAATTTTGAATGAGTTACTTAAAGAGAATCCACAGCACAAACAATACCTAGCAAAAATTGTGGATGTATCAGACAGGTTGCAACGTCCGGAAGAAGCTTTGCGATATCGAACAGAATTATTGCAGCTTCAGCCTAATAATCCGGATGTAATAGCTGCTTATGGATGGGCTAAATATGCAATGGAACGCAGCAAGGCAACATCGCTGACATCTATGGATACAAAGGAATACGAACAACTTCTTCAGAAGAGTATCTCTCTAGTTTCTGATACGGTAGATCGATATCGTGCACGTTTAGCAGATCTATACTTCGGGACTCAACGGTATAGGAAAGCGATGGATCAATATGCCCGCACGATTCAAATTCGAGGTTCCTATCAGGGTGATCCCAATATTCAAGATGATATACTTTTCCTTCAACTTGCTCGGTGTTTTTACCAACTCGAGCAAAATGATAAGGCTGCAAGTTATGCCCTAACTGCAGTAAGAATAAATCCACAGAACCAAGAGGCAAAAGATTTATTCTATGAGATTTGGACTGGTGGCACGAAAGACAAGTGAGTAAACTAAGGTATTACTAGGAGTAACTATTCCATCTTTTTTTTCGTAGTATCAAAGTGGAACTATGCATCCCTGGAACCGTATCATATTTTCTTTTTCAGTCGCAATTACTTTATTATATCTAATCCTGTTTTCAACGGTTTGCTTTGCGCAATGTGGTGATGAGAAAAGTTCAGATGGATTGACTTGGGATTTTGATGAAGAGAAAGTAAGTTCATTTTCCCTGGGAACATTTCTCTCGGATACTTTTACACCTCAACTGGTAATAGATACAAAGAAAGTTAGAAAATATATTTTGGACGAGCGATTCCAGATATTACGTACCAGATGTGGGGATATGCGAGCTATTGATGCAATTTATCTCAAAGCTTTACAGATTGCAGATTACAATATTGCACGAGCACTATTTCTTGCGTTTATGGGAGTTTTAGAACACCGAAATGTCAATCTAAAAGTGCCCATTCTCTCATCAGTAGAATTTCCGCTAACCTTTGAAGAAGATACCATCTTCAACGAACGGATTAAACACCTCCCGTCTCGAATTTATGGTGACTCATCACCCGATTCGATTGGTGATCGGGATAAGCTCCAACATTTCTTCGGATCAGCTTACCTTTCATATACTTCCGAAGCATCCGAATTAACACGCTCAGCTGGTGATTTGATAGAATGGGGTGAAGCTCGGATTGTTGTTGGGGGAGTAAATGATGCGCGTGATAAACGTGCTAACAAACATGGTGAAAGTTTCGGACGCGATTTGTTAATCGTAAAAACTCTTCTTCCATCCGACTATTTGATTTTTCGACATGAAGGAAGTAAATAATACATATGAAGACAATTCTCATTATCGATGATGATAAATCCATTCGTGAATCCCTTAAAATGATTCTGGAATATGAACATTACGATGTGGAATTTGCAGAGAATGGCGAACAAGGACTTCAAAAAGTCGATCGAATGGTGATCGATGTTGTTCTCTTAGATGTCAAGATGTCGGGTATGGATGGTATTGAGGTTTTAACTAAACTGAAACAAAAGAATGAAAAACTTCCAATTATTATGATTTCCGGTCATGGCACGATTGAGACTGCGGTAGAGGCGACTAAGCTTGGAGCGTTCGATTTTCTCTCTAAACCTCTCGATCGGGATAAATTGCTCGTAACTATCCGAAACGCCTTCCAACAAGCGAAACTTTCTGAAGAGTATGAAAAGTTAAAAGAAACTGTCGAAGGCAAGAGAAGAATTCTTGGTGAAAGTGGAAGAATAAAAGAAATACTCACAGTCATTAATCGTGTCGCAACTACAGACGCGCGTGTTTTAATAACTGGTGAAAATGGTACTGGAAAAGAACTCATTGCCCGCGCAATTCATCGAAATAGCAAACGGAGTGCAAAACCATTCGTTGAGGTAAACTGTGCTGCGATACCGGCTGAGTTGATTGAGTCGGAATTGTTTGGGCATGAGAAAGGATCGTTTACTGGTGCAGCAACACAACGAACAGGGAAGTTCGAGCAAGCAGATGGTGGTACTCTCTTTCTTGATGAAGTGGGTGATATGAGTCTGCAAGCTCAGGCAAAAGTGTTGCGTGCACTCGAAGAAGGAAATATCGAACGTGTAGGAGGTAATAAACTTATTCATGTGGATGTTCGAGTTCTTGCAGCGACGAATAAGAATTTATCCAAAGAAATAGAAGCGGGAAATTTCAGAAAAGACTTGTTCCATCGGCTAAGTGTAATCCCTATACATGCTCCTGCCCTCCGAGACCATCGGGAAGATATTCCAGCGCTTGTCCAAGCTTTTCTAGATGACGTGTGTACGCGAAATGGAATTGCACCAAAAACAATCTCTCATGAAGCTTTAAACATTCTGAAACAACGTGAATGGCCGGGTAATGTGCGTGAGCTTCGTAATGCCGTAGAAAGACTAGTAATTCTATCTCCGACATTAACAATTGATATTTCACTTTTAGACACATTTGGAGGTGTTGAGAAAAGTTCTGATGAAGTCATAGGAGAAGGAGTTGGAACATTTCAAGAATTTAAGGAACGAGCGGAAGCTGCGTTTATAAAGCGACAACTGGAAATTCACAAGTGGAATATTACTAAAGCCGCGGAAGCGATGGATATTCAGCGTAGCCATCTCTATACAAAAATGAAACGGTACGGTTTGATGAAAGAAGGGGAAGAAGATATAGAATAAAGAGAATATGAAACCAATAATTGATACGTCGAAAAAGATAAAAACAGTTGGAAAAAAAGTTGGGCAGAGTATTATTCCTCCTCAACAAAATTATTTATTTATAATCGCTTCCATAGTTATTATCACTTGGAGTATATATCAAGCACAAGCTTTTTTTGTTCAAATGCTCGTTGCCCTATTCCTTTCTGTAATTGGAGCACCACCAGTACTTTGGCTAAAAAAGAAACGTGTTCCTTCTACTCTAGCAGTATTAATTGTCCTAGCTTCAATGATTATTATGCTATTACTGATAGGTGGAGTTGTCGGCACATCAATCGCTAATTTTTCAAGTAGTCTTCCGAATTATCAAAGTCGGATTGATGAAGAAGTACAAGCGATTATGAATTTCATGGAAAGTAAAGGGGCGAAAATATCAGATACATCCCTTCTTCAGTATGTTGATCCTACGGCTATAATGAACTTGACTGCTGGATTACTTTCTGGATTTACTTCGACATTGTCCAGTATTTTTCTAATCCTACTTACGGTGACATTTATTTTACTCGAAGTATCCAGTTTTACAGCGAAATTGCATACAATCCTAGATGATCCAGAAACAACATTTCCTCGGTTATCCAAATTCATCGCTGATATTAATCAATATATGTTCATTAAGACGGGTGTTAGTATGGCAACCGGAATATTTGTTGGTCTCTGGCTGTCGATCCTTCGAGTCGATTTTCCTGTCTTGTGGGGGTTCCTTGCTTTCCTATTGAATTTTATTCCAAGCTTTGGTGTTGTTATCGCTGCATTACCTGCAGTACTTCTTGCATTTATCCAATATGGTATGGGCTCTGCATTGCTAACAATTATTGGCTATATCGTTATCAATTTCTTAATCGGAACATTGATTGAACCGAAAATAGTCAGCAAGAGAATTGGTCTATCAACATTGGTTGTGTTTCTTTCATTAATCCTTTGGGGGAATCTTCTCGGATTAATAGGAATGGTATTATGTATTCCATTTACAATGACATTAAAGTTCGCGCTTGAACAAAGTGAACAAACTAAATGGATTGCAATCTTGCTCGGTCCTGAAATTCCGGAGATGACTCAGAAAAAAGAAAATTAAAAAAATACTTATCGTTTGAAATTTTTAGTTGCTGCGGATCTTTTTGATTCAGTTATCAAGAAGATTTATTTCTATCTTTTAACGCCTCGAATATTACCAATGCTCCAGCCACCGAAGCATTCAATGATTCGATCTTACCACGCATCGGAATCCTTACCAGGAAATCGCATTTCTCTTTGACCAATCGACGAATACCTCTACCTTCATTTCCGATGACAATTGCAAGGGGTCCTGAATAGTCCTGGTCGATGTAGGATTTATCCCCTGATATTTCTGTACCTACTATCCAAATTCCCTTTTTCTTTAATTCATTCATAATCTGAACGATATTGGTTACACGGGCAATTGCTATATGTGCAGTTGCACCTGCTGAGGTCTTAGTAACAGTGGCATTAACCGAAGCTGTGTGATGCATCGGAATAATTATTCCATGAACACCAGCACACTCTGCCGTACGGATAAGTGCACCGAGATTATGAGGATCTTCAATTTCGTCTAGTATTAAAATGAAAGGTGATTCGCTCCTTTTTTGAGCGATAGAAATAATGTCTTCTATGTCGACATAATGATATGAATCAATGAATGCAATAATTCCTTGACTATTCGCATCGGGAGTTATCTCAGAGAATTGTCTGTTTTCAAGTTCCTGGATCGGAATGTTGAGCGTTTTAGCTAATTGCTTGATGCGACTTATTTGTGATCCGGAAGTTCCCTGAAGAATTATAATCTTCTCAATTAATTGATGCGCTTTGAGAGCCTCAAGTACGGGTTGTCTTCCGATAATGAGATTTTCGATGTTCATTAAGTAGTTTTTATGGGAAATGAGTCTTTGAATTTCCACCATCCCAATGCACCGAATGCAATGAGCAATAGAGCAATCATTTGAGCTTCACTAAAGATTAAAAATATTCGCGGATTCGGACGCAGAAATTCAATAAGAAAGCGTTCGCAACCTACTAGTATCAAATAGACGGAAAATAATTTACCGACAGGTGTAGTTTTCTTACGAATACTCCAAAGAAACCAAAATATCAGGGCGCATAGAATGAATTCATAGACTGGAGTTGGATGGCATGGGATGTTATTTGGAACGATGTCGCCTGGAAACTTGCTTGTTATTTCCGGAAAATCCCGGAAGGCGATAGAAGGAGGATATGTTCCATTAGAATAATCAGTGCCCCATGGGAGTGTGGTTGGGAATCCATAATCACCATCGCCAGCTAAGTGGCATCCGAGACGCCCAATTCCATAGCCAATAGCTAAACTGGGTGCGATTGCATCACAAATAGTGAAAAATGAAATATTCTTTACTTTGCTATAAACATAAATGGAATAAGTAGCGAGAATAAAACCACCATAAAATGTCAATCCACCAGGATTGAAAATCATTCCAAGAGGGTCTGCAAGAAATGAATTGAAATTTTCAAAAAGGTATAGAATTTTTGATCCGACAATTCCAGCAATAAGGGCAACGATAGTGATATTATTCGCTAAATTAGGATCGAGTTTACGTCGTTTAAATTCATTCACCAGCAAATAACTACCTACAATAAAACCAATTGCAAGCATCAATCCGTAACCATATACAGTAAAAGGTCCAATTTGGAAGAGTCGTGGGCACATAGTATATCAGCTCAAAAAATTATGATAAGTTTATTGGATCGTTAGATATTAGAATAAAAGGATTCTTTGGTTTCTTCTTGATATCGATAAGTTCTTGTGAAATTTGAATCATAAATTCATTTTCAGTTCTATCTTGCTTGACGACGATAACACGAAATATTCCATTCAGTTCGATAAAATCACGTCGCCCCTGTGCCGGACCAGTTTGGGGCATAAGTAATTCTGGGACATGTAATCCGGTAATATTTAATTTTATTGTATGATCATAGATTTCTGATTCCAATAAAATTTCGTACCGAAAACTTACGAAGATTTTTGTTGTTTGAACAAGAAACACTATTACATCACGTTTCGCCTTTTGGTCGTATAGGGGAAAAATATTTAGTGTATAGTCTGGATCTTGTTTTTTTTTGTGTGCCATTGTTAAATAGGGAGATTTATTGCATCAAGTGAAATTGACATTTCTTCACCGGTGGCCATATTTTTCAGTTTTGCTATTTTGGTTTTTAATTCTTCTTCTCCCACTACGATAACAAATTGAGCTTTTTGTCGGTTTGCTTCACGCATTTGCGATTTGACACTTCTACCTAAATAATCTACTTCCGCACAAATTCCTTTTTGGCGTAATTCGTTTGCCTTAATAAAAGTCCAAATACGCGAAGATTCATTTAAACCTATAAAAAACACCTTTGGGAATGATGTTGAAATTTTATGCTTCCCATATTTTGAAAGCACCATTATTAAACGCTCGATTCCAGCGGCAAATCCCACACCAGGCGTCGGCTTGCCTCCAAGTTCTTCAATGAGTAAATCATAGCGACCACCGCCTGTGAGTGCATCCTGTGAGCCGAGCGCAGTACTGGTAATTTCGAAAGCAGTTTTTGTATAATAATCTAAACCTCGAACTAGTCTGCCGTCGATTTCATATGAAATTTTGAATGCATCGAGTAATGAACGAACCGATTCGAAGTGAAGACCACATTCATTACAAAGATGATCGCTCATAAGTGGCATACTGGCAGTTAAAGTACGATCGTTCTCATCTTTTGAATCTAGTACTCGAAGTGGATTTTGATTAATTCGAGCCCGGCTTTCAGTAGATAATTTGGATTGAACCTTCTGCAATTCTTTACAAAGAAGTTGTTTATATGCCGGTCGGCATTTTTCACAGCCAACGGAGTTTATTTTTAGTGCAAATTTATCAATCCCGAGGTGTCTGTAAATCTCCATTGGGAGTATCATCATTTCCACATCCAATTGTGGAGATGTACCACCTAGTACCTCTGCACCAAATTGATGGAATTGACGTAACCTTCCCGCTTGAGGCCTTTCCTGGCGAAACATAGGTCCGAGATAATAGACTTTCGTTAAAGGATTTTGTTCACCAAGATTATTTTGGATATATGCTCGAAGTGCAGCAGCCGTTCCTTCTGGCCGTAGCGTGATACTCTCTTCGCTTCGATCTGTAAAGGTATACATCTCTTTACTGACAATATCGGTTAATTCCCCGATACTTCGGGAAAAAAGTCCGGTTTGTTCAAATATGGGGGTTCGTATTTCGTGATAATTAAATAGCTGCATAACACGGTGGACAGTAGCTTCGATTTGCTGCCATGCTGCTACTTCGTTGGGTACAATGTCTTTTGTTCCTTTGATTGTCCGGAATTTCACAAAGTTACCCTTCTATAAAAGTAAATGATCTTTTTGGTCGTGTAACTGTGCAGGTATGTGTACACGGTGGATGAGGTTATCCTTCGGAAAAGGTTTCTTCTTCGTGTCGAAAGATTTCTAGTATGTCTTTAGATGTTTCTGCTTCTAGGAGTTGTTTCCGAAACTCTTCTTTATTCATTAATCTTGAAATTCGACTTAATAGCTTGATATGTGGCCCAACCATATTATCGCGACCTACTAAAAGGAAAATTAATCGAACAGGTTGATCATCTAATGATTGGTAATCGATAGGTTGTGCAGTGACAGCAAATGCGGCAACTATGTCACTTACGGCATCTGTTTTTCCGTGAGGGATGGCAAATCCTGAACCAACTCCAGTGGACATAATTTTCTCACGATCAAGAATCGCAGAACGCATTCGCGCTTTATCTATTACCTGTTTTTGAGAAGAGGCAAGATCGATGATTGCATTGATCACTTCGTCTTTTGAACTACCAGCAAGATTAGTTTTTACAACATTTTCATTTAAAATATCAGTGATTTTCATTAACGTCTCCGAATAGACAGAACCGCATTGAGTGTAATGACTACCTCAAATGGGGATTTCTATATAAAGATTGTAGAATTTCTCTCAAAAAACAAATGAATTCAAATTCTCTCATTTTGGTCTCCATCAATCCATTTTTGTATTCTTGTTTCATATTCATCGGCCAGCCGCTGAGCAATTGATTTATCTATTGCTTCTGCATTAATGTGAAACATCGGACGAGCCCTATCGGGATTGAGAAGTATCGATGTTTGTGAATTAAAACCCTCGGGGAATAACTTGATGCCCTCGATGAGTTCGCGAGGGATCATCTCCGACTGTTCGGTTAATTTTCTCATAATTCTCCCTTTAATATGCCACGGGCAAGAAATATTCTTCTTAACAAAATGCAGTCTTGGAGTTTCCCTATCAATTTCTCCAATTCTTTTTTTAGATTTGGATATGAATTCCAATAATTTTGCAATTGAATACATACCGTCAGATGCAAAAAGAAATTCGTTAAAAATGAAACCACCCTTTGTTCCACCGACGAACTTAACATGTTTATCTGAGGCAGCATCCATCAATGCAAGGTGACTATCGCGAGTTTTGATCACTTCTAGGTTGTACTCTTTTGCAATCATATTGATTTCAGTACTTGCAGTGATTGGAATGGCAATCTTCGAGATACCTGTATCAGCAATGGCAATGAATTTTACCATAAGTGAGAGTAAACGATCACTATCAATGATGTTTCCTTGTTCATCTACTATGAAAATCTTTTCAGCACCGGCATCGAGCATACATCCCACATCGTACTTCAGCGAGGTAACTACATAAGAGAGTTGGCGTAGAGAATCCTCGAATTCTTCCTTTGTTCGAGTAATTTTCCGACTATCAAGATATGCATTGAGCGAGACGACGTGCATATCTAATTTGCCTAATATATTCGGGAATATTGTTGAAGCGACGCCGTTCGAGTAATCGATAACGAGTTTGAGTCCTGCTGAATGGATAGCATCTGTGTTTAGTGTTTCCAAGAAACGCTGAATGTAACTCTCAGTTGTACGTTCTGGAAATGAAATCGAACCCACCTGGCTAAATTGAGCTCTACTAAAATCTTCACCGAAAAAAAGACGCTCCAAAGATTTTGTTTTACTGACTGGTAAATCTTTTCCCTGACTATCGAAGAAAATGATATCTGTACTTGACGTATCAAAAGGTGATTTACGTACGTGTATACCGCCACGTTCTTTTCCTGTGCGTAATTCGTGACGAACAATGGGTATTGAAGTTGCACGAAGATCAGTACAATGCACACCGGCTGACATTAAGCCAGACATAATAGCACGGTTGAGCATCCGAGAAACATTATCTGAATCCCGACTTGTTACTATGGTCGAACCGGCTCCAACAAGTGCTCCAAATGCTGCTCCTAATTTGGCACCAAATTCCGGATTTATTTCGATATTCGATAATCCTGTTACTCGGGCATCAGTAAAAAGGTCTCTTAACCATCTGTCTTCCCAAACAAGGCTTCGCGTTACGATGGATCCATCATCAACCGTTTTCTCAGGCCAGATTTTAATATTAGAAAGTAGCTTACTGCGTTTTCCTATTGTACAAGAATCGCTAACAAAAACATTCTCCATTATCACTACATCATCGTTGACGGTACAGCCTGCACCAATAACATCAAGTGATAATTCAGACCGGGCGCCAATTTTTGTGTTTTTCCAGATTACCGAATTTCGAATGACACTTCCTGCAAAGATCTCGCAATTATCCCCGATAACCGAGTTACTGATAACTGCTCCATTATGAATTCGGCAGTTTTTACCTACTAAGTTTGTACCAGTTAAATGGCGTAATTCAGTTTCAATAATTGTTCCATCTCCGGCTATCAAATTTTCTTGCTTTGTGCCGTTTACTTGAAGTTTGACATCACCTCGAAGAAAATCAGTATGCGCATCTTGATATTCATTTAGACTTCCAACGTCTTTCCAGTAGCCTTTCGCAATATATCCGTACAATCCGAGATCTCGTTCAAGAAGGATAGGGAAAAGGTTTTTGCTAAAATCGAATTCCTGCTTTTCAGGAATAAAGTCGAGGACATCAGGCTCAAGAATATAAATACCAGTATTTATCGTATCGCTGAATACTTCACCCCAAGACGGTTTTTCCAAAAAACGTGTAATTTTACCATCTTCTTTTGTTAAAACCACTCCAAATTGAAGTGGATTCGGAACACGCGTTAGAAGGAGGGTTGCCTTTGCTTTTTTTTCTACATGGAATCGTATAGCATCCGAAAGGTCAAAATCGGTTAATACATCACCACTGATTATGAGAAACCGTTCATTTAAAAATTCCTTTGCATTTCTGACACTGCCGGCTGTCCCATAGTCAGCTTCGGCTTTTCTGTATTGCATCGAAATTCCAAAACTATTTCCATCACCAAAATGACCAATAATTGTATCTGGTTGGTAAAACAGTGTAGAAACAACATCTTTTATTCCATGATCCTTGAGCAAATCAACGATATGCTCCATCATAGGTTTATTGGCTAAAGGGACCATTGGTTTTGGTAGATTACTTGTTAATGGCCTTAACCGTGTGCCGAACCCCCCTGCCATTATTACTGCTTTCATGTTATCGTTTAATTCTGTGATGTGAAAAAGCGGTTCTTATTTGTGAAAAGTTATGCAAAAAAAAATATTGCTGCAAGCAATAGTAGTAACCTTCGACGTAGTAGTTAGTTATTTCATTTCAGAAACAGCCCTTTTTTAGAAAAAAAATTGATAGGTTGACTTTGCAGCACAAAACAGCTAAATTTAATGTAATTTGAGGGCAACCATAAGACTCTCGACATTAAATGACTGACGCCCAAAGGATCAACACAATCTTTTCCTCTTTACAGTCAACAACGCTTCAAGAGAAATTGATTGCGCTTGGGGGCGTCGTTTCATTTTTAGGGGGACTTTTGTTTTCATCCGGCCTCATGAAGACAATGCTTTTTCTATTAAGTGGAGTATTGATAACATACTTCATAGTGAAGGTTGTCAAGAAATTAGGAATCCAAAATCGGACTTTAAAATTTCGGTTTCCAGCCGAATCTAAAAACAACCAAGGCGAAATGAAAAAACTCTTTTTTGATGATTTTCAGGATTCGAAAAAAGAAAATCATATAGATTCAATTGCAGAGCCGGAACAGACCGTTCCAGACAGTCAAAGCAAGGCAATTCAAGTGCCTGAGGTGGATATTCCTGAAAGGAACACGACTCTGGTATTTGACCTAAACGAGTTTATTGAAGCACCAAAAAGTGAAAACCATTCTGAAGATGGTCCAAGAGCAGAATTCAATCTATTAATTCAACGCATTTTGAACATCGTAAAAGATTTCACTTTCGCATATTCGGTCGCTTTATTTTGGATTAATAAAGAAAAGCAACAGTTAGTTCTTGAGAGCCATGTAACAGATAGTACAAAATTTACTCCCCATAGACGATTATCAATTGGAACTGATTTGGTTAGTCAGATAGCATTAACCGGAAAACCACAAATTGTGAATTATATCGACACCAAAGGTCAAAGCGATATATTGAACTATTATGAATCCGTTGAATTAGTTAAGACTTTTGTCGGAATTCCAATTTTTTACGGTGGATCTCAATCTCACTCTCCAGTTGCCGTTCTAATTCTAGATTGTTTGGAAGAAGATGCTTATGGCAATGAAACTATCACATCGCTTGCTCAAATTGCTAAGCTCATTTCTACCCTAATTCGAAGTTATACATCCAAGTATGATTTATTAATAGACTCAGAAGTTTTACGGTCAGTAAATAGAATGCGAGAGCAGCTAAGCATTGACTTTGGTGCGCATTCTATTACTCGATCATTAGCAGAAGAAGTCTCACGTTTGATTCCATGGGATTATATCTCTGTAGTATTATTTGACGATAACCGTAAATCTTGGATTATCCATCATTTGTTAAATCGGATGAATGATCCATATGTGCCAATAATGAGTGAGCTCGATGCTCAACAAAGTCTTGTCGTAGGTGTCATTCAATCTGGAATCCCTAAAATTATTGATGATTTGACAGTCAGTACAATGCCTCGATTTTATCAAGCCGAACGTTGCGATTCTAAAGGTGCACTCTTAGTTGTTCCCCTAAACTCTCTGAGTCGATGTTATGGTGCACTAGTTGTTGAGAGCAAAGATACAAAAACTTACTCTGATTCGGATATTAAGCTGGTTCAAAAACTCACAGAAACTTCATCGTGGGCTTTAGAAATACTTAGTTTGACTGAGGTCATGAACAATTATGTATCGCTTGATGAGACAACAGGTGTTGCAACTCGTAAAAGTTTCATTGGTCGGTTACAAGAAGAGGTACAACGTGCAAATGATTTTTCAAATGATCTTTCGTTAGCAATGATAGCAATAGATAGGATAGATGATCATATAGCGCGATATGGAAGAGATGCCTTCGATTTTATCCTCCAAAATATAAGTCAGATGATAAAAGTCTCTATTCGTTCATACGATGTAATAGGGAGGTTTGATTTTAATTGCTTTGTAGTTCTCTTAGTGCATACTACTTCGAATGAAGCATCGCTTTGGGCGGAAAAAATTCGAAAGAATGTCGCAAGTAACATAATCAATATTGACAATAAGAGCTTTTCAGTAACTATAAGCGTTGGTGTGGC